>VFQS010003550.1_pt1 | contig 11834 bp, 8 predicted proteins | sample 3512361 | NCBI WGS metagenome assembly VFQS01 (sample SAMN10412375, study PRJNA504923) | tailings metagenome | isolation source: Relicate 1 Philex TSF3 active mining | place: Philippines | reverse complement strand
GGGTATCCGTTGGGATAATCGGGGGCCAGCGACTGGAAGTAGCGGCCCAGCCAGCCCGTATTCCAGTCCTGGTTAGCGGGGGATGCCGTCTGCCAGATATCAATGCTCCGGAAGTGGGAGCGGTTTTGGTTGGGGTACCCCACGCTTTGCACGATGCCGGCCTGGCTTTTCTGGAAGAGTTCGTAGAGGCCCGTCATGGAGGGGTGGATACCAGTTATGTCATTGACTTTTAGTATTTTATCTTGTGGGAGCAACAAGTTGGCCCGCACTTTGGCCAATTTGTCGTATTGGTCTATAGGGAATACCATATTTAGCCCGTCGTTGCCCCCATTGAGCTGGATGAGGACCAATACCCGGTCATCGGCCGGGCTGTAGGGATTGAAAAACGGGGAGCGCGGGGTAGCCGAAAGGCGGAGCCCCTGTAAGAGCATAGGGATGCTGACCGCAGTACCAAGACTGCCGAGAAAATTTCTTCTTTTCATAACGGGTGCTTGCGTATGCGTTTAGCTGAGATAATATTCCGCCATGCTCAACATAGCTTTGAACAGTTTGCGCAATTTTGTTTCCACGGTATTCCGGTAGGTCGTATTTGTCGGGTTGGCGATGTACTGCCGGTATTCCGTGCCCCAGACGTAGTCTGGCAGGCCGGGTACCAGGATGTTCTTCAGGTCGCTTATCTGTTCCTGGGTGAGGGGTCTGGGGAAGAATAGGGCGGCTAGTTCTTGCACGAGTGCGCCCGGGTCTTCGGGTTCGCTGCAGTGGGTGAGCACTTCTAAAGGCATGATGCGGAGGCGAAAGTTGTTGATGAGGATTCCATCTCCAATCAGGCGGTCGCTCAGATTCATTCTCGCACCCAGGGTGGTGGAGTTAATCCAGATCCTGTAGAAGGCAGGCTCCTGGTAGTAGGCCTTCCAGCCGGCTACTTCCGGGGGGTTGAAGTATTCCATCTGCTGCAGGTTGACCGTGCGCAGCAGCGTGGACAGCAATAGGTGTTTGGCTGCTGTCGTAGCTGGAAGAAGCACATACAATTGCTTGAGCAAGCCCCAACTGAAATCCAGAGGATTCTTGATCATGGGCCCCACGTTCATGGCATCAAAGAAATGGGCGCTGCCGAGCAGCGTCTGAATGACCGGCCTGATTTCGTAGTTGGACTGTATCATCAGCTTGGCGAGCGGCGCGATGATGTCGGTTTCCACCTCCGGCGTGATCTGGTAATAGACGAACCAGCGGTACAGTTTCCTGCAGATGTAGCGGGCCACCTCGGGCTGTTCGAAGATAACATCCACAACGGCCTTGTATTCCAGGTCGTTCTGATTTTTGATGACCACTTTGTTGAAGCGGTGGGAAAGTACTTTATCGCCGCTGTCGTGCAGGGTAGCCGTAAAAGCGGAGCGGGCCTTGTTCGTCGCACTGGTCGAGTAGTAGCCGAAATCCCGCCAGCCGCTGAGCGCACGGGCAAGGGCATATACATCAGACTCGGTGTAGTTGGTGTAATCGCCCGGGCCGGCGAGGGGGCCTTTGCCGATAGTAAACAACTCCAGGAGCTCGCGGGCGTAGTTTTCGTTGACCCCGGTGCGGGTGTTCTGGTTACCGTTCAGAAAACGCAGCATGGTGGGGTCAACAGTGATGGCCTTGACCAAATCCCGGAAGTTCCCCAAACCCATCCGGCGCAGGAGGGTGATGTGGTGGTAGAGGAAGTTGGGGTCTTCTATCCCATTGGTGGCAAAGTGGTTGTGCCAGAACAAGGTCATCTTCTCCCGTATCGAAATCCCGCTGCTCAGGATGTTGTCGATCGTCCAGGTGCGGAGGATGCGGGAACGGTAAGAGGCTACGTTGGGATCGGATGAGACGAAGGGCGCATCTACCCAGGTTTGGCCGATGGGTACGTTTGGATCATTGGCGTAATCGAGGTTGAGCGGGGGGGCAGGGAGCGGGCTATCCTGCAGGAGCTGGTACAGGACGGTTTCCAGTCCGACGGCATGCGCATAGCGGATATCCTCGAGCGCAGGCCCAAAGGTGGCCCTCCGTAGGATATGGGCTGCGTGTTCGAAGTTCCAGGGGCCGGAATAGGGCTCCAGGCCGCCCGCGATAGGGCGCATCGCTTCCTCAGCGACCGGGCGGGTCGGCTTGGATTTGCCTGCGAAAGTGGAGAGTACCGTTCTTCTATCCATAGGTTTATTTGGTTTGAAGCTGTTGCGTTCTTTTCGAGCGACGGGGATTTTCCACAAAAGATGAGTGTCCAAAACAAAATCCCTTCACAAAATAGGTATATAAACCTTTTGAGGCGTAGTTTTGAGGTTGGTTTAACCTTTTTTTAAAATATATTTATTGCCAGGGGAATTATCGCAGGGTCAAAAAGGCCCTTATTTGCCCACACTGTGCTTTTTTCGATCCTGTAGCCTCGTTGTACCCTTAAAAAGCCTTTGTGTGGACAAATAAGGACTCTTTTTTCCTCCTCGCAGACTTCTGTTATTGGCGTGGTTTCCGCCTTGCAAAACAAAATTCCGTTCCACTATGATTAGTGCGTGTATATTTGATTTGGAGGGTGTCCTCCTCGATATGGACACCATGCAGGGAGACCTGCAGTCCCTTACGCCCGACGACTTGAAAGACGGGGTATTTGTGTTTGTCAAAGAATTGAAAAACAAAGGATTGAACCTTGCAGTGGTCGCCCGTTGCCCCAACCTACGGCAAATCCTGAACCGGCTTCACATCACCCACTATTTCCATACCTGGGTGGGCTCCGACGGGCCTCCCACCGAAAACCCGACCGCGGGCCTGTACGAAAAAGCAGTGCGCGAATTAGGGGTGTCCGAAGAGCAAACCCTCGTGTTTACAGCGGAGGGGCCATCGGCGGCGGCGGCGGCGCAGGCAGGATGTTGGGTAGTGGGCGTTGGACTCTCGCCCGATATGGCCGAGGCAGATCTCGTGCTGCCGAGTTTCGAGAAGGTGCGTTTCCTCAAAATCCTTTCGGCAATCGGGGAAAATGAATAGCTGAGCCGTTCCTGTTTCTCAAGTCTTGTGGAAATTCCTATTTTTGCAAAAAAAATAGTATGAGACCACAATGGATATGTATCCTCGCTGCTGTATGCACGGTTTTATCCGCCTGTAAGCGAGACGGAGCCAACTCGTCAACGCCCCAAAGCGCGGAAGGTGCAATCATCGCTACGGCAGCCCTCCCACTGACCCAGCCGAATACCCCCGAGACCCAGTTGCTGACTCAAAACTATTGGGTCGCAGAGTTTTACGTCATCCCGGGGGAAGAGGGCAAAATCTATCCGGCCCGCCAGAACAAAGGGCTCTGGTGGAAGTTCAACATAGACGGTACGTATGTGGGTGGCCAGTGGGAAGAACAATACGACAAAGGTTCCTGGTTCTGGAGAGCAGGCTCTTCCGAGTATGAAAAACGAGGGGTCCTCTACATAGATTCTGCTGTAGATGACATGCGCGATGTGGAATTTCAAATGCAGGGGGTTCAGGGAGACGGCTCCGCCATGTCCTGGGTGAAGACCCAAAACTCAAAAAACAGGGAGCCCGGTATGTTGAAAATTATCCAACTGATGACCATGCCCACTAAAAAGCAATTTGACGTGGAATAGGCTTGCCGCGAGGGGGCTGATAGCTCCTTTTACCCCTCGAAACAGGTCTGTCAAGCCTGAAAGACTTCGACTTTCGCTATTTTCGCATAGAAATTACAGAGCTCTAAAAATGAAAAAACAAATTTTTGCTTTCGCCGCTGTCGTAGCCTGTGCCTTCGGGACTACGGCCTGCACCCAGGAGGTAATCGTTCCGGAATGGGTCAAAACCGCAAATATTTACGAAGTGAACGTCCGGCAATACTCTCCGGAGGGCACCTTCGCCGGGTTTGCCCGCGATGTGCCCCGCTTGAAATCGCTGGGGGTGGAAGTCGTCTGGTTCATGCCGATTCACCCCATCAGCCGGGAAAAGCGCAAGGGGTATCTGGGAAGCTACTATTCCGTAGCAGACTACAAAGGCGTAAACCCCGAATTCGGAACCCTGTCCGGCTTCAAATCCCTGGTGGATGACCTCCACTCGAACGAAATGAAGGTCTTGATCGATTGGGTGCCCAACCATACCGGCTGGGATCATCCCTGGATCAAACAACACCCGGAATTCTACCAAAAAGGACCGGATGGCAAAATCACAGATCCCATCAATCCCGCTACCGGCAAGAGCTGGGGCTGGACCGATGTGGCAGCCCTCGACTACGGAAATAAGGGACTCCACGAAGCTATGCTGGACGCAATGATGTTCTGGGTCAAGGAAGTAGGGGTGGACGGGTTCCGCGTGGACGTCGCCGGCGAAGTGCCCATCGAATTCTGGCGGAAGGCCATCCCGAAACTCCGCAGCGTAAACCCCGAATTGTTTATGCTGGCAGAATCTGAAGAGCCCGCTCTGCGCAACGAAGAGCTTTTCAACATGACCTACGGCTGGTCCTTCCACCAACTGATGAAAGATGTCGCACAGGGAAAAAAGCCGATTTCCGCGATTGAGGACTGGTACAAAGAAGACCGCGCGAAATTTACGGAGGGGCTGCATATGCACTTTACGCAAAACCACGACGAGAATTCCTGGGCGGGTACCGAAGATGAACTGTTCGGCCCCGCAAAGGATGCCATGGCCGTTCTGGCGACCATGTACGATGGTATGCCTTTGCTGTACAATGGCCAGGAAGCCGGGCTCAACAAGCGGCTGCGCTTCTTTGAAAAGGATACGATCAACTGGGGAGAGTATCCCCGCAGGCGCATGTACGAAACCCTCCTGGGGGTTCGCCGGGCTCAAAAAGCCCTCTGGAGCATGGGGGAAGGCGGTGAACCCGTGCGGCTCAAGACCAATGACGATTCCCGTATCTTTGCTTTCAAACGGGAAAAAGACGACAACCGCGTCATCGTCTTACTCAACCTCAGCAATACGGAGGTGATGACAAGTATAGAAGATCGCTCCGTAGATGAACTCTATCGCGAAGCCTTCCTCGGAGTCAACATGCAGCTTGCGGATAATGTGAAGTTCGCCCTGACCCCCTGGAGCTACATGGTCCTCGTCCTGGTCCCGGAACAGTACCGAAACAATTAAAACCCATGCATACACCCAACACCTACAAACCCAAACCGAAACTTTCGTTCTGGGAGATCTGGAACATGACCTTCGGATTCCTGGGCATTCAGTTCGGCTTCGCCCTGCAAAATGCCAACGTGAGCCGCATCTTTGAAACGCTCGGTGGAGCTACCGACAAGCTGGCACTCTATTGGCTGGCCGCACCGCTCACGGGCCTGATCGTACAACCCATCGTAGGCTATTTCAGCGATCGCACCTGGCACCCGAAGTGGGGGAGAAGGCGTCCTTTCTTTGCCATCGGTGCTATCCTCTCCACCGCGGCGCTGATTCTTATGCCCAACTCGCCCGCTTTGTTCTTTGCAGTAGGGGTACTCTGGATCATGGACTCTTCCATCAATATCTCTATGGAGCCCTTCCGTGCGTTCGTGGGCGATAACCTGCCCTCGGAACAGCGCACGACGGGCTTTGCTATGCAGAGCTTCTTCATCGGAGTGGGTGCAGTCGTCGCCTCCGCCCTGCCCTGGATGTTCACGAATTGGCTCGGGATTGCCAATACCGCTCCGGAGGGGGAAATCCCGCCTTCGGTAAAATGGTCTTTCTACGCGGGTGCGTTCGCATTCTTCGCTGCGGTGATGTGGACGGTGTTTCGGGCTAAAGAGTACGACCCTGAAACCCTGGCCTCCTTCGAACCCCCCGAACGGTCTGCCCGCGAAGCAGGTCCGGAAAGCCCGGAGGGATTTGCCCGGCGCGGTGCCCGGCAATGGACGGCGGGCATCCTCACGGCTGTAGTCGGGATTGGCCTCAGCGTGCTGCTGAGCACCTGGCAGGTAGCCGGCGAAGTATATATCCTCAGCATCGGACTGACCTGCTTCGGTATCCTTTGGATGGTTTCGGGGTGGTTGCAAAAGCGAGGAACCTACGACAACGGCTTTGTGACCATCATGAGCGACTTTATGACGATGCCGCGCACGATGAAACAATTGGCCGTCGTCCAGTTTTTTTCCTGGTTCGCACTCTTCTCCATGTGGATCTATACGACCTCTGCCGTAACTGCTTCCATCTACGGGAGTAGCGATCCTACTTCAAAAGCCTATAACGACGGGGCAGATTGGGTGACGGTCTGCTTTTCTGTGTATAACGGCGTCTCTGCTTTAGCCGCTTTCCTGCTTCCCGTTATTGCCAAATACACGAGCCGGAAGGTGGCACACGCGCTCTGCCTTTTTATCGGTGGAGTGGGCCTCGCTTCTATCTTCACGATAGAGAACCCGGACTATTTGCTGCTTTCTATGGTGGGTATCGGCTTTGCATGGTCTAGCATCCTGTCTATGCCGTATGCTATCCTGACCGGCACTCTGCCAGCAGCGAAAATGGGTTACTACATGGGGGTCTTTAACTTTTTTATCGTCATACCGCAAATCGTGGCGGCTTCCATACTCGGCTACCTGCTGCGCCAATGGTTTGACGGAGAAGCGATCTACGCCATGCTCGTAGGCGGGGCATCTTTCATGATAGCTGCTGCCGTTACGTTCATCGTGGACGACCAGCAGTAGGGGCTTTTAGCGCAAGCCTCTTTTGATGAGGTTTTGGTTGAAGGTGCGGACGTTCTGCAAGTGCTGCTCATAGCTTTCTGCAAAGCTATGCAGGCCCGACTCGTCGCCGACGGCGCAGAAAAAGAAGTAGTTGTGCTTCTCCGCGTTCAATACAGCGTCAATGCTGGGAATAGAGGCCATCGTGATAGGACCGGGCGGCAAGCCCGGGTACAGGTATGTATTATACGGGGAATCGAACTTGATATGGTAGGCGGTGACCCGTTTAGTCTCAAAATCACGGGTGGCAAATACGGCCGTCGGGTCGGCCTGTAAGGGTTGGCCAATGCGAAGCCGATTGAGGTAAGTGCCCGCAATGCGCGCCTTTTCCTGGTTGCGTATGGTCTCTTTTTCGACTATGGAGGCCAGGGTATAGACCTCTTTCTCGCTCAGCCCTAACTCCTTTGCCTTGTCCCTGCGCCCGTCTTTGCTCCAGAACGAATCATGCTCTTTTACCATGCGCTCCATGAATCCTTCCGGGGTAGTGTTCCAGAAGAATTGATAGGTGTTGGGAATGAAAAGGGTCATCAAATCGTCGCTGCTGTAGCCCAGTTGCCGGATGAACGCCTCATTTTGGAATAACGCCAGCAGGGCCTGTGAATCCGGCTCGATAAAGCGGGATACCTTGCCCGCTACGTCTTCGGGAAGCCGCTCATTGTTCAATACGACATTCACAGGGGTCTGTATTCCTCCCCGGAGATGCCGCACGAGTTTAATCATATCCCAACCTCCTTTTACCGTATAACGGCCACTGCGCATCTCCTCTTTTTTGTATTTCAGCAACTCCGCAATGCGGCGGAAACCCGATTCCTGCTTCAAGATGCCTTGTGCGTTGAGGATGCGTACCACATCCTCGAAACTGGACTGCCGGGGGATATCCACTACATACGATTTTCCGGGATGGGGAATGGTGCCACCAGCTATAAATTTCTGATAGACAAAGAATAAGGCGATGATTCCCGCAATTCCGATAAGGGCTAAAGTGCGCCAGGCTGGTTTGAACATAGCGTTTTTTTTGAAGGCTTGTCGCCGGTGGAAGTATTGCGAGGTCAAAAACTCTTTCTACCCCTGCAACAAGTCTGTAAAATGAACCCTAAATATACGTTTTGTGCATTGTCCGGGTTCAGATATTTAGACTGGAAACGTTAAAAATTCGGTATAAATGTTGCAGGGTTGTATCTTTTCCGCAAAAATGGCGCTTCGAAATTCGGCGATTATCCTTTTGTTTGTATTTTTTACATCATGCAGCACTTCGGTGGATTTGGAGGCGCCGTCGCTGGATATCCCGGTGATCTACGGTCTGCTTTCCCGGCAAGACACCGCACACTACATCCGTATTGAAAAAGCATTTCTCACCGGCGGCAAGGATGCAGCAGAGGTAGCTCAAATGGCGGATGCGCTGCACTATTCCAGTCTGAACGTCGAGTTGGAAAAAGTGGCTACGGGCCAGCGATACCCCCTGCTCCGGGTAGATGGAGCCTTGGACGGATACCCGAGGGAAGAAGGCCCCTTCGCGAAATCGCCGAATTACCTGTATAAAATCAAAGGCGATATCCTGAAACTACAAGGAGGCGAAACGTTGCGTCTGCGCGTGCTCCGGCCGGGCATCTCTGCGCCAACCGTAGCCGAAACCACGGTGCTGTCCGACCTGGTACCCCGTGAGACGAGTCCTTCAAACCCTGTAAATATGGGCTATGACCGACAGGTAGCCATTAGCTGGACCGCGCCGACAGCAGCGCAGGTGTTCGATGTTCTGTTGCGTATCCGGTACAGGGAAAGCAGCCCGGGGCAGCTTACGGTCTTTGTGCAGAAATCGGTGGACTGGGTGCTGGCAAGTAATCTGCTGCGGACAGACAACACCGATCGAGTGAGTGTGGCGATAGAAGGGAGGGCATTTTATGCCTTCCTGGCGAGAGAATTGACGCCTGCGCCCAACGTACGCCGGATTTTCGACGGCATGGATCTCATGGTTTCGGCCGGAGGAAAAGAATTTGCCAACGCGTTGCGCCTTGCTCAGGCCAACACAGGCATTACGAGCACCCAATGGACGCCTGAGTACACCAATATCGAAGGCGGGCGCGGCGTTTTTAGCTCCCGTACGGTAGCCATCCGGCCGGGGTTGCAGTTGAGCGCCCCCTCCATGGATTCCCTTCGCTTAGGGAGCCTGACGCGCCTGCTCAATTTTCAATAGAATTACCCCTTCTTCTTAGGATGCACCAATTTAAGCTCCCGCACGAGATGGCCCGCCCCGGCATATTTATCGGTGATGAACAAGACATACCGTATGTCCACCATGATATTGCGGCATATTGCGGGGTCGTAGAGTAGGTCGCTCATGGTACCTTCCCATACCCGGTCAAAATTGAGTCCGATCAAATTGCCGTGGGCGTCTATGACAGGGCTGCCGGAGTTGCCCCCGGTGGTATGGTTGGAGCCCAGGAAGCAGACGGGCAATCGTCCGTTTTCGCCGTATGGGCCAAAGTCCCGTTTTTCATGGAGTTGCCGTAGCCTGGCAGGTACATCGAATTCATAATCTCCCGGTTTGTATTTTTCCATGACGCCCTCCAGGTGGGTGAACGGCTGGTAGAATACACCGTCTTTAGGTTCGTAGCCTTCTACTTTGCCGTAGGTGGCGCGCAGGGTACTGTTTGCGTCCGGGTAAAAACGCTTTTCCGGCATGACCTCTACAATCGCCTTCATGTAGGTGCGCTGCAGGAGGTTGATTTTTTCCTGGATTTCATTGTAGGGCTTAAAAACACTATCCTCAGCCGACTCGACTATAGATCGGACGAGCAGATAGGCGTAATCCTCCCGGATCAGGCGTACCGCTTCGGCGGGGTCTCGCTCAATGGTTTCCAGCCAGGTATCGGGCTTGGCGAGCAGGGATTTGACGAAGAGGATGCGGGCGAAATCAGGGCCATTTTTGCCTGCGTAGTTCATTTGTTCCAGGGCGTACTGCGCCTGGTGTTCCAGCGGCAATTCGCGGAAGTACGATTCGATTAAAGCGGCGAATACTTTCTGGTCTACTTCGGCCCGGTAGTCTTTATGGAAAGACTGGAACATATTTTTTAACGCCTCTTTCCGGGAGGCGAGTGCTTCTGCTCCGTTGTTATTGAGGATGAGTACAAAAGAGTGGAGCAGGTTGGCGAAGCGCAGCAGTTCTACGTTGGCCCCTGTGATTTCGTTGATGTAGTCCCTGCTTTTGGCGTACGGCTCTATGTTCTGGTACAGGGTCTGCAGCTCGCCTAACAAGGAGCCATATTCCTGCTTCCAGGCGGGTTTAGCATTGACCCTTTGGGTGAAGCCAGCTTCGAAGTCGAGTTTGCGTTGTATTCCACCGACGGTTTTGATTCCCTGGCTTTCCCCGATCCATTTCTTCCAGGAATTGGCCAGGTTCGCCTGCTTGCTGGCGTATTGGATACGGACCTGGGGGTCGCTCCGCATCGCCTCGTCCAGGATGGAAAGGGTCCGGTCGCGAATTCCGATGCGGATTGGATTGAGGACTTCCACGGTTTGTCGGACGGCGGCAGCGGGGAGGTACTGCGTCGTTCTGCCCGGGAAGCCAAATACTAGGGTGAAGTCGCCCGGGCTGACCCCGTCGAGCGATACCGGGAGAAAATGCCGAGGCTTGTACGGGACATTCTCCGGGGAGTAAGCGGCAGGGCGGTTGTTCTTATCCGCATAAATCCGGAAAAGGGCGAAATCGCCGGTGTGCCGGGGCCAGACCCAGTTGTCGGTATCCGCGCCAAACTTGCCCACCGCAGCGGGAGGCGCACCTACCAGGCGCACATCCCGGAAGGTTTCCATAACAAAGAGGTAATAAGCATTCCCCTGGTAGAACGGGCGTATAGAGATTTCCTGCCAGCTTTCGCGCGGGGCCTTCGCACTGATGGCCTGAAGATTGCGGTCAATGAGGGCTTGTCGTTCGCGCTCACCCATCTGGACAGTCACGCCGTTCAAGGCCTCTTTGGTCACTTCTTCCATCCGTACGATAAAGGTAGCGCCAAGGCCTGGATTGGGCAGTTCTTCGCTCATCGCCCCTGCCCAAAACCCCGTTTCCAGATAGTTGCGCTCCATGCTGGAATGGTACTGGATCTGGCCAAAGCCACAGTGGTGGTTGGTGAGCAGCAGGCCCGAAGCGGAAATGATGCTCCCCGTACAGCCTCCCCCAAAACGCACGATGGCGTCTTTCAGACTTCCTTTGTTGATGCTGTAAATATCTTCTGCAGACATCTTCATGCCCATGCGCTGCATCTCTGCTTCGTTTTGCTGCAACAATAAGGGAAGCCACATCCCTTCTCCCGCCTTGGCGAGCAGCAGCAAATGAAGGGCACACATGAACAAAACCATTCTTTTTTTCATGGAGCGAAATATTTTATGAAAAAGCGAATCTTCGACCGGTCGCCCGAAGGGCGTTTCTCGGATGAAACTGGAAGGAAAGAGAGGAAAGGCACAAAATAGATAAAACCTAATCCAGGTTGGTGCCGAAGATGGGACTCGAACCCATACGCCCGAAGACACACGCCCCTGAAACGTGCGCGTCTACCAATTTCGCCACTTCGGCTGTACCTGGATTAGGTTTTTAATATATCGAGCTGTACCGAAGGCGGGACTCGAACCCGCACGGAGATTATCCACTGGATTTTGAGACCAGCGCGTCTACCAGTTCCGCCACTTCGGCAGTACAGTATCTAGCTCTTTGGTTAGCCCTTTTGGCTAACGGTTGGCAAATATAGAAAGCTTTTCCATTATACGCAACAGGTACCTTTTTTTTAGAAAAAAATTTTTCACAGGTTCTAGTTCGTCCGGGGACGTGTGCACATGGTCGTAGTTTTCTATGATTGGTTCTATTTCGCGGTAGAAACTTTGCTCGAGTTGGTTCACCTGTTGGGTGAGCTCTGCCAGGGTCTGGGGATCGGGATCCATTTCCATTTCCATGAGGGCTTCATTGATATCCATCATGTCGAGGAGGAAGGTTTTGGGCAGTTCTGCATTCCCCCCTTCTTCCGGGAGCAGGCCACGGAGCTGGAGCAGGTGTTGCATGCGCAGGTCAAAATCGCTGAGCACTTCGTACGCCCTGTTGTTGAGGCTGGACAGGTAGAGGGCCTCCTGCTGCCGGGCGTCGCTGTCCAGCGTGAAGCGGTCGGGGTGCAGGCGCTTGCTGTTGGCAAT
>VFQS010003548.1_pt1 | contig 11835 bp, 6 predicted proteins | sample 3512361 | NCBI WGS metagenome assembly VFQS01 (sample SAMN10412375, study PRJNA504923) | tailings metagenome | isolation source: Relicate 1 Philex TSF3 active mining | place: Philippines | reverse complement strand
GCACGCACTTCCCCACGAAGCCACCACAACAGCCACAGGCCTGGCGCTGCAGCCACGGTACTCACCAGGAAGAACACCGGCCAGCCGATGCTTTCGGCCAACACGCCGGCCATGGGCCCCACCCACACCCGCCCGACCGAAGCAAAGGCACTCAGCAGCGCGAACTGTGTGGCGGTGTAACGTTGGTTGCACAGCGACATGAGAAAGGCCACGAAAGCCGCGGTGCCCATGCCACCGCTGAGGTTTTCAAAGGCGATCACCATCAGCAGGCTGCCATCCACCGGCGTGGCTGTGGCCAGTTTCACGAAGCCCCAATCGAAGGCCGGCAGCAGCACTGAACCGAGCGAGCCCTTGCCCGTGGCAGCCAACCACCAGAAGCCCAGGTTGCTGGCCATCTGCAGGACGCCAAAGGCCAGCAGGGAGCGCCACAAGCCCAGGCCCATCATCAGGGCACCGCCCAGCAGCGCGCCGCCAATGGTCAGCCACAGGCCGATCACCTTGTTCACCACGCCCACCTCGGCGCTGGAGAAAGCCATGGACTTCAACAGAAACGGCGTCATCAGCGAACCGGCGAAGGCATCGCCCAGCTTGTAAAGCACGATCAAGGCCAGAAAGGCCCAAGCCCTGGGCTGCGAGAAGTAACTCGACAGGCCCGACAGCAGGGTCGCAAAACCGGCCTTACGGGCCGCCCAGGCGGCCAGAGGAATCGTCAGCGCCAGGCCCAGCAGCAGCGACACCAGGGTGACCCATTTGCCCTGCAGACCGGCCGGCATCGCGGTCCCCTCCAGCAGAGGGCCGATCAAGGCCCGCGCCACGGTCGTGCCATAGCGATCCGTGAGCACCACCCCTACGGCGACGGCCGCCACCACCGCGGCAAAACCCCACAGGTCACGCGCTGCCGAGAACGACGAAGGGACCGACGACGGGCTCTGGGCCGGTGAGGACGCATGCCCGACGGTCAGACGCGGCGTCAACAACGCACTCACCACGGCCAAGCCCAACATGAACAAGGCCATCAACTCGTACACCTGTGACCAGGTCCAGCCCCCGCCTTGCTGCGCATCGGTCCAGATGAAGGCCAGGCCCCCGCTGACGATCATCGCCAACCGGTAGCCCATGACATTCAGCGACGCCCCCAGACCCCGCTCGCGCGCCTGCAGCAGTTCCGTCCGGTAGGCATCGATCACCACGTCCTGCGAAGCAGACAGGAAGGCCACCAGCACCGCCAGGGCTGCATACAGCTTAAGTTCCTGAACGGGTGAGGTTTGCGCCAGGCCCCACAGCGCGATGGCCAGCAAGAGCTGGGTCAGCACCATCCACCCGCGCCGTCGGCCCAACACGGGCAAGTCGAAGCGGTCGATCAAAGGCGCCCAAAGGAACTTGAAGGTGTAGGGCAAGCCCACCAGGCTGAGGAAGCCGATGGTGGCCAAATCCAGGCCCTCCACACTCATCCAGGCCTGCAGGGCCTGACCGGTCAGCGCCAGCGGAAGGCCAGAGGCAAAGCCCAGCACAGTGACCAGGCCCAGACGCCACAAACGGGCAGGCCAGGCGGCGGATGTGGCGAAGGCTGAAAAGCTCATCACGCCATTCTCCCCGCAGCCAGGGCGGCGGCAACACAGCCGCTATCCTTCAGCCATGAAGCACCACCACACCCCCCGCCAGCGCCCCCTCACCCGGGCCCTTGGCGCCGCCCTGGTCAGCCTAGGCAGCGTCCTATCCACCGCCGCCCTGGCCCAAACAGCCACCCCCGCTGCGTGCACCGACTTCTACACCCACGTCAACAGCACCTGGCTCAACAGCACCGAACTGCCAGCCGACCGCGCCCGCATCGGCAGCTTCGATCAGCTGGCCATCTCAAACACCCGCCTGCTGATCCGCTCGCTGGACAAGTTGTTGGCTGACCCCAGCCAACAGAACACGCCGGGCCTGAAATTGCTGGCCGCCTGGTACGGCAGCGCGCTGGATCCGGCCATCGCCAAGGCCGCCGGCCTGAAGCCGGCTCAACCGCTGCTGCAGCGCATCGACGGTCTGAAAGACCGCGGGGAGCTGCCTACGCTGCTGGCCGAGTTCACCCGCAACCGCCTGGGTGGCCCGGTAGGCATGTTCGTCATGCCCGATAACCAGGACGTGCGCCGGCACATTCTGAGTGTGGGCGGCAGCGGTATCGGACTGCCCGACCGCGACGATTACCTCAAGACCGATGCCACTTCCAAGCGCCTGCAGGACGCCTACCGCGCCTACGCCCGCCAACTGCTGCAATTGGCCGGTGCCGCGCACGACGACGCGAGCCTGGACGCCCTGATGGCTTTTGAGAAGACGCTGGCCGAATCGATGCTCACGGCGGTCGAGCGGCGCAATCCGCAGGCCCCCAATCACCGCCGCACCCTGCAGAGCCTGCAGGCTGAAGCCCCAGGCATGGACTGGGCTGCTTGGGCACGCGCCGCCGGCGCGACCGCCGACCGCTTACGCGCTGATCAGGACGTCATGCTGCCCCAGCCCCGCCATGCGCAGGCGGTCGCGCGGCTGGCCCAGGACAGTCCCTTGGCCACCTGGCAAACCTACCTGCGCGTGCGCCTGCTGGATGCCCTGTCCCCCTGGCTGGACGAGCCCTTCCAGGCCGCTGCGTTCGAATGGCGCGAGCGCGTGCAGCGCGGCATCACCAAGCCCAACCCCCGCGCCGAGCAACTGGTCTACCTGATCGGCGGGCGCACCGGCTGGGAGCCGCTGGCCCAGACCTTGGGCGAACTCTTCGTGCGGGAGTCCTTCTCGCCGCAGGCCCAGGCCCGTGCCAATGCCATGATCGAGGACGTGCGCACCGCCATGCGCACCCGCATCGACAGCCTGCCGTGGATGAGCGCAGCCACCAAGCAGCGTGCCCAGGAAAAGCTGGCAAGCATGAGCGCCCAGATCGGCGGCCCCGACAAGTGGCCCGACTACAGCGGCCTGACCCTGGACCCGAAGGACCCCGCGGGCAACTTCATGAAGGTGCAAGCCTGGGGTCACGCACAACGGTTGGCCGACCTGAACAAGCCCACGGACCGCAATCGATGGGACACCTCGCCACACATCGTCAACGCCTTTGCCGCGGGCCAGAACCGCATCGTCTTCCCGGCCGGCATCCTGCAGCCGCCTTTCTTCGATGAAAAGGCCAGCGACGCGGTCAACTACGGCGCTATCGGCATGGTCATCGGCCACGAAATCATCCACCACTTCGACGACCGCGGCCGCCAGTACGACGCCGTGGGCAACCTCAAGGACTGGTGGGCCCCGGAAGACGCGGCCGCCTACAAGGCCCGCGCCGACCGCGTGGCGGACTTCTACAGCCGCTATGAAGTGCTGCCCGGCCTGCGCATCAACGGGCGCCAGATGCTGGGTGAAAACATCTCGGATCTGGGCGGCATCAACATCGCCTTCGACGCCCTGCAATTGGCCCTCAAGCGGCAGAACGCCTCGCCCGCCAAGACCAACGCGGCCTCGCGCGACTTCTTCACCGCCAATGCCGTGATCTGGCGCGGCAAGCAGCGGCCCGAAGCCCTGGAGCAGCAGATCCGCACCGGCCAGCACTCGCCCGGCCCGTTCCGCGTGCGCGGCCCCTTGAGCAACATGCCGGCCTTCGCGCAGACCTTCGGCTGCAAGGCCGGTGACGGCATGGTGGCCGACGATCCCGTCTCGGTGTGGTGAGGAGCGCACTGGTGGCCTTCGCTGCGGTGGTGGCCGCAGGCCTGTGGGCCTGCGCCACACCGGTGAACGTGCACTTCGATCCGGGCAAGCCCCATCACCGCGCCGACGGCTTCCGCAACCTCGAGGACTTCGAACACGAACGCTTCAGCGAATTCCTGCGCTGGAAGTGGCAGCAGTGGCGCAACGGCGGACCGCCGCCCGCGCAGTCGCCGACGCCGGTGGTGCAACCCGATCTGGACTTCATCCAGCGCAATGCGCGCGCGGGCGTGGCCATGGAACCCTCGGCCACCTGGATCGGCCACTCCACCGTGCTGGTGCAGATGGGCGGTGTGAATCTGCTCACCGACCCAATGTTCTCGGACCGCCCGATGCCGGTGGACATCGGTCTGGGCCCGATGCGCACCCAACCGCCCGGCCTGCGCCTGTCACAGTTGCCGCGCATCGACCTGGTGGTGATCTCCCACAACCACTACGACCACCTCGACGAGAAAAGCGTGGTGGCCCTCAACGCCCAGCCGGGGGGCCCACCGGCGTTCGTGGTGCCCCTGGGGCTCAAGCGCTGGTTCAATGGTGTGGGCATCACGCGCGTCGTGGAATTGGACTGGTGGCAACGCCACGTGGTGTCCGGCGCCGCCGGCCCAGTGGAGGTGTTCCTCACACCGGTCAAGCACTGGTCAGCCCGGTCGGTGCGCGATGGCCGCATGCAATCGCTGTGGGGCGGCTATGCCATCTTCGCGCCGGACTTCCACTTCTACTATGCGGGTGACACCGGCTACTCAAGCGATTTCAAGCGCACCCGCGCGCACTTCCGCGATCGGCAGGGGGACCAGGGCTTCGACTTCGCGGCCATTCCGATAGGCGCCTATGAACCGCGCTGGTTCATGAAGCAGCAGCATGTGAACCCGGAGGAAGCCGTGCTCATCCACCGGGACGTGGCCTCACGCGCCAGCTTGGGCGTGCACTGGGGCACCTTCAATCTGGCCGATGAAGCGCCGGATCAACCACCAAGGGACCTGGCTGCTGCGCGGGCGCGGCATGGCCTGAAGGACGACGAGTTCTTCGTGCTGGCGGTGGGAGAAACGCGGCGGCTGCCGCGACGCACGGCCAGCGCTCAGTCCAGCAGGCCCACCCCTTGAAGTCAGCGCCCGACTGAGGCGGGCGGGGGCGTGTGGGCTGGCGCGGGGGCAGGGACCACGGCCGGTGCACGGGCTGGCGCCTTCACCACGCGAAAGCGCGTGCCCGTCTGGATCACGACCACGGCATCGCCGGGCCGCAGTTGGTCCTGACCCTTGCCCTGGACAATGGTGCGGCGCTCGCCGTTGCTGAACTGCAGCAGCAACTCCTCGCCGGCCTCGGTGGTGTTGGCACGCTCAATCGTGTTGGCCACCGCCGCACCGGCAATCGCGCCCAGGACAGCCGCCACGTCCGAACCACGGCCACCGCCCACGGTGGAGCCGGCGATGCCACCGACCACGGCACCCGTGGCAGCACCGATGCCACTTTGCGAGCCGTCGATCTTCACATCCCGGATGGACAGGAGCACGGCGTCGTAAACAACTGACTGGCGCTGGGCGTCATCGCGGCGCACCACATCGGGGCTCGAGGTGGCGCAACCGGCCAGCACAGCAGCCAAAAGGACAGAAGACAGAACGGGAAGACGAAGGTTCATGGTCATGGACATGGTGAAGTGTGCGGACCCCAGCGGTCCGGCAACTGTGTGCAGGCCTGATCGGGCCCGCCTGGGACCCCGAAGGATCCCACAAGTTCAACGTTGCACCGAACGCGGCGGTTGACGCTGAGCCAGTTCAATGAACCAATCGATGCGGTCGCCACTGGCCATCGCACCGGGGATCCGGCGCTCGGCCAGCCAATCGGTGTAGGCCTGGATCTGCGGCTGTGGCCTGGAGGGGTAGGGTCTCGTGGTCACGAGGACTTGACCGTGTCCAGATACTGCCAGGTATCGCGCATGAAAGGGTGCACCCAGTAGTGCCGCAGCCAGGGCTGAAGCAGCACCGCCACCTTCTCGTGCCGGTGCACCTTGTAGGGCATGTAAGCCACCAGCAGATCTTTGGCCTGGCGCATCAGCGCCAGTCGTTCGGGCCCATCGGGCAGGCGCCGCTGCTGCTCATACAGCCGGTCAAAGGCCGGCAGCGCAAAACGCGCATCGTTGGAGTCACCCGCGTTCGGCCCATAGGCAATCGACAGGAAAAAGCCGCCGTCAGGCGATTGCGCACTCCAGCTGTAACCCCAGATCTGCAGGGATCCCGTGCGCGTCTTCTTCAACAGCTCCGGCCAGGTCGACACCTCGAACTCCACCCGCAAGCCCACCGCGTTGAGTGATCGTTTCCACAACTCATTGGCGGCGCGGTCGGCCTGTGTGCCCAGCGAGGCGATGCGCAGCACCAGAGGCTGGCCATCAGGTCGTTCACGGAAACCATCGCCGTCGCGGTCCCGATAGCCATACACATCCAACAGCGCGCGGGCCCGGGCCGGGTCGTAGGCCGACATTTCGCTGCGGTATTCGGGGTCGTAGCCGGTGGTGTGCGGCGCGATGGTCGACTGCGCTGGCAGGGCCATGCCGTTGCGCAGCAGGCGGATGTCCGACGGTTCGTCATAGGCCAGGCTGATCGCCCGTCGCAGCGCCACGCGCTCGGGCGCATAGCCGCCCACCACTGGGTCTTCCATCGAGAAATAGTGCATCGACATCGAGGCGGTGAGTTCCGTCTGCAGCTGCACCCCCTTCTTGGCCAGGAAGGGGGCCAAGCGGCCACTGGGCACGGCCAGCGGCACAAAGGCTGCGGGCACTGTCATCCAGTCGATACCGCCCTGCAAGAAGGTCAGCCAACGCGGTTGGGCTTCTTCCACCACGTCCACGACGATGCGGTCGACGCAGGGCAGGGTGCGCCCCTGGAGCTGCGCGGCGATGGCCTGCGCCAAGGGCTCGTCCGCCGGTGTGCCCTCATACACGCGACGCCGGTAGCTGGGCGAGCGGACGAGCTCGATGCGCGAAGCCCGCCGCCAACTGGCCAGGCGGAATGGCCCGGTGCCCACCGGGTGCGCGCCGATGTCCTTGCCGTAGTGCTCCACCACTTCCCGCGCCACCGCGCCGGTCAGGCCCGGCGCGGCCAGCACGTAATGCAAGCGGGGGTCGGGTTCGCCCAAGCGGCTGCGCAGGGTGTAGCGGTCCAGCGCCCGGACACCGTCCACCGGCGTGTCGTAGTCGAAGGGCCTGCGGCTCTTCAAGGCTTGGGCCCGCAGCTCACTCAGGCCGGGCAGCTTGGCGCTTTCGAAAATGTAGAGGTCGCTTGAGGCGTACTGGGGGTCGTAGAAGCGCTTGATCGAATAGACGTAGTCCTCGGCCGTGAGTTCACGCCGGCCCTGCGCGTCCAGGCGGCCGCTGCCCTTGAAGGCCACGTCCTCCGCGAAGTAGATGCCCGGCTTGATCCTCAAGGTGATCGTCAGCCCATCGGCGCTGATCTCCGGCAGGGACACCGCGGTGTTGGGCAGCAGCCGCGCCGGGCGGGCCAGGTAGTCGAACGTCAACGGCGCTTCCAGGATCTGTGAGATCAGCGTCGTCGAATAGAAGTCGCTATTGGTAGAGGGCGGATCGAAGGTACTTTCCGGGGCGGGGAAAGCGATGCGCAGCACCTTCTCGGCAGTCGCGGTTCCCGCGGCCTGCTGTTCCGATCGAGCGTCGGCGGGCACACCAGGGCGAGGAAACGCTTGGGCCCTCAGTTCTGGCGCCCAAGGTATTGACCACGCGGTCCAGCAGGCGGGGGTGCCCGCCGCCCCCACGAGGCGGGCCGCCTGCGCCATCCACGCCCGTCGCTTCATGCGGGAATCACAAGAGTGGTGAATTCAGAAGAGAGCGAGCGCTCACAAACACAAATATCCGCGTCTCGGCTCACACGCATCGGGCCGCGATCACGGGCCACGGCGCTCGACCGGCTCCACATCGACCCGGTGCCACCAGTCCTGCCAAAACTGGGTGCGCTTGAAGCCCCTGAGCCACGGCTGGGTGAGGTCGCTGGAGATGCGATGCACCAGAAACTTGTAGGGCATGTAGGCCATGCCGATCTTCTTGGCCTGCAGAAAAAGGGCCTCACGCTCCGGCCCGTCAGGGATTTCGCCCATGCGCTCGTACAAGCGGTCGAATTCCTCGTTCTTGAATCGGGCAAAGTTCTGTGCACCAAACTGCGGACTGTAGAAGCGCGCCAGAGACTGCTGACCATCGGGCGCGGCGGCCGAGCCGCCCAACATCCACATCTGCAGCTTGCCGGCGCGCGCGGCCTTCAGTTGTTCCGGCCACTTGCCCACATTGAACTTCACCTGAATGCCCACGGCCTCGAAGTTGCGCTTGTTGAGCTCGTTGAACTGGCGCGAGAGCTGATCGGGCTGGGTAGCCATCTCCAGCACGAGCGGCTTGCCATCGGGCTGGTCACGCCAACCATCGCCGTCGCGGTCCACATAACCGTACAAATCCAGCAGCGCCTTGGCACGCGCCGGGTCATAGACGCTCATCTCGCTCTTGTACTGCGGGTCGTAGCCGGTGGTGTTGGGCACCACCGCCGATTGCGCGGGTATGGCCTGACCGCGACGGATCAGCCGGATCTCGCGGTCCACGTCCATGGCCAGGCTCAAGGCCCGACGCAGGGCCACGCGCTCCGGCGTGTAGCCACCAACCACCGGATCCTCCATGTTGAAGTACAGGTAGGCCGAATCGGAATTCAACGAGCGCGAGCCCTGGATGCCCTTCCTGGCCAGGTTCGGCGCCAACTTGCCGTTGGGCATGGCCTGGCTGATGAACTCGCCGGGAACCGTGATCCAGTCCAGCTGCCCATTGAGGAAGGCCAGCCAACGCGGCTGGGTCTCCTCGATGATGCTGATCTCCACCCGGTCCACCATCGGCAGGCGCCGCCCTTTGAACTGCGCCAGCAGGGCCTGGCCGGCCACGTCGTCAGCCGCAGGCTCAAAGTCATAGACCACCTCGCGGTACTGGGGGTTGCGCTCCAGCGCGATGAAACTCGAGCGCCGCCATTGCACCAATTTGAAGGGCCCCGTGCCCACCGGGTGAGCCATGATCTTGTCGCCGTAGTGCTCCACCACCTCTCGAGCCACCGCGCCAAAGAGGTCGCCGGTGGCAAAGGTTTCGATCAGCGTGGGCCGAGGCTTGTAGGTCTTGAACTGGATGGTGTAACGGTCCAGCGCACGAATGCCCTCGATCTCGGCGTCGTAGTCGAAGGGCTTCTTGGTTTCCAGCGCCCTCTTGCGCAGGGCTTCCAAACCCACATAGCCGGTATCCAGCATGCCGCCCCACACCGGACTCTTGTTGACCGGGTCAGCGAAGCGCTTGTAGCTGTACACGTAATCGGCCGCGGTCAGTTCGCGGCGCCCTTGAGCGTCCACCCGCTTGCTGCCCTTGAAGGCCGGGTCGTCCATGAAGTAGATGCCCGGCCTGATCTTCACTGTCCAGGTCCGGAAGTCGTCCGAGACCTGCGGCATGCCGTCGGCCGTCAGCGGCCGAATCTTGGCCGGCCGCGCCAAGTGGTCGTACTGGTACAGGCCTTCGAAGATGTGCGGCGTGACGGTACGGGAATACAGGTCGTTGACCTGCGCGGGATCGAAGCCGGTTTCGGCCGTCGGGAACGACACCCGCAACACCTTCTGGGTAACGTTGCCCAGGGTGGTGCCGGCAACCGAGCGATCCTGGGCCAGCGCCGCGGCGGGCACCGCGGCGGCCATGACTGAAAGCGTCAGGGCACAGGCCCAGCTCCGAACCGTCGAGGTCAGCATGCCAAGCACATGGTGGGGCCACTGTGCACCGAACGGAGTGAATGCGCCCGCAGCACCCACAACGCTCGGGGCCAAGCTTCTCATCGCGCGGCCACCACCGACGAGGCCGTCGAAAAATCGATGTCCACATAGCGCCAGAAGTCCCGCAGGAAGGGATGGCGCCGGTATCCCACGACATGCGGGTGCGACAGGTCGGTGATGATGCGGTGGCCCGTCACCTTGTACGGCATGTAGGCCACGGCCAGCAGCTTGGCTTCCTTCATCAGGGCGTCGCGCTCCGCACCATCGGGCATCACGAACTGCTTCTTGTAGAGCTCGTTGAAAGCCGCCAGATCAAACCGCGAATGGTTGGCCTGACCCTTATTGGGCCCATACAGCAAGTCCAGGAAGTAGCTGCCGTCCGGGTTCGTGGCACTCCAGGCCACACCCCACATCATTAACTTGCCCGCACGGCTGGCCTTGAGCTGCTCGGGCCATTTGGCAATCTTGAACTCGATGCGCACATCAATGGCCTTCATCGCCTTGCGCCACAGTTCCTGCAACTGGCGCGAGGCCTGGTCCGGCTGGCTTGAATACTCCAACACCAGCGGCTTGCCGTCGGGCAGATCACGCCAGCCGTCGCCGTCCTTGTCGACGTAGCCGTAGAGGTCCAGCAGCGCGCGGGCCCGGGCCAGATCGTGATCGCTCATCTCGGTCTTGAGCTGCGGATCGAAGCCCGTGAGCATGGGCGGGATGATCGCCTGGGCCGGCACCGCTTGGCCCTTGCGCACCTGCATGATCTCCTGCTCCACGTCATAAGCCAGGGAGATGGCCCGGCGCAGGGCCACCTTGTGCGGCTCGTAACCGCCCACGACCGGGTTCTCCATGCCGAAGTAGCTCAGCGTGGCGTCAACCGCCGGCATGCGCTGCATCTGGATGCCCTTCTTGCGGAGGTTGGGCGCCAGCTTGTTGTTGGGAATGGCCGTCGTGGCGAACTCATTGGGCAGGCGCTCGATCATGTCGTGCTCGCCGTTGAGGAAGGCCAGCCAACGGGGCTGGGTCTCTTCTACGATGCTCACCTCCACGCGGTCGACCATGGGAATGCGCTTGCCCTTGAGCCGCGCCAGCATGGCCTGGCCCTCAGCATCATCAGGGGCCGGGTCGGCGCTGTAGAACTGCTCACGGTAGTTGGGGTTGCGCTCCAGCGTGATCTTGGAAGACCGCTTCCAGGCCGCCAGGCGGTAGGGGCCCGTGCCGACCGGGTGTTCCATGATCTTGTCGCCGTAGGTTTCGGCCACCTCGCGGGCCACCGCACCCATCACCCCGCCATCGGTGAAGGTGTAATAGAAACGCGGCGCAGGGCTGGCCAGGCGCACCTCGAAGCTGTAGCGGTCCAGGGCGCGGATGCCCTCCACCGGCGTGTCGTAGTCGAAGGGAACCTTCTGGGCAATCGTCTTCTTGCGCAACTCCGACAGCCCCAGGATGCGGGCGTTTTCGAGCTGGAAGAGGCTGGGGCTCTTCGTCTTGGGATCGTAGTGACGCTTGACGGTGTAGACGTAGTCCTCCGCCGTGAGCTCCCGCTTGCCCTGTGCATTCAGGCGTTTGCTGCCCTTGAAGGCCGGGTCGTCGGCAAAGAAGATGCCCGGCTTGATGCGAAAAACGAAGCGCGTGAAGTTGTCGCTGATCTCGGGCAGGGCCTGCGCCGTCTGCGGCACCACCTTGGCCGGACGGGCCAGCGGGTCGTAGGTCAGGGGTGACTCGAAAATGTTGGCCGCGATGATGCGGGAGTAAGCATCCGAAATCTGGGCCGGGTCGAAACCGGTCTCCGCGATCGGGAACGCGTAGCGCAGCGTCTTCGCGGCCGGCGCTTTCGTCCCCTCGCCCGCAGCGCCACCCGACTGGGCCCAGGCAGCCATCGGACCGACGCACACACCAGCCACCAGCAGGGCCGAGGCAGCCCGGCGCAGGGCGCAATACACAAGTTGACGACGCTTCATGATCAGAGGCTGCGCTGGGCGCGCTTCGTGGGCCACCCGGCTTCGCACAGGCGAAAAATTAAAGCGCGCAGTCTAGCGGCGAGGCGCACCGGGGAGAACCCTGAATCACCCCCAAAGACGGTCAACCCGGCTGTCCAAAGGGGGAAACCCCTCCGCCTTTGGGGGGAACCCTCCCCCGCCGACGGGGGGAAAACGCCGGGAGAAAAGCCGCTTCAAGCCCGCTAGACTCGCGCATCCCGCGAAACCGGGAATTCCAAGCGCGCCCAGGGGCCACAAGCTTTACCTGGGCGATGCATTTTCTGGAGTTTGCAAACGATGCTGGCCTATCTCATCCGGCGCCTGTGGCAAATGATCCCCACCCTGTTGGGGGTGGTGCTGCTGGTGT
>VFQS010003547.1_pt1 | contig 11836 bp, 11 predicted proteins | sample 3512361 | NCBI WGS metagenome assembly VFQS01 (sample SAMN10412375, study PRJNA504923) | tailings metagenome | isolation source: Relicate 1 Philex TSF3 active mining | place: Philippines | reverse complement strand
CGGTGTCCATGACCGGCGGCGGCCCGAACTTGGCCGGGATCAGCGTGACCACATCACCTCGTTTCTCGTCGTAGCCCACCACGCCCCGCACCAGGTTGAGCATGCGCTCCACCTCCTGAGGCGAGTAGCCGATCGGGGCGGCCCCGTCGGCACCGGGGGCGGACGCGCCGGCAGCCGGTGCGGCAGGCTCACGCTCGTTGATCACCACCGCAACGCTCAACTTTTCCACCTTGCCCAGGGCGTTGCGCACGTGGCGCACGGTGCGGTCGAGCTCGTAATTGCGCGTGCTGCGCGACGACTGGGTCGACGCCTCCGGCGCCCCCGGCGCGCTGGCGGTGGCCGCCGCGTTTTCCGGCGGTCGGTTGGACAGCGCACCCGGGATGCCCTCGGCGCGGAGGGCTGCCTGCTTCTCCTCGCTCAGCACCTCCGAGCGGGTACGCGGCCCCTTGTCCCGTCCATCGAAGTCCTCCGTCGTGCTCTCCACCTGAGTGAAGTCCAGCGACAGGTTGACTTGCGAGCGCACATTGGTCTCACCCACGATGGGCGACAGGATGGCCATGATGCGCTCGCGGTAGGTTTCCTCGAGCTGCTGCTTGTGCATGGCCTGCGCCGTCGTCAGGCCCAGCTTGCCCTCCAATGGGGACTCGGTCAGCAGCTTGCCCATGTTGTCGACCACGGTCACGCCCTCGGGCGTCAAGTAGGGCACGCTGCTGGACACCAGGTGCACGATCGCCTGAACCTGCTTGGGCGAAACCGAACGACCCGGGTACGGAGACACCACCACCGAGGCCTTGGGCGCTACGCGGTCGCGCACAAACACACTTTGCTTGGGCGTGGCCAGGTGCACCCGTGCGGCCTGGATGCTGCCGATCTGCAGCACGCTGCGCGCCAGCTCCTGCTCCATCGCCGCGTTATAGCGAACCTGCTCCATGAACTGACTGGTGGTCATCGAGGTGGAGTCCTTCAGGCCCTCGATGCCGGTGGTGCCCTGCTTGGGAATGCCCTGCGACGCCAGCAACATACGCGCTTCATGGAAGCGGTCTGCCGGCACCTTGAGCTGACCATTGGCCGGATCGATCTGCGGGCGGAAGTTCGCCGTCTTCAAGGCCTCAAAGGCGGCCTGCTGATCGGCCTCCATCAAACCCGGCATCACCGCGCGGTACGGGGTGGATTGCATCCAGGCGTAGTACAGGCCGAACACCATCAGCACCGCGACCACCGCCAGCAGCGGCAACATCCGCTTGACAGCCGGTTGCGACAGCACGCGCTCCACCGTGGTCCGCAAGCCCGTCAGGCCTGCTGGGGTTGACGTGGCGACGGCTCCGCCGGGCAAGGGCGTAGCCCCGGGAGCAAGAGTCATCTCGCCCGAAACCGCGGTGCCTGCCGGAGCGGCGGCTGATCCCATGGGGGCGGTCAGGGCACCACCGCCGCTGCCGGAAGCGGCAGCCGTGGTGGCAGGGTTGAGTGTGGCGGTGGCCATGGTCGTCCTTGTGCTGGTGCGTTCTGGCGGGCGCTGTTCGATTCGGTCGGGTGTTCAGGCGGGTCGTGGCATCCAGGTCGGCTTACACCGGCATGTTCAGGATGTCCTCGTAGGCCTTCATCACCTTGTTGCGGACCTGCAGCGTGGCCTCGAAGGCCAGCGAGGCCTTCTGCATCTGGACCACGACATCGGTCAGTGGTACCGGTTCACCCATCTCATAAGCCTCACGCAGGCGCTTGGCCTTGCCCTGGGCCTCATTGACCTGTTCCAGGGCGCGCTCCACGGCTGAGCCGAATCCGGGCGCCGCCACCGGCTTGTTCGAGCCCACACCCGGCAGGGGCATGCCCTGCCCCTGAACGCCCGTGGCAACCTCGTTCTGATAGGCCGCCATGGTTCGCAGCATCGACTGGATGCTCGAGACGGAAGTCGCGTTTTCAATCATGGCGTGCTCCTCAGTTGGCGGCTTCGGCCGTCATCATTCCCAAGTCCCGCATCTGCGCCAGCTTGTAACGCAGCGTGCGCGGACTGATGCCCAACAGGCGGGCTGCCGCCTCGCGGCTCTTGGTGTTGCGAATCGCGTCCTGGATCACCCGCAGCTCGCTGTGGCGAACCGCCCACTGCAGGCCCGCACCGGCCGGCTGCTCAGCAGCCGCAGCGGTGTAGGCCGAGCCTCCCGCGGATCCCGCTGCCGCCTCTGATCCCGCGCTCAGGCCTTGAGGCAGGTTCTCCGGCGAGAACGCCAGGGCGCTCGAAGAGAAGACGGTTGAGGCCAGGGCTGACCCCACGTCCGTTGCTGTTGTCATCACAGCGGTCGCCTCAGTGGCGGGCACCGCGGTCGGGGCCACAGCCGATCCCGGATTCATGGCCGCTGGCCGGTCCATGCACCGCTCCGCGTCCGTCGCCGCAAAGGCGACGCCACCGCCGTGGTGGTCGAAAGCTGCGGGCATCCGCGAGGGCGCATCCATCAGAGCGGATTCCTGACCGAAGACATCGTCATCGAAGAGCAGGTGGTTTTCGGTCAGCGTGCGGTCGGGACACAGCACCAGCGCGCGCTGGATCACATTGCCCAGCTCACGGACATTGCCGGGCCAGTGGTAGGCCAGCAGGCGCCGGCGCGCCTCATCGGTGATGCGGTAGGGCACGCCGGGCGTGCCATGCTGTTGCAGCACATGGGCGGCCAGCGGCAGGATGTCCATGGGCCGCTGGGCCAGTGGCAACACGCGAAGCGTGAAGGTGCTGATGCGGAAGTAGAGGTCCTCGCGGAACTCCCGGCGCAGCATCGCCTGCTTGAGGTCCTTGTTGGTGGCCGCCACGATGCGCACATCCACCGAAATGCTGCGGCTGCCGCCCAGTCGCGTGATGCAGCGCTCCTGCAGCACACGCAGCAACCGAGTCTGCAGGTGCAGCGGCATCTCACCAATCTCGTCGAGGAAGACCGTACCGCCCTGCGCCTGCTCGAACACGCCGTGGTGATCGCGGATCGCACCGCTGAAGGCCCCTTTCTCGTGACCGAAGAGCATGTCCTCGATCAGCTGCTCGGGCAGCGCACCGCAGTTCAGGCTCACGAAAGGGCCGCCAGCTCGCGGCGAGGCCTCGTGCAGCACCCGTGCCAGCACCTCCTTACCGGCGCCCGTAGGCCCGATCAGCAGCGCACTCACTTCGGTCTGGGCCACTTTCTGGGCCAACGCCAACAGTTGCTGGCTGGCCGGGTCCACGAACACCACGCTGCGGGGACGCTGTGCGGGGACTGACTCCCGCTGGCTCCGGGTCACGACGTCCCAAGCTGCGGGGGTCCAATCCTGCGTCGAGATCACATGGTCCGCCCCCAGGCGGATCGCCTGTGCAGCCAGGTCCACCCGCTGCGGCGGCACCCGGCACACCACCGGCAGGCGACGGCCGGGCATCTGCGCCAGCGTCAAGCACTCCTGCAGCATCTCGGTGTCATGCTCCAGCCGCACGACCAGCACCTGCAGGTGAACGAGCGACGTGATCAAAGGACTCGGGTCCAGCACATAACGCGCGTCGAAGCCCAAAGCAGCCACGCGGGCCTGCTCAGCCGGGTCGACCTGACCGGTCGGATCGATCCAGGCCACGCGGATGGTTGATGTTGTGTTGGGAGTCATGGGGGCTGTCGGATTGACGGTTGACCCCCTACGGCAAGCAACTGCCGTGCCAAACCGGCAAAGCCTGGCCGACCCGCGCAAGCCCTTGATTTAAAACAACTTTATAAAAATGATCATCCTTGCCGTTTTTTTGACGGCCACGATCATCTTTGCAATTTCAAGACGTATTTCACGCTCCGGCACCGCGCGTGGATCACACCCCCTACAGGCCCGGCGTGGCCCACCGAAGAATCCGACAGATCGCCCCCGTACCGCCTCATGCTCCGCACCCTGCGCCACGCCACCGCGCTTACCGACCATCGAGAACACGAGCGGCTGGACCACTCGCTGCTGCAATCGGTGTTGGAGTTGGCCGCCCCTCAGCCGCGCCGCGCCCGCCCGGCGCCCCTGCAGGTGCGGCTGTGGCGCTTGCAAGGGGCTGCCGATGGCGCGCCTTTGAGGCTGACCGCTCGAACCGACAGCCCTGTGCCACACGAGGACACCGGCCCTGCGGAGGCCGCCGACGGCGCCATGCGCGAGGCCATCCGACGCCGTGCCCCCGTGAGCACCAGACGCCTGGGCCCCGAAGGCCCCTTGGGGTGCCTGACCTGGCTGCCCATCGCGCGGCGCGATGCGGTGCTTGGCGTGTTGGAGATCGAATCGCCCACCCCCCTGTCACCTGCACGGGTTCCCGTGCTGCTGGGCATGTGCAGTTTGTACGCCAACCACCTCAGCCTCCTGCACGACAGCCAAGTGGACACCCTCACCCAGCTCCTCAATCGCAAGACCTTCGACGACTCCATCCAGCGTTTGCTGAACCGCCCGGCTGCCACTGGTGCGCCCACCTGGGTCGCGGTGATCGACATCGACCACTTCAAGCGCATCAACGATGGCTTCGGCCACCTGTTCGGCGACGAGGTGCTGTTGCTCGTGGCCGGGATGCTGCGGCGCGCCTTCAGGCACCAGGACAAGGTCTTCCGCTTCGGTGGTGAAGAATTCGTGGCGCTGCTGCAAGGGCTGGATGAAGCCGGCGCCGGGGCGGCACTGCAGCGCCTGCGCCAGACGATCGAATCACACCGCTTTCCACAAGTGGGTCAGGTCACGGTGAGCATCGGGGCGACGGCCATCCAGCCGGGAGATGCCGCCTGCGACGCCCTGGGCCGTGCCGATGACGCGCTCTACCACGCCAAATCAAAAGGCCGCAACCAGGTCTGCGTCTTCGAGCACCTGCAGGCGCAAGGTGCCATCGCGCCGCCCAGCACCACGCTGCACGGCGAAGTCGACCTGTTCTGAAACGGGACCTGCCTTTGGTGCAGGCCACCCAAGAACCCCAGCCGGGCGCAGAGGGCCACCGGCCGTCGACGCCTCGGACGGTCAGAACTCCTGAGGCGGCATCATGGGCGCTGCCAGCGCCGCGGCGCTCAGCTCCCTGCCCTCAGCGGTATGCACCCGAAGGGCACCCTGCGCCGCCGTGGTGCCCAACTCGCGCAGGCAGCACGCCTCCAGGAAGCCCCGGATGCGGTCCCAGTGCGGCGGTTTGGCGTACACCACCACCGACCCCGGCAGCCCGCCCTTTTGCTCGATCTCCTCCGGCGTCATCGCACTGACCACCATCACCCATTGGGAGGCAAAGGCCGGCTGATCACGCAGGATGCGCAGCAAATGGAAGCCGTCAAAGGGCTCCATCCGAAGGTCGGTGATGATCACATGTGGGCGACGGCGTTCGATCTGCAGCAGAGCATCCACAGCGTCCACGCTGAAGTGCAATTCCAACGGCAGGCCCATGCGCGACAGGCGCTGCTCGAAGGTCTGCCGCATCAGCATGTTGTCCTCGGCCACCAGCACCTGCAGGCGCCGCCCTTCGTGCAGGCGGCGCACGGGCATGCGTGCATTCAAATGGCTTTCCAGCGATGGGCGCAGGATGCGCCGATGCCCACCGGCCGTGCGCACCGCTTGCAGGCTGCCGCTGTCCACCATCTTCTGCACCGTGGTGCGGGAAACGCCCAGCGCCCGCGCGGCGTCGCCAATGCCCACCAGGGCAGGCGTGACTGCGCTGAAGTCGTCCGCGTTGCTGCTCATGAATCGAATCCTGTGTCCTTGTCGTTTGGGAAAGCACCGTCACCGGCCGGCGGCCGCCTCAGTGCAGGAGATGTTCCAGCGGATCTTCCGCCGAGATGCACACCTCAGCCCCATCAAAATGCTGCTTGAGCCGCATGAGTTCCGGGAAGGCGCGGACAAAGGCGTCCACCACCGCCGGGTCGAACTGCCCCCCGGCATCGGCCACGATCACATCACGGGCGCGCTGCATCAGCCAGTCCTGGCGAAAGGGTTTGATCGTGGTCAGTGCATCAAAGACGTCCGCCACCGCGACGATGCGGGCGGAAATTGGAATCTGGTCGCGTGCGAGTCCCAGCGGGTAGCCACTGCCATCCCAGTGCTCATGGTGAGACAGGGCAATCTCAGCGGCCAGTTGCAGCACCGGCGACGGTTCGTGGCGCAGCAGCTCGTAGCCCACCGTGGTGTGGCGGCGCATCTGGCGGCGCTCGTCCTCGTTGAAGGACCCGGTCTTGGTCAGCACTTCATCAGGCACCGCCACCTTGCCCAGGTCATGCAGTGGCGCGGCCGCCAACAACTGTTCCTGTTGCTCCAGCGTGAAGCCATAGGCGTTGGCAATCGCTGCCGCGTAGTGCGCCATACGCATGGTGTGTCGGCCGGTCTGCTCATCGCGCACTGAAGCCACCCGCGCCAACAGCCGCGCCACCATGGTTTCTGCACGAGCGCCCAAGGGCTCAACCGGCTGGCTGCGCGGCACTTTGAGCGGCTCAAACCCACCGCGGCTGCGCGGCATCTGGCCGACCATCGCTGGCGATAGCCGGCTCAGGTTGCGCACCTTGAGACCCAGTTCCTGGTCGTTCATCGGTTTGCGCAGCACCTCCACCGCGCCGGCTCGCAACGCCTCGATACGCACGCCGTCCACATCCGCCGAGTTCGACACCAGCGCCACCGGAAGCCGGGTGTTCAGGCCCTCATCCCCGAGCCGGCGCAAGAAGTCCAACCCGTTCATTTGCGGCATCACGTAGTCCAACAGCAGAACCGAGGGCAGGTCCAGCCGGATCGCGTCCAATGCAGCCTGCGGATCGCTGTAGGCCCGAATGTCGGAGAAGCCCGCCCGCTCCAAAGTCTTGCGCATCAGCGCCAAGGCCATCGGGTTGTCATCGACGATTGCGACGGAGCTCATGCGGGCCTTTGAGAAATGGTTTATTCAACCTCAAGCCCTATCATATAGCACATTTAATTATTTTTATTATCATTTAGCAAAATTCAGACGATCCGCATCGTTCTCGTGAATTTGTTCACAGCCGGACCGCTTGAGACGCGCCGCATCGATCGCGCGGGGGTGCATTTGCCGCACGCGCGCCCAGGCTGATTCCCGGTCTGGCGCATGCACCCGTACGCAGAGCTGGGCACCACCTGGGCTCCCCAGCAACACCTTGAACTCGAAGGCTTCGTAGCGGGCCATCCTGCACTCCCCCGTGAGAAATCGCCAATTCCCCTCATCGAGCAAGGTATCACAAATACCAGATTCAGTCCATCCATGGGATTCGTTGTCAATTTCAGCAATTCATGAGGACGTAAGCTTGCCCGTCCTGGGATCGCCGGCAACCTGCAATTCGCTAGGCACCGTCTCAACCAGTCGAACCAAGGGCACTGGAACCCCGACCATGAAGATCATCTGGATACTGGCACTTCTCAGCCCCGCCCTGGTTGGAGCGGCCCCGGACGAAGAAAAGCTCGGCAAGCTCAAGGGTTACCCCGTTGGCACCGCGGCCACCTGGTTCTTCGATGAATCGGTCCGCGTGGGCTCCTTCACGCACCAGGCCGAGATTCCCAACATCAGCGCCGGTGGCACCCACACCCTGCAGCCCTCAGGCAACCCCATGAAGCTCCCTGCGGCGGCTCGCGCACCCGACTATCGCTGGAGCACGGCGCTGGAAAGGAACCTCACGATCGACGACTACCTCAACCGGCAGCGGATCATGGGACTGCTGATCATCAAGGACGGTGAGATCCAGGTGGAGCGTTACCAGTACGACCGCAATGCCTCCCACCGCTTCCTCTCGAACTCGATGGCGAAGTCGATCACGGCGCTGGCAATAGGGATTGCGCTCGAGGAAGGCCACATCAAGTCTCTCGATGACCGAGCCGATGCCTATGCCCCTGCCCTGGCGGGCACCCTCTACGGCGAGACGACCATCCGCAACCTCCTTCGAATGGCCTCCGGCGTCCGATTCAAGGAGGACTATTCCGGTATGGACGATTTGTCGCGCTATGTCGCGGCGGTGGGAGGGGTGGAATTGAAGCGGGAGCCCAGGTGATGACCGAACGCGAGCATCCGCAGGGGACACGTTTCAACTACGCGAGCGCAGAGTCCGATGTCCTGTCCCTGGTCATTCGCGGCGCTACAGGTGAAAGCCTGTCGGCGTACCTCACGCCCAGACTGTGGCAAGCCATCGGCGCGGAAACGTCCGCCATCTGGCGGACCGACCGCACTGGCCACGAGCGCTCCGGCGGCAACTTCAACGCGACCCTTCGAGACTATGCACGCCTGGGGATCGTGCTGGCCCACGACGGCCAGCGCCATGGCCGGCAAGACGTCACTTGGCGCGGAGATGAATGCGCTGTGGCGCGGGCTGGTGGCCCATTACGGCGCCTGGTAGCGCCACACTCCTGAATGCTTGGTCCTAGACCACGGGCACTCTCGAAGTTCTCGCATGACAATCGAAAGAGGCCCCGAAATGAAAAACGCGCCCGGTGGGGCGCGTCTCTCGTTGTCGGTGGCGGAGCGGACGGGGCTCGAACCCGCGACCCCCGGCGTGACAGGCCGGTATTCTAACCAACTGAACTACCGCTCCGCAGCGGTGGTAGCGTTCCAGGTTGCCCTGCAAGTGCTACCCAACTTGGCGTCCCCTAGGGGATTCGAACCCCTGTTACAACCGTGAAAGGGTCGTGTCCTAGGCCTCTAGACGAAGGGGACTTCAAACTTTCACTGCTCTCACGCTGCGCCACCGGCTGACCACTTGTGGTGGTGGAGGTAAGCGGGATCGAACCGCTGACCTCTTGCATGCCATGCAAGCGCTCTCCCAGCTGAGCTATACCCCCGAATCGCCTCTGCAAAACCAGTTGGTTTTTACTTCAGCATTGAAGGTGTCGCACCGTTCAAGCAAGACGGCTAGTCTAGCATGTTTTTTACACGCCCTGCAAGCGTGTAAGGACTTCTTGCCGGGCAAACAGGGCCAGCACCGCATCCACGGAGGGCGTCTGAACGCGGCCGCACACCAACAGGCGCAGCGGCATCGCCAAGGCCGGCATCTTCAGACCGAACTCACCCAAGGTCTGCTTCAGTGCGGCGGCCACGCCCTCCTTCGTCCACTCGCAGGAAGCCAGCCGCTCGCGCAGCGCCCTCAGGGCCGGCACCACCGCCTCAGTCACATGCTGCGCGCGCTCTTGATCCGAGGGGGTGGGCGCCACGTGGTACAGCGCCACCCAATCGGCCAGCTCCACGGTGGTGCTGCAGCGGTCCTTGAACAGCGCACATTGCGCCACCAGCGTCGCATCCTGCACCACGTTCACACCACGTCGCTGCAGCTGCTGCTGAACCAAGCCCGCCAGCCGCGTATCGTCAGCCAGCTTGATGTACTGCGCATTCACCCAAGCCAGCTTGGCCGGATCCCACTGCGCAGGACTCTTGGCCAGGTGCGTGCCGTCGAACCACTGAACCATCTGCTCACGGCTGAAGAGCTCATCGTCACCGTGGCTCCAGCCCAGGCGCGCCAGGTAGTTCAGCATCGCCTCGGGCAGGTAGCCGCCCTCCTCGTAGGCCGTCACACTCACCGCCCCACGACGCTTGCTCAGCTTCAGGCCATCGTCGCCCAGGATGATCGGGCAGTGGCCGAAGGCCGGAACCGTAGCGCCCAGAGCCCGATAGATGTTGATCTGCCAGGGCGTGTTGTTGATGTGTTCATCGCCGCGGAACACATGCGTGATGCGCATGTCCCAGTCATCCACCACCACCGCGAAGTTGTAGGTGGGAATGCCCAATGAGCCCGCCGGCGCGTCATCCGGCGCAGGACGCAGGATGATCAGGTCGTCGATCTCTTCATTCGAGATGCTGATCGGTCCCTTGACCAGATCGTCCCAACTCACCACACCGTGCAAGGGGTTGGCAAAGCGCACCACCGGCTTCACGCCCTGTGGCGGCGTGGGCAATCGCTTGCCCGGAGCGGGCCGCCAGCGGCCGTCGTAGCGGGTCTTCTCACCGCGCGCCTTCTGCTGCTCGCGCATCTCCTCCAGCTCGGCCGGCGTGCACCAGCAGCGGTAGGCCGTACCGGCCGCAATCATCTGCTCCACCACCTCGTGATAGCGCTGCAGGCGCTGCATCTGGTAGATCGGGCCCTCGTCATAGTCCAGCCCCAGCCATTGCATTGATTGCAGGATCTGCTCCACCGATTCCTGGGTCGAGCGCGCCACATCGGTGTCCTCGATCCGCAGGATGAACTGGCCGCCGAAGTGGCGGGCAAAGGCCCAGGAATACAGGGCCGTGCCCAAGTGCAGGAAGCCGGTCGGGGATGGCGCGATGCGCGTGCGGATCATGGTGCTCATGGTGGTATTCAAAGGCCGGACAGGCCACGGGCCAGATCGGCCTTCAGGTCGTCCAGGTCTTCCAGGCCCACCGCCACGCGGATCATGCCCTGCGTGATGCCGGCGGCCTCGCGTTGGGCCTCGCTCAGGCGCCCGTGAGAAGTGCTGGCGGGGTGGGTGATGGTGGTCTTGGTGTCGCCCAGGTTGGCGGTGATGGAGCAGATGCGCGTGGCGTCGATCGTGGCAAAGGCGTTGGCGCGCGCCGCGGCTGCGCCCTCGCCTTTGACGATGAAGCTCACCACGGCACCACCGCAACCGGACTGCTGCTGCATGGCCAGCGCGTGCTGCGGGTGGGATGCCAGGCCGGGGTGGTACACCCGCGCCACATTCGCTTGCCCTTCCAGCCACTGCGCCAAAGCCAGAGCCCGCGCACTTTGTGCCTGCATGCGGATGCCCAGGGTCTCCAGGCCCTTGAGCACCACCCAGGCATTGAAGGGCGACAGGCTCATACCGGCCGAGCGCATCACAGGTACGAAGCGCTCCTCCACCAGCTCAGCCGAGCCGCAGATGGCGCCCGCCACCACGCGACCCTGCCCGTCCAGGTACTTGGTGCCCGAGTGAATCACCAAGTCGGCGCCGTAGGCCACCGGCCGTTGCAGCGCCGGGGTGCAGAAGCAGTTGTCCACCGCAAACCAGGCACCCGCGCGGCGCGCAATGTCGGCCAGCGCGGCCATGTCGCACACCTCGGTCAAGGGGTTGCTGGGCGTCTCCGCGAAGAGCAGCTTGGTGTTGGGCTGAATCGCGCGTTTCCACTCGTCTACATCGGTTTGCGACACGAAAGTGCTCTGCACGCCGAACTTGCCGAACTCACCCTGGATCAGCTTGATGGTCGAGCCGAACACGCTGCGCGAACACACCACATGGTCGCCAGCCTTGAGCAGCCCCATCACCAGCAGCATCACGGCGGCCATGCCGCTGGCCGTACCGATGCAGGCCTGCGTGCCTTCCAACGCGGCCAGACGCCGCTCCATCATGCTCACCGTCGGGTTGGAGAAGCGCGTATAGACGAAGGCCTCTTCCTCGTTGGCAAAACGGCGGGCAGCCACCTCGGCACTGGGGTGCACGAAGCTGCTGGTCAGGAACAGCCCTTCGGAGTTTTCGCCCCACTGCGACGGCGGCAGGCCTTCACGCACGGCCAGCGTATCCAGGCGCACATCGGCAGGCAGCCGGGTGTTGCCCCAGGGGGCGGCATCTGATGCCGACGCGGTCAGGCTTGCGCCGGAGGTCCGGTTCTTGTCCTGGTCCGCCATCACGCCCCCTCCTGCGACGGCTGCGCGTTAGGCAGGGTCAGCCGGCCACGGCCCTGTCCGTCTTCCTCATCACCCTGCGCCTTGCGTTGTGCGGCCATGGCCGCGAAATCACTCACGCTCACGTCGCCCGTGATGTAGTGGCCATCGAAGCAGGACGCCTCGAAACCAGCAATCTTGGGATTGAGCTGCCCCACGACGCGCTTCATCGCTTGCACGTCCTGGTAAATCAGCGCATCTGCGCCAATGAAGGCCCGAATCTCTTCCACGGTGCGGTCATGCGCGATCAGTTCCTCACGCGTGGGCAT
>VFQS010003546.1_pt1 | contig 11838 bp, 8 predicted proteins | sample 3512361 | NCBI WGS metagenome assembly VFQS01 (sample SAMN10412375, study PRJNA504923) | tailings metagenome | isolation source: Relicate 1 Philex TSF3 active mining | place: Philippines | reverse complement strand
ATGTCTTATTTGAGTACTTTGTCCCATCTTCGTCGCATCAACACTCCCATGGAGAAGAACGGAAAGCTGGTGCAACCACGCAAGCTGGAGAATACGCAGTTCGGCATGGTCTGTCCTTCGGAGTGCTACGCTCCAGACACCCCGATCTTACTATGGGATGGAAAAATTGTGAAGGCAAGGGACGTCGTGGTCGGCAATTATCTCATCGATGACGAAGGGAATCCTGTAAGGGTTAAGAGCACATGCTCGGGCTACAAGACTATGTATGACATCATTCCAAGAAAAAAGAACTTCATGAGTTATACTGTAACTGACAATCACATATTAACCCTAAAAGTTCGCAAGTACAAAAGTGTCAGGAACCATCGGGGAAAGAAGGAGTTTATGTGGTTTGACAAGAGCGAGCTTAGATACAAGTACAAGAACTTTGACAATGAAGAGGATCTAAGCAAGTTCGAGGCTGAAACTTTATTAAATAACGACGATGTGATTGACATTACCATTGAGAAGTACCTGTCCTTACCAAAAAATGTTCAACAAAATCTCTACACATTTAAGTCTTCGGGCATCCATTGGGAGCAGAAGGAAGTAGCCCTAGATCCATATATCCTTGGTATGTGGCTTGGGGATGGACTATCTCATGGATACGGGTTTGCTACAGCGGACAATGAGCTGTTGGAGAAGTGGAACGAGTGGGGACGCACGAATGATGCTACGGTAAGAAAGTGCGGCAAATATCGGTACCTCATTAGCTCTACCATCAACAAGACCGAAAGAGCACCACTAAAGAAATTATTGGAGAAGTATGATCTGGTGAATAATAAACACATCCCGCTCGATTATCTAGTGAATGATCGCAAAACAAGGCTGGCTGTGCTAGCAGGGTTGGTCGATACAGATGGTAATGTGAGGGCAAATGGGCATGAGATCCGTATCGCCCAAGGAGAGAACAATTATCGGATCATTCATGATGCTGAGTTTCTGGCAAGTAGCTTGGGTTTCTCATGTCATCTAAATGAGGGTGTGAGCTCATATACCGTCAAAGGTGAAAAGAGAAGGAAGCCCTACAAGGAGCTAACAATCACTGGACAAAACCTGTATGAAATCCCAACGGTTCTACCAAGGAAGAAACTAAACAAGTTTGACGACCCAGTGTTTGAAAAGAGATGCTCCAGCTTCATGCAAAGCTCCTTCAAATTGATTCAAAAGGACGTCCAAGAGTTCGTAGGATGGCAGGTAGAGGGAAACGGAAGATTCTTGCTAGGCGATATGAGCGTCGTTCACAATACTCCCGAGGGTGCCTCGGTAGGTCTGGTGAAAAATATGGCTCTCAGCACCCACATTACGATCAATATGAGCAGTGCTCATGTTCGTGAAGTTGTGGAGGAACTGGGTGTGCATCACTACCATGACAAGCTATCACATGAGGAAGCGAAGACATTCTTGAAACGAATGGGGTCTCTGGACAGTGTTCATGTCATGATCAATGGAGATTTGATTGGTTATACTGATAAGCCAGATATGGTCTACAAGTCGTTGAAGCACTTCAAACGTCGCGGAATCATTCCTCCGACTACTTCGATCGTTTGGGAAGTGCAAGCGTCGATGATCCATGTCAACACAGAGGCTGGAAGGATGTGTCGTCCTCTCTACATTGTCGATGAAAACCAACTGCGTATGAACAAATGGCTGGATGAAGAGCTAAAGAATGATAAGGGCAATTTACAGCGCGCACGGGAATTGTTGCAGAAGTCAAAGTTCAATGATTTCATTGCTCCTATGAACTCCGAGGCAGAAGGTTTCATTGAATTCCTTGATGTCGATGAGATTGACCATGCGATGATTGCTATGAACAATGGTGATTTGCAACGTGGAAAGAAAGGCAACACCCTGCCACCTCGTTTCACACATGCTGAGATTCATCCAAGCTTGATGAATGGCGTCTTGGCAGCTAACATCCCATTCTCAGACCATAACCAGTCTCCTCGCAACTGCTACCAATGTTTGTGGGAGGAGGAACCTGTTTGGATGGCAGATGGAAGCCAGAAGGCGATCAAGGATGTGAAGGTGGGGGACAAGGTGATTTCGTTCCATCCAACTACGATGCAGATGTCCGTGACACAAGTGGTACATCAATACGTTCGACCTGCAGAGAAGCCTGTATATAAGGTGGTTACAGAGTCAGGGCGCTTGATTATTGCGACGAATGATCACAAATTTATGACAACCGAAGGATGGAAAGAGGTGCGTGCGTTCATTCCCAACAAGACCAAATTGGGGGTGCTTCCTCGTACTTTGAATGTGAATGTGTGCAGTGAACCAGCCAAAGAAGCACAGACGATATTGAGGACAACGAATGTGGACACGGTGGATGCTAGGCTCCGCGACATGGGAATTCTTCCCTTGGCCAACTATCACAATGACGTCATGATGATCGTTGCTCGCATCATTGGATTCATGAAGGCACGTGGTCTTCGCCCTCGATTTGTATCGGAGATGGATGCTTTGTCTTTCGAGAACGACGTGAAATCTCTGGGCTTTATGGAGTACGGATCACAAGACAGCGGATTCTTAATCCTCATGGAGGCATTGGGTGGTGATGTGAGAACGAAGTTGCCAACTTGGTTGGATGAGTGTTCTCCGAAGGTGCAAGTGGAGTTTGCGGCGGCGTATCTTGGTGGTGAAGGAGCATTCAAGCTGGCGGATCACGTGCTTCGCGTCAACAATTTACGTGTTGAGGACATTGGTGTGAGATACAATCATATGAAGAATATGGAGTATGCAGTGGCGGCAGAGTACCAAGATTATGTCAGGTTCAGAAATCAGAGTGGAGTCGATACGAAGAGTTTGGAGGAGTGGTCGAAGAGTGTGGAAGTAAAGGGTCCTTTGCTGTTCGTGCCTGTTGGCGAACTACACCCAAGTAGGAACTGTATGATATCGGACATCACGGTGGAGTCTGATAACCACAGTTTCTTTGGCGGGAATGGGTTTGCAGTGAGCAACAGTGCCATGGGCAAACAAGCGGTCGGTGTGTACATGAGCAACTACAATCATCGTATTGATACCATGGCTCATGTGCTGAACTATCCGCAGAAACCCATCGTGAAAACGAAACTAGCCAAGTATACACATGCCGATCAACTCCCGTCTGGGATCAATGCGGTGGTAGCGATTATGACTTATTCGGGGTTCAATCAGGAGGATAGTGTGATGGTGAACAAATCCGCGCTCGATCGTGGATTATTCACCAGCACATATTACAAGTCATATCGCGATCAATGCAGTAAGAATCACAGTACGGGAGAGGAGGAGATCTTTGAGAAGCCAGACCCAGCATTAACGGCGCAGATGAAGACGCCGTTCAACTACGAGAAATTAGACCAGGATGGACTCGTACCAAAAAATACATTTGTAGATGGAAACGACATTTTGATTGGCAAGGTCATGCCGCACAAGATTGCAGGCGTGATCCACCCAAGGGATACCAGTCATATGATGAAGGCCAATGATGATGGCTACGTAGATATGAACTACATCGGCACCAACGCAGATGGATACAAGTTCGCAAAAGTCAGGCTTCGCAAGTACAGGAAGCCGCAGATCGGTGATAAGGTAGCCTGCTTAAAAATGGATCATGAAGTCCTCACAAGTCAAGGATATAAGAAGTATGAAGAATTGACGTTGGATACTTATGTAGCCATTTTAAAAGATGGAGAGCTGGTATACGAGAAGCCATCTGCACTTCATTACTATCCTGCGTATGAAGGCAAAATGTACCATATTGAAAATCAAGGCATCGATCTGGACGTAACTTACAACCATCGCATGTGGGTATCAATGAGAAGAAATGAAAAAATGGAAAATGGAAAATACAAAGATTACTTTGATGACTACCATTTCGAGTTTGCCGAAGATATTTTAGGCAAGCGCCTGAAATACAAGAAAGATGCTGTATGGCATGCAAACGACTATCAGATTGTTCTTCCAGCCGTAGAAACACCTAATTTGAACTTCAAAGAGAGGAGACCCAACATGGACGCATGGTTAGTATTTTTCGGAATTTGGATTGCAGAAGGATGGGTGACCGATCAACAGTATGCTGTCTCCATAGCCGCAAACAAGCCCCGTGTCAAACGGGCATTGCTTGAGGTCATGCCAATGTTGACAGATAAACCCGTTTCATTCAACAAATGCGACAAGTATTATTTCAGTGATGCTCAAATTAGTTCCTATTTGCAACAGTTTGGAAAAGCTTTGCAAAAGCACCTACCAGATTGGACTTGGCGACTGAGTCAACGTCAAGCACGTCTATTACTAGATGGATTAATGCTGGGCGATGGACATCGGACAAAAACCCATGCACATTACTATACGTCATCTTTACGGCTTAAGGATGACGTACAAAGACTTTGTCTACACGCAGGATACGGTGCTGATATTATTATGAGAATTCCAGCTGGTACTACTACAATAACAAAGGATGGGCGTCAAATCACAAGCACTGCTGACAATTGGGTCGTTCATATAAAAAATACACGCGTAAATCCTACTGTCAACCATGGGCATGTACATGAGCAAAACATTCAAAAAGAGTATCTATATGATTTCAAAGGGCCCGTTTTCTGTTTGACTGTATCTTCTGGTGTGTTCATGGTACGGAGAAACGGTAAGACAGTGTGGACTGGTAATTCTAGAAGTGCTCAAAAAGGCACGATTGGAATGGTGTATCATCAACAGGACATGCCCTTCACAAAACACGGAATCGTGCCAGATGTGATTATGAACCCACATGCAGTCCCCTCACGTATGACCATTGGTCAACTGATGGAATGCATCATGGGTAAGGCAGGTTGTATGATTGGATCCTATGGCGATTCCACGCCATTCACCGATTGCTCCGTAGAAGACATTGCCAAGATACTGGAGTCTGCAGGCATGGAGAAATACGGAAATGAGATTCTGTATGACGGCAGGTCTGGTCAAATGATGCAAACGGAGATCTTCATAGGACCAACGTACTATCAACGTCTCAAGCACATGGTGGCCGATAAGCAACATTCGCGTGGTTCAAATGGGCCTGTTGTGGCCTTAACTAGACAGCCAGCAGAAGGCAGGGCACGTAATGGAGGATTAAGGTTTGGAGAGATGGAACGCGATGCAATTGTTGGACATGGAGCAAGTGCTTTCTTGAAGGAAAGAATGTTAGATACCTCAGACAATTATCGGGTCTTCGTTTGTAGACCTTGTGGATTGATTTGTGTGGCAAATCCAGAGAAGAAAATATATAGATGTACGCACTGCAAGAATAGTGCTGACATCGTCCAAGTTCGTATCCCTTATAGCATGAAATTACTCATGCAGGAGCTCATGGCCATGAGCGTTGCTCCTCGCATGATCGTATAAAAACAAAAGCACATTATCATTTGTAGTACTATTTTTATACTATTTTGGTATTTACCAATTCAGAACGACATCTTTGCGACCATATACACCTTCCCGACGTTCAATCCGACCAATCAAATCCGTCAACATTTTGGCTGTCTTTTGTTGACCTTGCGTCAGTCTTGGACGATCAGACAACGTTGGCGATGGCACCAGTTTCACAGGCACGATCATTGGCTCGATACGTTTTTGTGGGGGAGATGCTGATTTTGGTTTGACAGGAACAGGCTGAATCCGTTTTTGTGCAGACACAGAAGCAGGTGGACGCCTTTGAGATGCAGCCATTGAGGAGTACAGGAAATTTTTTGATGTAGCAGGTACAGAAGGCGATTTGCTCTTTTTTACTTCGGGGACAGATTTCGGAAGGATGTTCTTACAGTCTTTTGCTTTCTTCTGTAAGGCTTTTGAAGGCAGTTTGCCTTCTTGCATTTTTTTCCTGCTTGCAGCCAACAGCGTTACTATACAGTCTGGATGCAACAATGTTTTATAGACATCCTTGGGATTCATATACTTCTATACATCAGACACAATAAAATATGATGTAAGGATAAGTTTATTGACATGACGAAACGTGACTCCACTGAGGAGGCAAAGCCAAGGAAACAGAATGCTCGAAAATCAAGAACGTTGACAGAGCAACGTAATCCTTGTAACGAAATTATCATCAATGAAGATTTCGCCACTCTCATTCAGAAAATGAAACAACGCTATACCTTTGAACAACAAGTTGACAAACTTGAACAAACCATCAAGCTCATCCACAAAGATATCGTGCAACTCGACGCTGAAATCGCTACTCTGTTTACGCGCTTGCAACCCTACGACAATGCGATTCAGAACAGCATTCTTTGATATAAGACTATATAATGAAAGTGGTATATGACTCGTCAGCAAGACAATCATGATAAAAGCAACATAGAGGTATTAGGATATATTGGTGGTTTTATTACCACATCCTCGATACTACCACAAATTTACAAAAGCGCGAGAGATGGTGCCACACGCGATTTGAGTTGGATCATGTTTGGTATGTTTTTTGTTGGCATCACTTTGAACATGACTTTCGGCATTATGATTGGACACCCAGCAGTATACATTGCCGCAGGGTACGGACTCGTCACAAACATGACCTTGGCACTCATCAAGTTTTATTACGAGAACTGGCCAACACTTCGCAAAAACATAGAAATGCAACCTATGCTTTCGGTATAAATTTTGTCAAGTAAGAGCAGAATAGAATGTTGTTCGAGTCCCATGCTAAGTTTGCCAGGAAAGTCTCGCTATCACTCGCACGTCGCGGCTTCTCTGCCGATGCTGCGCTCTTCAAAGAGTGCGCATTGTTTTGCGAGTTCCTTGTTCATGTCAAATCCCTGCCTGGATCGTCATGCTGGGCAGAATATCGTAAACTACTGAAGAAGTTCATTAAAAACACTCAAGATGCTTGTATGCGTCATAAAGACATTCCTGTTTGTGCGGACTACATGGTCAAAAACAAAGAGTTCAAAGGAGGATGCTTTTCGGACCTTTCTGAAAACGAGGCGGCCATCTATGCAGAATGCATGAATGATGAGAGGGTGATAAACAAAGATATTTGCTGCAAATCAATAGCAAATGTGCGTGAAACCTCTGGATATACAACAGCACAAAGCGTGTTTGACGACCGAGTTCAGTCACAGGGAGGACGTAAACGGAAACAGTAAGAACAATGTACCTATGCTTTCAACAAGTAAAGCTTGTAAAGCAGTGTGAACAACGTGAGCCATGACACGCCCCATGCCATGTCTCTCAACACAACGGATGCATCATAATTGCGGAACATGACATGGTTTGTGCCATTGAAAACACCGTACACTGCAAATCCGTAGATAAATCCATACAGTGCACTTTGAGGCAGTGTGACCGATTCTTGTTCTACATAAGGTGCTACCAGCAAAACCCAACCTGTGATCAAGGCGAGATAAGACATAGCAGCAGCCCAAAGTCGTTCATTTGGCACAAACATAAAGCTTCCTTGTATTTTTTTTACGACATTTCCGTAGTATGATTTGCTAGAAAGGACATATGCGATATCGACAATCAGATATAAGAGAGCACCTGTCAGTCTACGTGTGTTCAGCATTTAAGAATAAGTGACAAAAAATATGTAATTATGTATCAGTCGAAAATCAGAGAGAAGAAGAAGCGCGGTGGCAATCGTTCAAAAGAACTTGATGAGCCAAATGATCAAGAGGGCCAGGAGTTTGGTTATGTACAAGATATGTTGGGAAATGGTCGTTTACGTGCTCTATGTAATGACGGTAAACTACGAGTAGGAAGGATCGCTGGATCCCTTCGAAAGTACAGTAAAAAGGTGATCATTGAACGCGGCGACTTGATTCTCATTACGAAACGTGACTTTGAAGAGGATAAAGTAGATGTAGTTGGGAAATACACCAATGAACAGGTGAATGCATTTCTAAAGAAGCAGATGTTGCCTGAGAACATCACGAAAGCCATCACACATGCTGATGCTCACAACTATGGCAAGGCAAATGTAGCGGATGACTACGTACTATTTATTCAAGAACAAGATGAAGACAATCAAGTCCAAGATGGAACTGATGACGACTCCAATTCTGAAGGTGAAGGTGATTCGTCAGATGATGACATCGATATTGACGCAATCTAATCAACCTCTTCAAGGACGTTCACAGACGCGGCGGTGTCGCTCTCTTTCGCAAGCCAGTTTATGCAAATCGGACAAGTTTTATTTTCGGCCAGCCATTTCTCGAGGCAAGACGCACAGAACCCGTGTTTGCAGCTAATGGTTATACGAACAGTCGGATCATCCTCATTTTTGTACAAGTCCTCCATACAAATCGGGCACTTATCATTTAACGGTTTATCGCCTTCCTCATTGTCGCTTTTGTCTTTCTCTACGATGGGCGCCACTTCATTGATATCCTCGATTCCTACCTTATGATAACCGATTGTGTCACATAGATTGCTCAGATACGTATAATCATGTGTCCAGTCAGGATCTTCGTCCTCATCGAAGTTTGCGAAATCGGTGTATGGCAATGCATAAGATGCCCATAGCATGAATATGGTCGGATGATGTACCATCATGTGAGGCATGAGATCTGAAAGTTGCAGATTACAGTTGCAAACAGGACAGTTGGTTTCTTGGTCCAAGGTTTGCTCGTTTTCATCCTCATCTTCGTTGATCGTGTCAACACCTTGCTGCTCTTCGCTCATCTCTACAGATTGCAGAAGAATGTCTTATATACAGTTTGATCGTTTTCCGCGTGAAAATGATTTAAGGACTTGCCACTATATATAATTGATTTTGAAAATTCGTTGATCTTCGACACCGAAATGACCATTTACGACGACTACATCGCCTATCATGAAAAGTACACCGCCGTTTATGGCGAGAAAACGATTGTGTTCCTGCAAGTGGGCGATTTCTTTGAACTCTATGCGGTCCAAAACGAACAAGATAACCTAGGACCTGATATGTTCGCTATCGGTGACATGTGCAATCTTGTGATCACCCGAAAAAACAAAAGCATTCCTCAAAACTCGCGCGCAAACCCGCTAATGGCAGGGTTTCCCATTCACGCTTATCAAAAACAGGCGCAGATTCTGGTCAATGCCAATTACACTGTGGTAATAATCCGTCAAGTGACACCACCACCTAACCCGAAACGCGATGTCACTGAGATCATAAGTCCCAGTACGTACATTGGTGGTACCCCAAATGCTACTACGGGCAACGCTTTGACCTCGTTCTTAGTTACCTTTGTATGGTCAAAGGATAGTATTGGAATTGCGGGGGTGGATTTATGTACAGGTTCGTCATGGATTTATGAAACATTGCAAGGCAAAGATATCCATTTTGCACGCGACGAGGCCTATCGCCTGTTACAGGTGTACCAACCGCGCGAGGTCCTGATTCGTGGAAGTGATGACATATCTGAAGATGACCGAAAAATTATTGTGGAGCTGTTAGACCATCCGTGCATGCATGTTGTATGGGAAACGCCCTCTATTCCCCTTCAAGTGCAAAATGCGATCATTGAAAAGGCATACAATAACTTGGCGCGAGGACTCCTATCGCCCATCGAACACATTGGCATCGAAAAATACGACTTGGGAAGAATGGCATTCATCCATGTACTGCAATTCGCATACGAGCACAATGAGACCATTATTCAGCGACTTCAACTGCCGAAACATGTAGCCAATGAGACGCATCTCACATTGGAATATAATAGCACATTGCAGCTCAATGTGATCAGTTTACACTCTCATGAAAGATCGTTATTACAGCTGCTCAATCGCACTTCAACGGCGTTGGGAAACCGTCGATTCCGTCAATGGTTATTGACACCTCTCATTGATCCAGTGACGATTCAAAAACGCTATGACCTCATTCAAACCCGACTTGACGAACATGAGAATGGACAAAAAGACATGTATGTCGTGGCTTCTCAGCTTCGCAAAGTCATGGATCTTGAACGGGCTTTGCGTCGAATGATTTTGTGCACCTTTGCGCCAATGGAGTGGGTAACATTTGATAGTTCCATCGAAATCGTGAAGGAACTTATACCTGACATGCGACTAACCACATTGCAACACGCATATCAGGGTTTGAATCTGGAGGAATGTTCAAAATACGGGTTGCATGAAATCAAAACGAATGTCTTTCACAAAGGGATTCATCCTGACATCGATGCCTGTATGGATTCGATGAAGTATCACCTAAACTTTTTGGAAGAGTTGGTTGGCCAAATCGGATCAGATATTTGTAAACTAGATTGCAATGAGCGAGACGGATACTACATTTCCATCACCAAGCGTAGATGGGAAACATTCCTCAAAAGCCGTGCATCGATTGATCAAGACACGTTGATGATGGACATCCCTATTCACGAGATTCAATCGAAGCCAATTAGCACGACCAGTAGCGTATTGAGACTGTCGCATCCACGTATCGAAAACGCGTCTTCTGGTATTATCGAACAACAGCGAATCATACAAGTGGAAGCTACGAAACGCTATAAGGATTTCCTTGCGGCGTTTGTGGACAAGTGTCAAACGGATTTGTTATGCATTGCAGACCAAGTCGCTGAATTTGATGTGGTCTGCACCTGTGCACGCAATGCGAAGGAGTACGGGTATTGTCGACCTGAAGTTCTCTCGAACCGTGAAAGTAGTTGTTTCACAAGTACGGGCATTCGGCACCCTATCATCGAACGCATTCAGCAACAAGTATTGTACGTGAAGAATGATATAGCCATGGCCAACAATGGTGTGTTATTGTATGGAGTCAATTCATCTGGCAAAAGCAGTTTTATGAAAGCCATTGGGCTTAACATCATCATGGCCCAAGCAGGCATGTATGTTGCTGCATCAACATTGCACTACACACCATATCACCACATATTCACGAGAATCACAGGTTCTGATAACATATACCGCGGGATGAGTTCATTTGTGGTAGAAATGACGGAGTTGAGAAACATCTTACAAAGGGCCGATCAACATAGTCTTGTACTCGGGGATGAGCTTTGTGCAGGTACCGAGGCAATTAGTGCCATCAGTATCGTGGCAGCAGGTGTAAAGCATTTGATTGATAAAAAGGTGGCTTTCCTTTTTGCCACCCATTTGCATGAATTGACGGATGTTCTTCCTGAAGAACTGTTGTCCAACAACTTGCTTCAGGTCGCACATATGCATATTGCCATTGAAGGTGACAAGATCATTTACGATCGAAAGCTACAGCCTGGTAAAGGCAGTCCATTGTACGGCCTTGAAGTCTGCAATGCCTTGGCTCTTCCTGAGGGATTCCTGAAAGACGCACATCAGGTACGCAAAAAACTCATGAACATCCCGACGGCAATGGTAGATCCCAAGCAATCGCGCTACAATCCTAATGTTCTCATGCATAAATGCGGCATCTGTGGCGGCACAGCGTCGGAAACGCATCATATTCGTCATCAAGCAACTGCCCAGAATGGCTTTATAGAGCAAGGTGTAGACATACATCATGCTGGCAATCTCATTCCTTTGTGTGAAGAATGTCATTTGAATGAACATCATGGAAAGACGCCAAAAATCGTGGGATATCAACAAACGTCCTCGGGTATTGAAGTATTACGTGAGGAACCGCACAAAGACATGGCCAAGAAACAATTTAGTGGGTTTGAAGACATTCGTAAAATGATATGCTATATGCCATCATTGGGTTGGAAAAAGAAGACGTTAAAAGGTGTCTGGAGAGCATGCTCTTGGGATGTTGTACGGAAAGAGTTGCAAAAGCACAATGTAAACATGGACACCGAAGACAATGCAAGATGGCAGTTTTTGGCGCGCGTGTAAAAACGTTTTACAGTTCTCGCTTCTTTGCAC
>VFQS010003545.1_pt1 | contig 11838 bp, 10 predicted proteins | sample 3512361 | NCBI WGS metagenome assembly VFQS01 (sample SAMN10412375, study PRJNA504923) | tailings metagenome | isolation source: Relicate 1 Philex TSF3 active mining | place: Philippines | reverse complement strand
CGCATTGCCGACACCTGAGGCAATCCAAACGCATCTATATTCAAGTTGGCCGATTCCTGTTCAAATTGCAGATAGCCTTCGATGCTCTGTCGCAGGCAGCCGATTTGTGGGAGAATGACAACCTCTTTACCCCCAAGCCGGATCTGAACTGCGTGGACATATTCCCGCACCACGTCCTCTGCGTGCTTTAGCGATAAAGCGTGCCGTTTCGCAACATATCCGTACAGGACAGCACCTTCAGTCTGTATATCCGGGTGGAAAGTCAGTCCCAAACCAGGGGGGGACGCCATCTGTAGGAATGGATCTATCCGGGCGGGCTGCCGAGTACCGATGAACGCACCCAATCCCGGCACTTCAACCCGACCCTCTTCCATGAGAAGTCCGGCGATACAAGCCGCCACATCTATTTGCGCCATTGGATTACGAGTCTGATAGACGATGCTCTTTGAAAACCTTTTCCCGTAAATAGACTTATTACGAGGGGAATCATTGAGAGGCCAAAAAGGCTTTTTTGTCTTTTCGGTGCCCTTTGCAATAATTCCATTGATAAACCGTCCCAAAAATATATTTTTTATCCCAATACCGCTTTGAACCTTATGAAAAAAGAGCAAAACATACCCACTTTACGCTGGTGGTCGCTGATTGTGATCATCTATTTGCTAATGGCATTCAGCTGGTGGTCGGTATTGTTATTCAAAAAAAACCGGGATGCCTTTCAAGCAAAAGAGGAATTGCTCCGTCTGGATTTTGAAGGGCGGGAAGGCCGTTCAAGAGTGGCAGACTACCGGCACACCATGGCTTATCAGAATCTGGAATACCGTTACAAGCGCCAGGAGTGGATGATTCTGGGAGAGGCCCTGGTATTTGTATTGAGCCTCGGTGCCGGTATCTGGTTCATCAACCGGGGCTATCAAAAGCAGGTCAATGCGGCGCGTTCGCAGCGGAATTTCCTGCTCGCCATCACCCATGAGCTCAAGTCACCGCTTGCTTCGATACGCCTGGTGATGGAAACGCTGCTGCGCAGGGAGTTGGGGCGCGAGCAAGTTGTCAAATTGGGTTCCAGCGGCCTACAGGAAACCAAGCGCCTCAATGCCCTGGTAGACAACCTATTGCTATCTGCGCGCCTCGACACCGCTTATCGGCCGGAGCGGGCATCCGTCCATCTGGGCGAGGTAGTTCTGGAACTCATAGCCAGGTTAGGCGAGTTGCACCCTGGCGTCCGTTTTTTTGCGGACATAGAGCCCGACATGCCCCGTTGGCAAGGGGATAAAGCAGGCTTTACCTCGATAGCCCTCAACCTTTTAGAGAACGCGGTCAAGTATTCCACACAGGGCGTGGACATATCCGTTTCGCTTTGCTACCAGCAGCAGCCCGCCGGGTTTATCTTTAGTGTGGCCGACAAAGGCCCGGGCATACCCGATGCGGAAAAACGGCGTATCTTCGACAAGTTCTATCGCATTGGCAATGAAGAGCAGCGCAGCAGCAAAGGGGCGGGCTTAGGCCTGTACATCGTTGACCAGATTGCCAAGGCCCACGGTGGCCGCGTCAGGGTAAGCGACAACCATCCTGCCGGTGCCATCTTCCAGGTTTTTCTACCCGATGTATAAAGGACTTTTTGCAAGGGGAATCATTGAGAGGTCAAAAAGGATCGTTTCTTCCCAAACTGTGCCTTTTTTCGGTCATATAGCTGGGCTATACTCCCTCTAAAAGCCTTTGTTTGGAAAGAAAAGACTCTTTTTTCCCAACTCCCTGACCCAAGGAGTCAGGGAGTTATAAATTTATAGCCTATACCCCGGATTGAAAAGAAAAATTCCGGGTTCCGGGAATCTTGTTCAAAGCTACGGCGGAATTTGAGGATAAAATTATCTATGGTTCGGGTACTTGGGAAGACATCATACCCCCATACCGACTGGAGGATCTGACGTCGGGATACTACTTCCCCTTTTCGGTCGATCAGCAGTTTGAGCAACATCGCTTCTTTTTTCGTCAGCACAAATTTTCCATGTACTCCTTCTGCCTCGAAGGTAGCGAAGTTGACCCGGTTTCCGCCAAACTCCACCACTTCAGGCTTGTTTTCAGTTGACTTGCTCGTTCGGCGAATCAGATTTTGGACGCGCAGGAGCAGTTCTTCCAATACGAACGGCTTCGCGATATAGTCATCGGCTCCCCGTTTCAACCCTGTGATCCGATCGGTGGACGTATCCTTGGCCGTCAGGAAAATGATAGGCACCTCCCTGTTGGTCAGCCTGATTTGTTCGCAAACTTGCAGGCCGTCCATTTCCGGGAGCATGATATCGAGCAGTACCAGGTCGAAATGCTGGTCTTCAAACAGGCGGATTGCTTCACGACCATTAGCGACCGCTACGACTTCGTACTGCTCCAGCTCCAGATTCAGAGCGATAGCGCTACGAATGTGTTCTTCATCCTCTACGAGTAATATCCGCATCCGAACCCTTGCTTAATCCGCACTCTTTTTTCTTCGAGTTTTGAAAATTTCCACTACTTCCTTCTCTTTGAGGAATCCGAAATCCTGGAATGCGGAGGAGACGAAGCGTTTGATATCCTGATAATCTTTACCCCGTTTATCCGTGTAGTGGGCCAGCAGCTGGCGCATGTATTGCAGCGAAAGCTCCTTGAGATCCTGGTTGAACTGCTGGTTTACGAAGATTCCCATATAGATTGGGAATAACTTGGCCAGCTCAAAGAACTCAGGGTAATCGCCTTCTCCTAGGTTGCGGATGAACTGTTCGAAATAGTGGCGGATGGTGAGGCGCAGACACTCGTTGATGGTGGAAAGCCCTTGGTGGTCGTTGTAGAAAATTTTTACGGCATCCTGGGTTTCCAACTGGGTATAGCCCACGTTATGGATGGTATCCGTGAGCTGGTAATAGCGGCTGAGCTCATCCGGATAAGACTTGTCGATTAAGGCGGACATACGGAGATCCTGCTCTGCGCCGGGCACGAGAGTGCCGGACAACTGGTGCAATTCGAGCAGAAAATCGAGGAATGCACCTATGAAGCCAGGCATTCCGGTGCGCACGGCGTGAAATACATGCGCCAGCACCTGTTGGTCCTCTTCCGGTTTTTGGAAAAACATTGCTGAAAGCATCATCACCTGGAGGTGTTCCCGGGTCCCGTGGAAATTTTCGTTGGTGATGAAATCCGTGAGCGGCGCATACAGCGAGGAGTTGTCTGCGTTGATTTCGGCCCGGTAGAGTAGAAAGTGCTTCAAGGTGGTGAAATACACAGGCAACTCATCTACCGTTTCCGGGAACTCAGCTGTTTGGAAATTATCGTTCCGGAACTGCTTTTTATAGCGTAGGTAACCTTCGCGACGCTCTGCATCCCGGCGGTACTTCTCCAACACCTGGCTTTGCAGATAGTAGCGGATCCGCTTGTTTTGGATGCTGTTGATGAAGTTGGTAATCCAAATATCGCTGCTCAGGGCGAATCCGATTTGTATGGACTGGCCGATGCGTTGTTTGAGGATTTCGAAGTTGGTGGAGTTGCAAATGGCGAGGAGTATCTCTTTGAAATGCTCCTGGGGCCGCACATATTTGGAAGTATCGCCAACTTCGCCCCGGAGCACGGAATATCCGAGAATTTTTGGCAGGAATAGCCCCTCGAATGCAGGGTCGAGGAGCACGAGTTCCAGGGAAATGATCTGCAGGGGGTTTTCACCGGCGACCTGGTTGTACAGCAAGGCAATGGTTGGCTCGAAAGTTTCTTTGAGCCGATTGTAATCTTCTTCTTCTTCCGATTCGAGGTATTTGGCCAAATCATCCGAATCCTGGATTTCCCCGGCCAACTCTTCGAGTTGCTCGAGGTATTGTGGGTCCAACTCGTACATAGGGCGCTATTTTAACGGCAAACCTGATAGTGCGGTTTAGGGCACTATCAGGCTTGTGATGTGAAAAAAAGACTATTTCGAGCCTGTCAAGGCAAAAATAACAACAATATTCGGAAAACGGGAATCCTGGCGTTATTCTTCTGCCGGGCTTTCTTCCTGTGCTGCTTCTGCGGGGGCTTCAGGCACAACCGGCTCTGGCGCGGGGGCAGGAGCAGGAGCGACTACCTTGGGCGGAGCAACCCCGTTGACGGCTGCGTGGAAGGCTGCCTTCTCCGCTGCGGTCTGGGCCACGCGGGCCGCAATTTGGGCCTCTTTCTGATCTACCCACTGCTGGTGCTTACCCTGTGCCTCTTCGAGCGTCATGGAGCCCTTTGAGACACCGCGCAGCAGGTGCTTCTTGTAATAAATACCTTTATAGCGCAGGATAGCGCGCGCTGTATCCGTAGGTTGTGCTCCCTTCATGACCCAATCCAGCGCTTTTTCGCGGTCGATATCAATGGTAGCGGGCTTCGTCATGGGGTTATACGTGCCGAGGCGATCGATATAGCGGCCATCGCGGGGCGAGCGGGAATCCGCTACGACAATCTGGTAGAATGGGTGCTTTTTGCGCCCCATCCGCTGCAATCTGATTTTTACAGACATCTTTTTGAAAATTTCAATTTGACCATTCCCGCCTACTTTGACAAGCAAACAGCGGGCTTTCAACGGGGGGCAAAGATAAAAAGAAAAAAGGAAATATTCCAGTATGGTTTTTTGAAAGTGCAATTTTACGGCCGGGCTTACCGCCTATTGTCCAGGATTTCCGTTTTTTCTGTTCTCCAAACGAGGGGGACGCCCAGGATGCGCAGCAGGAATACCGCCAGGGCGATGAGTGCGAGGGCGATCAGAAAACGCTGGAAGGCGGGGCGGGCTGCCGCATTAGAGGACGGGTCTTTACGAGCCATAGCATTAAAAATCAAAGCGAAGGCGCAGGTTTACCCTGCGGGAAGTCAGGTAATTGGGGATGGCGTACTGTTGGTCGAAAACGGTGCGGATCCAGGTATTACCCGCCTGGTTTTGAACCTGCATCAAGTTGAATACTTCCAGACTGGCCCAGGCATTCCTCGTAAGGCCCAGGAAATGGCCCGGGTGTTTGGGCAGGGACTTGGCCCGGTTCCAGAGCAAAAGAGAGAAACCGATATCTACGCGGTGGTACGCATCAAATCGGTATGTATTCCTATACACCGTATTGTTCCCGCGCAGTCCGAACGGCAGCCCTCCCCCCAGGGTCAGGTTGAGGTGCATCTTGAAATTTTCGTTCCGCGGAAGGTAATCTTGAAAAAAGATAGACATAGCCATGAAACGGTCGGTAGGTCTTGGCACATTCTTCACCGGGGTCGCTTCCTCCTGCCCTACTTCCCGGCGCAAATGCTGTACGCCCAGCAGCCGTTCCCGGGCCTGTAGGAAGGACAAATTGATCCAGGATTCCGCCCCGGGTACAAACTCGCCGTTCAGGCGCAAATCCAGGCCCCTCACATATCCTTCCGCATCATTCTCCCCGGAATAGCGGATGCGCACATTTTCCACGTCATACGATACCAGGTCCCAGAGTTTTTTGTAGTACGCCTCTGAAATAAAGCGGAATTTTTTGGGGTTGTTTTTTCCCAGATTGAAATCCCAGGTCAGGCCGGCAACGATATGAGCAGACTTTTGAGCTGCCAGGTCGGTATTCAGGACTCCATTGGGGCGGCGGAGCTCCCGGTAAAACGGGGGCTGTGCGTAGAGTCCCCCTGCGAGACGCCAGGAGATATCCGTTTTCCCTTTCAATGGTTTGTAGAGCAGTTGAAAGCGCGGCGAAAGAAGGGCCTCGCCCGTCAGGCTCCAGTAGGTAGCGCGCACCCCCAGGGAGGCCCGGAGCTCGCGGCGTTCGTCGTGGCGATAGGTGTAGGTGTTTTGCAGAAAGCCACTGATGCGGGACGACTCCAGCGTATTGCGCGTTTTCAGGACGCTGAACAGTAGTACCTGGTTGGGGTCATCGGGAAGGGAATAGCCCGCAGAATCTATCCGCTCCCACTCGTTGATCTGGTCGGCGATGGATTCCCGCTGGTATTTTGCGTTCCACTGGATGAAATGGCTTGCCGTAGCCGCTGGCGCGCGCGGCGCGGCCTCAAGCTCCCATCCGCCCCGATGCTCCAGATTCCAGGTGCGGAGGTCCAGGTAGTTGCGCACATATTGGTGCTGGGTCCCGACGCCGAGCTCGGCCAGTACTTCCCCGAAGCCACCGCTGCCCAGGTCGGTTTCAATCTGCCGCAGGCTGTAGTCCCCAATGATGTCGAAGCGCTCATTTTCATCGGATCGGAAATCGGAGGCCAGTAACTTTAGGAAGAAAGGGTTTCGCTTGCGCTCGGGTAGATAGGTCAGCGAAAGCCCCCCCATCCCCGTGGTGAACTCATCCGTCTCGGAGCCTTCGAACACCGAGTAGAGCTGTAGGGCATAGTTGATTAGCCCGAAGGCCGTATTACGGGTCGTCGGCGCGAACCGATAAACGGCGCGGTTGAGGTTGCCCAGCACGCCGATTTGCAGGTCGTGTGTCAGGTCGTACGTCAGGTACGTCTGTACATCGGTGAAATTGGGCACATACTCGCCCTTAACATCTAAAGAGCCGAGAAGGTAGCGCGTAGTTTTGTACCGCGCCCCGAGCAGGAAGCGGAACTTGCGGAAACCGTCTTCGCCCAGCGGCAAGCTCCCTTCCACATGCGCCGCGCCGCCCAGAAAGCTCATGCTCGCGGAGGCGCGCAAGCTGTCGGGCAGCTTGTACTTTATATCCAGCACAGAGGAGAGTTTATCCCCGTAGCGCGCTTCGAATCCTCCGGAAGAAAAGGAAAGGTCCCGGATCAAGTCCACGTTCGGGAAGCTGAGGCCTTCCTGCTGGCCTGCCCGGATAAGCTGCGGGCGATAGATTTCAAAATCGTTGACGTACACCAGATTCTCGTCGTAATTCCCCCCCCGCACGTTGTACTGGGAACTCAGCTCGCCCCCGGTACCGCTCGAGGCGCCCAGGGCGATATGCGGGAGGATACTCTCCAGGTTACCGCTCGTCGTAGGCAACAAGCGAAACTGTTCGACGGCGTCGCGCACCATGCCAGCGCCTTCCAGGCGGCTTTCTGTCACGATGATCTCCAAATCGGAGTCGGAGGGCACCATCTGTACATCCACCTGGATACCACTCTTGGCAGGCAATGCCCGCATATTCACCACCGCTTCTTTGAAACCGATCCGCGTGAACACCAGCACGAACTCCTGGCCGGCGGGCACAGAAAGGCTATACCTTCCATTGGCAGCCGTTTCGGAGGCATAGTTGCTGCCTCGGACATAGACCGTGGCATAGTCCACCGGTTCGCCCGTGTTGGCATCCGTAACCGTACCACTGACGATGGCCCTCTTGTCGTCCTGGCCTTGCAGTACAAAACTGCCCAAACAGGCGATCGCGCAAAACAGGTAAGCAATACTACGCATGGGTGTTCTGGATAAACCGGAAGGGCTAAAACCGCGCCATTTCCCCTCCGATAGCTTTTAAATGGCGGATGGCAGCTAATGGGTCATCTGCTTTGAAAACGCTGTTGCCCGCAACGAGCACGTCGGCACCTGCTTCCAGCAGTGCCTGGGCATTGTGTGCCCCTACCCCACCGTCTATTTCGATACGCACCGACCAATTTTGCGCCTCGATCATATCCCGAAGGCGCCTCGTACGGGGCAGGGTGCGGTAGATGAACTGCTGTCCGCCGAACCCCGGGTTCACCGACATGAGGCATACCAAATCCAAGTATTCCAGTACATCTTCCAGTGCTTCGACAGGCGTATGGGGATTGATGGCCACCCCTGCTTTTGCCCCCGTGGCCTTTATTTGCTGGACGACGCGGTGCAGGTGCACACACGCCTCCAGGTGTACCGTGATATGGTCGGCCCCAGCTTCCCGGAAAGATTCTATGTAGCGCTCCGGCTCCAGGATCATGAGGTGTACGTCGAGCGGCTTGACGCACAGGCGCCGCACTGCTTCCACCACCATCATACCGAAACTGAGATTGGGTACGAAACGGCCGTCCATAATATCCAGGTGGAGCCAATCCGCTTCGCTTTTATTGATACATTCGATCTCTTCCGGCAATCGGGCGAAATCGGCCGCGAGCAGGGAGGGGGCAACCAGGTGCCTTTGTCTGGGCATATTCAAACAGAATTGGGAGCTTGTGCCAATGTACGGCAGCACAAAAATAAAAAAAACCGGTCAGGATTGCTAACCGGTTTCCAAAAAGAGCTTTGAGAGGCTATCTACATACCATGGGCCGCCTCTTTTGGCGTCCCTAAAAAATTTTTGACAGAGATTATATACTTTTAAGTTTCATGAGATAATGAGTCGTTATTCGCATGAGGCCTTTTGTGTTGTCCTCTTTTGACTCTACAAAAGTGGGGGTTATTCCAGCTCTTTCATAGTACATTTTTTTTATTTACTGGAGTTGAAAAAAATTTGTTTTTTATTGCAAAAAATTGATTTTCATTTATTTAAATTTATTTTTTTACTATAAAAATAACGATTTAAAATTTTTTTACATAAAAGAATAGTCAAAAACCCGAAAAAAAGGGATAATACAGGCTAAATAATACCTTAATGAACAGCTTTCAGAATACCGGGTGGGATACCCGGGCCTTTGGGAGTCCCCTATGGATCCTACTCTCGGGTGCCGCTGCGCTCATCATTGGGCTTTCTGCCTGCAGCAAAACCGCCGATACACAAGCCCTGCAAGCAGAGGCACGACAACTGACCACGCGCATGGACAGCCTGTCCTGTGCCCTGAATCGGCTCGAAGACAGCACCCGCGAACTCTGGGATGCCGTCAACGCTACCCTGGACGAGAATCTGCCGGCAAGTATGCCCCCCATAGAGCGCAAAAACATGCTTGCCGTGCGGAATACGCAACTCATCGAGATGTTCATGAACTACGACAGCCTTGACGAAAGTGTACACCGACTGGTGCGCGAGGCAGGGCTAAAAGACGAGGCCATTGCGCAGCAGGTCATTTCCACCAAACGCAATCTGGAAGCGCAGGAGCTGCTATTCGCAGCCTTTTTGGAAAAAGCAGCCGGCATGGAAGCCCAGGAATTGAAAAAAATCGAGCAAAACTTCGAGCTGGCCCGGAAAGCAGCTAATTGCGGCGAGTAAACTTGTGGCGAGGGGGGAAAACTCTTTTCTTCCCCCCACAACAAGTCTAGTGTTTCATAGTGTGTCCAAAAGATCGATTGCGAGAAGAATCGCCGGGAGTTCAAAAGGCTATTTCCTTTCCACCTCGCGGCCACCGCAACCAATTCATACACCAAAAATACTCCCTACAGGAGTACAAAAATAAGTACATTTTCTATTATTTTTGACTGGATTTACCAATCTCAAAAAGCCTAACTTATTGAATATTATTTTTTTATCATAAAAAAACATTTGTTTTTTTAATGAAACATAGTAAAATATTTCAATACATATCTGCTTTATCTCCTCGGGAACAAGAAAAATTTCGGCAGTTTGTCTTTTCCCCCTATACCAACCAGCACCAGAAATCCCAGGAGCTACTCGTGTATTTGCTGAGCAGTTTGGACCGGGGAAAAACAGAGATAGCCCCCGAGAAAGTATTTGCGAAGCTCTTCCCCAAAGAGCCGTATGACGAACAGAAACTCCACAACCTACTCTCCAACCTGAAAAAGCTCTTTCTCCGCTTCCTGGCGCTCGACGAGCTTGAGCAAAAACCTTTCCTGGAAGATATCCTGGCGATAGAGGCCTGTAACCGTAAGAATTTTAGCAAGTTGCTGATTTCCAGGACCCGGCAGCTCGATAAAAAACTGGAAGAATACCCCTATCGGGACGAGCACTACCACCAGGCCCGCTACGCGATGCAGGTCGTCCAGGGCTATCACACGGGCACCTTTGGCGACCGGGCCAAGACCTCGGAAATTTTTCAGGAAATGATGGATCACCTGAACCGCTCCTACCTCCTCCAAAAATTGCGCCATGCCTGCCACCTCACCGCGCACTCCATCCTGTTCAACCTGCAGTACGATTTCGGCCCGCTCAAGCTCTGGATGGCACATATCGCGGAAGAGCCCGGCAAATATATCATTGACGACGACCTGGACGCCTACTACACCATCCTCCTCAGTTTGCAGGACGAACAGGACGAACACCACTACCTGCACATGAAGTCCCTGCTCCGCGAACGTTTCCAACGCTTGTCGCCCGGGGCGGTAGCAGACCTCTATGGCTTTGCCAACAACTATTGTATCCGCCAGATCAATGCCGGGAAAAGCACCTACCAGCACGAACTGTTCGAACTGTACCAACAAGGCCTCGAACGCGGGCTCCTGCTGGTCAATGGGTATCTTTCCGAATGGGACTACAAGAATATCGCAACCCTGGGCTGCAGCCTCAAAGCATTTGAATGGACGGAGCAGTTCCTCGAAGAGTTCCAGGACAAACTGCCGCCCAACCGAAGGGAAAATGCCTACAACTACAACCTGGCCAACCTTTACTACAACAAGCGCCTGTACGACAAGGTGCTTTCAACCCTGTTCCGCGTACAGTTCACCGACGTCAAGTACCACCTGAACACCACTTTTTTACTCCTGCGCACCTACTATGCCAAAGGGGACACAGAAGCCCTTTTTTCTCTGATAGACACGTTCCGCGTCTATATCCTGCGCAACCGACAAATCACTACGGCTGAAAAGAAAGGCTATACCAACTTCCTCGGCCTGGCCAAAAAATTGGTAAAGACCAGGCTCCAGGGGCCCCTGTATTCCAAAACGAACCCAGAGGAACAACTCGCCGCTCTGCGCAAGCGCATCGAAGAAACCGATAATGTAATCAACCGGTATTGGCTCCTCGAACAGTGCTGAAGCCGACCCTTCGCCATAAGTCTATTCCGCACCCAATTCGAAGGGGCGGTGAACAACCTGTTCAGAGCTGAGCAGGGGCTGTCGTTTAAAGCGCCGGACGAGCTGTATGGTCGCCAGTACGTCCTTCTCGCAATAAAGGGCAATGCGGGGCAAATCTTCCTCGTCCCAGTACACCCGACCTACCTGGCTTCCGTCAATATCCTCCTTTGGAGAGGGGAAGTCCAGTACTGCGGCCAACAGCTTCAGAGAGGTATAGTTTTTCCGGTCCCCGAATTTCCAGTACTCCAGGGTGTCGAGAAGAAATTTTGTTTCCCAGGGCTTCTTGCCGCTCAAATCCAGTAACCTGGGAAAAGGCAGCCCGTGCACGACCATCCGGCGACAGATGTAGGGGATATCGAACTCTTTGATGTTGTGCCCACACAGATAGTGGCGGTTCACATCGAAATAGGATTTGTCCAGCAAGGCGGCGAACTGACGCAGCAGGGCAGCCTCATCATCGCCCGCAAACGACTTCAGGTACGCTTTCATCCCGTCCTCTGTCTGCCGCAAGGCACCTACCGAAATACACACGATTTTCCCGAACTCGGAAAAAATACCCGCCCGCTCGCGGTAGGAGGACTCCCAGTCCGGCTCCCCGAATTCCTCCCCTTCCACTCGGCTGCCGGAGCGGGCTTTGACCTGCCAGAGTTCTTTGAAGTGCTCCGGTAGTTGTTCGTAATGCGAATAGCCGGACACCGTTTCGATGTCCAAAAACAATACCTGAAAAAGATCGACCTGTTCCATCGGAGAAGCGGATTGCGGAATGAGGGTTACATTACAACTTATTGTTAAATTCACGCGTTCAAATGCAATATCGTCAATTTTTTCAAATTTTTTCAAATTATGAAAAGCACATCGGACAGCCCCGGCGGCAACCCTCAAAGAACCCTGCTCGCAGTAGCCGCCATCGTCATCGTAGCCCTGCTCGGCCTCAATGTATATCTGTGGATCAATAAAAATCGACAAGCCACAGAGAACGAACAACTGAGCGGCCAGTTGGACGAAACAGAAAAAATGCGGGCCCAGTTGGAAAAGGA
>VFQS010003544.1_pt1 | contig 11840 bp, 11 predicted proteins | sample 3512361 | NCBI WGS metagenome assembly VFQS01 (sample SAMN10412375, study PRJNA504923) | tailings metagenome | isolation source: Relicate 1 Philex TSF3 active mining | place: Philippines | reverse complement strand
TCCGGCACATCTGGTCATCCGCAAGGGGTTCCGCGCCGGGATCGACAGCTATTCCGCCTTCTTCGAGAACGACCGCAAGACGCCGACGGGGCTCGGCGGATACCTGAAGGAACGCGGCTTCGAGAAGGTCGTCATCGTGGGCCTCGCCTTCGATTATTGCGTGCGCTACTCGGCCGAGGATGCGCGCAGGCTGGGCTTCGACACGGAGGTGATCGAGGCGGCCTGCCGCTCGATCGACCTCAACGGGTCGGCCGATGCGGCGCGCCGCAGCTTCGCCGAGCGCGGCATCGTCGTGGCGTGAGCCAGGCCCGCTCCATGCGGAAATCGCAGGGGTGGGCACACAGGCGAAGGATGTCACGCGAGGCCCCGCCGCGCTAAGCGCTAGGGAATGAACCCGCGCATCAAAGGCATCTTGCTGATGGTGGCCTCCATGGTCATCTTCACGCTGCTCGACGCAACCGCCAAGCACCTGGTGCAGACATTGCCCCCGCCGGTGGCGGTGTTCGGCCGCTATGTGGTGGCCTTCGTCCTGTCAGTCGTCGTGATCCTGCGCAAGGGCGGGCCGCAGCTCATGGCGACGCGCCATCCCGCCCTGCAGGCGCTGCGCGGCGTACTGCTGATGGGCGCCACGATCCTCAACTTCATGGCCGTCATCTACCTGCAGCTGGCGCAGACGGCGGCGATCTTCTTCACCATTCCCCTCTGGGTGTGCGCGCTGTCCGTGCCGATCCTGGGGGAGCATGTGGGACTGCGCCGCTGGATCGCCGTGGCCGTGGGCTTCTTCGGCGTGCTCGTCATCATGCGGCCGGGAACCGACAGCTTCCACTGGGCCATGCTGCTGTCGGTGGCTTCATCCTTCTGCGGGGCGATCTACAACATCGTGACGCGCAAGGTGGGCGGGCGCGACCGGGTGGAGACCTCGCTGTTCTATGTGGGACTGGTGGGCGCCGCAGCGGCCGCACTTCCCCTGCCCTTCGTGTGGAAGACGCCGGAAGGCCTGCAATGGCTGCTTCTCGGCGCGATCGGCCTGGCCGGCACCATCGGCCACTTCATGCTGATCCAGGCGCATCGCCTCGCGCCTGCGAGCACGCTGGCACCCTACATGTATACGCAGATCGTGTGGATGATCCTGGTGGGCTTCGCCTTCTTCGGCGACGTGCCGGATTTCTGGACGCTGGTGGGTGCCGGCATCGTGGTGGCCAGCGGCCTGTTCGTCTTCGCCGGAGAGGCGAGGGGCCAGAAGGCCCCCGCCACCCCGTGAAGGATCAGGCCAGCGTATAGGCCGTCTTGATCGAGGTGTAGAAATCGACCGCGTGGCGGCCCTGCTCGCGCGCGCCGTAGCTCGAGCCCTTCCGGCCGCCGAAGGGCACGTGATAGTCGACCCCCGCCGTGGCGAGGTTCACCATAACCATGCCGGCGGCAGACTTCTTGCGGAAGTCGCTGGCATATTTGAGGGAGGTGGTGATGATGCCGGAGGACAGGCCGAATGTGGTGTCGTTCGCCACGGCCAGCGCCTCGTCATAGCTCTCCACCTTGATCACCGAGGCGACGGGGCCGAAGACCTCCTCGCGGTTGATGCGCATGTCGTTCTTGGTGCCGATGAACAGCGCGGGGCTCAAATAGTGGCCCTTGGTGTCGCGGTTGAGGCGCTCGCCGCCCCAGGCGAGTTCGCCGCCCTCCTCGCGCGCGATCTGGATGTAGCGCTCGTCCTGGGCCATCTGGTTCTCGTCGACGACGGGGCCGATGACGGTGCCGTCCTTCAGCGCGTGGTCAACCTTCAGCTTCTTCATGCCGTCCACCATGCGCTCGACGAAGGCGTCATGCAGCTTGGACTGGACGATGAGGCGGGAGGAAGCCGTGCAGCGCTGGCCGGTCTGATAGAAGGCGCCGTCGAGGGCGGCGGCCACCGCGAGGTCGAGGTTGGCGTCGTCCAGCACGACGAGCGGGTTCTTGCCGCCCATTTCGAGCTGGAACTTGGCGCCGCGGCCTGCGCAGGCCATGGCGACCTTGGAGCCCGTGTCGACCGATCCGGTGAAGGAGATGGCGTTCACGTCACGCGAATCGAGCAGCGTCTGGCCGACGATGGAGCCGCGGCCCATGACGAGGTTGAAAACACCCTTCGGAAGGCCGGAGCGCGAGATGATCTCGGCCAGCGCCCAGGCGGAGCCGGGAACGAGGTCGGCGGGCTTGAACACCACCGCATTGCCGAAGGCCAGCGCGGGCGCCATCTTCCAGGCCGGTATGGCGATGGGGAAGTTCCACGGGCAGATGAGGCCGACGACACCCAGCGGCTCCCGCGTGATGGTCACGTCCACGCCGGGGCGGACGGAGGAGATGGCGACACCCTCCACCCGCAGCGCCTCCTGCGCGAAGAACTTGAAGATCTGGGCGGCGCGCATCGTTTCGGCGACGCCGTTGGAGAGGGGCTTTCCCTCCTCGCGCGAGAGAAGCCGGCCGATCTCGTCCTTGCGGGCGAGGAGTTCGGTGCCGATGAATTCCAGCGCGTCGGCGCGGACCTGCGGCGTGGCGGCGGCCCAGGAGACTTGCGCGGCCTTCGCGGCGGCGATGGCGGCCTCGGTCTGCGCCTTGTCGGCCTGGGCATATTCGCCGACGATGTCGGTGATGTCGGAGGGGTTGACGTTCTCGCGAACGCCCTTGCCTTCCAGCCATTCACCATTGATGAAATTGCGGTGCAGCGCCATGATGCCGTGTCTCCCTTGATTTTGGGGCGGGACCATAAGGAGGCGGGAGATTTGAGGCAAGCATGCATGTCGGGCTGATCGGGGCGGGGATGATGGGCCACGGCATGGCTGCCAATCTGCTCAAGCATGGCCATGGGTTGAGCGTCATCGCCCACCGCAACCGGGCACCTGTGGAGGACCTGGTGGCCAGGGGCGCGCGCGAGGTGCATTCGCTCGCCGGCATCGCCGAGGCCGAAGCGATCCTGCTCTGCGTCACCACATCGAAGGTGGTGGAGGAGACGGTCGCAGCACTCATCCCCCATCTCCGCCCCGGGCAGATCATCATGGACGCGGGCACCTCCGCGCCCGAGGCGACGAAGCGGCTGGCGCAAAGGCTGGCGGCGCTGGGCGTGGCCTATGCCGACATTCCGCTCACCGGCGGGCCGGAACAGGCGGAACAGGGCGTGCTCGGCGTGCTGTGCGGGGCGAGCGAGGAGACGTTCCGGCGCATCGAGCCCCTGCTCGCCTGCTTTGCCACCACCATCAGGCATTTCGGGCCGCCGGGTTCGGGCCACACGGCGAAGCTCATCTCCAACTATCTCGTCACCGGCATGGTGGCGCTGGTGGCGGAGGCCTTCGGCGCGGCGCGCAAGGCGCAGATCGACTGGAAGGACCTCTATGAGGTGATGCTCAACGGGTCCGGCAATTCCGGCGTGCTGCGCAAGATGGTGGAACCGGCGCTGAAGGGCGATTTCGACGGCTACCGCTTCGCAATTGCGAACGCCGCGAAGGACATCGGCTATTATGCCCAGCTTGCGGAAAGGCTGGGTTGCAATTCGGCGCTGACGGAATCCGTTGCGGAAATCTTCGCCCAAGCCGTAGAAACAGGCCATGGCGGACGGAATGTCAGCCACCTGCTTGACCCCGCAATCGACGATGTGAGCTGATGCTGAAGATCAATCCTGCCGTGGCGGCCATCGAGGAAGAAACCGCCTTCACCGTTCTCGACCGCGCCAATGCGCTCAAGGCCAAGGGCCACCCAGTCATCAACCTCGGGATCGGCCAGCCGGACTTCACGCCGCCGAAGCACATTCTCGAGGCGGCCGAAAAGGCGGTGCGCGACGGCCCGCATGGCTACACGAGCCCGCAAGGCCTGCCCATCTTGCGCGACGCGGTGGCGCAATATGTGGGCAACCGCTTCCACGTGCCGGTGTCGGGCGAGGAGGTGGTGATCGTGCCGGGCGGCAAGGTGACCTTCTATTTCGCCTGCCAGATCTTCGGCGGGCCGGGTGCGGAGATCCTCTACCCGGACCCCGGCTTCCCGCCCTACCGCGATGCCGCGCGCTCCAGCGGGGCGAAGCCCGTCCCCTACCCGATCCGCGAGGAGAAGGACTTCGGTTTCGACGCGGAGGAGGTGCTTTCCCTCATCACGCCGGCGACGCGCCTCATCATCATCAACTCGCCCGCCAACCCCACGGGCGGCGTCGTCTCACGCGAGGAGATCACCAAGCTTGCGCACGGGCTGGCGAAGCACCCCAACGTCGCGATCCTGTCGGACGAGATCTACAGCCACCAGGTCTATGACGGGGTGGACTTCACGAGCTTCCTCGCCTTCCCGGAACTGCGCGACCGCACCATCATCCTCGACGGCTGGTCCAAGACCTTCGCGATGACGGGTTGGCGGCTGGGCTTCGGCATCTGGCCGAAGCACCTGATCGATTATGTGAAGAAGCTGATCACGGTGGATCATTCCTGCACCAGCGTTGCCACCCAGATGGCGGGGCTGGCCGCGATCACCGGGCCGATGGACGAGATCGAGGGCTTCCGCAAGAGCTTCCAGAAGCGCCGCGACATCGTGGTGAAGGGGCTCAATGACATCAAGGGCGTGCGCTGCCGCGTGCCCGGCGGCGCCTTCTATGCCTTCCCCAACATCACCGGAACCGGGTGGCAGTCCCGCGATCTGGCGCGGGAACTCCTCGACAAGGCCTATGTGGCGCTGATCTTCGGCGACAGCTTCGGCGAGAACGGCCAGGGCTTCATGCGGCTCTCCTACGCCGCGGGCGAGGCGGACCTCGTGGACGCGCTGAAGCGCATGAAGGACTTCATCGAAGCATGACGAGCCAGAACCTCTACCAGCGCTTCGAGCAGGTCTTCGCGGCACATGCGGAGCGCACCGCCATCCGCTCCGCCGATGGCGCGACGCGCCTAAGCTTCGGCGATCTGGCGCGCGGCGCGGCCCGCTATGCCAATGCGCTGGCGGCACTCGGCGTCGAACCCGGCGACCGGGTGACGGTGCAGGTGGAGAAATCGCTCGCCAACCTGCTGCTTTACCTCGCGGTGATGAAGGTGGGCGCGGTCTACCAGCCGCTCAACACGGCCTATACGGCGGCGGAAGTCGCCTATTTCGTCGAGGATGCGGAGCCGAAGCTGATCGTGTGCGACCCCGCGCGGCAGGTAGAGATGCGCGCGCTGGCCGACCGCTGCAAGGTGTTCGCCGTGGTGAACCTCGATCCCGCAGGCAGCGGCTCCCTCGCCGCCATGGCGGCCACGATGGACGAGCGGCACGAGACGGCGGAGCGCTCGGGCGACGACCTCGCGGGGCTCCTCTACACCTCCGGCACCACGGGGCGCTCCAAGGGGGCGATGATCACCCACGGCAACCTTGCGTCCAACGCCGCAACGCTGGTCGATCTCTGGCGCATCACGGAACACGACACGCTGCTGCATGCGCTGCCCATCTTCCATGTGCACGGGCTTTACGTGGCGCTGAACACGGCGTTTCTGGCAGGCGCTGAAATGCTGTGGTTCGACAGGTTCGACGCCAAGGCGATGGTCGCGGCGATGCCGAAGGCCACGCTGATGATGGGGGTTCCCACCTTCTACACCCGGCTTCTGGGCGAAGCGGGCTTCACGCGCGAGGTGGCCTCGAACATGCGCCTGTTCATTTCGGGCTCGGCCCCGCTTCTCGCCGAGACGCACCAGGCGTTCTCGGCGCGCACGGGCCATGAGATCCTCGAACGCTACGGCATGACCGAGACGGGCATGATCACCTCGAATCCCTATGCGGGTGAGCGCGTGCCGGGCACGGTGGGCTTCGCGCTGCCCGATGTCTCCGTGCGCATCCGCGGCGAGCAGCCGGGCGTGCTGGAGGTCAAGGGCCCCAACGTATTCAAGGGCTACTGGCGCATGCCCGGGAAGACGGCCGAGGACTTCACCGCGGACCATTACTTCATCACGGGTGACGTAGGCACCATCGGCGCGGACGGGCGCGTGACCATCGTCGGCCGTGCGAAGGACCTGATCATCAGCGGCGGGTTCAACGTCTATCCCAAGGAGATCGAGGAGGTGCTCGATGCGCTGCCCGGGGTGGGCGAGAGTGCCGTCATCGGCGTGCCGCACCCGGATTTCGGCGAAGGCGTGGTGGCGGTCGTCACCCGCAAGGGGCAGATGGCGGCGGAAGCCGAGATGATCGCGGCACTGGCGCAGCGGCTCGCGAAGTTCAAGGTGCCGAAGCGCATCTTCGAGGTGCAGGAACTGCCGCGCAATGCCATGGGCAAGGTGCAGAAGGCGGAATTGCGCAAGCGCTACGCCGGGACCTTCGGCTAGAGAGTCAGGCGACCGCCAGTACAGCGGGCCCTCAGATGGGATCGGCGAGCATGTCCGGTGCTTGAATCCGTCTTTCCGGCGCAGGCCGGGGTGACCAGATCGCCCGATGCTTCAGATCACCTCGACGGGCTGCAGCATGAGGAGGATGCGCTTCTGGCGGAAGTCGCGTTCGAGCCGTTCACGGTAGGATGACCACCACGTGCGGTCGGCCTCGCCGAGGATCACCTCGAAGATGACCACCTCGTCGGCATGGGTCGTTCCGTTTTCCCGCCACAGCCCGCTGGCAGGGGATTCGAGGTGGGCCGTGACCCCGCCGAAGCGCTGGGAGAGTTCGGCTTCCACCATGCGGAACATCAGCGAAGGGAAAGCTTCCCCAGCGTTATCGCGCAAGGGGAGGTAGAAGCGCGCCAGATACATGGGGCCAAAACGGAAATCTCTCACGCGGGTTCCCGCATGACAGGGAACCTTTCCCCGGGCGAGGGCGTTGCGAGCGGACGTAGAATGCGCCCCACGGCAGCGGTTCGTGGGAAGGGTCAGGGCTGGACACAGGACCGGGCACCAGGACGGGCGAGGGGATGCTGGCAACGAGGACAACCCAGACTGAAGCCGGGGGAATGGCGGCCGCGGAACCGCCACCGCAGATGGCCGACGAGCGCGCCGAGGCGCTTGAAACCCTTTACCGGCTGACCGACAAGCTCTACCGCGCCGCCGACCTGTCCGGCATGCTGTCCGCGGCGCTGGACTCGATCTCGGAAGGGCTCAACTGCGACAGGTGCTCGATCCTGCTCTTCGACCCCGGCGGCGTGATGCGCTTCGTCGCCTGGCGGGGCCTGTCGGACCACTACCGCATGACGCTGGAGGGCCATACGCCCTGGGACCCCACCACCACCGATCCTCCCCCGATCTTCGTCTCCGACATCGACCAGACGGAGGAGAGCGAGCACGTCCGGAAGACCATCCGGGCGGAAGGCATCAGGGCGCTCGCCTTCATTCCCCTGACCTCCCAGGGAAGGGTCGTCGGCAAGTTCATGGCCTATCACCCCGGGGTGCACGACTATTCGGAGCACGAGAAGGCCCTGGCCATCACCATCGCGCGGCAGCTCGGCTTCAGCATCGAGCGGGCGCGGGCGGAGCGGGCCCGCATCGGGGCGCTGCGCGACTTGCAGGAATCCGAGGAGCGGTTCCGCCTGATGGCAGAGCATGCGCCGGTGATGATCTGGATGTGCGACCCGCAGGGCAGGTGCCTGCACCTCAACCAGATGCTGCGCCGCTTCTGGCAGGTGGCGGAGGACCAGATCGGCGCATTCGACTGGCGCACCTCCATGCACCCGGACGACGTCGAGGAGGTGATGGGGCAGATGGGAGGCGCGCTGGCGCGGAAGGAGAGCGTGCGGGTGACCGGCCGCTACCGCAACGCGACAGGCGAGTTCCGCATCCTCGAAACCGTTGCGAACCCCCGCTTCGCCGCCGACGGCACCTTCATGGGGCTGACCGGCGTCAACACCGACATCACCGAGCGCGAGCGGGCCGAAAAGGCGCTGCGCGACAGCGAGGAACGTTTCCGCACCGTGGTCGAGGCATCGCCCGCGGGCATGGTGATGACGGATGGCGACGGGCGCATCCTGATGATCAATGCGCATTGCGAGAGGCTGTTCGGTTACGAGAGGGACGAGCTGGTCGGCAGGACGATCGAGGTGCTGGTGCCCTCTTCCGTGCGCGGCCAGCACCCGGAACTGCGCAACCTGCAGGTGGAGCGCCCCCCTTCGCAGCTGGTGAAGCGGGAGGTGATGGGCTGCCGCAAGGACGGGCGCGAAATCCCGCTCGAGATCGGCGTGAACCCGATCCGGACACTCGAGGGGGTGCGCGTCATCGCCACCGTTTCCGACATCGCGGAGCGCAAGCGCGCCGAGGCCCAGCGCGAACTGCTGCTGGCCGAGCTGAACCATAGGGTGAAGAACACGCTGGCGGTGGTCCAGGGCCTTGCCCACCAGACGTTCCGCAACATCGACGCACCGGCCCGCCGGGCCTTCGAGGGGCGGCTCCAGGCGCTGGCGACCGCGCATGACCTGTTAACCCGCTCGCACTGGGAGAGCACCTCGCTCCATCAGCTGGCAAGCGACACGCTGCAGCTGCGTGGAGCCTACCGGGAGCGGATCTCGGCCGCGGGCCCGCCCGTTTCGCTGACGCCGCATGCGGCACTCGCCATTGCGCTGGCGCTGCATGAACTCTTCACCAACACGCTGAAATATGGCGCCCTCTCGGCCGAGGCCGGCTCCGTCAGCCTGAGCTGGGCGCAGGCGGAAGGGGAAGGCACGCTCCGGATGGTGTGGCGCGAACGGGGCGGGCCGCCCGTCAGCGCCCCGTCTCACCGGGGCTTCGGTTCGCTTCTCCTCGAACGCACGCTCGCCCGCGACCTGGACGGGCGCGTCGAACTCACCTTCGATCCGGCAGGCGTCGTCTGCACGATCGAAATGCCCATGTCTGAACCGGGAGGGCATGCATGCCGTGGCTGAAGGATAAACGGATTCTCGTCGTCGAGGACGAGGCCCTGATCGCCGTGATGGTGGAGGACATGCTGACGGAGCTCGGCAGCCGGGTGGTGGGACCGGCGGCAACCATCGAGGCGGCCCTCGAACTTGCCCGGAGCGCGGAAATCGACGCCGCGGTGCTGGACGTGAACGTGCGCGGCGAACGCATCGATCCCGTAGCCGAGACGCTGCTGGCGCGGGGCATTCCGGTGCTCTTCGCCACGGGCTATGGCGAAGTGCGGCTTGCCAGCGGCGTCCAGACCACGGTCATCGACAAGCCCTACACCCAGGACAAGCTGGCGCGCGGGCTTGCCGCCGCGATGGGCGTGACCGGGGCCATGCGGCGCAACGCCGGCTGAGGCACGGGCCTTCAGCGGCCGGCCATTTCCGTGCAGCTCGCGGCGCAACGGCGGCAGTGCTGCACGCAGGGGTCCATGCCGCCCAGGCGCTCGCAATCGGCGGCGCATTGCTCGCAGATTTCCGCGCATTCCCGGCACAGGTGCCGCTCATGCTCCGAGCGCATCAGCATGAAATGCGCCGCCGTGCGGCAGATCTCGGCACAGGCCATCATGATGCGGACGTGGCGCGGCTCGACATGGCTTCCGCCGTGCTCGAGGCAGTGCGTCATCGCCATCTCGAGGCAGGTCCGGTAGCAGCGCAGGCAGTCCTCGATGCACTGCTGGCGGCCGGCGAGGGCTGCATCCATCTGTTTTCCTCCGTGCAAGAGTGCGGCGGGGGAGCGGCAAGGCCGCTTCCCCGCCCCTAGGGCGCAGGCTCAGGCTCCCGAGGTCCTGCTGCCGGACGAACCGGAGCTGCCGGTGTGGGTGCTGCCGCTGGCGGAAGACCCGCCCGTGGAGCCGCTGCTCACCGTGCCGGTGCTGCCGGAAGACCCTGTCGTGCCCGTCGTGGAGGATGAGCCGAAATGCGTGGTGGAGGTCTGGCCGGCGCTGCCGTTCTGGACGCGCAGATTGTTCTGCACGTGCTTCACGCCGGATACCGATTCGGCGATGTCCTCCGCCCGCCGCTTTTCCTCGCGGCTGCGGACATGACCCGTCAGCGTCACCTCGGCGCTGGAGACCTGGACCTCGACCTCGGAGGCGTCGACCCAGCCGTCATCGGTGAGGCGGTCGTTCACATCCTCGCGGATGCGCTCGTCCGAGCGGGTATAGCCCTTGGGGCCCCGGCCGCGGTGCTCATCCTGTTCGCGGCGGCGGCGGGCTTCGTCGTCGCCGAACCAGGAAGAAACTTCATCCGCGGCCCTGTCCCAGAAGCCGCGCCCGCCCTGATGCTGGCCGTAGGAGCCATAGGAGCCGCCATAGCCACCTGAACCGGGGCCATAGCCGCTGCGGCCATAACTGCTGCCGCCGCCATAGCCGGAGCTTCCGAAGCTGCCGCTGCCGTAGCTGCCAGCGCCGCTGCCCCAGTTGCCACGGGCGCCGCCATAGCTCGACTCGCCCACGAAGGGGCGACCCATGCCCTGGCCTTCATAGCCGCCGCCGAAGCTGCCGCCATAGCCCGAGCTGGCGCCAGAGCCGCCCCAGCTGCCGCGCGAACCGGTCTGGCCGAAGTCACGATCCATGCGGGAGTTGCCGCCCTGACCGAACCGGCCCGTGCCGCCGATGCCGCTGCTCTGGCTGCCCTGCCAGCCTTCCTCGCCATAGCGGCCCATGCGGCCCCATTCGCCGCCCTGCTGCTGGCCGGAACCCGAACCCTGCCAGCCGCTCTGGCCGCTGCCGAAGCTTTCGCGGCCTTCGCTCCACGATCCGCGGCCCTGCGATTCCTCGAAGCCGCCGTGATGCTGGCCGCCGCGCTCGCCCTGGCCGTAATCCTCGCCGCCCTGCCAGCTGCCACGGTGGCCCGTGCCGCCCTGGTGCTGGTCACGATCCTGCCAATTGCGGTCCCTGTTCTGTGCCATGTGTTCATCCTTCGCTGTACGGTACCGTACCCAGCGAAGGAAACCCGAAGGCCATGAGGGAGGTTCCCCCGGCCGGAACCGGGGGCTGTGCTATTGCACCTCGATGGTCTCCTTCAGCTTGTCGATGCCGAGGATGTCGAGCGCCAGCTTCTCGTAGAAGGTCTCGCTCGTGCCGCGGCGGACCTTGTGGAGGAAGTATTTCTCGAAGCCGACCTTGGCGCCGTGCACCCACTTGCCGGAGGAGGACCAGTTCACGTTGCGCGGCGGAATCTGCGGTTGCGCGACGAAGGCAACGCCAGAGTCGCCGAAGTCTGCGAGGCACACGGCGTTCCATGTCGCCTGGTGCTTCGGCTCCTCGCCACGCAGCAGGTGGCCGATGTTCTTGGCCGTCGCCGTCACCATGGACTCGATCGTGAAGCCGGTCTTCGGCACGCCGCAGGGAACGGGCGTCGGGCCGGTGGGCGGGATCGCCACGCAGACGCCGACGGCGAAGATGTTCGGATATTTCGGATTGCGCTGGAACTTGTCGATCAGCGTGAAGCCGCGCGGATTGGAGAGGCCCTCGATGCCGCGCAAGGGCGCGATGCCGCGGAAAGCCGGCAGCATCATGGCGAAGCCGAAGGGAAGCTCGCGCGTCGCCTTGACCGAACCATCGTCCGCCACCTCCTCGACGGTCATCTTGCCGGCCTCGGCCTTCTTGACCCTGGCGCTTGTGATCCACTTGACGTGCTTGGAACGCATCTCGCTTTCGAGCAGGCCCTTGGTGTCGCCCACGCCATCGAGACCCAGGTGCCCGATGTAGGGCTCGGCGGTGACGAAGGTCATCGGCACCCGGTCCCTGATCTTGCGGCGGCGGAGTTCAGTCTCGAGGATGAACAGGAACTCATAGGCAGGCCCGAAGCAGGATGCACCCTGCACGGCACCGACGATGATCGGCCCCGGGTTCTTGCAGAAGGCCTCGAAGGCCTCGTTCGCCTTCAGCGCATGCGAGACGTGGCAGACCGACTGGGTGAAGCCCTCCGGGCCCATGCCCTCGATCTCGTCGAAGGCGAGTTTGTCAACGCCGGAGTAAAATTAGGCCACGCGGCGGCGCAAAAGTCGACCACCTGG
>VFQS010003542.1_pt1 | contig 11842 bp, 8 predicted proteins | sample 3512361 | NCBI WGS metagenome assembly VFQS01 (sample SAMN10412375, study PRJNA504923) | tailings metagenome | isolation source: Relicate 1 Philex TSF3 active mining | place: Philippines | reverse complement strand
ACCTGCTCGCCGCGCTCGATACGCCCGCGGACCTGTCTGTGCTGGCCGCCGCCTTCGAGGGCAAAATCACGTCCAAGTGCCGGAGCGACATCCAGCGCGTTCTGGAGACGCTGGCGGCGCTGGGGCAGGCGCTGGAAGTAGAAGGTAGTGGGGGAAGGTGTGAGGACGGGATGAACTGCCCGGCACTCTGCTTCAATATCCCTCCATATCCTCCTCTGAGAGGCCCAGTTTGCGGGCGATTTCGGCTTTTGGTAATCCCACTTCCAGGAGCAGTTGGATGGCGCTCTCTTTTTGGCGTTCGGCTTCCTCTTGTTTATAAAGGGCTTCCTCCTTTTGCCTGCGCTCTTCCTCCTTTTGCCTGCGCTCTTCCTCTTTCTGTTGCAGCGCCTGCGCCAGTTCCTGTGCTTGGATATCGGCATAGAACTGCATCTCGGTAAGGAATTCATCCTCGACCTGCATTTTGTCGCGTACGTCCCTATCCTGGATAAGGGTGTGGAGTCGCTTGAGGATACCTCTGTATTTAGGAGGGAATAATGCTTCGTTGACGCTCATGATATGTGGGTTGTCTGTTTGGTAGAGAGGGTTGAAGATACTCAGTAAGGTTTCAAGTTCGCTGCCTCCGGACTGCCGAAGGGCGCAGGTGTTTACCACGATGCCTGCATGGAACAACGAATTTAAGAAGGGGTTAGTTCCGTTCAAGGAGGCCCTCGTGTACAAATCTACGGGTACTCGGTCTACGAGGATGAGGGGTGTCTCTTCGAAACCTTCGAGGGGCTCGCCCAAGAAATAGATGGGCAGGATAGGGATACCACTGACACGACTTGCGCCGGAAGTGGATCGGGTGGAGGTGTAAAAGTCGCTGTTCAGGTACTGTTTGCCGAGATATTTGCGGAATCGCATGTCCTGGCGATGAACCTTCTCGCGCTGGATTTCCACGATGACGATGTGTTCGGCACCGTGCTTGTCTTTGATACGGGCCGAGTAATCGAGTCGATAGACGCTCAGCGGATATCTATGCCGAAAGGGCTTCCCTTCGGTATCCACGGCGAGTTCCTGTGGCAGGGGGGTCAGAGATACGATATCGAAGCCGGTCAGTGCCGACAGGAGGAGTTTGGCTATTCTCCCATCGTCCATGAGGTGTTTGAATACGGCATCGTACATGGGGTTTGCGATTTCCATGAGGGTGTAGTTTCCCCAAAAATACCCCGTATTTTGGAATGGCGGAGGGCAATCGAATAGCGGAGATGGGTGTAGATGTGCAGATAAGGCTCTTAGCTGAAAATGTAAAACGTCAATAATCAGCGATATATATTTTTTACATGGTTCTTTGAAGAGGGAAATGAGGAGAACAAACGGAGTGTGTTCGTCCGGGGATAGGTCAAATTATCCGACACCACCGATGCGCCCGGATAAAGAAGGGGCAAAATCCCTACCTTGCGCCCGGCTGGTCGCAGGGCGCGGGAGATGATTAACTGGATAATCCTACAAAACCTATGCGTTTTTTGCAGAAGAAGCAAGGTATTCCTGTATAAAAGAGTAACCGTCTTGGCAGGCAGCGTATAAATCGCTAAGTTTACCAGATAGGAGATTACCTCCAGGGCTTGTAATCTTTTCAGAATCTAAAATCATAGCGTATGCTTCGCGGTGTATTCACTGAGCTACTCATTCAAAATCAAGTAAGCTGTCACTTCGCGTTTAGCGCGTTGAACACCCATAATCTGCACTACAGGCTCAACCATCAGGCTGCGTCAGCCGGGTTTATCTACCGGCATATTGGGGAGACCATGAATATGTTCGGCCATTTTTTTGGCTATCCTGTGGATATTACAAATACGACCATGGGCATGACAGACACTGGTCAAGGAGAGAACCTGGCCGAAAGTCAACGGTTGGTTGAAAAGGGATATGCCCTGCTGCAGACTATCATTGAGCATACACAAGAACCGGAATGGCAGCATGCGGTTGATACTCCGTTTTTCGGTAGTGTGAGCAAGGCGAAGTTGTTTGCCCATGTGCTTTACCATACGGCCTACCATGCTGGTCAGATAGCCCTGACCTTGAAGAAAGGACAAGCACCTGCACAGGATTTTAGCCCCCCAGAGGCTGGAAACGCAAAGCAAGTCTAATAGACTTTGTTGCGAGGGGGATCATCGCGGGGTCAAAAAGGCCCTTTTCTTCCCACACTGCGCCTTTTTGTGGTCATATAGCTGGGCTATACTCCCACAAAAAGCCTTCGCGTGGAAAGAAAATGACTCTTTTTTCCCACCTCGCTGACCCCTCGCAACAAGTCTAATGTATTACAGTAGCACACTGTGCCCTTTACAACGACACCCCTCTTTTCCAGGGGATAAAATCGTCCTGGCCCAGCAGTTCGGCTTTGGTATAGGCGGTTCCGCTTGCCACTTCGATCATCAGGTCCAGCAGTTCGGCGCCTTTGGAGGCGATGGAGTGTTCACCGGAGAGGATGGTGCCGGCGTCGAGGTCAATGATATCTTCCATGCGCTGGTACAAGGCGGTATTGCTCGATACTTTGATCGTAGGTGTTATGGGGTTGCCGGTGGGGGTTCCCAGTCCGGTGGTAAACACGATGAGGGTACAGCCAGAGCCGGCCAGGGCGGTAGTGGATTCCACATCGTTGCCGGGGGTGCAAAGCAGATTCAGGCCGGGTTTGACGATGGGCTCGGTGTAATCCAATACATCGGTGACGGGGGCGGTACCGCCCTTTTTAGCTGCGCCGGCCGATTTCATGGCATCGGTGATCAATCCGTCCCGGATATTTCCCGGGGAGGGGTTCATGTCGAACCCGGAACCCACTTCGCGGGCGCGGTTGGAATAGGTCTGCATGAGATGGCCGAATTTTTCGGCGATATGGGTATGTACGCAGCGGTCTATCAAGTCTTGTTCCACGCCATTGAGTTCGGGGAACTCGGAGAGTACGGCGGTGCCTCCCAGTGCGGTCAGGTAATCGGATGCCTGCCCCAGGGCCGGGTTGGCGGAAAGGCCGGAGAAACCATCTGAACCCCCGCATTCCAGTCCGAGCACGAGTTTGCTTAAGGGAGCGGGGCTTCGGGTGAGGGCATTGGCTTGTACCAGGCCCACGAATGTTTTTTTGACTGCTTCGGCGATTAGGTCGCGTTCTGAGGGACTTTTTTGCTGTTCGAGGATATAGACCGGTTTTTGCGTGTCCGGGTAAAAATGTTTCAGTGCCTCCTGCAGCACATCGGCCTGGGCGTGTTGGCAGCCCAGGCTGAGCACGGTTGCACCGGCCACATTGGGGTTGGCGATATACCCGGCCAGCAACTGGCACAGCGCGTCGCTGTCTTGTCGGGTGCCGCCACACCCCCCGTCGTGGGTCAGGAACTTGATTCCGTCTACGTTGGGGAATACGCGGTCGGCCCGGATGTCGCGGGGGGTGCGGATAATATCGGTCTGCAGCAACTCTTCTGCCCCTGCCCCGCTTTGGTATTTCCGGACCAGGGCGTGTACGTCCACGGAGAAGCTGCGCCCGGAGACATACCCCAGTTGCTCCAGCATAGCGTCCTGGATGACTTTTATGTTTCGGTTTTCGCAAAACACCAAAGGGATGACCAGCCAGTAGTTGCGGGTACCCACTTTGCCGTCGGCCCGGTGGAACCCTTCGAAGGTGCGGCCCTGCCAGCGGCCCACATCGGGTTGTTCCCATTGGAAGGTAGATTCCCGCACGACAAAAGGCTCCGATTCATGGTGTACGTTTTCCCTTGAAATGCGGCTTCCGCGGGGAATGGGGCGGGTCGCTTTCCCGATTAGTACGCCATACATGATGACCGGGTCGCCTGCTGCGAGGTCATATTGGTTGAATTTGTGTTTGGCCGGGATTTCTTCGGCCAGTACGATGGTATCGTTTTCCCAGTACAGGGTTGCCCCTGCGGGCAGGCTATCCAGGGCAGCGATGACGTTATCTTTCGGATGGACTTTTGCTATTTTCATATTTTTTTACCTATGCAACAAGTTTAACAAATAAACTATAATTTCAACTTTTTACAAGCAGTCCAATTGTTAAAAAAGATGCGCCACGCACCGTTCCGAAATGCTGCCCTCATCAAGGCCGAAGCGGCCAGGCTGGGCTTTTCCTTTACCGGTATTGCCAAAGCGGAGTTCATGGACGAGGAGGCGCGGCGACTCGAAGACTGGCTCAACCAGGGTTATCACGGGGAAATGGGGTATCTGGCCCGCCACTTCGACCTGCGCACCGACCCGACGAAGCTGTTTCCAGGTGCGAAATCGGTGATCAGCCTGGCGTACAATTATTTTCCGGAAAAAAAACAGCAGGATTCCCAAGCTCCCAAAATTGCCCGCTACGCGTATGGGAAGGACTACCATTTTGTACTACGCGACAAGCTGCGGGCACTGCTGTACTTTATCCGGGAGCATATCGGCGAAGTGGCGGGGCGTGGATTTACCGATTCAGCCCCTCTTTTAGAGCGGGATTGGGCTCGCCGCAGCGGGGTAGGCTGGGTGGGGAAAAACACCCTTCTTCTGCGTCCCGGCGCGGGCTCCTGGTTCTTTCTGGCCGAGCTCGTACTCGACCTCGACCTTGAGCCGGATTCCCCCTTGCGGGACTATTGCGGGACTTGTCGGCGCTGTATAGACGCTTGTCCCACAGGGGCTATCTCACCCCAGGGCTACCTCATGGACGGTAGCAAGTGCATTTCCTATCTGACCATCGAATTGAAAAGCGATATTCCCGAAGCGTTCCGCGGGAAAATGGACAACTGGATGTTCGGTTGCGATATCTGCCAGGAGGTGTGCCCCTGGAACCGCTTCGCCTCGCCCCATCAGGAGCCTGCATTTGCGCCGCAGCCCGAGTTGCTCTCGCTCAAACGCCGCGACTGGGAGGAGATCAGTGAAGAGTTGTTCCGCACCTTGTTTCGCGGATCGGCGGTCAAGCGGGCAGGCTACCGGGGGCTGAAGCGAAATATTTCTTTTCTGCTCGAAAAATCGTCGCTATCTTCACCCAATGAACCGGAAAAGTAAACCGGGGCTCACTACTTCCAAATTCCAATCCAGAACAGTATCCCTATGGCATCCAACAACTGGGCCCGTTATGTGGCCGGCGCACTCATTCTCCTCGTATTGGGCTATATGGTGTATCGCTTCAGCACCATCGTATCGTATATCCTTGCTGCGTGGGTATTGTCGCTCATCGGTCAGCCCATTGCCTTCGCTTTGCGCCGCGTCAAGGTTGGGCGGTATAGCATAGGGCCTTCTACTGCGGCAGTACTTACCCTCTTGTCCTTTTTCGCCATTGCGATTGCCTTCTTGTTGCTGTTCATACCGGCCATCATCACCCAGGCCAACAATCTGGCCCATGCCGATTACCGGGCTATTGCGGCTACCCTGGAAGGGCCATACGGCAACCTGATCCAATGGCTCAACGAGTACGGTCTGAACCTCGATGAAGGCTCCCTGGAAGATCGCGTACAGCAGGCCCTTAGAGGCTGGATAGAGCCCAGCCGCATCAGCAGTATCCTGACGCAGACCGTCATGGCGATAGGGAATACCTTGATCCACATCTTTTCCACTATATTCATCACGTTCTTCTTCCTGCAGCAGCGAAACCTGTTCACCAATGCCCTGCTGGCACTCGTCCCGCCCGGTTACGAAACAGCAGCACGGGAAGCTATAAAAGACAGCGTACTGCTGCTGAGCCGCTACTTTCGGGGCGTTTTCCTGCAAGTCTCGATCCTGACGGTGTATATCAGCCTCTTCCTTACCATTTTGGGCATCAAGAACGCCCTACTCATCGGTTTTTTTGCGGCCTTGATGAATCTCGTACCCTACCTCGGGCCTTTCCTCGGCGGAACGCTGGGTCTATTCATTACCCTGTCGTCCAACCTCGAACTGGATTTCTACACACAGATGCTGCCCTTGCTGGCAAAAGTCCTGGCTGTTTTCGTAACGGTGCAATGGCTGGACAACTATTTCCTCACGCCCACTATTTTCTCCAAAAGTGTACTGGCACATCCTCTGGAGATCTTTATCGTAATCCTGATGGGGGCTAATATCGGTGGGGTAACGGGTATGATATTGGCTATTCCGGCCTACACGATCATACGGGTAGTGGCGCGGCAGTTTTTCCAGCAATTCAAAATCGTCCGAAAAATAACGGAGAGTCTGGATGAGTCGGGGATTTGACTCTTTGATGCTTCCCGTCGCGGCAAGTCTTCTGATTACCCAAAGACTCTGCCCGAGTCCAGTTCCACAAATTTATCCCAGGCCTTTAGGGCCAGTTGATCGGTGAGGGTTTCGACATAGTAGCTGCCGGCGGCGGGATCCGTCGTTTTATCGAGGAAACTTTCGAGGCGCAACAGGTGCTGTACGTTACGGGCGATGCGGCGGTGAAAATCGGACGGGGGAGCCCCGGTGTAGGCATCGGCGGGTAGGATGTACAGGCGGTCAGCCCCTCCGATTACGGCCGACAGAGCCTGGGTCGTGGCGCGGATCATATTGGTGTAGTGGTTTTCGTCCTGCGTCTCCGGCGCGAAATGTACGACCAGCTCCAGGGGCTCGGGGGTCTGTACCCCAAATCCCTGCAGTATTTGCGCCCACAGGAGGCGGAGTGCCCTCAGTTTGGCGATTTCCAGGAAATAGCTCGAGCCAATGGCTACTGAACACTGGATAAAGCGCTGGGCAGTGGTGGCCGGAATCCCTGCATCCTGGAGGCGGGCAAGATATTCCGCCCCTTTCGCCAGGATCATTGCCAACTCCGTGCTCGTGTTGCCGGGGCTGGCAAAGTAATACCGGCCGTTGATTTGCAGGCATTTGAATAGGGGCAGATGCGTTGAACAAAACCGGATTGCCTCGGCTAAGGCATCTATTGGCGGTTCGACCCAGTCGAGCAGGGGGTCGAAATCTATAGATCCCTGTACCATATGCGGCTCAAGGCCCTGTTGCTGTAGATGGGCTGTAAACAGGCGCAGGAAGCCATGCGGGTCTTTATCCTCATAATATTCGCCGAAGTTTAGGGAGATGTGTATGGGGTTCAGCCCTTCGAGCAGCTGTTGCAGGCTATGGGCGTCCGGTTTGTGTCGCAAAGGCAGGCCCAGTGCATCGGCTCCACCCCGGACAGCTTCCAGGGCGAGCACATTAGCGGCCGAAGGGTCATCTACTTCGATTAGCTCTGCAGTTTGCCAAGGACCCCGCTTCCGATTGGGCAGCAGCGGGTCGCGTAGGGTAGGGCGGTCTTCGGTGGTGTAGAGTGGTGCGAGGGGCAGGCCCGGCTCTATTTCCCAGATGAGGCTAGTCAAAGGCGTACCTTTGAGGTCTTTTTCTAGTTGTGCCGTCCAAGTATCTTTTCCGTTGGGGGGGAAAAGGGAGTAGAGTTCGTCCAGAGTTTGCATACCGCATGCTGGCCGGGCATTGGCACCCGGCTCCTGTGGTAAAGGTAGAATAATTTCGGATTTACCGCAAGGGGGCCTTTGGGAATCGTTTAGGCTTGATGCGAGGGGCCAGCGATACGGGAAGGACCTTTTTATACAACTCCTAAATAATTGCCCAAAACCGCTTTTTTTTCCAGTCGTATGGGTACAGTGCGTAACTTTCCGACTTGGACTTGATGCGAGGGGTACGCCCCTCGACCGTAAATCGGAACCCATGCTGCACCTGATCGCCTTCAAAATGCGGGTATTCGCTACTACCTGCGCTGTGCTTGCTGCCCTGTGGGCTCAGGCCCAGCCCAAGCCTTGCGGCCCCAAACCGGATATGACCACTACGTGTTTGCCGGCCTGTGTGATTTGTGATATTGACGGATATACCGGAATCAACGACGATACGGAAAAAGGACAAGCCCCTCCCGGGTTTTGTACAGGGACGGTACACCACATGCAGTGGATTGCGTTCATTGCGGGAAGCAAAGATCTGACGATTACCGTTACCCCTTCCGGCTGCAAACTGGGGGCAGGACTGGAAGTGGGCATCTATGAAAGCACCGATTGCAACACGTTCAAGCTTGTGTCGAATTGCAACGGGGGTATCCCACCTGGCGTGGCGGGCGTTTTCAATAATACCCAACCCCTGGTCGTCGGGCAGTACTATTATTTCGTGATGGACGGCAATAACAACGATGTCTGCAGCTACACGATCCGCGTGACCAGTGGCAGTGCCAAAGTGCCGCCGCTGGCTTCCACGGGTGCCATTGCAGGGCCGGCCGAGGCCTGTCAGGCCGACAGCGTGCGCTATTCGGTGCCAGCGGTTACCGGTGCCACTTTTTACCAATGGCAACTCGACGGCAAAGTGGTAGCCGAGGGTCGGGAAGCCAACATTGCCTTTCCCGAGGGTGGTGTACATCAGTTGTGCGTGACGGCTTTCAACGTTTGCGATACGGCGGACGCTGCCTGTATGACCGTCCGGGTTCACGAAGACAAGAACACCCGACTGACCGAAACTCTGTGCGAAAAGGCCTGTCTGAGAATCGCCGATACCTCGATTTGCAGCCCTGGAGACTACGTGTTTCGCCGGCAGACCAGTCGGGGCTGCGACAGCATGGTCTATCTCACGGTCTTGCCGATTGCTACGGTTTCCGTGGCATTTCGCACCGCCCTTTGCACCAGTGACAGCATCCTGGTCGGGGATAGTTGGTACCGCGCCCCGGGGAGCTACGTCGAAGTACAGCCTTCTGCGAGCGGCTGCGACAGCCTGATCAACCTGAGCTTGCAGGGGATTATCTGCGAAATAAAGGGAAGGGCGCAGGGCCAGCCCGTTTTATGCCATGGTGGAAGCAGCGGTGCCTTGCAGTTTACCGTGCTGGACGGTACGCCTCCGTTTACCTATACCTGGGAACGACTGGGAGGCAACCCCTCGGGCAGTGGCGGACTGGCCTCCCTGAACGAAGAGGTCCGCGTGGATCGCTTGCCGGTGGGGCTTTATGTAGTGACCGTCCGGGACACCTTCGGCAACGACGCTGTATTTCCTGCTCAGGTGACCGAGCCGCCTCCTTTGACCATGCGTTTTGAAGCTTCAGACTACAGGGGCTTCCCCATCGCATGCCGGGGTGGCAGCGATGGTAGCCTGCGCGCAGAACCCATGGGCGGTACAGCGCCCTATTTGTTCCGTTGGAGCAATGGCAGCACGTTGGAAAAAGCAGAGGGGCTCAGGGCCGGGGTATATGGCTTGACCATTGTGGATGCTGCCGGGTGTACCCATTCCGGGCAGGCGGAGCTCAAGGAGCCGTCTGCGCTTGGGTTCGAGGCGCTGTTTTCCAATCCCAACTGCGATGGCCACTATACCGGCAGGATTGCTGCACAGAACGTCCGCGGCGGGGTGGGGGGCTATCGCTTCTCTTTGTCTGGCGGAAGCTTTCAGGATAGCCCTGTGTTTTGGGACCTGGGAGAGGGGAGGTATTCGCTTCAGGTAAAAGATGCCAATGGCTGCCTGGCAGATACCAGTGCTGCACTCCGCGGGGTAGAAATCCCCGAGCTCGACCTGGGAGGGGATTACGAACTGCGACTCGGCTATGCGCTTCGATTGCAAGCCTTTATCAATATAAGCCCCCGGACCATTCGCTGGACTCCGCCGGAGGGCTTGTCTTGCAGCGATTGCCTGCAACCCGTCGCGGCCCCGGTAAAAAACACCGTATATACGTTGACGGTGACTTCTGCCGATGGCTGCCCGGATAGCGACAGCCTTCGCGTGGCTGTAGTCAAACTGCGGAATGCCTTCGCGCCCAACACCTTTTCTCCCAACGGCGATGGGGTCAATGACTTCTTCACCGTCTTCGGTGGCCCGGCACTGCGGCAGGTCAAACACTTGAAGGTTTTTTCCCGTTGGGGCGAGTTGGTGTTCGAACGCTCCGATTTCCCTGCCGGCGATTCGGCTTTTGGGTGGGACGGCCGTTTTCGCGGCCAGGAGCTCGACGAAGGCGTATTTGTCTGGTGGGCTGAACTGGAGTATGTGGACGGCGTGTTGGATATTCTGAAAGGAGAAGTGACCCTTGTTAAATGAGGCGATGTTCCAGCCTACTTTGGCGTTTGCTGCTGTAACCTGGCCACTACTTTTTCCAGTATTGGCGCCTGGCCGCGTACTTGCCAGCCATTGCTGTAGTTGGTAGCCATCGTCAGGTTCATGGATGGGATATATACTACCTGGGTACCCCAGTACCCCGTATGCGTCCAGGCATCCACATCTTTGATTTTAACGAGGTATATGCCTTTTCGGTAATCCATACGCAGTTTTTCGGCAGATGCGTAGGTGGTTTTTGCGAGCATTGTATCCAGAGTAGCTTTGTGTCGAAATACCTCGTGCTGAAATAGGGCCTGAAAGAAAAGGGACAGCTCCCGGGTGGTGGAAAGCAGGCCACCACCACCATAGAGGTCAATCGAAGGATTCCAGTCGTATGTATCTATTCCCTGCGTATATTGATGGATGCGATTTTTGGGATTCCGGTCGGGGGAGAGGGCATCCTCTATTTGAGTGGTTTTTAACCCTTTTTCCCGCAATTGCAATAGTTCTTCGAAGGCGTCTTCCATGCTTTTACCGGTTATTTTTTCTAAAATTTCGCCCAATAGAATATAGCCTGTGTCAGAATAACTGAACTTTTCCCCAATTGCACCTACGGGTTTTCCCCAATTGACCAGGGCTTCTATCTGTTCGCTACGCGTCCATACATGAGAGGGCTCTTTTTCGATTCGCTCAAAATACTCGGGTGCGTTTGTGTGGTCAAATAGCCCGCTGGAGTGTGTGATTAAATGGCGAATCGAAATTTTATCGGCATCGTATTGACCTCGTTTCAAAATGCGGCTATGCTCAGGCGAAATATATTTGGAGATAGGGTCGTCAAGAGATAACTTGCCCTCTTCCCACAAGCGCAAAATGCTACAAGCCACGAAAGTTTTGGTGACGCTGGCTATTCTGAAACACGCGTTACGGGTCAGCTTTTCCTTGCGCTCGAAGTTGCTGTAGCCCGAGGCCCCGCTCCATGAAATATTGTAGTCCGGACTTTCGACATGCAGCAAAATCCCGATATTCTTGTCATTTGCAGAGGTATCCAAAAGGGTTTGGAGTTCCTGTGAAAGGGTGGTGCTGGAAAAATTCTTCGTCGCGTGGCATCCGAGCGCGAAGATTGCGCCGCACAAGGCGAGGATTTTGGTCATGGCTCTTTTTTTATGAATAATTATACAAGAAAGGTTCTTAGCATACCCCTGGGGTTCGTACCGGATGGGCTATAGCTTCCCCAAAAATTTGGGGACTTTGAAGCGGGGGCCAAAGCGTTGTTCCAGTTCGCGGCATTTTTCTACGAACGCCTCCCGGCCGTAATCCTCTATGAACTGAATGACACCGCCTTTGCAGGCTGGGAAGCCCCAGCCGTAGATACTGCCCAGGTTGGCAGCAGCCACAGATTGGATTACGCCCTCCTGCATGCACCAGACGGCCTCCAGTACCTGTACGATCAGGAGGCGGTCAATCACTTCCTGCCGTTGGTAATCAGGGTGTACTGCCGGCAGCACATCCTGCATTTCCGGCCAGAGGTGCTTCCGTCCGTCGGCAGTGTAGGTATAAAAGCCTTCTTGCCGGGCCTTGCCAGGCCGGCGGAGGGTATCCAGGAAGGAGCGTGCGAGGTCGGCTGCAGGATGTTGGATGTACTTAGGTCCGTAGTGGGCTGCAGCCTGCTGTTCGTAGCGCAGGACGAGTTCCAGGCCCAGTTCGTCGGCCAGGGCGAGAGGGCTTTTGGGCATGCCTGCCTGTAAGCCCAGGTTTTCGATGACGGCTGCCGGGTATCCTTCCTGCAGCATGGCTATTCCCTCCAGGATGTAGGTGTTTTGTACGCGGGCGGCATAAAAACCCCATATATCTTTTACCAGAATAGGGG
>VFQS010003540.1_pt1 | contig 11849 bp, 10 predicted proteins | sample 3512361 | NCBI WGS metagenome assembly VFQS01 (sample SAMN10412375, study PRJNA504923) | tailings metagenome | isolation source: Relicate 1 Philex TSF3 active mining | place: Philippines | reverse complement strand
TTTTTACAGATGCTTCATGATCACCTGAAATAACTATTGGTTTTATCCCCATTTGTGCTAATTGCTTAATTGACTTTTGACTTGTTTTTGCAATTTGGTCTGATAAAGCAATTACGGCAATAGGGTTTTGTTCTTGGTGCAACAAGACAACTACATCGCCTTGATTAATAAATTCATTCACATTGTTTTTAAATTCGTTATTAGGAACACCTAGCCATTTAACTGAACCAAGTGAATACAATTTCCCATCAACTAAACCTGAAACTCCAAACCCGCTAACATTTTTAACTTCTGATGCAGGATTTGAAGTTATTCCCAATGATTGGGCATGTCTTCTTAAGCTATTAGCGATTGGGTGAATCGAACTTGATTCTAAAGCGTAAATAATTTTCCATAATTCTGATTCTGAGACAGTGCTTTTTATATCTGAAACAGTCATTTTTCCTTCAGTCAAAGTTCCAGTTTTATCCAACATGATTCGATCTATTTTTATACTTGATTCAATGGCATGTGGGCCTCTAATTAATAAACCTAAATTTGCCGCTCTTCCTGTTCCAACTAAAAGTGCAGTTGGTGTGGCTAATCCCAGTGCGCATGGACAAGCTATAACTAAAACTGCAATTGCTGAAGTTAAAGCAATCGTTGAATTATTTTGAATAAAAAACCAATAAATACCTGTTAATAATGAGAGTCCAATTACAACGGGAACAAAAATTTCTGAAACTCTATCAACTAATCGAGTAACCTCTGCTTTACCGGTTTGAGCCTGATGAACTAGTCGAGATATTCCTGCAAGAACTGTGTCTTTACCAATTGCAGTTGCCCTTACCGTTAAAACTCCTTCGATAAGAACTGTTGCACCAATTACTAAATCTCCTGCAGTTACTTCAACCGGTAATGATTCACCAGTTACTAAAGACTTATCAATGTGCCCAGTTCCCGTAACAACAACAGAATCGACTGGGATTTGTGAACCTGTTGGGACGTAAAGTAAATCTCCGACTTTAACTTCTTCAATCGGAATGGAAATTTGTTTATTGTCTTTAAATAAAATTGCTTCTTTTGGATTAAGAGTTGCAAGATTTTCTAAAGCTTGTTTTGATTTATCTCTTGCTCTAAATTCTAGAAATTTTCCTAGAATCACCAAAGTAGTAACCGCTACTGATACTTCAAAATAAATACCGATTTCGTGCTCACTTGCAGCACCTATGAAAGTAGTAGACATTTTCATGTCTTTATTCCCAGCATGTGTAAATAAAATTGCATAAACTGACCAGAAATACGAGACCGCTACTCCCATGCTTACCAAAGTATCCATAGTTACTGCTCGATGTTTTAAATTTAAAAGTGCAACTCTATGAAATGGCCACGCTGCCCAAATCACAACAGGAGTTGCTATCAGGGCACTTACCCACTGCCAATAATCAAATTGAAGAGAAGGAATCATCGTCAAAAACATTAAAGGTATTGCAAAAATAGTTGAAAAAATTAATCTATTTTTTAATTCTTTTACACCATATTTTTCTTTAGCTTTTTGAGTTAATGACGCACTATAACCTGATTCTTCAATTACTTTGATAAAAAGTGATGGATCTAATTGATTTTCAGAATTAATAACTGCACTACCAGTTGCATAATTAACAGAAGCAGAAACTCCTTCTATTTTATTTAATGCCTTTTCAACACGTCTCTGGCAAGATGCACAGGTCATTCCACCAACGTTTAATTCAACTTGTTGGTTCATCTATTCCTTTATTTAAGTTCGTATCCTGCTTCTTTAATTGCCTCTTCAATTTTTATTCTGGCAATTTCTTCATTAGTCTCAATTTCAACTTTTCCTGAGGCTAAATCAACTTCTACTTTTTCAACTCCACTTATTTTGGATAATTCTTCAGTAACTGAATTGACACAATGCCCGCAAGTCATTCCGCTAACAATGATTGTTTGATTCATAACTTAATTATACACCTTTGAGCAACAAAGGAATTTTTAAGCAAATTAGAAATTAATAAAAGAAAATCAAATTTTGGTGGTAGCTAGTGGATTTGAACCACTGTAGGCGTGAACCGGCAGATTTACAGTCTGCTCCCTTTGGCCGCTCGGGCAAGCTACCTAAACTTCTTTTCGCTTTTGCAATCTTACGGCGAAAGAGATTTTAGTTTTTCTGCCCCATCTGCTCTGCCATCCATTCCAATCTTTTTACTCGTTCTTGCGTTGGAGGATGTGTTGAAAATAATTTAGCCATGCCACTTCCTCTAAATGGATGAGCAATCATCATGGATGATGCAGTTTCCATTTCAGAAGTTGGTCTCATTGGCGCATTTGATATTCCTGCATCAATTTTTTTCAAAGCACTAGCAAGTGCCAATGGATCTTTGGTCAAAATTGCACCATCTTCATCTGCTGCATATTCTCTTGATCTTCCAATTGCCAATTGCAACATCGTGGCAGCAAGAGGTGCAATAAACATTAAAAATAATCCACCCAATGGGTTTGATCTCTCAGAATCTCTACCACCAAATAACCAAAAGAATTGAACCATAGACATCAATACACTTGCCATGGTTGCAGCAATCGATGCAGTCAAAATATCTCTGTTATAAACATGCGATAACTCATGTCCAATTACTCCACGTAATTCTCTTTCATTTAGTAAGTTCATAATTCCTTCAGTTGCACAGACTGCAGAATTTTCTGGATTTCTTCCAGTTGCAAATGCATTTGGAGATGCAGTAGGTGACAAATAAACTCGCGGCATTGGTTGTTTTGCTTCGGCTGCTAAATCGCTAACGATTTTATAAAGAAGTGGAGCAGTTTGCGGATCTACTTGATATGCACGCATTGCTTTTAGTGCTAAACGATCGGAATAAAAATAAGCAAAACCATTCATTCCAATAGCCAAGATCAAACCAAACCAAAGACCACTTGAACCACCGAACCAAGAGGCGGCAAGCATTACCACTAAAGCTAGAAACCCAAATAGAAAAATTGTCTTAAAAGTATTGGTAGATCTTCTCATCTTTTTTAGAAAAACCCTTTCAAAATATTCCCTATATTTATTTGTATCTGATTTCTATACAGTTCGCCACTTCACACCCCCTGTGCTGGCCTTCTCCTCTAATAACTGAGTAACTGCATAGACTTAGAAATCAGAAATTAAACGAAACAGAGAATAATTGAACAATCAAGACACCAAAAGATATAACTCCGGCTTATTAGCAGGAATTGGTGCTTACATTATTTGGGGATTTGTTCCACTTTATTGGCAACTTTTAAAACCGGCAAGTGCTCCAGAAATTTTGTCTCACCGAGTAGTTTGGTCTCTTGGTTTACTACTGATCATCGTTTACTTTAAAAAACTTTCAAATGAAGTTAAAAATGCATTATTAGATAAAAGAAAATTAGGATTATTAGCTTTAGCCGCAATTTTTGTAACCATAAATTGGGGAATGTTTATTTGGGCAGTAAATAATGGCCATGTAATTGAAACTTCTCTTGGATACTTTATTAATCCTTTAGTTTCAGTTGCATTAGGTGTTTTAATTCTGAAAGAGAAATTAAGAGGTTTACAAAAAATTGCTGTTGCCTTAACATTTTTAGCCGTTACATTTTTAACTATCGCTTTTGGAAAACCTCCTTATATTGCTTTGACTTTAGCTTTTTCATTTGGTTTTTATGGACTGGTTAAAAAACTTGCAAATGTTGATGCAATACCGAGTTTGACTATTGAAACTTTGTTGCTTACTCCATTTTTTTCAGCATTTATGTTTTATCTAAATAGCAAAAATGAACTTTCATTTTCAAATGGTGGTGTTCCACATGCTTTATGGTTAACCACAGCTGGAGTTGTGACTGTCATTCCACTTTTACTTTTCGGATTTGCCGTGGTGAGAATTCCTCTTGTAGCAATTGGATTATTACAAGCATTAGGTCCAATATTGCAATTTTTACTCGGTTACTATGCATTTAGAGAACCAATGACAAGTGCGAGATGGTTTGGTTTTTATTTAGTTTGGCTAGCCGTAATTGTTTTTAGTTATGATGCCATAAAAACATCTAGAAAAAATAGAATTTAGGAATTTCTTTTTGTAAGCCATTCAGCAAATTGCACTAACGCATCTTTTGCAGATCCTTGTGGAACTAAATCTAAAGACGACATTGCTTGATCAATTAAGCTTTCTAAATGCAAAGTTGCAACATCAAATCCACCTAGTTCAGCAACTTTATTGATAGTTTCTTCAATAGCAGCAGGATTATTCTTAACTTTTACTAATAAATCTTTTAAGGAAGAACTTTTATCAACTGAAAGTGCTGATAAAACAGGAAGTGTGTGAATTCCCTCCACTAAATCTTTACCAATCATTTTTCCAGATTTTGAAGAATCTCCTTTTAAATCTAAGATGTCATCTGAAATTTGAAAAGCTAAACCAATATTTTTTGCATAATTACTTAATGCAGCAGAAACTATGTCATCTGCACCTGCAACATATGCTCCAAGTGAAGCGGAAGTTTCAATAAGTGAACCTGTTTTTTGTTTTAACACTTCGAGGTAATGTTTTATAGGATCAGAATTTCCTGCACCTCTTGCTTCTCGAATTTGTCCTTCACATAAAACTGACAATGTGTCAGCAAGTGTTGTTACAACATGGGGACCTAATTCTGCAGCAATTGCAGATGCTCTAGAAAAAAGAAAGTCTCCTGCAAGAATCGCATTAGTATTTCCAAATTTTGCATTTGCTGATTCAACGCCTCTTCGCATTGTTGCTTCATCCATCACATCATCGTGATACAACGTTGCAACATGTATGAATTCAATTGCAGCTGCAACTTTAGCTAATCGATCAATGTCAGGTTTTCCAAATTGTCCTGATAGAAAAACTAAAACTGGTCTAATTCTTTTTCCACCAGCTAAAAGTAAGTGTTGTGAAATTTCAGTTAAAGGATTAAAAGGTGATGCCGACTCGATTTCTAAGAATTCTTCAGTTCTTTTTATACCTTTTGCTAAGTATTCTTGAAGATTTTGATCAGTAATCGCTAATTCTGGAACGTTAACTTTACTCATCTTAAAAACACTGACGTGGAACTAATTAAATTGATCACAAATTGTGGGAATAAGCCAATTATTAATGTCATCACTGCAGCCACTGTTATAGAAATAGTTGTGAAAATACTTGGAATAGAAACAAAGGGGCCATCTGGAATTGGTTCTGAGAAAAACATCAAAATAATTACCCTCACATAAAAGACTGCTGCAATAACGCTTGCTACTACACCTACCAGAACTAATGAGGTGGCGCCACCTGAAATAGCGGCTGTGAAAACTCCAAACTTTGCAGTAAATCCGCTTGTTAGAGGAATACCAGCAAATGAAAGCATGAATAGTGACATTAAACCTGCAACTAATGGAGATTTTTTACCAATTCCTTTCCATCTAATTAAGGTTGAACTTTCACCTGCTTGTTCTCTAATTAAAGTTAAAAGTGCAAAAGCCCCAATTGTAGAAAAAACATAAGTAATTAAATACAAGAGAACTGCTGCAATTGAGGTTCTATTTGTACCTGAAAAACCAACTAAAATAAATCCACCATTTGCAATTGATGAATAGGCAAGCATTCTCTTAAAATCTGATTGAGAAAGTGCAATCACACTTCCAACGATCATGGTTAATCCTGCAATAATCCAAATAAGAGGACGCCAATCCCAAACTAAAGCACCAAAAGCTACATAGAAAACTCTTAGCAATCCACCAAAAGCTGCAACTTTGACAGCACCAGCCATAAATGAAGTAACAGGTGTTGGAGAGCCTGTGTAAACATCTGGAACCCATTGATGAAACGGAACTGCACCAACTTTAAATAGCATGCCAACTGCAACTAATGCAATTGCTGCAGTTAATAAACCTGGTGAATTATTTGCAGCACTTATGCCATTTGAAATTTGTCCAAACTGTAATGAACCAGTGTAAGCATAAGTAAGTGCACTTCCAAAAAGCAAAATTGCACTAGCCAATGCTCCTAAAAGAAAATACTTCAACGCAGCTTCTTGACTTAACAGTCTTCTTCTTCTTGCAAGACCTGCTAACAAATAAAGTGGCAAACTCATTACTTCTAATGCCACAAACAAAACCAATAAATCATTGGCGGTGACAAATAAAAGCATTCCAGCTACAGCAAATGAAGATAAAGGCCAAATTTCTGTTTGAGTCCAACCGAGTTTGGTTAAAGTTTTTTCTTCTTGTCCACCAGGAAGAGTTGAAGCACGTGGCGCAAAAGCATCGCCGAGTGGATCTAATTTTGATTCTGCAAAAAGTAAGGCACTTAGCAAAGCGGCAATCAAAATTGTTCCTTGCATAATCCAGCCTGGACCATCTAGTGCAACAGTTCCACTTGCAGCCAAAGCTCTTCCGTCAGGACCAGATTGCAAAATAACTGCAAATAAAGCAAGAACTAGTGAAGAAAAAGTAACAATTAAATGCGTAAATCTTCTTTTTTCAATTGAAACAAAAGCTTCAACAATAACTCCAATACATGCTGCTATAAACATAATTAAAATTGGTGAAAGTAGTGCATATTCAAAACTAGGAGTTGGGATTGAATTAACTACGTTTCTAATCATTTTGTTTCACCATTTCAATTCTTGGAGCAGGATCATTTACTTTTAAAATTTTTAATGTATTTGCAACTGCGGTTTCTGAAACTTTAATAACTGGCGCTGGGAATAACCCAAATAGAAGTGTTAAAACAACTACTGGAGTTAAAATTAGTGATTGTTTAACATCAAGGTCAAGAATATTTTTTGTACTATCATTTTCAGGACCAGTAAATACTCTTTGATAAAGCCACAACATATAAATTGCTGCCAAAATAATTCCTAATGTTGCAATAACTGCAACAATTTGATTCCTTTGGTAAGTGCCCGTCAAAACCATAAATTCACCTACAAATCCTGCTAATCCAGGTAAAGCTATGGATGAAAGACTTGCTACTAAAAAAAATCCTGTTAAAAGTGGAGCAGTTTTTGTTAAACCGCCAAAATTATTAATTAAAGATGTATCTTTTTGTCGCATCAAATAACCGGCTGTTAAAAATAGTGCCGCGGTTGATAAACCGTGCGCGACCATATAAACAGTTGCGCCAATAATTCCAATACTGGTAAATGAAAAAATTCCCATCACAATAAAACCAAAGTGTGAAATGGAGATATAAGCAAAAGTTCTCTTCATGTCTTTTTGAGCTATTGCAATTAATGCTGCGTAAATAATGCTCACCAAGGCTAAAATTATTATTGCGGGAGCAAATTCTTTCGATGCATTTGGAAAAATTGGAATAAGTATTGCCAACATCGCATAAGTTCCAACTTTGTCAAGAATTCCAATCAACATGGTGGAAGTTCCTGGAGTTGCTTGTTCGGCAGTATCGGGAAGCCAAGTATGTCCTGGAACCATTGGTGCTTTTAGAGCAAAAGCTAAAAAGAAACCTAAAAATAACCAACGTTCAGTCCAAGCATCAAGTTTTAATTCATTACTTAATGCCGCAATGGAAAAAGTGCCTCGACCTAATTGATTTACAGCAATAAAGTAAAGCCAGATAACAGCTGCAAGCATGACTAATCCGCCGACTAAACCAAACAGTAAAAATTTAAGTGCAGCACTATTTTTTCTTGCACCCCCAAATCTTCCAACAAGGAAAAATATTGGAATAAGCATTGCTACGAAAACTACATAAAACAAGAAAAGATCTCGCGCCATGAATACCGCTAAAGCACTTGCCTCGGTTAATAAAATCCACATGAAATATTCACGAGATCTAATTTGGCCTTCATGTTGACAAGCAAGAACCACTATCGGAGTTAACACTGCTGTTAATCCAACTAGAACAAGTGAAATTCCAGTTAAAGCTAAATGAAACGAAATACCAAAAATTGGTATCCAATCGAAAGAAACATCTAATTGTGTTTGAGCGTTACTTGAGATATCAAATTGTAAACTTGCAACAATTACAAATATTAAAGTAACCATTGAAGTATAAAATGCAATTTGTTTTGCACTAAAATATTTCTTTATCTGTGGGACAAATAAAAGAATGGTTCCTATTAATGGTGTTAATAAAATTAATAATAGCCATGGAAAATTCATTTATAATCTCACAATCAAAAGTAGTATTACAATAATTGCAGTTCCTAAAATTATTGACATGGCATAGGATCTAACAAAACCTGTTTCACTTCTTCTAAGTCGAGCAGAAATTCCTCCAGTTAAAGAACCAATTCCGGAATAAAATCCATCAACTACTGATTTGTCAAAAAACCCTAATAATCGAGTCAATCTTTGACCTGGTTTCATTAATAAATTTTCATTTAAAATATCGCCGTATAAATCTTTTCTAGCAGCATTTACAACTAAAGAAACTTTTTCTGGTGCAACTTTTGCAACACTTCGATATTGCCAAATTCCAAGAATTACTCCGACTGCAACAACACTTAGCGTAATTAAAGTAATGGTCAAAATTGAGAATGGAGGTTCAGGTTCACTAAATCCAGTTACTGGTTCTAACCAATGCTCTAGTGCGTGATTTTGAGTTAACAAAATTCCTATAAATGTTGAACCAATGGCTAAAACAATCATTGGAATAGTCATGGAAAGTGGAGATTCATGTGGGTGAACATCGTCATGCCATCTTTGTTTTGAAAAAAATGTCATTACAACCATTCGTGTCATATAAAAAGCTGTTAAACCTGCACCAAATAAAACCACAAATCCTGCCCACCAAGAATGACTTAACGCCGCTTCAATGATGTGATCTTTTGAGTAAAAACCTGCAAATGGTGGAATTCCAAGAATTGCTAAGTAACCAATAAAAAATGTAACGGTAGTAAACATCATTACTTTTGATAATCCGCCAAAACGTCTCATATCAACGTTGTCATTTGTAGCGTGCATAACCGAACCTGCACCAAGAAACATTACGGCTTTGAAAAATCCGTGAGTTATTAAATGCAAAATTGCAAATACATAACCAATTGGACCTAATCCTGCGGCTAAAACCATGTAACCAATTTGGCTCATTGTTGAACCTGCTAAAGATTTTTTAATGTCATCTTTTGCAGCACCAATAATTGCTCCCATTAATAGAGAAATAGCACCAATAACTACAACTGCAGTTTGTGCTGTTGGACTTGCGTTAAAGATTTCCCCACTTCTTACTATTAAATAAACTCCCGCAGTAACCATGGTCGCAGCGTGGATCAAAGCTGAAACAGGAGTTGGACCTTCCATAGCATCAAGTAACCATGACTGCAATGGAAATTGTGCACTTTTTCCGCAAGCTGCCAATAAAAGTAGTAAACCAAGAGTTAATGAAACCCAACTTGGTGCACTTGAAATTCCTTGATTTATGTCACTAAATGAAACGGAACCAAATACTAAGAACATAGTCATAATGGCAAGAGATAAACCAAAATCTCCTACACGATTTGCCACAAAAGCTTTTTTGGCAGCTACTGCTGCAGAATTTTTATGTTGCCAAAAACCAATTAATAAATATGAGGCAAGTCCCACACCTTCCCAGCCCACATAAAGTAGTAAATAATTATCCGCTAAAACCAATAAAAGCATTGCTGCGACGAATAAATTTAAATAAGCAAAAAATCTTCTTCTATTTTCATCATGTGCCATATAACCTAATGAATAAATATGAATCAAAGTTCCTACAAAGGTAATTAATAAAACAAAAGAAATTGAAAGTGGATCTGCTTGCAAGCCAAAATTAATTTTTAAATTTGCAGCCGGAACTACCAACCATTCATAAACGGTTGTAATTACTGTTCTTTCTTCTTTAGGTAAAGCAAGTAATTGAAAAAATTGCCAAAGCCCAACCAAAAATGCGCCAGTTGAAGCAGTAATTGCTAGATAAGGACCAAACTTATTAGTTCGCTTGCCTAAAGATAATAAAATCGCAGCACTTAGCGCAGGAAGTGCTATTGCAAATGCGATCATTTAAAAATTTTCCTTTTCTTCTACCAACGCAACAAACTTGCTTCGTCTACAGATGCTGAATTCCTGGTTCTAAATATCGTGACAATAATTGCTAATCCCACAACAACTTCAGCAGCTGCAACCACCATCACAAAAAATGCCGCTGTTTGACCAGATAGATCTCCCCAAACTCTGGAGCCAGTCACAAACGCAAGATTTGCAGCATTAAGCATAAGTTCTATTGACATAAAAGCCACAATTGCATTTCTTCTTAACAAAACTCCTAAAGCACCAATTGAAAAAATAATTCCAGACAAAATTAAATATGCATTTGGACTCATTTTTTGTCCTCATCATCTTCGCTGGATACAAGTCCTAAACCTTCAGAAATTATTTGTATTTCATTTAAATCTGTTTCGTTTACAGATTTTGCTGCCCCTCTTGCCACGATTGGGCCTGGTATTGAAATTTCAGAAACTGAACCATCCGGTAACAAAGCTGGGGTGTCCACAGAGTTATGTCGTGCATAAACTCCTGGTGAAGGTAAAGGTCCTTGATAATTTCCTTTAGCAAAAAGTTCTTTAGCTAATACTTCTTGAGTTTTCTTAGGCGCAGTTCTTTCCTTATGAGCAAGGATCATTGCACCTACAGCTGCTGTAATTAATAGCGCTGATGTAATTTCAAAAATCAATACATATTTACCGAAAAGTAAAGCTGCAATTCCTTGGACATTTCCACCATATGCAGAATCAGCATTTGCTAATTGTGCCGTTTGCACACTGAATGAATTTCCTAGAAGCATTACTAAACCAATTACTAATAAAGTTCCTGCAAGAATTGAGACTCTTCTTTGACCTTTAATTGTTTCAACTAATGCATCAGATGCATCCACTCCAACGATCATTAACACGAATAAGAACAACATCATCACAGCACCTGTATAAACCACAACTTGAGCAACACCTAAAAATGGAGCAGATTGTAAAACATAAAGCACAGCTAAATTAATCATTGTTAATGCAACCCATAAAGCACTGTGGACTGCTTTATGTGAAATTAACATTCCAATCGCGCCAACTACAGCCAAAGTTGCACAAATCCAAAATACAACTGGTTCAAATGAAACAGTTGATTCAGCGACTTCAGCAAGTGGAATTAAATTTTGAAACATTTACAAAACATCCTGCTTTTTTTGTTTTATTTCTTCTACTTCAGCAAATTGTTCAGCAGTTGCACCTTTTACTTTGCCATCGTAATAATCTTGAGCTTCAAAACCTTCGACCATTGCATGTGGAGGTTGCGCCATTCCAGGAAGAAGTGGTGCAAGCAGATCTTCTTTTTCATAAATTAATTTAGTTCTGGAGTCATCTGCTAATTCATATTCATTTGTCATGGTTAAAGCTCTAGTTGGACAAGCTTCAATGCAAAGACCACAACCGATACAGCGTAAATAATTTATTTGATAAACACGTCCATATCTTTCCCCTGGAGAAAACCTGTCGCCATCTAAATTTGAGGCACCTTCTACATAAATAGCATCGGCAGGACAAGCCCAAGCGCAAAGTTCACAACCCACACATTTTTCTAATCCGTCAGGATGTCTATTTAATTGGTGTCGACCGTGAAATCTTGCTTGTGTAGGCACTTTTTCTTCTGGATATTGTTCTGTGGTTACTTTTCTAAACATAGACAAGAACGTGACACCAAAACCTCTAATAAATTGTGGTAGCTCAGCCATTTAGCACTCCTTGTTTTTTATTTGGTTCAACCAAAATTTGACCAGGAAGTGGTGGAACAGGATGACCTCCTGCAAATGGATTTATTTCTGAAACTTCTAAATTAACTTCTTCTTTATTTTCTCTAAGAATTGCTTTCT
>VFQS010003539.1_pt1 | contig 11850 bp, 12 predicted proteins | sample 3512361 | NCBI WGS metagenome assembly VFQS01 (sample SAMN10412375, study PRJNA504923) | tailings metagenome | isolation source: Relicate 1 Philex TSF3 active mining | place: Philippines | reverse complement strand
ATCTCAAACCATAACAGAAACTTATAAAAACGGTTTATATTTTATCATTCCGGCACTTGGGGATTCACTAGTTCTTTTGGTCATAGGGTGTTTTTTGGCTCCCCGAATGGGAGAATTTTTAGGTGACTTATCTATTGCCGAATCTATGAATAAACTATATGGAAAAACAATAAAGCTTATAACAGCATTTATTGCTGTAATGAGCTGTATGGGAGCTATCGCTGCCCAGTTTAAGGTTTCTGCAGTAATACTGCAGTTACTTTTTGATGTTTCAAGTTTTTATGGTGTTTTAGCTGCTGCAGTAATTGTAGTTATATATTCTTCTATTGGCGGGATTAAAGCTGTAACTTTTACAGATATAATCCAGATTTTTACGTTTGCCGTGGTAATACCTATAGTATCATTAATAATATGGGGCACTTTAGATGATTCAGAGCATGTTTTAGAAAGGTTGATAACTAATCCTACTTTTGATTATAAACAGGTGTTTGATATCTATAATCCAAGGTTTTTTGATTCTTTGCTTTTATTCTTATTTTTTATAATACCTACCCTGGAACCGGCAATTTTTCAACGAATAAATATGGCTAGGGATACCTCTCAAGTATATAAATCCTTTACCATAGCAGCTTTTATATGTTTACTGATTTCATTAATCATAGCTTGGATAGGTGTGCTGCTATGGGCTAAAAATCCAGATTTAAATCCAAATAATTTATTAGCACATATCATTAATGACTATAGCTATCCCGGATTAAAAGGGATAATAGCAATAGGGGTAATGGCTATTATTATGTCTACTGCCGATTCATATATTAACTCAGCTGCAGTTTTGATTGCCAACGATATTTTTTCTTTTAAATTCGGCAACAGTCGAGGAACTGGGTTGGTCTTACCAAGAGTTATTGCAGTTATTGTAGCAATAATTAGTTTTTTTCTAGCTTTTAATACAAAAAGTCTATTGGATTTAACGTTTTTAATATGGGGATCATATATGCCGATTATTACGGTACCTCTTATTTTAGCCATATTAGGTTTTAGAAGCACTCCAAGAGCTGTTTTGATTGGTATGGCAGCAGGTGTTATTACTATGGCGGCATTTAAATTTTTTGATATACAGATTAAGGCGGTAATACCGGCAATGGTATCGAATGCTTTCTGTTTTTTTACTGCTCATTACATACTAGGTGAGCAGGGTGGTTGGGTTGGAATCAAAAAGCTCGAACCTTTGCTGGCCGTAAGAAGTGAGCGTAAGAGAAAAATGCGTAAGTTGATGAAAGCAATACAGGAATTTAACTTTTGGAGCTTTTGTAAAAAAAATACTCCAAAGCACGATTATATTTATCCTTTATTTGGCCTTTTCTGTATTATATCCGTTTTCTCAACAATGTATTCCATGCCTAAAAGTATTCAGCTTGAACATAAAGAAATACTTGAGTTTATTTATCACACGGTTCTTGTATCTTCTTCAATACTCCTTACTTTTCCAATTTGGCCACCGACCTTTAAACAGGAAAAATTTATTGTTATTGCCTGGAATCTCATATTACCGTATGTGCTGATATTTGCTCCAACTTTGTTAATAATAGTAAGTAACTTTGGGCAATTTCAGCTTATGATATTTATACTCAATATTATAATTATTGCTCTGTTACTTAGATGGCAGGTAGCAATATTCATGGTTTGTTCTACAGTATTTTTAAGTGTAGAGACCTATAAGTGGCATATGGGAGTAGATGATTTAAGTGCAGCCATAGAGGTAGGATTACAGTTTAAAATAATGTATGTATTGCTTTTAGTTAGCAGTATTCTAATAGTCTTCTTTAAACCTAAACAACAATATCAGGATTTTACTGAAGAAAAGAACGAACACCTTAGTAAAAGAATAGAAACCAGAGAGAAAGAGGTAGAAGAAGCGTTGGCTCTTAAAACTGGAGTTATAGTGGAAAGTGGTGTATGGAAGTGAGATAGAAGATTAGGTGGCGTATTCGCAAGTATAATATTATTATTGTAATTTGCATATTTTACTAAAAATAAAATAAGGGAATACACCATGAGAAAGAGTAATATAATTGATTATAAAAATCCATCACAAAATTTAGTAACAGATGTATTAAGTGAGTTTTTAAGGGAATCAGCTCAGAAAATGTTGCAGATAGCTATAGAGGAAGAAGTACAAAATTTTATATCATCGTACCAAGATAAGTTGCTTATTAATGGTAGTAGGCAGGTTGTCCGTAATGGATACTTACCTGAGCGCAACATACAAACCGGTATAGGAGAGGTGGCAGTAAAAGTGCCCCGGGTAAGAGATAGAGGTAAAGAGGATATAAAATTCTCTTCTAATCTGATTCCACAATATATGCGCCGTACAGTTACTATAGATGTTCTATTACCGCTACTTTATTTAAAGGGAATATCTACTACGGATTTTGCTGATAGCTTTGAACCTATATTGGGTAGCAAGCCAAAGAACTTTTCACCTAATGTAATATCCAGACTAAAATCTGAGTGGTATGATCAATATTTGTTATGGCAAAGACGAGATTTATCAAAGAAGAAATATGTCTACTTCTGGGTTGATGGTATTTATTTACAGGCAAGAATGGAATCGGAGAAGAACTGTATTTTGGTAATAATTGGTGTTGATGAATACGGAAAAAAGGAATTGGTCGCTATAGATGATGGTTTTAGAGAAAGCAAGGAAAGCTGGCAAGGATTATTACTCGACATAAAAAGCAGAGGTCTGATACATTCTCCTGCATTAGCTATTGGAGATGGAGCACTTGGTTTTTGGGGAGCTCTAACCGAAGAATACCCCACCACGGTACATCAACGTTGTTGGGTACATAAGACTTCTAATATTTTGAATAAGTTACCAAAATCTCAGCAAGCTAAAGCCAAGCAAATGATACATAATATTTATATGGCTAGTTCTAGAGAAGAAGCTGAATCTAGTTGGAAAAAATTTATCTTGGCTTATGCTGCTAAATATCCTAAGGCTACAGAATGCTTATTGAAAAATGAAAAAGAGTTATTAGCTTTTTACGATTTTCCAGGGGAGCACTGGATACATTTGCGGACAACTAATCCTATTGAATCTACCTTTGCTACGGTTAAGCATAGAACTAGAAAATCTAGGAATTGTTTTTCGAGAAATACTATTATTGCTGCTACCTATAAATTATTCCTTGAAGCAGAAAAAAGGTGGAAACCTTTACGAGGTAAAAACCGCATTGCCCAAGTTATTAATATGGAAAAATTTATAGACGGAATTCATGTAAGTGAAATTAGTAACGATAACTTAAATGAGAAAAAATATGTTGCTTAATTTTTTTCATACACAACATTTGACAATAACTCATGGATCCCAGTTATCATTTTTAATATTTAGAATTTTATAATTACTTGCCGTACCTTTTATGATAGTGAGAGTTTTTTTCGGTATAGACCATTTACTCGATAAAAAATTTATGATTGCTTTATTAGCTTTTCCATTTTCTGGTACTTCTTTTATAGTTAATTTTAGATACCATATGCCGTCTATATAAATTATTCCGTCGATTCTATCCTGCTTACCGCTAGCTTTGACTTTTACATAAAAATTGAAACTTTTATCGCTTAAAGGAAGGAAAACTTCTTTATATTTATCCATTTTACTTGCCTGGTTAGTTTTATCAAATTAAGATGTTTACTAGGATTAATAACTTCTAACAGGTAGAATGCGAAATATTTCCTTTGTGAGGATTTCCTCAATATTTTCAATAGCTTTTATCTTTACTAATTCTACTTACGCAAGTATAGATTATGAACTTAAGGAATCAAGGAAATGTTCAAGTGTATTTTCTTATTTCGAAAAAAAGTATGGTTTGCCGGCTAATAGTTTGCACGCTATTTCTCTGCATGAAACTGCAAAAAAACACTCTCAATATAATATCTCTGTAGTCTGGCCTTGGACGGTGATGAATAACAAAGAAGGAAAAAGCTATCATTTTAAGACCCAGAATGAGGCGATAAGGTATGTAAGGATGCAGTTTATGATGGGGAACAATAATGTGGATGTGGGATGTATGCAAATTAATTTAAAGCACCACCCGGAAGCTTTTTCATCCTTAAATCAAGCTTTTTCCCCAAGAAGTAATATTGCATATGGTGCTTATTTCTTAAGTGAAAATAGGAAAAAATTAGGTTCAATGGAAAAAGCTATAGGTAGGTATCATTCTGCAACTGAGCATCTTGCTGCCAAATATCGCTATAATGTTGGTAAAATTAATCAATCTATGTATGAATATAATTCCAATTTACGCAAAGTTGCCTATAGTGTTTCTTACAATAAGAGGTATCTTAATTCTTACCATAAAAGCTCATCCCAAGATTTATTTAGCAAAAAAAATGATCGGTATGTGGTAAGTAGGAATAAAAATTCTCCAAAACCCATTCATGCAGAGAGAATTCAACACGATGATTGGTTTCAGAGCAAAGTATACCAAAGATGATGATATTTAATCAAATTTTGGTAAGGAAGCGTAAAACCAAGTCTATCGATAATATTAAAAACTCAGATTTTTACCGATTTCTCTATTCTGATTTGGTTCAGCGATTAGAACCGATAAGCAAAACTTATAAAAAAGGATTAGTGCTAGGTTTTGATAATTATCATGTATTTCCTATTAATAATCCCTATCATTTACAGTACTTAGATTTAGATCAACTTACCTTAATAGAAAAAAAGTCAGTTGATCTCGTATTATTTCCATTTGGACTACATTGGTTAAACGATGTACAAAGATTTTTATTCAAAGTGAAAGAAATTTTAAAAAATGATGGTATTTTTATTTGTAATTTCGCTGGTTCTGGCAGTCTGAATCACCTCAGAAAGCTTTTATTTCTAGCAGAAGAATCAACCAGTATTCATCATTTTCCTCATATCTCTCCTTTTATTAAATTTGAAGATATCACACCTCTTATACAACAAGCGGGCTTTGCTGAAAATATAATTGATTGCGAAACGATAGAGCTAGAATATGAAAATCCAATTTTATTTATGCGGGCTTTAAAGAGTGTCGGAGAATCAAATGCTATTAATAATAGGATGGACTACTCCATTACCAAACCAATGTATCACTATATAAAAAACTATAATCATAATTTTCTAGATCAAATAAACCTAATTAGCTTATTAGCTAGTCCTGCAAAAGGCTCAATAAAGTTAAAAGCAGAAAATTTTTTGGAGTAATGCGAAAGCTTTCTTGTGTTTTATGGTTTTATTATGCTATCATCTGCTGACTGAACATGAAATTTTACTAAATTATTTAGAGGAGCTGTTTTTATGGAAGAGTTCGATTTAGCAGTTATTGGAGCAGGGCCGGCAGGTTACACGGGTGCAATAAGAGCAGCTCAACTTGGGAATAAGGTCGTATGTATTGAAAAGCATAGCACTTTAGGAGGAACTTGCTTAAACGTTGGGTGTATTCCTTCTAAAGCATTATTAAATTTTTCTGAAAAATACGATGAGGCAAGAAATCACTTTGCTGATATTGGTATTAATGCTGATGTAAAATTAGATCTGGCTAAAATGCTTGCTAAAAAAGATAAAGTAGTAGGAGATTTATGTAAGGGGATAGAAAGCCTTTTTGTTAAAAATAAGATTACTAAAATTAAGGGGATAGCAAAAATTATTGATCCAAATACTGTTGAAATTACTGAAGGGACAAATAGTACAAAAATAAAAACCAAAAATATCCTTATTGCTACAGGTTCTCAGGTAATTAATGTTCCTGGTATAAATATTAATGAAAAAAATATAGTTTCTTCCACCGGTGCGCTATCCTTTGCGAAGGTGCCAAATGAAATGGCGGTTATTGGTGGGGGATATATAGGCCTTGAACTAGGATCTGTATGGAGAAGACTTGGTAGTAAAGTTACCGTTATAGAATACGCGGACAAAATTGTTCCGGGTCTTGATTCCGAAATCGGTAAATCTTTTCATAAAATTCTGGAAGGCCAAGGAATTAAATTTATGCTTAGTACTAAAGTACTAAAAGCTGAACAGATTAAAGATCGGATTGAACTACTTATTAGCGGAGTTAATGACAGTAAAGAAAATAGAATTACTTGTGATGTTGCTTTGGTCTCGGTTGGTAGGAAACCGAATACTGATGGTTTAGGGTTGGCGGAAATAGGAATTGAAGTTAATCAGCGCGGTATGATTAATGTAAATGATTATTTCCAAACAAATTACTCTAACATTTATGCAGTGGGAGACGTCATAAGAGGGCCAATGCTTGCGCATAAAGCAGAAGAAGAGGCAATCGCTGCAGTAGAAATTATGAACGGCCAAGCAGGACACGTGAATTATAAACTAATTCCGGCAGTCGTATATACTTGGCCCGAAGTTGCAAGCGTGGGAGCAACCGAAGAAGATTTAAAAAAAACTGGTGTCGGCTATAAAGTAGGAAAATTTCCTTTTTTGGCAAATAGCAGAGCCCGAAGTTCCGGTAATACTGAAGGGATGGTTAAAATCCTTTCAGATAGCCAAAATGATAGAATTCTAGGAGCTCATATTATTGGCCCTGATGCTGGGACTCTCATTGCAGAAATTGTAGCTTATATGGAGTTCGGGGGAGCTGCGGAAGATATTGCTCGTACTTGTCATGCCCACCCAACCCTTAACGAAGCGATAAAAGAGGCTGCACTCGCCTTGGATAAAAGGGCTATTAATATATAATAATGAAATTTTACGCTAATCAATTACCTCAGTTAATTGAAAAAATTGCTACTGGTAATATCAAATCTTTACTTTTATACGGTTATAATAGAGGGTTTATTTCTGCTGTTATTGACCAATTAATTAAAAAATTTGATTTTTTTACTATAAATTTAAATAGTAAGGAAGTCACTGAAGCAAACCTTAATCTTCTAGCAAATAGCAGTAATTTTTTTAAACAAAAAGAATTACTGAAAATAGATTATAACGGCTCTGCAGTAAGCAAGGAATTAATGCAATTTTTAACAACAGGAAGTTTTACTAATTTTATTTGCTTTATAGGTGATGAATCTTTACCTTCCTCAGGAATTAGAAAGCTTTTTGAAGATTCTTCCAATATGGCTGCGATTGGCTGTTATTATGATGATGAAAATACGGTGGTAAAACTCGCTAATTCCATAGCGGCAAAACATCGTAAAACCATTTCGGAAGAAGCATTATTTTATATTAAAGTAGCTTTAAAAGGGGATTATCAAATTATTAAAAGCGAATTAGAAAAATTGATAAATTATACCCATAATAAAGATAAGATTACTTATGAGGATGTACAAGCGGCTATAAGTCTGGACTTGTCTGCTAATGGGGATGAAATGTGTATATTTTTTAGTAAGAAAGAACCAGAGCTGTTTTTATCTGAAGTGGAAAAACTTCGTAATCAAAATATTAATGAAGTGCTAATGATCAGAGCTTTGATAAGGTATTATATAAATTTATTTATTGTATGTTGTAAAGTAGAAGATGGAATCAACATTGATTTGGCTATTAAATCTCTTTCTCCCCCTATATTTTTTAAATATGTTAATGATTTTAGAAGTAATGTACAGAAACTTTCGTTAAATGATGTAGTAAGGGTTATTGATATTTTACAAAAAGCAGAAATTAAGATAAAAACTAGCAGTAATAACTTTAACTTTTTTGGAGAAGTTTATTTGCCTGCACACGGTTATGCTGTATAGTAAGTGATAATTATTTTGTAGCTATATGAAGTTTGTAAAAATTTATATTTTTGCTGTTGTATTAAATTTTTTCGGAACACTAAGTGTTTATGGTGAATCTTCTACTAAAGTTGCAGTGGTTGACGTTGAGTCTATTTTAGAAAATTCTTTAGCTATTGGTTCTATTAAAAAATCTATTAATGAGCTTAGTAAAACTATAGAGAATGAAATAAGCGAGCAGGAAAAGGAATATAAAAAACGACAGCAAGAACTACTCGGGCTGCAAAAAACCGTAAGCCAGGAAAAATTTGATTCATTAGTGCTGAAATTTAATAAGAACGTAAGTAAAATCCAAAAGCATATTCAGCAAAAAAAAATTGCCTTAGAGTATGCTCGTTCCCAAGCAATAGAAGTAGTTCATCAGAAAACCATTTCTATAATTGGCGATTTAGCTAAAAAATATAATTTTGACATAGTATTGCCAACTTCACAAGTACTGTATGTTAAAAGTGAGTTAAATATCACACCGGAAGTAATATCCCAACTGAATGATAGTTTGAAGGAAGTACCAATTAACTATCAAAAATTCTTGGAAAACTAACTAAAAGGTTTCTAAAGATTTTTATACACCTTAGGGTTCGTTTAACTTACGCTTACTTGCAATTAGAAATTTACATAATCAGTAAACAGTACTAATGAGGTAGGAAAATTTGCCTAGTTATTGCTCCCGTATTAGGTTTTCGGATTGGTTTACTTATTATAACATAATCATTTATAGTTAAAGCTTCTAGTATTTAGTTGATATTTATATGGTTTTTTGATGGTATTGTGGTGCGATAATATGTTCATAAATGGGTTATAAACAATCAATTCCCGTATAATTTCTAGAGTATAAGAAATCGGTAGAGAGGATAACTAACCAAACTACCGATAAATGATTTAATATAAATATTGCTTTAATTGTGTTTAGTTTTTGCGGCAAAAGGTTTATTCATTTTTTCTGTAAAGTTTTTGTTCATAACATCTAAGACTTCCATTGAAGATTTAGACGTTATATCCAAGATCTCTTTAGCGCTATTTATGTTGTTCTCTACTGTTGATTTCCAATAATTCTGTTGGCAATTTGCAATTTGTTCTACATCGCCGGCCGCAGCTGCTTCTTTCATTGTATTAAACATCTCAGAAGTATTTTTTTGAAAAGAATCGGCCCCCCTTTTTGCAATCGATTGAACAGTATCTGAGATTAGCTGATTAGTGGATGTAATAGCCTCAGCAGTTTCCTTCATCATATTCCCAAAAGATGTCATATCCATATTTGGCATCCATTTCATTGATTTTGCCAAATTTTCTTGATTCATAAATGATTGAAAAAACTCAAATGGGTTATTCTTACTCATTATTTCTCCTCCATAATATTTAGTTAAAAGAGCGCTCCCCACCACGAACTTGAGGTTAGTATGCTTAAGCACTATTATATCAAATTTTTAATTTGTTACCAAAAAATAAATTAACAGTTGAGGTAAAGTAATTGCTATATAAGTAATTAATGAAGCTTTTTCTCTATAGTTTTAATTTCTTCTGATAATTTTAGCACAAGTTGGTGAAGTTGATGATATTCCTCACGAGTAACAAATTCATTTTCTAAAAATTTTTCCTTAATATATTCTGAGCTTTTTTCCTTTAAATTTTTAGAAGTTTTTTTAGCTACCATAGCAGCCCCAGCAAAAACTTTTATTATGTCTTCTTTGTTCATAAAGATACTACCTACATTTGTTTTATTACTCGACTATTATAATTGATAAAGCATGAAGACCTCTACTAAATTCTTCTTTTAACAAATCGTTAATAATTTTATGCTGATTAAGCAGGGAGTGGTTGGAAAGAGAATCTGCTAGTATCTTAATAGTGAAATGGGATTCACCATTGCCAGGACTTGAATTATGGCCGTTATGGAGGAGACTGTCGTTGATAATTTCTAGATATTGTGGCTTTAACACACTTAATTTTTGTTCAATTGTTTGTTGTCTATTCATACTTTTTTAAAAATTGTGAATGTATTATAGTTTTATTACTATAATATCGCTGATTGATTAGAATGACAAGTTATTCAAAGTCGGCAAGTTTCATTGGTATTAGATGATATGACATACAAAACTGAAGCAACTGAAGATTTGCAACAGGAAATAGACAGATGCAAACAAGGTACTATTATGGTAGTTTGTTTGGTCAATCAAAGTGAGCTCGGTATATTACTTGATGAACCAAGCAAAGTCGTTGAAAAGTTTTATGCGGTTGTAGATGTTGCGTGCCGGAAAGTAGCAGGATGTAAAATTATAAAAGATACAGAATCAAGAAAATTATATATTTTAATTCCAAGCGACCTAGAATTAGCAGAGGGACTAGCTTATTCAATTTATTCCGAGGTGCAGCTTTATGTTGATAAAGAATTTCCGGAAAGTTATCTAAAATGTTCAATAGGAAGTATAGATTTTCCTCAAAAGGTAGGTAATAAAGCAACCAAATTACTCGCTTTACTGAATTATGGAAATCTTACTTCAGGTGATAAATCTTATTATTATAACTACGATCTCGAGCCGGTGGATATCAATGAATTAAGAGCTAGAAATATAAGGCTTAACCTATTAAGAACTGCTTTACTTCAGAAAACTGCGAAATTTATGTACCAGCCTGTTGTTGATCGTGAAACCGGGAATATTATTTATTATGAATGTTTATTAAGGATTAAAAATAAGGAGAATAAATGGATATCAGTAGGTCCAATGATATGTGATGCTGAAAGTAAAGGGCTGATTAGTATCGTCGATTTTACAGTAATAGAGATGGCAGTATTGGAACTTGCTAGGGATAAAAAGATCAGTCTTTCAGTAAATATTTCTAATCTAGGGGTAATAAATAATAGATTACTCAAGAAGCTAGAAATATTACTTAAAAAGTACAATGTAGCAAAAAGATTAATCATTGAAATCACAGAAACTTCCTTAAATGAAGATTTCGAAGCTATTAAAAAATTTATTGATATTTTGCATGGATATGGCTGTAAAATTGCCTTAGATGATTTTGGTTCTGGCTTTACTTCTTTCCATCAACTTTTAAATTTACCGATCGATATTATAAAAATCGATGGTAGTTATATCCGGAATATATTAAGAAACGATCATAGCCGTTTTTTTGTTGAAACTTTGATAAAGCTAGCAACAGATTTAGGTATAAAAACTGTTGCAGAATTTGTAGAAAATGGAGAGATTGCTAAATTTCTGATTGATATAAAAATAGGTGGTATGCAAGGAAATTTCTTCTTACCAGCTTCTGAGGAAAGAATAACTTAAATAATATTTTTTACTGTTGCTGCTATTAGCTTATAACTTCCATAAATTAATCCTGATTAGCTAAATTTTATGTTAGAAATAACATAAGATCTCTCAAAATTAAGTTAATAAGCGACATAAAAATTATCTTTTATAAAAGCTGAGGCTATATTTGAAATTCGTATTGGGCAATAACTTAAGCAAAAATAAAGCGGTATATATGCGCTGGTTATATTATTTAATTTCTGTAAGTGGGCTACTTATTACTTTTATTGCCTATCAATTTTCTGAATCTGCACTATATATTCTTTATTTTCTAATTCCTTATATAGCAATAGGGTTATGTGATATTTTTTCGACTAAGCATACTATTCTGCGTAATTACCCTGTGATTGGTCACTTGCGTTATATGCTTGAATTTATTAGGCCAGAAATTCAGCAGTATTTTGTTGAATCAGATAAAGACGGTACGCCTTTTAGCAGACAAATAAGGTCGCTTGTATATCAAAAAGCTAAAGTGGTTAGGGATACGATAGCTTTTGGTACTAAGAACGATATAACAGCTATAGGCTATGAATTTTCTTATCATTCTCTTGCGCCCAAACATGTTAGTGACAAGGAAAATAGAGTAACTTTTGGCGGGCCAGATTGCGCAAAACCATATAGTGCATCGAGGTTAAATATTTCGGGTATGAGCTTTGGAGCAATTAGTCCCAACGCTATCCGGGCTTTGAACAAGGGAGCAAAAATTGGTAATTTTGCTCATGTATGTATGGACCTCCCCGATAATGCAAGAAAAAAATAATATTAATAGCAAAAAAAT
>VFQS010003538.1_pt1 | contig 11850 bp, 7 predicted proteins | sample 3512361 | NCBI WGS metagenome assembly VFQS01 (sample SAMN10412375, study PRJNA504923) | tailings metagenome | isolation source: Relicate 1 Philex TSF3 active mining | place: Philippines | reverse complement strand
GTTTGTCTTCCAGTGAGCGTCGCTGAGCGATGCCGTCGTTCATCTGGTCGCGCAGAGTCTTGATTTCGCTGCGAGAACCGTTGGTTTCCGTAATCCGTGCTTCGGCTTCCTGCTGAGCCACCTGCAGGTCAGCCAGATGCTTATCGCGCTCCTGCTCGGCACTTGCACGAGCCGTGTTGGCCAGGCTCAGGTCCGTCGCCAGACTGCTGAGCTTGCCTTCTGCCAGATCGGCCCGATTCTTCTGTGCCAGAATGTCGGCTTCCAGTTTGGTCTTCTCGTCCGTGCGAGCCAGTTGCTGGTCAGACAGGTTCTTCTGCAGGTCCGTGACCTGACGTGCCGAGGCGATCGCTTTGTCCTTCCACGTTTTCTGGAAAGAGTACACAGCGCCCGCGAAGCACATGAAGCAGAGGCTGAAGACCAGCTGCAGAACGATCAGAGTTTTGGCTACGACATTGTTCATTGAGAGCTCCGCACACACCCGTGTTCAGAGAATGGTTTTTAAGTTTTTCGAAATCCCGGGGGCTGCGTCTGAGTTGTATTGTTCAGGTCGTGTGCAATAAGTGACAGTCCCGCGCTGGCAAATCCAGATACGCAGGCTGAAACATCGTTATGGGGTTCCGCCGGCTGACGTCAGTTGCGCCTGCCGGTCGGTCAGTTCCTGGTTCTCGATTTCCACTCGCAGCAGGCGATCTGTCAGATCACGACGGATCGCCGTCAGGCGAAACATGTCAGTTCGCAGTTCCTCAAGCTCATGTCGCAGTCGCAGCACGTCCGTGCGACGGGCCGCCGTTTCGTCGCGAATTTGGCGACCCGCGACAGACAATGTCTGCAGTTCGCTGGATTTCTTCTGCACCTGCTGAGCAATTGTTTCGGTCGTCGCTGTCAGTTCCTGAATCCGGGCCGCCAGTGCCGCGGTGTCCTGGGCCTGCGAGGCCTGGTACCTGGTCACTTCCGCCTGCTGCTTTGCCGTATCTTCTGTCCAGGCGGTTGTTTTGCTGCCCAGATGCTGACGCAGATCCTGATGAGCTTTGATGAGAGCGTCGTATCCGGAGGAAAAGGTCCCGACCGAGCCACGTTCGTCAGGATCCGCCGCGTTGGTGGAAAACCTGCGAGTCACTGTCCATTTGGGCTCTTCGCCGGAAGTTCGCTCGAACGTGTAGTTCCGCATGGCCGACGTGTTCATTTCAGCACGCAGGTCCGGCGCCACCGCAAACGTTGAAATGGCAATGCCCATCAACGCCACGGCAACCACCGTAACGAACACAGACAGAACCTTGAAAAAATTCAACATCGTCAGACCTCAGGGGCCACAAACTTACTGAAACCACACACAGCCCGACAAATACGGCTGAGTTACAGGTTCACAGGTGACACCGAAATGCCACCGACGGCTGACCGTAAACTGCCCACCCAGCCAAAACTTCGTGTCTTTGCCAGACCCCATATAAGAAACACTGAGCAAAAGAGTGTCAAACGGAAATCATGCACCGAGGGTGAAAAGGGCGAAAAGAGCGGTCGTCAGCCACACTCACGCTCCTCCACACGCCAACAGGCGCAGTATTCCTGACCATCTGCATATCGGTTCTGCAACCCATACTACAACCTGGCTGGATCAAAACTGCACCCGCAATCTGGCCCACCCACTGGCCAGCGTTCGATACAAACGGTATATCCGGGAATCCTCAAAGACAACAACTCACCCCTGAATCTGTTCGTGTGTTCAGTTGTTGGGTTGAGTATGGCAGTCGCTGGATGCGGTTTCCGATCTGTTCCGTGTTCTGCACTCTGGAAGCTGGCTGATGACAAACTGGTTGAACGAGGATCTTGCGGGTTTGCCCGTTGTGCCCATGACGCATCGTGTGTGGCGTGGCCGTCCGGCACCGCTGGGGGCGACATGGGATGGCGCCGGGGTGAATTTTGCGGTGGCTTCGGAGCATGCCACCGGAGTGCTGGTGTGTCTGTTCGATTCGCCGCAGGCGCAGCATGAAGCGGCTCGCGTACCGCTGCGTGAGCATACGGATGGGGTTTGGCATGGCTACATTCCCGGAGTGGCTCCGGGGCAGTTGTATGGACTGCGTGTGCGGGGGCCCTGGGAACCGCATGCGGGCCATCGTTTCAATCCGTGCAAGATTGTGCTGGACCCGTGGGCGCGGGTGATTGGTCGGGGGATTGGCTGGTCCGATGCGATGTTTGGCTATCGGGTGGGTGATGATGATCTGACCCGGGATGATCGAGACAACTCGTGGTGCGCTCCGCTGGCGGTGGTTTCGCACAACCAGTTTGACTGGGGGGACGATCGTCCCCTGCGAACACCCTGGCACAAAACTCTGATTTATGAGACGCATGTGAAGGGGCAGACTCGACTGCACCCGCAGGTCCCTGAGCCGATTCGAGGCACCTATGCCGGGCTGGCGTCGCGGGCGTCGATTGAGCATTTGCGGCGGCTGGGAGTCACTGCGGTGGAGCTGCTGCCGGTTCACGCCCATGTCGACGACCGGAATCTTGTCACGCATGGTCTGCGAAACTACTGGGGCTACAATACCCTCTCCTACTTTGCTCCCGAACCTTCGCTCTCATCCGCTGCCTGCCCGGCCGGAGTGCTGACGGAGTTCAAGAGCATGGTCAAGCGGCTGCACGAGGCCGGTATCGAAGTCATACTTGATGTGGTCTACAATCACACCGGCGAAGGCAACGAGCGGGGTCCCACGCTCTCGCTCCGCGGCATCGACAACAGCGTCTACTACCGCCTGATGCCGGGCAGTCGCCGCTACTACCAGGATTTCACCGGCTGCGGAAACACCCTGAATATGCAGAGCCCGCGAGTGCTGCAGCTGATCATGGACAGCCTGCGCTACTGGGTGCAGGAAATGCATGTCGATGGGTTTCGTTTCGATCTGGCCAGTGCCCTCGCCCGGGAGCTGCACGACGTCGACAAGCTCAGCGCATTCTTCGACATTATCCTGCAGGACCCGGTACTTTCTCAGGTGAAGCTCATCGCGGAGCCGTGGGACCTGGGCAGCGGCGGATATCAGGTCGGCAATTTCCCGCAGTTGTGGTCGGAGTGGAATGGTCGTTACCGCGACACGCTGCGGCGATTCTGGGCCGGTGATCGCTGGCTGATGTCCGAGGTTGCCACACGACTCAGCGGCAGCAGTGATCTGTATCAGCCGGGCGGACGCAGTCCCCGGTCCAGCATCAATTTCATTACCGCGCATGATGGATTCACGCTGCGGGATCTGGTGACGTGGGAGCACAAGCGCAACGCCGCCAATCTCGAGGACAATCGTGACGGCGAAAGTCACAACAACAACTGGAACTGTGGTGTGGAGGGTGAAACCGATGACCCAGCCATCCAGGCTCTGCGACTCAGACAGCGTCGCAATCTGCTGGCCACGCTGCTGCTGTCGCAGGGAGTGCCGATGCTGCGTGGTGGTGATGAACTCAGCATGACTCAGGGCGGAAACAACAATCCCTACTGTCAGGACAACGAAGTCAGCTGGCTCCGCTGGGAACTGTCCCCGGACGAACAGCAGTTCCTCGATTTCTGCCGACGACTCACCGCCTTCTGGCGCGAACACCCGGTTCTGCAGCGGAGCCGCTTCTTTCGCGCACGCTGGGAGACCAGTCCTGCCAGCCCGCAAGCCCTGCACATTGATCAGGTCGTCTGGCTTGATCAGGACGGTGTCGAGGTGCTCTCGGATCGCTGGCATTCCGGCCAGCTTAAGGCTCTCGGCATGCGACTGAATGGAGACTGCACCGGCGAGGAGGATGATTACGGTGAACCCATTTTTGGCGACACGCTGCTGGCGATCCTGAATCCTCAGGATGAGCCCGTCCACTTTCAGCTCACGGTGCCCGCCGGTACTGCCGGACCGGAACGCTGGCAGCTGGAACTGGACACATTCACCGGGACGGCGGGGGACACATTTGAATCCGGCACCGCCTGCGTTGTCCGCGAACGCAGCGTGTGTGTGCTGATCCGCCAACGCACTGCCGATTCGCTTTCCGCAGCACCGACCGTCTGATCTTATCGGGAAAAACGATGGCCGGGTGAAATCTGCCTGGTCAGCGTTGCCGGCGGGACCAATTCGGTCTGGGAAAAATCCTTCTGCCCACCTAAATTGTCCCGGTCGGGGTCCTGGCCGAGTGTGGGTCGGGCGGCTTTCTCCTGAGGTGATTTGCACGGGTCGTGCAGGGGTTGAAGCGATGCTGCGTCTGAGCTTGCTGTTGCTGTGTTTTCTATTTGGTACCTCGGGTCTGATCGCGGACGAAAAAGCCGGTCAGGCGTCCGCTGAGAAGCAGTCGGAGGGCCAGCAGCCTGCCGGGAAGCGTCCGGAGGTGCGACAGCGACACACCTGGGCGGAGATCCGCATTGACGGCAGCCTGCCGGAGAATTCCCAGCCGCCTGGCCTGTTCGGGGCGCCGGCTGATTCGCTGCCCACGATCCTGGAACGGCTGAAGCAGGCCGGGAAGGACCGCGGTATTCGCGGAGTGATTCTGCATATTGGCACGCTGGATGGCGGTTTTGGGCGTCTGCACGAGCTGCGGCTGGGGATTGCCGGAGTGCAGGCGACCGGAAAACCGGTTTGGGCCCGCATGGAAGACGCGGGCAACAAGGAGTACCTGCTGGCCAGTGCCTGTGATCGCATACTGATGCCGGAATCCGGGACGTTGTCTCTGACCGGTCTGCGTGCCGAGGTGACGTTTTATCGCGGACTTTTCGATCTGCTCAGTCTGCAGCCGGACATGCTGCGTGTGGGGGCATTCAAGTCGGCCGCCGAACCGTACACACGCACTGAGATGAGTCCTGAATTCCGTGAAGAGATGGAAGCCATCCTCGATGACCAGTACGGGATGCTGGTGGAACAGATCGCTGAACGGCGCAAGCGGACGGCGGACGAAATTCGTGATGCCATTGACATCGGTCTGATTTCAGCGCGCCGCGCTGTGGAACTGCAGCTGGTCGACAAGCTGGCGTATCAGGATGAAGTACCAGCGCTGATTGCCGAAGCGGCCGGCGCCGGTATTTCGGCCAATGAAGTTCGCATCATGGAAGATTACCGCCGTGAAAAACCCAGTGGTGAACTGGATCTGTTCTCGCTGATGAAGCTGCTTTCCGGTCCTGCGGAAACGGCTGGCAGCACCAAACCCCGCATTGCCGTGCTGACACTGGAAGGTTCGATTACGGCAGGTGCGGATCCGACGTCGCTGCTGACTGGTGGTGGCGGGATTGATTCTGATCGGATCGTTCCGATCATTCACAAGCTCGCGAAGGACGCCAATGTCAAAGCGATTGTGCTGCGAGTTGACAGTCCTGGCGGCAGTGCCCTGGCCAGTGACCTGATCTGGCGAGCGCTGGAGAGCAGCGGTAAACCCGTCGTTGCCAGTATGGGTGATGTCGCCGCCAGCGGCGGCTACTACATCTCGATGGGGGCCGAACGGATCTTTGCGGAACCGGGGACGGTCACCGGATCGATCGGAGTGCTGGGGGGGAAGGTGGCGATCGAAGGGCTGATGAAGAAGGTGGGAGTGACCACGTCGGTGATCAGTCGCGGTAAGAACAGTGGTGTAATGAGCATGACAACCGGCTTCAGTGATTCGGAGCGTGAGGCCATGCAGGGAATGCTGAACGAAACCTACGTCCAGTTCACCACCAAGGCGGCCGCGGGCCGCGGGATGGAAGTTGACAAGCTGGAAGCGTTGGCGCGGGGGCGTGTTTATACGGGCCGCCAGGCTCTGGCGATTGGTCTGGTTGACCAGCTCGGCACGCTGGCCGACGCCATTGCTCACGCCCGGACTCTGGCCGGCGACACGAACGGTGAGCTGGAACTGGAGCAGCTGCCGAAGGCTGGCAGCCCTCTGGACTCACTGCTGGGACAGACTCAGCAGGCGGCCAGCCCGATTGTGCAGCTGGCCGAACAGTTGCCGGAAGCGCTGCGACCTGCGGTGCGATACCTGCCGATACTGGACCTGATGAGCCGCGAGCCGGTGCTGCTGATGATGCCTTTTGACCTGCAGTTCTAAAGCCGCCGTGGCCAGGATTGCTGAGCCTCAGGCACAGCCACACTGGAATCGAACTGCACGCATGAACAAGCGGGGACGGGCACTGCAGCGTTCTGCAGTCTCCGCTGCCCGCTGGTGTGCTGCTGCTGCTGCTGAGAACTGACAACTCCCGCGAAATGTGATAAGCTCCTGCGACTGTAAGTCGTTCCGTTGCCGCCGCATTTCCGGGAGTCTGTGATGAAGTGTGCTGAGAACAAATCCCGCCTGTGCCGTCTGCGGTTCGCCGGAAGCGGCCGGTTTTCGTGGCTGCTGGTGTGTTTCTGCCTGGTGTCTGCCGGCACCGCGGCGCAGGATGCGCCTGCAAAGCCGGCTGCTGCCGCTGGCGTTTCTGAACCTGATGTGGCCAGCCGCAAACGGATTGAGCAGCACAATACTGAGGCTCGCGCGGAAGCTGCTTTGCGTCTGGAAAAGTTTCCGCAGCCTGCGGAGGGCCAGCCGGGGACTGTTGCTCTCTGGTCTGCTCGCGGCGACGCCGACATGTTTCTCGGCAATTTTGTCGCTGCTGAGGCCGCGTATCGCAAAATGGTGGAGCTGGATCCGGAACTTGATGCGTCCCACTGGCGTCTGGGAATTGCCTGTTTCTTTGCTGATCATGCGAAGGCCGGCGCAGACCAGTTTGAGAAGTATCACAGTTTCGACAGTGTCGATCGTGAAAACGGCATCTGGCGATACTTCTGTCACCATCGGGCTGACGGACGAGAAAAAGCCCGCCAGCAGCTGCTGCGTTATGAGAAGGATGATCGTCCCCCGTTTAGGGAGGTTTACCAGTTGTTCCAGGGCAGCCTGACGGCATCAGCGGTGATTGCGGCGGCCGAGTCCGGGGCTGAGGAAACTCGGGCTCAGCGGCAGTTCTATTCGTATCTTTACGTGGGACTCAATGCGTCTCTTGAAGGCGATCGGAAACTGGCTGAAGCGACACTGTCGAAGGCCGTGCTGAACGACTGGGGCCGGCGGGCTGGCTACGGCCCGAATTACATGTGGCACGTCGGTCGACTGGAACTGAATCGGCTGCAGTCAGCCAGTTCTCGGCCAGCCCCGTAGCTCGGGCATTCCTGACGCAGGATTTGAGTTTCGTCTCAGTGAAACTCGTCCGATGTTCAGTGCCTGCGGTGTTCGGGGAATTTTTCGACGTGAAGTCCTGTCACGGGTATGAAATTGGAGGTTGTGTGATGCGACTGGGATTGATCAACAGTGCGTGGGCGCAGGCGGGACGAGACACGGCGTGGGGTATTCGAAAGACTCAGGAGATCGGTTTTGACTCGATCGACATTTTTGCGGATCCGCTTGACATTGATGTGCGTGAGCGTGCTTTGATTCGCCGTGAGTGCAGTGCGGCCGGACTGCCGATCGTGTCGGTCTGCTGTGTGGCCACGGGGCTGATTGATTTCAATCCGTCGGTTCAGAGATTTCATCTGGAACGCTGCCGTCGGTATCTTGAGTTTTGTTATGAGCTGCAGGCAGAGAACCTGCTGCTGGTGCTGGGGGAATACATCTGGAATCAGGAAGTGATTCCGCCGGCCGAACAGTGGCGTACTGCGGTGGATAACTGCCGCAGGCTGGCTGACGTGGCGGCGGAACTGGGGCTGCAGATTGCACTCGAACTTGAACCGTTTGCATTGTCATTGCTGAACAGCGTTGACTCGATGGCTCGATTTCTGGATGACACCAGTCATCCGGCCTTGCAGGCCAACATCGACATTTCTCATTTGCAGCTGGCGAAAGTGGATGCGGTGGAGCTGCAGCGTTTGCGGGGTCGAGCGATTCATGCGCACATCTCGGACTGTGACGGGCAGCGTCACGGTGACCTCCCTCCGGGTCGTGGCGTGGTCAATTTTGCGCCTTATCTGCGAGGCCTGAAACAGATGGAATTCACGGGGACGATGTCCATTGAACTGGAATACTCACCACAGCCGGATCAGATTGAAGCCTGGGTCAGGGAGGCGCACGATGCGACTCGCCGACTGCTGCGGGAGGCGGGTCTGTGACCCGTTATGGTTCTCGGCGAATCGCGGCAAATCGTCGCACCTGTTCGGTTAAAGCGATCTCCGTCGGCAGACGTTCCATGGAGCTGGCACCGTAGAATCCATTCAGCCGCGGAATCTGTCGCAGCATGTATTCGGCGTCATCCGGCATGGCAATGGGCCCGCCGTGACACAGCACCAGCACATCACTGCGGACTTCCACTGCAGCCTGCAGAATCTCCCTGACCCGCGGCACGCATTCGGGCAGAGTCAGGCTGGTTTGAGCTCCGATGCTGCCGGACGTTGTCAGGCCCATGTGTGCAACGATGATGTCGGCACCCGCGGCGGTCAGCTTTGCCGCCTGATCCGGGTCGAAGGCATAGGGGGTTGTGAGCAGATCCAGTTCGGAGGCTGCGGCGATCAGATCGATTTCAAGTCCGAACCCCATGCCCGTTTCTTCAAGATTGGCCCGAAACAAGCCGTCGATCAGGCCGACTGTCGGGAAATTTTGAATGCCGGAATACCCAAGGTCCCGCAGCTCACGCAGGAAATGCGGGCGAATCATGAAGGGATCGGTGCCGCAGACACCGGCGAGCACCGGAGTTTTCGTGACCGCCGTCAGGACCTCGCCGGCCATGTCCCGTACGATCTGATTGGCGTTCCCGTATGGCATCAGGCCGGCCAGCGAGCCGCGGCCGGCCATGCGATAGCGTCCCGAGTTATAGACGACGATGAGGTCGATGCCTCCCGCCTCCTCGCATTTGGCGCTGATCCCTGTTCCAGCGCCACCGCCGATAATCGGAATTCCCGCAGCCACTTTGGCCTGCAGGCGAGCCAGAATCTGAGCGCGAGCTTGTATGGGCATGGGAGCGTTTTTCAGGGGGGCAGACATGGGGATTTCGGTGAATTCACACCGGCCAGCATCGGTTCCGGCCGACAGTTTCGCAAAGGAAAGACACTGAACGGCTGGAAATTCCCAGTCTTGCTCGCTGTTCAGCGGGTGGCTACAATTTTGTTGCAAACGCCGCCATAGCTCAGCTGGTAGAGCGACGCTTTCGTAAAGCGTAGGTCGCTGGTTCGAATCCAGTTGGCGGCTTCAACAAGCAGCTCAGCAGGCTGTGAAACTAAAAATGCCCCTGGAAGTTCCTTCCCGGGGCATTTTGCGTTTCGTTGTCCGGCGTTGCAGCAGGTTTACGCCGTCATGTTTTCGGTACCGGGGGCCTGCCGCGAGTCAGGCCGACGAAAACGCCGCCAGCAGACTGCACCGCACAGCATTGCCAGAACCACGTACTGGCCGGGCTCGGGCACTGCTGCCGAATTCAGTTCGAACCCCATGACGTCGAAGGCCGTCAGGTCGAGCGTGCTGAGTGCACCCACTTCGCCTGGTGCCAGCGTCGGGTCCAGCAGACCAAGTGACAGGTTGTCCTTCCAGTGACTGGCCTGGCGGCCATCACCATAGTTGACACCAGTCGACCACGCATTGCTGACAAGGATTGAGACTCCGCCATCGATCGAAAAGTACTTGTCGCGACTATCGGCGGTCATGTCGATGTCTGCTCCCGCCGACTGACTGTCTGCGGAAAATCGAGTGAAATCAAGCGGAGTGACATAGGTGTCGGTGTCGTCCAGATAGGTGGTGCTGAATGCGTTGTAATCCAGCTGGTCTACTCCGCTGACAAAACCGAGGACGTGTCCGATCTCATGCGCTGCCACGGCCGTGAAGTCGACCTTACCGCTGTCGATCCCGTCTGCAGGGTCGAAGTCCCAGGCGAAGCCTGAGTTGAACTCGATCTTGCCGTCAGTTGCCGAGTTATTGACATCAAGGATCTGCAGCGCTTTGGCATTTGCCCGCGTCAGAGCCACGGACGTATTGTTCAAGGTACCATTACTGTCGACATATGCTGTGGGGCTGCCGGAGTTTTCAAGTGTGCGGTTGACATACATAGAGAACGCAGAACCGGTCGGCAGCCCGGCCGCGAATGCAGCATCAGCTGCAGAAGTCTGATTCGCGGCCGCCATCACTGCCGTGCGAAAGGTCGAGTAGCTGACGCCAATCGCATAGGACGTTGCTTCCCCCAGCACACCGGCCCCCAGTGACGCCATGCTGATATCAAGGTTGATCGTCATGTTGTCACTCAGGCGGGACGAATAATACGTACCGGCTCTGTTAAAAGCAGCCAGCGCGGCACTGCCCATCCCCCCGCCACCTGTCACGTCCGTCAGATTGAAGATAATCCCTGCCTGCGCCAGCGAACAAGGCAGCCACAGCAAACACAGCACCGATGCCCGCCAACCCCCGAACATCATTCGATTCTTTCGCATGACCGAGCACTTTCAGAAAAATGAGATGAAAGGGTCTGTGCTCCGTTCAGACCAAAAACGAAAACGACCTGTTCATCAAGGTGCCTTAAGTCATCAAACTGATTCAGAACGCTGAACAAGTGTTGTTGACAAAGTGTTCAAAAAATTGGTGACGGACAGCATCAAGGTGCAGCATCCAGTCATCAATTGCTGCCAATCTTTCACCCTTCGCTACAACCGGCACCGGAGCGCAAAGAGCAGCGAAAACCGTGCCAAACGTTGACTTGACGGAATGCAATGTCGGGCTGAAACGGCAATCGCTGCGACGCGGTATACTCGGGACTTCACATGACACCACGGGAACTCGCAGCTCGGGCTCTAGCCCGAGCTCGTCCCTGCAGCGGCCCGGTTGTTTTTTGCGACCGATGAACACGGATGTTCATGGCAGCGTGATTGTCTTTCCGCAGCCTCGGCTTTGGCCCGAGCTGCGATAAGAGCCCCGGGGAACTCGGGCTGAAGCCCGAGCAATGTCCCGCGCGTCTTCACCAGCAAAACGAACGAACAGACAGTGCGCGGGGAGATACGTGACGCCCAACAGACTGAAGTCCTCTCCCCGCAGAACAGCGGCTCAGGATTTCGCCTCCAGCCCAGGCAAGGTGCAACTGCCACAGGAAAAACGTTCGGCCGCAAGGCCCATCTGCTGCAGCATGCTTACATACAATTGAGCCATCGGAGTATTACTGGTGCGGTCAAACGCCAGATGCTGCCCGTGCCGGAAATTGCCGCCCGCCAGAATCACGGGCAGATTGCGGTTGTCATGCCCGCCACTGTGCATGTGTGAGCCCAGCAGCACCATGGTCTGCGACAACAGGCTCACACCACCCTCGTCTGCCGACTTCAGTTTCGTCAAAAACTCTCCGAACAGGTTCAGGTGAGCCGACTCAATGATCGCCAGCTGCTTCAGTTTCTCGGGGTCCTGACCATGATGCGACAGGTCGTGGTAATTCATGGTGACTCCGGGCAATGACGCCACGGCGTTGGAATCGCCGACGCAAAAGGTCATGACGCGAGTCGAATCTGTGAGCAGTGCAAGGTACATAATGTCGTAAAACTGTTTTGCCCGGCCGGTAATGTCGTTCAGATCCCGCAGCTCCACCATGGGCTCAGCGTCGACGTGAGGTTTGGGTTTGTGCTGCCACTGTTCCGCTTTTTTCAGTCTCTGTTCGGCGTCACGAATCGCGGTAAAATACTGTTCCAGCTTCCCGCGGTCCTCGGTGCCCACTCGCGCCTGCATACGGCGGACGCCGTCACTGACCGAATCCAGCACACTCCGACCCTCCTGCAGCCGCTGAATCTGTCGCTTCTGCTCGTTCGCGTCACCCTCGACAAACAGCGTTTGAAACAGGCGGGCTGCAAACGGCATGGCGGGAACCGGCACGCCGTTGGCCGAGACGGAAATGCCGCCACTGCCAAGCACCAGACTGGCCCAGCGAGTCTCAAGGCCAATCGCATTCGCCACCAGCTG
>VFQS010003537.1_pt1 | contig 11851 bp, 13 predicted proteins | sample 3512361 | NCBI WGS metagenome assembly VFQS01 (sample SAMN10412375, study PRJNA504923) | tailings metagenome | isolation source: Relicate 1 Philex TSF3 active mining | place: Philippines | reverse complement strand
ACAAATTCTACCCCAAAAAGATTGTTTCATGTTCTATTTGGATTGTACCGAAGGTGGTATACCAAATAGATTCTGAAAGTTAATTTTGTATATTTATTTGTAGCTACAAATTCTACCCCAAAAAGATTGTTTCATGTTCTATTTGGATTGTACCGAAGGTAGTATACCAAATAGATTCTGAAAGTTGATTTTGTATGTTTATTTGTAGCTACAAATTCCATTCACATATTTCTGTGCCACAGACAAATATCCAATACCTCCCGCATCATGCTCATGCAGCGTTTTAGGTGGTCGTAACGTCATGGCCGTCCACTTCTCTAAACATTTACGCACTGTAGCAATACAACGTATCTGATGATCAACTACCTTCAGCTTATATCTTCCATTGTCATCGAAAATATGTAGGTATGATGCTTTCAGGCCGTTCATTCCAAGATAATACGTTTTTAACGACTTAATGTTGTTCATTCGAATGGAAACTCGAGGATGGAGGTCCTTGTTTTCATGCAACACAACACGTTTGTTACCAAGCTGTATTGGGAAATCCTCGTTCATTGGATCCACATTCCAGTACATCTTGTGTGACTGCTGTACGCCTCCAAAATACACTGACTCAACTCTATGTATACCTAGCGTTTTTTGAAAAATCTTCCGAAGTTTGCACCCAGCTTGTGGTTGCTGTAAGACTCGATACAAAAGGACTGGTCTATTCAAGTCGGTTGCGTCCCATAATACCGATATGACATGATACAGTAACCTACCCGCTTCCACATCTATCCAACAATAAAAAGGCGATTGATATGAATAGACATTCAAGATTTCATCGTGTTTGACATCCTTCATCAAATCATAGTAAAATGGTTTCCCGTCATCATGACACAACTCCCTGGATACAAGTGTTACAGAGAACGATCCATACCCTTCAAACCAGCTTATGTAGACTTTACCTCCAACATCATGAACTTGAGCATACGGTTCCTGGAATTGCTCCACACACTTGCCGCGACTTGCAACACACGACGAGAGCAGGGACACCTTGAATTTCGGCATCCATGGTGCAATAAAGGAAACGATGAGGTGTCGTTCCATTAAACTCTCACGGCGATGTAAGAACTGCAACACTGTGATGTCATACGTTGCTATTACAATCTTTTGCAGGATTGAAATAAGTTCATCATCACACATGTACTCTCTATATGATTCGGCAAAATGAATTTGTAAAACAGTTTATTTTCAAAAAACGTAAAATTGACGTCGATAAACATTCCATCAAAATCAGAAGTATGCATACATTCTTGCGTGATGTCAACACACTTTGAAATCTCTCAACTGGTATTGAGCAGATTTCAAAAGAATGCAAATTGGTCTGCTCTCTCCCAAAGTAAGTCCGTGTCGATTCCGCTGATTGTCCAAGCAGACAAACCATGGGACTGGTCTGCTGTTGTTAATAATCCCAACGTTTCTCTGTCATTTATTTTTCAACATCCACAATTTCATTGGAATTGGCTAACTATTTCTCAACACCCATCCGTCACTTGGGAAATCGTAGTGACTAACCCCAATAAACCTTGGAACTGGAGCGGCTTGTCGTCCAATCCTTCTATCGGATGGGAGGTTGTGTGCAACCATCCAGAAAAGCCTTGGTCCTGGTTCCGACTCAGCCAAAACCCAAACATCACATTTGACATCGTCTTGTCAAACCCTAACAATTCATGGAACTGGCAAGCTTTATCCCGCAACCCCAACCTATCATGGGATGTTATCATGGCAAACCTAGACAAGAATTGGGACTGGTGTGCAATTCTCGAAAGGATCAATACGATTCCTGGCAATGCGACTCCATTTCTAGATCAAATTTTTTCCCGCACGACGCACGTTGATTTCAACATGTCCACAGAAGAAGTATTTTCAGTGCTCTCTTCCTGCAAACATGTTCGTCTTCAATTCATATTCGCCACATACAATATCTATCCCTGGGACTGGAATCAAGTCATTTCTCATCCCAATTTCAACTGGAGACATGTACTTGGAAAACGCTACATTCATTGGAATTGGAACCTCATTTCACAACACCCTTCTGTCAGTTGGACAGATGTTATCCATCACCCAAAACTGCCATGGAACTGGAAAGGACTCACCGCGAACGCTTCTGTTGATTGGAACATCATCCAACAACACTCAAACCTACCATGGTGCTGGAAAGAACTCGCTAGCAATCACTCGATTGATATCGGCATCATGCTTTTAGATTCAACGCATGCATTCGATTATATCATGTGGGACTGGAACAAGCTGTCGTTTCATCCGAAATTAACCTGGCAAATAGTTGCAAAGCATATTCACAAACCTTGGAACTGGACGAAACTATCCGAGCGCTTTGATGAGCTGGTGCAAGGGGAAGTGCGGCGCCATAACCGCGCTGCACTCAGGATTCAGCGCTGGTGGCTGGACTTATACTATAATCCAGCTAGAACTGTGTGTATCGAAAGAATTCGGCGTGTATGTGATGAAATGAATGCCGCTTTGCTGTATCGCTGTCAATAAAAATTGATGATCTTTGATGATCTTGATGCATAATGCATCCAAAGCTAATTTACTTGAAAAATGAAAAAAAACAAGAGAAAAAGTCTACCAAAGTCAAAAAACCACGTATCAAATCCGACAACAAATTGTGGAGGGAAAGATTTCATGGTGTATGCGGCCATTGTCAAGTGCGCGTAACACCTTTATGGCGCAAAGTAGACAACACTGTAGTTTGTAATGCTTGTGGGATTTACTTTAAGACACATGGGCGACTACGCAAGTGTGTCCCCACAGATAAGGAAACACATGACACCACGAAATCTTTGATGTTGCTGGCAAATATCGCAGAACATGAAAGGATGTCTCAACTAGGAAGGCAGTGCATTATCTATGGCTTATTTCGTGAACTTACGGGTCAACCATGACCACCATTTCTGATAGTAAGTCATTTTTATCTTACAAATGTTATAGAAATTCTTAAGTATAAAAAGCGTATTGTCGTTTTGCTCGGGATGGAACATGATACCATAACGAGGTTTTTTTGGATGTTGTGCAGCCACAATCAGAATGTTGTGGTCATATGCTAAAAATGCGGCAGGCCTCCATCTTGATGGCAGTTTTGATATATAATTGTTGTGGCTGTATGTACATTTGATACGAGATGACATCATGTCGTGCAAAAAGAGAGCACACATATTGTCTACCTTTGTCGATTTAATCCCTTCATTTCTTTTTGGTAGTTCTTGCACGTCACCACCATGGGCATGTACTAATATCTGGTAACCCCAACATATGCCGAGAATCGGCACTTCAGGATATAAAGTCAACGGAGCGACGTTCAATGCAATTTTGCTCTGAAGTTTGTGTGGTGGTGTATATACAGTCGTGCCTGTCAAAATAAATCCGATAGGACGAGATACGTTGTTTAATTCTTCTGCAGTACGCACGATCGTATGAGGAATCTTTATTTTGTATAATGCATTGCACAAGGCCGACGTGGGAGTTTTTTCATCCTCCTTCGCATCGCCTGCATTGTCAATAATCACAATCTGATGCATCTTCTCCTGTCACCTGTATTTCTCATATGTTTTTTCATCATGATTCAAAAAAATGAGTCGGTTTGTTCAGCAAGATAAGTGTAGGCGACTCGTTAAGCAGATGGAAATGATATCCGATTTTCACCCACATGGGTACATCAGACTACCGCCTAGTGGTGACAAACGGCAACAGTACTGGACATGTATCGAGCTGTTAAGAACCTTCAACAAAGTCAAATGTATGGCCAATGGGAAAACGTATGCCATTTACCTTCAAGGACTTTATTGGAAATATGTCAATGAAATCTACAACACCTATGGAACATCAGAGGCCAACAGCATCCTTTCAAGCCAACGGTTCCTTGAGGATACTGTTAAAGCAGGTCTACGTCTGCTTACAGAAGTCAGTCAAGGAGGCGAAGAAGGCTTCACCGCGCAATTTTACCAGACGTACTTCGAGCGCACCTATCCAGAAGTGCAACGGTTTTTTGCCGTCTTTTCACCTAAAATCCAAAACATCTCTTGAGACGACTTGGTGTTGTTTGTGCAACGGTTTGAGCTTGAGTTATATGCGTCTGCATTTGTTGTGTCGTGGTCGTTGGACGTGATAATACTGCGATGTCTTGATCTGTTGGAATAAACCATTTTGGGACTCCTGGAGCAAGCAAATCTACACTACATGTTAATTGTGGAACTTGAGAAAATCCACGCGCCGTCAATATCCTCCGTACAGACTCCAACATCACGAATATGTCCGATCGTGCCGTAAGATTGTTTAGTACTTGCAATAAAGAGTAAGTAAGGGCACCTGCTGGCTTCGATGAGAACGTGGCATCTGCAGATGTCTGTTGATCCATGCAACCAGAAAGAAGAACAATACGGCCTGCATGGTCCCTTCCTGATGGAACACATTTCTTTAACGTCGAGTCCCATTTGTATTTTAAGTCACCCATTGTACCAGAATGGCATGCATCAATCACCATAATCACTACCGTACGAGGATTGAAGCTCTTGATCATGTCGCACACCACATCATCTGTAATGTCACCCATGGTATCATAGTCTGAAGGACAAAGCGTCTCGTCCTTCCCATCACTTTCATCTTTGTTCGTGTCTGCGACTGCTGATCCATGTCCACTGTAATGTATCCATGCAAAATCGAGATCCTCTTTCCAAGTGCGGATGGCAAATTGATACAAGTGTTGTAGAATACCTTTGTAAGATGTGTCTGTCCTGTTCACATCATCAGTATACTTTGCAATCGCTTCTTTTGGCATCTTGAGTTGCGTTTCCAAAAATGTAGCGACCGAATTTACGTCATTGATGCAACCCTGGAGTTTTCCATCTTGCATGTGCTGGTAATTCAGCCCAAAAAGCAGAGCGGCAGACTTCATAGCTATAACCATTACAGAACAAAAATTAGTTACAATGTTGAAAAGTATATTCAAGATTCTGTACGTGCAGTCATGATAGATTTATACGGTGACGTCATTGGACTCGTCATCCTTTCATCCATCACCTTCTCCAACTGTTTCTTTGCTGCGTGTACTGTCAGTCGTTTGAGAGGATGCAAAGTGGTCATGTGTTTGATGACCGTCTTGAGTTGGTTGAGTTTGTCTGTTCCATTAGATAACTTTTGCAACAGTTAGAAGAGTACCATTCCGACCGAGTAAACGTCGATTTTCCAAGGGAAAGAGTGAAGTTTTCCATCCAATCTTGATGCTACAAAGGCGTTTTTGAAGGCTTCCTTATTGTTGAAACCGTGCAGTTTCATAAACTGCTTACGATACATTTTGTCATTGTTAGGCGATACATTATTGTAGTATGTTTGGAATTGGTTGAAATATTCTGGGGGATGAGCCAGTGACAAGTCATCTATACGCTCGTTCTTGGATGCATCAAATACCTCAGCAAACGAGAGCACTGTTCCAAAGTCAGCTAGTCTGGCTTTGCTTTCGTCCACAAGCACATTCTTCAACATGATGTCCTGATGAACATAATTGCCTTGTTGAAGTACCTCCACCCCATTCAGCATATCCACACCATATTTGATGAACTCGGCAAACGTCAGTGACGTGATTTGCTTCATGCTATTGCCACCATAAGGCATGATCAGTTGTTGAATGGTATAGTTCTTGTTTTTTCTGGTTTCCTTTTCAATCGCATCATTGAAGTCTGGATGTTGCACAAGTAACTTTTGTATAGCACTCTTGTGTACGCAATTCCCAGTGTTTTTTCCGTACACCAAATGTTTTTGATCGGGATCCAGGACGACCAGGTTTTCACATATCTTCCGCTCCGTATCAAATGCGCTTTCGTTTACGAATAGCTTTCCGACATAATTTGTCAAAAGGTCTTCACCAATAGGTGGTTGCACTACCATGCTGATATCATTCGCAGCAATCACACGATGACGGTTCAATTTGCTTTTGGGGGTATTGTAACCGCTTTTGGCGGGTGAGCACGAAGCAGGAGTCTTATAACCAGTCGCTGCGGGCAACAGGAAGGGAGCCAAAGCCTGGTGGTGCATGTCTTTCAAAACCATCGGTGAACCTCTATAAGGTTGAGGCTGAGACAGTTTGTAAGCAGGCCCTCCACTATCGGGTTGACTGTCGCCAAGTGAAAGATAATTAGGAGAGTCGTAGTTAAACTTGCGAACAGGAGATGCATTTGCACTAGTACGCATCCGTTTTCGAGCACCTTTTGGGACAACCCCAAGTTTGAAAGGAGACAATTCATTCTCTGACATACTTGTTACTCTCTGTAATCCTCTATAATACTGAATTACTTCATTTTTTCCCACATGAATCAACAACAAGATGGCGAAATGTCATCGTCGTTATACGAAATGGGAGTCGTTGATACGCTCGAGGTGTGTCGCTTGAAAAAAGAGCTTGCCATTGTAAAAGCCGAAAACGAGTTTCTGCGAGAAAGTATTACAAAGCTCATCTTTGGAGAAACAAGTAAGTCGACTAAATCCTTGCCAGCAATTCAGTTACAAAAATGGGCATATTATCACGAGCACAAGGAAGAAATCGCGAAACAAATCAGCGACGCATTGAAGATCCCTGTCGATGTTATTTCGTGGTGTGTTGTGAAAAGAAAATCGGATGAAATATTTCATCGTACATTTGAGCATACGTTGTCAAATACAACAAGCAATCAAGAACTATCATCCGTAAGCGCAGCACCAGTAACGTGAGGAGTTTCCAGCTGAACATATTTGTGTAAATGTTTCGCGACGAAGAAGCGCAATGTTCGATTCATGGCTCCAATAGATCCAGTAACAAGATCATTGGCATGAACCCAACGGACGTCTTTGATTTCATGCTTATCAGGCACTCTCTCATAGTCAAGTGGGAACATATTCGAAACATGCTCGATGTAGTATATAATGTTCCATATCCGCAGGGTCCTGTAATCCTGTAGTTGAAATGGAATGCCTGTTTCTTCATAGAATTCCCTTTCTGCGGATATTTTACGGTCTTCATCCTCAACCATCCCCTTTGGAAAGCCCCACACTGCATTCCCCATATGACATGTTTGAACCAGAAGGAAATGATCACCTGATATGAGAATGACTCCTGATCTGAGTGTCATGTATTGGGATCTTCGGAAAGTCTTTATATTCTTTTTCGCTGAAATGTAGTAGTGAAACGCGCATGGGAAAAGGGCTTCCGAGAGTTGCTCTGTGTATACGTAAAGCATCATCGTGGGCAAAGCAACAACCTTACCATAGGGTGGACCGACCGTCCGTGTTTGATGCTGAACAAACTAAAAAAGATCTACCACTGGTTGCACCTGGATTAGTGGAGATGTTTGACATAATCGCCAACATGGATGAGACAAAACGAGATTATCATAAACATTTTGTGTTTACAGACGTTGCATCGTCTGGGAAATTCATAGCTGGAGCTTTTTCTGCAATGGGTTATAATTTGATCACTAAGCCTAGCCAAGATTTGACTCAAACACCCTATATGAACGTTGCGTTGATCACTTCGAGCACATTCGCAGAGAAAAACCAAGAAACCAAAGTACGAAAAAAATTACTGGAAATATTCAATGACCGCACCGAAAACGTTGATGGAAAACGCATCCGTTTTATAATTCTAGACTCTGGATTCAAGGAGGGCATTGATCTGTACGATGTAAAGTATGTCCATCTGCTCGAGCCTTTGCTTACAAAGGCCGACCAAGCACAAGCTATTGGCCGTGCAACGCGGTATTGTGGTCAAATGGGATTGCGCTTCCAACAGGGTGTTGGATGGCCACTGTATGTCTATCGTTATAATGCTTTTGTAAGTCAAGACCATTTAGTGGCGTTTGGTGGAACACTCTTTGACTTCTTTGTGAAAGCAAGCGGAATAGATCCAAGTAAGATATACCTTACCAACGAAATTGATACTGCCGTTATCACTGGTGCCGTAGACCGTTTATTGACCAAAAATCTTCATCAACATATGAACCTTGATTCGAGTACCACCCGACTTCAAGAAGAAGTTAGTAAAACATTCAAGCAATACTCATGGGAAGTACCTGCAGTCAAGAATCGGTGCGATCGTAGTAGCAAGACTGACTCAAGTTTGAGTGGTGGGTCGGTAAATCCGCACATAGTGCAATTCAATGATACTCAAAATTTCATTCGAAGCTATTTTACGCCCACATCCACATTGAAAGGTATGTTACTATACCACTCGGTCGGGACTGGGAAAACGTGTACTGCAATTGCTGCTGCTAGCAGTTTTCAAGCAGATGGGTACACAATTCTATGGGTAACTAGACATACCTTGCGTGCAGAAGTATGGAAGAACATATTTCATCAGGTATGCAATGTGCAAGTTCAAGACATGATTAAGAATAAAGCCCTTTCAACCATCCCCGAGACGAATAAGGAACGACTAAACTTATTGAACCACCAATGGCTTGAACCGTTGTCCTACAAGCAGTTTGGAAATATGCTAGAAAAAAACAACAAATTTTATCAACGAATCGTAAGTCGGAACGGAGAAGTTGATCCACTTCGCAAAACTTTTTTGGTCATAGATGAAGTTCACAAACTTTTTACGAAAGATATCAAAGCCACTGAAAGAGTAGATCCAAATTTGTTGCTACAATGGATTCGCAACTCTTATCTTGTGTCTGGAGATGACTCCGTGAGAGTTTTACTAATGACAGCCACGCCGATGACGGATGACCCGATGTCCATGATCCGTATTCTGAATTTCCTGCGACCAGCGACGGATCCTCTACCAGAAACTCCTGCTGATTTCAAAGATCGTTTCCTCAATGCACAATACCAGTTTAGCAAATCCAGTCTGCAAAAGTTCCATCAACTCATTGATGGCCAGGTATCTTACGTGAACCGTACATATGATGCCAGTCAATATGCAATTCCAAAGATTATTGATGTTGACTACATGATGTCCTCTACAGAAGGTCCTAGCAAGTTGCAGCTGCAAAACGAAATCAAAGGTTTACGTGCAAAAATGAAGGATTATGTCGCAACTAGCACAGAAGAGATCAATGACATTTTTGATACAACCATGGATACGCTGGAACAAGAATACGCGCGGGTCATGACTGCATGCAAAACGTTGTCAACCCCATCCAAAAGAACGGCATGTGAAAAAGACGCCAAAATCAGGTATCAGGAGGACAAAACCTTAACGCGAGAAGAAAGAGACAATGCGAAGCAAGCCGTAAAAATTGAGAAACAACGATTGGTTAACATAATGGATCAAAAGAAGACGGCTCTGTCAAAATACATGAAGCAAAAACTAGCCCATGATGACAAGGTAGTTGTAGCGGAAATAAAAAATATCATGAAAGAGATCAGAAAAGACATAAGCTTGTTGAAGACCCAGAAGCGAACTGCTGTCAACGAAATTGCAATGGAGAAATTGGATCTACAATATCTAATTGATCAGGAAAAAGCGGGCGATAGAAAGCTGGTCAAGCGATTACAAGAACAGAAACAAGGTGTGCTACAAAGGAAGAAGGAACTCACGGCAACATTTGATAGCCAACTTACAGTGTTGATGAAGCGGTTGGAGTCAGAAAAAACCCGTTTACAAAAATTCCTCGATAAGGAAAAACCTTTGCAAGATGCCACATTGACACAATCTGGGGCAATTGAAAAATGTATGCAATCCAAAAATACCAAAAAAGCGTCTCGTATTTCAGCTTAGTGCACTTTAGATGCGAGTACAAAGGCAGCATCTTTGCCCACACTCGCACAAGTGTAGAGAACAGAAGCAACTCTTCTTTGTAAAACTTTGCGTTGCCAGATTCTGAGTACACGTTTGGCAAGCATGTCATGATATAGATTTTTGGCGTTTTTGTTTTTGATATACACTAAATCAGGATATTGTGTTTGATAGTATGGCAAAGCTGTCTTTTTCAAATCTTTGTAATCGGTAAAAATGAAACGGTATGTGGTAGCCTTTGGCATACCCGATTGAATCTCAGCTAGATCAGCTTGCAAAATGTTCATCTGAAAAGGTGCGTATGCTTGATCGCTGCAGTGCATACAATAAAGATTTGTCATAGTGTTATCGACGTAAACTTGGTTGTCCGTCCTTGCACCCATAGGTACATAGCGTCCGCATTGTGAACATTCGCAAATACCACCAGGCTGTATCGTCGCGATTTTGACGACGTGAAGCTTACCTAGAACACCATCGCGTTCCATCATACAGTGATCCGCAATAGTCACTGTCCATTGTTTTAACATAACAAGCCTCCCTTGTTCTCCATGGGCCATCATAGTCTTGTTCATCAGTACGACTTCTGGTAACATGTTGTTTTTTTGTGTTGGTGATAGGATGAACATATATCATTTTTTTACCTGATGTATCAACTTCCGTACAACAAGACCCAAAAAATGGTAGATATCGTTTTATTCGACGAAAATTGTGTGCACTGATGAAAAGCTGCCAAATAGGCACGCATAGGTATCGGATGCGTTTTTATGCGAAGTGACAGGGAGTTCAAGCGTTAGTTCATTCGTTTTCAAGTTATACTCCATGTTGATCAAGTGATATTTTACTGTGAAGTGAGGCCCATCGTTTTGATGGGTTAGATGATAAACAGTTCCTTGCAATTTGTAGCATTTTCCCTTTTGCGAGAGGATATCGGCAAATGCAAAGTATATTTCCGTGTAATTTTCTGCATCATATCGGCGCCAACTGCACATGCTTGATTCCTTGCTTTTGCACATTCGTTGCAGTGTGAACACATAATTCCATTTAGGATGGGTGTGAACTTGCTCAACTGTGATAGGAATCCACATGGCAAATCATGGTTATGAGATTGACATACATCATTTTTTGGAACCTGGTTCGAAATAATGACCATAAACACCACTGAACTCGAACAGAAGGTGGAGTACGACGAACTTGGCCCAAAGTGCTGCAAACCATATCAACGTCACTTTAAAGGAAATGCCCCGAGTGAGCATGAATATCCATAGCGGAATAGCGGGTAATGCTGAAAAAGCAAGCAGTTCAATCACGAACAACACTGGAGTTTTCCGCATAAACTTTGTATCTTGAAACTTGATCGACATTACTAGCAAAAACGCAAATGCCAAAACCAATCCCGCCAACAACAGCTGTTCAAACAGCTTGAGCCATACAAGAAATGTGTCGCTTGATTCTGTTATCATACTCTAATTCTACTTCATATAAAGGTTTTCTCATGTTGATGAAGCATCGCTCATGCCGATCCCATATATGATTCATCAACTCGCTCCAGCCAACAAAGACACATGGGACCCGAAATGGGTTGCATGTCAGTCATCATGGTTGAGAGCGATTGATGAATGTAAAAACAATCATGGCATCCGCATCGAGTATAAGCTTTGGACTGACGAGGAATTGGATGAGTTTGTGAAAACGCGGTTCTCTGTGTTGTATGACATGTATCATAAGTATCCCTATCATATTATGCGCATTGATTTGGTAAGATATTTGATACTGTATACCATGGGCGGGGTGTACGCTGACATGGACTACGAGTTTTGTGAACAGCGGGGAACGCTGAAAGAATTGTTTGAGTGGTTCCACAGGAACAACCGTGGATCTGACTTTGACCTCTACATTGTAGGATCCCCATGGAAACAAAACGAAAACGTACAAAACTCTTTCATGGCATCTTCCCCACATCACCCATACTGGCTTGATGTTATTCAAGAGGCAATAGCTTGGTCCAATGTTGACAGTATACTTGACGCAACAGGACCTCGGTTGATAGATAGATGTGTTACCAAATGGAATTCTGTAAATGTG
>VFQS010003536.1_pt1 | contig 11854 bp, 9 predicted proteins | sample 3512361 | NCBI WGS metagenome assembly VFQS01 (sample SAMN10412375, study PRJNA504923) | tailings metagenome | isolation source: Relicate 1 Philex TSF3 active mining | place: Philippines | reverse complement strand
TCGGGATCGGGGGCAATGATGTTGCCAGCACAGTGCAAGCCATAAAATACAACATCGTTGGCGGCTGCCGCGCGCTTGATTTCACGAATCTCGCTTTCGGGCATCTTGCCACGGCTCAGCCACGTATTCGATGCGGATTCAACCGCCGACCAACCACCCGCCTTGAGGGCGCTAAAATAGGCCGCGTAGTCCGTACCTTCGGCATTTGAGAACCGCGGTGTGGTCTGGCCAGACAGCCTGATGCGTGACTTTCCGGGCGTCAGGTCGCGGACGAGGTCTTCCGGTGGACTCCATTGGTAGAGGAAGTCCTCGCCCCACACGCTGGGTAGGCCTGGACCACGGGACTGGGCGGCGGCCCCTGCTGGGCCCGCGCTTGGGCCCGGCTTTGCGAACGCCGCGCTACCTGGCACGGCCATCGCACCTGCGGCAACGCCGGCGGCAGCGCCACGGGCTAACAAATCGCGTCGGGAAAAATCTGTCATAACTGCTCCTCGCCGATTTTGCTCTTTTTACACTTCATGGTCATAACGCGTCCGGCGCTTTGACCGGATCCGCAATCGGTGCCTTAACGATCAAGATATAAGCGAATGCACCCGCCAGAGCGACACAGGCGCTGATTAGCAAGGCATTCACGAACGAACCCGTTTTATCCACCACGATACCAGTAATCAAAGGGGCCGCAGCACCGGCAAGATAACCGCCGAAGTTCATCACGCTGCCCAGCGATGCCACTAGTCGACGCGGCGCGGCGACGCTGACCAGCGCCCAAGATCCGCCGCTCGCCAGATTGACGAAATACATGGCCAGCGTGAGGCATAGGATCGCCATAGAGAGGTTCGGCGTATAGGCTGCAGGCACGGTGAATGCGGCCGCAAAAATCAGTCCGATGCAGATCGGCAACTTGCGGCTGTTGATCGGGCCAAACCCACGCGCGAGCAACTTGTCAGCGGCATAACCGCTGGTCAATTGGCCCAGCGTGCCGCCCAGGAACGGGATCATCAATATCCAGCCGGATTCCGAAATGCTTAAGCCGCGTTCCTGTTGCAGATATGCCGGCAACCAGGTGACATAGAGGAACACCATATAGATAACGCCCATGAACCCTAAAGCTAGGCCCCAAGTGGTGCGTTCACGGAACAGTCCAAGCCATTCGGCAAAGGTCATCTGGTTTTCATCGCTTGCCGCGCGGTCAACGCCCGACAGGTGATCAACTTCCTCTGGCGAAAGCTCCACGTCGCGTCGGTCTCGATAGAGGGCATACCAGCCGATTGCGGCCAGAATTCCGGCCACGCCCATAATAATGAACATGCCGCGCCATCCGAATGCCAGCATCATTGCGGTCAGAAGCGGTGGCGCCAGCGCTGGGGCAATTGTGGATGATGCGACAAAAATGCCGGTCGGCGTGCCGCGTTCTTCCAACGCATACCATTCGCTAAACACCTTTGCACCGGCGGGAAACTGGGGCGCTTCGCCAATACCAAGAAAAATACGCGATACGATGAACTGGTTCAGCGTCTGGACTAAACCGCCCGCCAGCTGCGCTACGGACCATATAAGCAGCCCAGCGCCCAGCATAATCCGTGCGCCGATCCGGTCGAGCATCACGCCAAGTGGCAGCTGGGCGATTGCATAAGGCAACGAAAACGCCGACAGCAACAGGCCCATCTCGGACGCCGACAGGTTGAGTTCGGCTGAGACAGCCGGGTTGGCAATGGACAGCGCAATGCGGTCAAAATAGTTGATCAGGCCTGCCACCACCAGCAACACCAGCGCTGCCGTCTGTATGCGTTTTATCTTTGCCGATTTCACAACATTTTCTCCCGGTCTGCACTATTATTGGTGCTTACTTCGCAAACTCCTGCAGGGCCTGTAGTCGCCTGACTGAACACGCTTCTGAGAGAGTATCCGACCCAACAGGTCAGATGCGTCCAAACTCGTTCAGAAGATCCTCGATGGTCTTGCCCTGGGCAACCCATTCGCGGGTCCGCTGCTCCCGGTCGGCTTGTTCAAGCGCCAGCTCGAGCATTTCCTCCGCCCGCCCCAGCGGCACCACCACAACCGCATTGGTATCGGCCACGATGAAGTCCCCGGGATTGACAACTATTCCGCCGCACGAAATCGGGACGTTGATCGACAACTCCTCCTTGCGCTCCGAAAACATCGTGTGCGTACCGCGCGCGGTAATCGCCTTGGTCCAGATCGGCCAGTTGATATCCTCCAGCTCGTCAACATCGCGGCCGGCGCCATCGACGATCATCGCGCGGATACCGCGATTTTTAGCCAAGCCGCCCATCAGGCCGCCGCACACCGACGTTTCAGTGTCTCCGGTCGCATCGACCACGATCACGTCCCCGGGATGCCCCATTTCAAGGGCGCGCAGCGGATCGACCAGATCACCACCGGACAGCTGTACGGTGATGGCCTGGCCGGTCGCCTTGGCCTTGAAGGCTGGTTTGATCGCAGATGTCATGACGTTCTGGCGATACATTACGTCAGCAAAAATGCAGGCGATGGAATAGCGCGGTAGCAACGCATCGAACTTGGCCAGCAAATCGGGCCGCCGTTCGAAATCAGAAAACGTCTTAAGCATAGCTGCACTCCATCTCGAAAAAACTAAACAACTGCATTATTGTATCTTTGCCGACGCCTGCCGCCAATCGGATTTACCCGATCAGCCGCGGAAGCGGACGCCGAACGAGAAGAACCGACCCAGCGTATCTTCGCCGTTGCGGAACCCGCCAAACAGACCCGGTACACCTGCGGGGCCGCCGATACGCCCGATTGGGGTCGGCTGCTTGTCGAGCAGGTTGGTCACGCCAAAGTAGACATTCGTTTTATCGTTAACATCATAACCCAGCGTGAGGTTGAAGGTCTGGTAGGATGGCACGCGATCCCCGCCTTCGAGGTTGCGGAAAATCAGCGGTGCAACCGTTGGTGAGTTCGTGACAATCTGGTTGACGTCGTAAAACTCACTCGACCACCAGCGATGGCGCAAGTCTACCGTGACTGGCCCTGCGCGATAGGTGAGGAACGAAGTTATCTTAAGTTTCGGGTTCTCGTCTGCGCCCATGACGTTTTCCGGCGTGCCGCCAAGCGCAACCTGCGTCGTCATCAGTTCCGGTTGGTAGTTGGCAATCGAGCGCAGCGACAAGGTCCCTGGACCAACGTCGAGCGAGTAGGACAACTCAACGTCAACGCCCTTCGTCGTTACCAAGTTGGCATTGATCGGGCGGTTGAAGAAAGCGGTCGGGAAGTTCGCGGACGTCGTATTTGTCCAGGGCAAGGGACGCTGGATCAACTCACACAAGGGATCGGCCCCGAGCGAAGCAATACAAATGTTCTGGACCGTATTGTTTTGCCCTTGGAGCGTGCTGATCGCATTGGTGATCTTGATATTGTAGTAATCGACCGACAGCGTAAAGCGCGGCAGGAATGCCGGTTTGAGCACGAGACCGACGGTGAGCGTGCTGCCAATCTCTGGCTTAAGATTGCTGTTCGAGTCGGTGGTGACCGGAATTTGGCCGACGATACCGGTCAGCAAGTCGGTCTGACCCGACGGATTGATGTTGCGCGGCGCATAAAGGTCAACCAAGTTGGGCGCCCTGATGTCTCGCGAACGGGCCGCACGGATGCGTACACCGTCAAACGGCGCCCACTCCAAACCGGCCTTCCAGGTGTATACAACACCGCTGTTGCTGTAGTCGGTCCAGCGGACTGCACCGCCGAAGTCCAGATCCTGAACTGCCGGCAGATCGCGAAGCAGTGGAATCGCGATTTCCGCAGCCGCTTCCTTCACATCCTGGCTGACCGGCGTGCGGCTGCCACGGACATTGGATTGATACCGCAGGGTTGTTGGCCCGCAGTTGTAGCGCAGCCCCAGACATTCAGAAGCTGCGACAGGGTTCGGGTCGATACCGTCCACTTGATAGCTGAGTTTGCGGTACTCCCCGCTCAACGCAACCGAAACGTCACCCGCCGGCAGTTCGAAGACTGGGCCCGAGATCTGGGCATTGAAGGTGTCGAGCGAGGTATCGACGACGAACTGCGTTGTGGTTAGAATATAGTCGAGCGCAGCCTTACTCTCCGAAGTCGGTCCGAAAATGTTGATCGGCACGCATCCGGGGTAAAGGCCCGGATTGGTCAAAGACACACGGCAAACCACATTGCCATTTCGCACACCGGTATTGAAGAAGCCTTCGTCTACCGCGTCAAGAGCGGCGGCTGCCCTCAGGTTGTCGGTGTTGTTGATCAACCGGGTGTCCTGCTTGGACGAGGAATTCTGATAGGCAACTTCCCAAGCGAATTTACCAAAAGTGCCATCCAAGCCGACCACGGCCATGTAGTTTTCAGCGAAAGAATCCGGTGTCTTGGCATCCACAGTTGTGATGATCTTCGAAGCAAAAATCGACTGCCGTGCATTAGGGGCAGTGGTCAGCGCCGTCTGCAGTGCGATTGGCAAGAATGCGTTGGTCGAACTGATCTCCTGCAAACGGAATTCCACGGATTCGTGGGCGTTCCGGTTGTGGCTGTTCATATATGTGCCAAGGACGAAGAAATTGATGTCATCCGTGAGTTCGTAATCGAACCGACCATATCCCAAATGCTGGCGCTGCAAACCCTCAAGCGAGGCATTGAAGAAATAACCGCCTTGGCCGCCGCTGCTGACGGTCGGCCGACCCGGAACCGGAGTACCAACTTCCTGAATTTGGTAGATAGAGGATGGCGAACTGGCCGAAGAGTTTTGCAGGAAGATCAGGTTGCCCTGATTGTTGAACTGCGAGGAGCTCGAAGTGCCGCGGCTGACGATGCTGCCGAGGAAACTCGTCTGGTTAAGGCGCGTATCGCGAACAACGATATAAGGCGCTGCCTCCGTGCCCAGACCCTGAATCGACCAGTTGTTCCGGCCAAACTTACGAGTCGACTTATCAAATATACCGGGAGCATAATAATATTCATAGCTACCCATTATGTGGCCACGGCCACCGAACAGATCGGTACCGCCGGCGACGCCCAGCCGATAGTTCTCACCGTCATTGAGTTGCGAAATACCAAAGCGGGCGTCAACCTTAAGACCCGTGTAATCGCGATCGGTAACGAAGTTGACTACGCCAGCAACGGCGTCCGATCCGTAAACTGCCGACACACCGCCAGTTACCACATCGACCCGCTCTAGCAACATCGTAGGAACAAAGTCAGCATTGACCTGCGCCGTAGCAGAGGTCGGCGGAACGCGGCGGCCATCAAACAGGACAAGCGTGCGGTTGTTACCGAGGTTGCGCAGCGCCAATGAGCGCGCGCCGCCATTGCCGCCACCATTGCCAGGGCGGTTCTGCGGACCAGTCGACGTAAAGGCGGGCAGCTCTGACAGCGCTTGCACAACCGTGGTTGCAGGAGCAGCCGTTTCCAGCTGCTGGGTTGAGACAATAGTCGTCGGCACAGGGCTTTGACTGCCGTCACGCGCGATGCGCGAGCCCGTTACAACGATGGAATCGGCTGGTGGTGCTTCCGCGGCATCCGCGACATCTGCAGCCGCTGGCGCAGCCTCTTGGCCATAAGCCGCAGTAGCAAAGGCCAGAGCACTCGTCCCAGTCAAGAGTCCGAGCGCGAACTTAATATTCCTATTCATCTCTATTCCCCCCCAATTTATTCTTACGTAACTGCTATCTGTTGCGTTTCCCTCCACATCAACGGACCATGATCATGATATCACTTGGCCCACCCATGTACTTGGAACACCGACTCCAAAGTCAGGACAGCGTCACAAGCTTGTCGCAAATTTCAAATTTTACTGCAAACGATTTCATCAATAATTTTCACTTTAATAAAAAATCGCCTGCCGCGCAGAGCCGGCGATTACTATCTACTTTGATTGACGTTCAGCGACCCAAGCCCTGGCGCGGCCAGCCGCAGACGATAAACGTTGCCAGTGGCGGTGATATAGGCAGTCCGCCCATCCTTCCCGCCCCAGGCAATATTGGCTTGTGCAATGTCAGGGGTCCGAATCTGGCCCAGGACTTTACCTTGCGGGTTGATGATCCTGATTCCGCCGGGGCCGGATGTCCAAATGTTGCCCCGCGAATCAACCTTCAGGCCGTCAGGCACATCGCCGGGACGCGGGCCCGGATAACTGATCAGGCGCCGACCTGCCCCAACCGATCCATCTGCCTTGACGTCGTATATGTTCACGAACATCTCCGGGCCTGAGTTTGACACATAGAGCAAGCGGCCATCAGGCGAAAACGCGATCCCGTTGGGATTGGGCAGATCCACGATCACCGCAGTCAACTGCCCGTCCTTCCAACGATAGACGCCGTTATAAGGGATTTCCTTATCGGACGACCCGTCAAAGCCGGCGAGCCCGAATGCCGGATCGGTAAACCAAAGCGCCCCGTCAGCGGCAAAAACCATGTCGTTGGGGCTATTAAGACGCCGGCCCTGGGCGTCACGCTCAATCACCGACGTGATGGCCATGTCCTTCGTGATTCTTACAATCCGGCGACCTGCATGCTGCGCCATCAGGACCGAACCATCGCGATCCACAACTGCGCCGTTGGAACCGGGATATTCACTGTGCGGGGCATCTGTTGCACCGCCGGAATTCTCTAGCAGCAAACGCGTAGCCCCATCGCCGCCCACCGCAAACAGCTTATTGCCGACCAGATCCGAGAACCATATCTCGCCAAACGCCCACACCGGACCTTCGACGAATTGGAAGCCGCCGGCCACCTTCTCGATCACTGCACCCGGAGCAATCACGGCATCGAGCGCCGGACTGAAACGTTCAATCGAAGCCGAAGCAACCGAACCTGGAGCAATTGTCGCTGCAACCTCAGCTCTTAAACCGCTGCTTGCGCAGGTGCTTGCTAACAGCGCGACGGCGCAAGCAAGCGGGATACGCCCCCCCCAGTCTGACCGCAATGATCGCCGTGACGAACGCAAACTGTGGGTCATTCTCAAGGTCCAGCTCCCTATTGTTGGACATCACTACAATCGATTACAACATGAATGTCAAGACGTCTCGCGACGATGGAGGGCGTAGCGTGATGCAGCCTGCCGCGGAGCAATAATGCACTGCGCCGAGCGGTCAGTTACCGCGACAGCGTCCTGTACTATGCCCAGGCGGCAACGCGCTTTTGTCGTTAAACGGGAGCCATTCCGGTGGTGTCTCTAATCACGAGAGCTGTTGGCAACACAAGGTCTTCCTGCTGTTCGGCGCCCGCAAGCTGCTGGATCAGCAGCATGGCCGATTGATACCCCAGTTCCTCGGTCGGAACCCGCACCGTCGTCAGGGCCGGTTCGTATAAGCTAGCAATGCGCTGGTCATCGAAACCGATCACGGAAACCTGCTGCCCCACGGTCAGCCCGACCCGCTTCAGCGTCCGAATCACGCCAATCGCAATTTCATCATTGCCGGCGACAACAGCGGTTGGACGCGGATGGCAGGTCAGCAGAGCCTCCATGCCGCTTTCGCCTAACGCAGTGGAGTAATCGCCCGACAGACGCGGATAGGCGTTCGGGTCGAGTTTTGCTGCCGTCATAGCCGCCTCAAAGCCCGAGCGGCGACGTTGTGCAATGGTTTGCATGTCGGGGCCGCCGATGTGGGCGATGCGGCGATGGCCGAGCGCGATGAGATGGTTGGTCGCATCCATGGAGCCTTTGCGGTGATCCACCCGCGCGGCAGGAACCTGCAGGCCGCTGATCGTTTCAAGCGCCGCCACCAGCGGCGGCAAGCTGCCCTGGCGGTCAACAAGTTCATTCTGGCTTGAACTGGTAACCAGCACGATCCCGTCGGCACGCTGCGCAAGCGCCTGATCGATGAAAATCAGCTCACGGGCAATGTCGCGGTTGGTATGCCCCATCAGCACCGAATAGTTGGTTTCGCGCGCTGCGCGTTCCACACCGCGAAAGACCTCAAGGAAAAACGGGCTGAGCGTAGGCACAACAACGAACAGCAGCTGGGTTTTCTTGAGGCGCAGGCCGCGTGCAATCAGGTTGGGCCGATAGCCCATATGCTCCACCGCCTCGAGAATGCGGACGCGGGTTTCCTTGTTCAACAATTCCGGCCTGCTCAAGGCCCTCGAAACCGTTGCTGCGGAGACGTTTAAGCTTTGCGCGACCTCCTTGATGGAGATGTTGGAGTGCAATTTACGTTTGGATCTGCCCGTCATGAATGTCCGATCTCTACCAGAACGCTGGCCTAGTTAAGTTGAGCGGCTCCCGTCAAGCCAGCGGGTGCGATCGGGCATCAACTTCGTCGGCGCTGACCCAAGATGCCGCAACGAAAACATCCTAAACGCGAACCCAATTCGCGGGGGTATGATCGTGTAGTTGAGTTACGTCCTCATAGACCAGCCCATCAAACGGCACAAGGGTTGGGGCGGAGTAGTTGGCTACGGCTGAGCAGCACGAATCCAGCTTTGCGCCAGCTTTATCCTTAGACGGCGGTATTAGCCGGCGCTGCATGATCAGGCCTGCTCGGTGATCACACAAGCGGGCGACATCCGTCACGCAGCGGCGGGGTCAAGCGAATAGAACTGATAGCGCGTTTTCCAGCTCATCGGCTGGCCGCGATCGGCGCGGACGTGGATATAGGCTTCTGGGCAAGTGGTGCGCGGTGAAGACCAGAACACCAGATCCGACATCGGGGTATCCGACGTCACAAGGACGCCCGCACCTGTACGGGTATTTTTCACCCGAATGGCATAGTCTAATGCCGATGGGCCAAAACCGCGCAGCTGCATCCGGACCGAACCGACAACCGGCTTGATATAGCGGAGCATATTGCCCGCGACCTGCACCGCATCGCCGCGCACATTGAACGCTTCCAGTTGGAATGGAAACGCTACCTCGACATCCGGCCCGCTCGGCTGACCGTCCAGCACAAAGAAATTGTGGTTGTACATTTGCGTGTCGATCGGGTTTGCGCCGGTGGATTCCAGCCGCTGGGTCAGCACCAGTTCGGGCTTGCCTGCTGGCAGCGATACCGTCTTGATATGGCGGTATCCATAACCCGACTGCGGATCGTTGACCTCGTGGATGAAGTCCACTGCATCGCGCCGCACGCGGGTGGTCCACCGGCCAGAATCGACGATTTCGAGCGTTGGAAAACCCCGCGGCATCTCGGCGGGCTTGCGTAAGACACCTACTCCAATCTTGACGAATGTGCCGCCAACGGACGCCGCATCGAACCCCTGCCCCGTCACCCAGTCCTGTGCCGGGCCGGCGACTGCATCATGCTTCTTTGGGTCGTATTTATCGAACCAGCGGCCGAAATAGCTGTGGCCGTTGACCCGCAGCTCGGCAATCAGCCCGGACCAATCAAAGCGGGTTCCGCGATAGTAACCGCGATCAGGATCGGGCAAATAGAGAACCGCGGTGACAAGTCCGTTGCTAATCTGCACCGCAGGCGCGTCTGGCGCGTCAGGATCGGGTGATGGCACGGCGCCGGTGGTGGTCTTGGCAAAGACCCGCCGCGGCAACAGCGCGGCAGCAGCGCCCGCGAGCATCATTGCACGGCGGCTGACGTGTGTCGTTACGTGATCGGTAATGCGCATGGCCGGCTCTCCCCCGTTGCGTGATCTTGATATTGTGGCCGCGCTGTCACTTTGCAGGCGCAGGATAGGTGGCGGCAAGATAGGCGGCGATGCGTTGCTGGTCTTCAACCGCTACGGGCGCACCATAGCTGACCATTTTGGCGATGGTCTCCTTCCACCCAGCCAGATCCTTGCGGTGCGATGTGGCATCGCCGATTTCATGGCAGCTTGAACAGTTGGCCTCGAAAATGGCCTTGCCCTCCGCATCTTCGACCGGCGCGCTCTGCGCCGATTGCCCGTCATCCTCAACCGCGACCGCTTGCGCAATTCCCGCCATGCCGGATGCGGCCAAAAGGGCCAAGGCCAGCGACGATCGTGTGAATGTTTTAACCATGGAAAAAGACGTCCTAATTTTGGTGTTTGTGCATTCTGCGCCTGCCACGCCAGTTAGTTCGCCATGTAGAGGAAGCTGGCTGGTTGATCGGTGGTGTTGACCAAGGCGTGCGCCGTAATCCCGGTTGGTGGAACCATATAGGCAGTACCTGCTGGTAAGCGCCGCAATTCCTTACCGATCAATAAGTCGACATATCCGCGGGTCGCAATCCAGATCTCCTCCGTTCCAGCTGCCGCGCTGTATGGCCGCGACATTGCCATTGCGCCCAGTTCGACCTGAGTGATTGCGCCATATTGCAGCAGGCCTTCTTTAACTGTGATAAGCCGCCGTTCCCGGTTGTGCCATGAATTGATCTTCTGTGGCACTGCGCGATTATTGACGACCTGAAGCTTGGTAGAAGGCGCCTTGCCTGCAGGGATCCGCTCGCTCACGACGTAGAAATTGAGGTACGATTCGCCCGTTGCCAGCAGCTGAAAATCCATGCCCGGTGCAATGGTGAAAGCCATGCCCTGTTCCAGTGCGATGGTTTTCCCGCCAGAGGTGATGGTACCGGTACCGGAATCCACCACGAAGGACTGCTGAATTCCGTTCAGCTCGCCATCCATCGGACGCGCCTTTGCGCCCGGTTCCAACTGGGCAAAACTGACCGCCGTGGCACGGGTCAACACCGCGCCAGTCCGCGTTGGATGCAGCGGATCGGGGCCTTCCAGCGTGGTCAGCATGTCACGGAAATAGACATTGCCGTGCATGATCCGGGGAACTTCATCCCGCCAACTGCCCATATACATGTCTACGTCAGGCTCGTTCTTCCGCACATAGGACTTGTTGTCGAGCCGTGCGAAATCCAATCGCGGCGGGTTAGGCGGGGTGCTGGCGCGCTGTGCCGGGCCAACAAAAAGCATCTCCACCGGTTCGTCGCCCAGATTGATATTGCTGTGCGCGGTCAGGCCCGTTGGCGGTATGCGATAGGCCTGGCCCGGCATCATCCGGGTCATATGCTTGCCCAGCGTCAGGACGGTTTCACCCCGCACCGCGATCCATACCTCTTCGCCTGGATGGCTGTGCGGGTGGGGCATGGTGCGCGGGGCAATGGTACACAGGTTGAAGCCGTTGGGGCCGCCATTGCAGATATGCACCCAGTGCGCGCCAATCTGGCGGTTATTGTCGAACCGGTTGTAAAGCGTGACATCCCCGGTCAGCGCGAAATTGTCGGGCAGGGTCTCCCAGCGGACATAGAACTCCAGTGGCTCTTTACCGGTGCTGGTCAGCGTGAAGTCAAAGTCCGACGTCAGCGTAAAGCCCGTTCCGTCGGCGATGGGATGCGTCCGGCCATTTACTGTCAGCGTGCCAGATCCCCCGGCAGTATAGAACACCTGCCGGTCCCCCGAAGGCGCCCTGCCCGTGGCCGTGGCACCGGGTGCGAGCGTGGCGCGGCTGATCGCCTTCATGTACTGCAGCACCGCACCCCTTCTGTCCGGACGGAGCGGTTCTTCGGTGGTCAGCTGGGTCAATATGTCACGGAACACCAGCGCGCTATAAGCGATCCGTTCCGGCGCATCGCGATAGTCGCCGATGAACATAGGCACGTCAGGATCGTTGGCGGGATCGACCGGCGAAGGATCCAGCGCGTCTTCGCGAGCCATTGGGGCAGCCGCCGTTTGTGCGTGAACCGCAGGCGTTCCCAGCACGATGGCCAGAGCCGAAACAAGGTAAGGGATTTTCATCATGGCCTCAGTTTCTATATGTTCCAATGCTGCTCCGCGCAAACGATGGCAGCGCTCTACCCACCATGGCTCAGGCCATGTTGTCCGTGATCGACTGGATGAAAAGTCGCATGGCCTTTACCGTATCGGTCGGCAGGGTCTCGGTCGGGCCCCAGAAGTCGATCGAATAGATCCCCCGGAAACCACCCGCCTCGGCGTTACGC
>VFQS010003534.1_pt1 | contig 11855 bp, 10 predicted proteins | sample 3512361 | NCBI WGS metagenome assembly VFQS01 (sample SAMN10412375, study PRJNA504923) | tailings metagenome | isolation source: Relicate 1 Philex TSF3 active mining | place: Philippines | reverse complement strand
CCCCAAAACCCCAAAACCCCTATATGTATCATATATACTTTAATTATTTTATAATAATATCATTGATTAATCATTCTTGTTATTCAACGTCTTCAATATGTCGAGGGTCGAGCTTCGAACTCGACTCTCCAATCTCTTCTTTCGACTCTTCTTCTATATCTTCAACCCTAATCCTATCCAAATCCCTCGAGTGACTATCTTTTTTGTGAGGGGTGTTTGTGTTAGCGGGGGCGACTTTCTCGAAGGGTTTAGTTCGGGTAGCGCCCCTCAATTTTTTGTAACCTTTTTCAATTCTTTGAGTCTCCAGCTTTTTATGCCGTTTTTCTCTCTCCAAGGCGACCTGGTGCAGATTTTTCTCATGCTTAAGGTGCACGATCACCACTGCATCAGACTCAGCCTTAATCCTATCGCGTTCAGCTACTAACAGTCTAAGCTGTTCTCGCATCTCAACAATTTTAGGGTTTGAACTGGCACTGCCACTAGGCTGTTTGCTTTATTATGCGTTATTTATGACTAAGAAGCCCTGATCTTTGAAGTTGTCTCCTTTGATGAAGTCCACCTAAGGGATCACTGTCTCTTATTTAAGGTGGTCCCCTTTGGTATGTGTCTAAGCAGTGTTGATAGCAGGGTCTTACTCTGTTGGGTTGCTCGCTATCTCCTTTAGCTAGTTTTCAAGATCAAGGATCTACTATTGTAAAGAATCAATAGATGCTTCACTGTTTTATTGCTCTTAGGATTATTCTTACTCAATACTATCGTCTAAGCCATTGAACTAAATAGGTCTAAATGAGTCTTTAAGTACTTCTTAGTCTGTATTTCTCTTATATTGATTTTTATTGTCTTCGTAGAAGTCCACTTCTAAGAAGACACTCTGATCTTGAATAAATGTGTGCTATTACTAGGCTTCATCGTCAGGGCCCTAGTTCAATTCGGCCAAACTATTGTCTGAAATCGGTCCTTTCTTCATATACTTACGTTTAAATAGCTTGGCATTTTTCTCTAAGTAGGCAACTCGCGCTTACTCTGGGTCAATCCCCGCCGCCTTCAGCACCTTCAGCTCCTGCAAGTACAAATTGACCTTCTCGATGTTTTTGGTATTTAGGGTAAGCTAGCCATTATCATAGAGGTTCTTGAGTCTATCCAACATGTCTATGTATTTCTCGCGCAGCAATTCATTCTCCTCTCTCACTATGATCTCTTGTTGCAGTCGCTCCAGCTTCTGTGACTGCCCACACAGACAGAATAGAGTGTAGATCTTTCCAAACTTTTTGATCAACATCGACTTCACCTCAAAGTACATAGAGATAGCCCATAAGATCAAGAACGAGAAGTTTGAGAACACGATTACCAAAAAGAAGAAAATCTTAGTATTCTCATCAAGAACGACTAAAGAGTTAAGACTATATTAGAGATATATGACTTACTTCCTTGGCCAGTGGTTTGACCACTCTCGATGTCGGTAACAGGAATTTGAACAAGATAGAAGATGCCGCAGTAAATGGTTAACATAGATGCAAGAAGAGACATGATCTCAAGCCTGTTAAGGATCACTGTCTAGAATGGAGCCAGGGTCATTGTTAGGACCGAGAAAAGAATTAGCAGCACAAATACCACTAGTGCTTGTAAGAGGACTCCAAACTAAACCAAGAATGATTAAATGAGGATCATAGCAATCTTCCGGAACATAATCACGATCTCCCAGTAATAGTAGCGCAGAACGTAGCCACGGAAGAGAAAACCTAGTTTTTGCCTCACTTCAATCCTATCTAGCTTCTGTCGGTCCATCGAGAGCAGGATCAATGCGAATATGGGAATGCCAAAACCCCATAATAGCATGCCAAATGGTAGAGCGATTCCCAGTGACCAAAAGGAGTGCAAGCCTTGATAACATTTAATCTCCAGATCATATTTGAGTCTAGATTCTCCATCGATGTCAAGGCAGCTATTTAATATTATATTCTAATTATAAATATATACTTACTAGAAAGCTTGAAAGACTTGCTTCACTATGTTAGGATGTACAAAGAACAAAAGAATTACCATTGTCGAAATCGTTTTGGTCTTGATCATGTCAAAGCTCATCTTCTATTTCAAGGATATTAACTTCCACCCCCCAATAGCCAGCAAACACATCACGACAGGCAGAAGAATGAAAAGAAGGAGTTTCATATAGAATATTCTGAATCCTTAATCGCCTGATTTCAAGTTTCTAACATAATTAGCGGTCAAGCAATCAATGGAGAAAATTTGAGTCGCTGCTTCTCCCACTGGCTCATTGACCTTAAAGAAGCCTTAGACTTTCTCAGGCCACTTGAAATCAAATGAGGCTGTCAAGACTACCAGCTGGATATGATTTAGAAGAATCTTTTGGAAAACTGAAGTAATATTTCGTTTCTCTGATGCTCCATTCAATGTAGATCTGATCATAAAAACAAGTAGCCCTGAGAAAATGAGGAGAATGGCTACAATTTTGATTATATTTGACACCGGCTCCGGACACTGCTAGCAATCAAATGAACTTGATCGGGTATATCCTGGATCGCAGTCTGCACACAAAATACCTTTGTAGCCAGTTTTGCAATCCCCTTGAGGAAGATAATTGGGAGGCAATATTCCTCTAAAAGGATCAGAGAAAGAAATACTTACAGACAAGCTTCTGGGTTGACACATTTAATAAAATTGAAGGTGATATTAGATTTTCTCCAATAGCCAGGCTTAGGACCTATAAAGCTTCCTCCAAAGCATATTGCCATTTCTTATGGACACTTTTTGCATTCACCTGGGCTATCCATAGTCGAGAGTGAAAATGAGGTGTTTGCTGGGCATTCCAAACATCTAAATATTGTAAACAGTTTAATATACTTACTGTCCTGAGTCAGTGAATTTTTCACCTGGTTAACATTTTCTCACTTCAAGATCAAGTTAGAAGTCTATACCAGTGTCTCCAGTTGAAGTAGGGGTCGCAGATGTCTCCAAGAAGCTTCTTGAAGGTGAAGAAGAATTCTTAGTCGTCTCCTTATTCGATGGCTTGTTCATATCGATTGCGTCGGTAATGAACTTCAGCTTATAATTTGCACCCGGGGTACCAGTAAATTAAAGGTTCTCAACCTTGAACACACCTTTTTAGGAAAAGAAATTAGTCTAGCCTGCCATAGTTGGCGCATAGGTTGTTGCATTGGAGTTGTTTTTGTAAGAAGGATCGATTTATATGGTAAGCTTGGAATTTGTTGCAGTTCCCACAATATTTCCATACTTGTCAATAAGTCCAATGTACATAGGTTTAATCGGTGCTCCACTTTTTACTCCATCTTATTTGCCCTTATCGGCAGCTGCTTTAGCATTAGTATCCTATAGATCTCGTTGAGACAGAATTCTATAGTATTTATCTTATGTATTCTTGATGGGATTTGCCCGGACCATTTAAGCGTCATATTATGATTGATTAAGAGACACCATTTTCGCAGGGAAAGATCCGATGTCGTTAGCATATATTAAAGCATTATTCTAGCTGAATTGACGATCAGAGAGAAATGTGAATTTTGGTTCGACCTGTCCCCAATAGATCGCTCCTCCACTCTCTCCAGCTGTGTTTTGAGTAAATGTATTTGTCCCTCTGATCTCTAGCTGGCAGTTGAAAGTCACTTCTTCACATTCGTAGTAAATTGACCCTCCTTTCACATCTGCTATATTTGATGTAAAACTAGACCCTGCAATCAGCATTGATTTTATATTTATCAGGCTCAGAGCTCCCCCATTTCCATCCGTAGCATTGTTATTTTAGAATGTGGACCCATGAATCTAATATGTCTCAATTAAACCTCTATATATTCTTACCTAATAATAATATATCCGGGTATCATTCTATATGTCTTTGACAGTTTGCGTCTCTTCCAGGCTGATAGCGCCCCCGTTCATTGCTTTGGAGTCTTAAATGTGGAAGTTGTCAGCGTAGAACGAGATGCAGTTGTAGCACTAGATGGCTCCTCCGTCCTGATTAAGCTTAGTCTGCTGCTTCGCATTTCCTATCACAAACACACTTTTATCACCGGAAAGTATGTGGCTTACTTTGAATCTTCACATTCTTTCCAATGAATTTGATCTGTTCCAAATAGAGGGAGTTGTAGGAATCGCCATTTTGGATAGAGACGGAGTCAAGGGTCAGATTCTACTCGCCATACTGGGAAAAGATGTCTGAGCCATCTTCATTTGCGAAGTTTTTCTGGAAGATCGAGTTTTGAGTTATCTTAACCTCGTTGAATGAAACCAAATAGAGAGCACCTCCAGAGTACACAGCTTGGTTGCCCTAGAAAGTCGATCTCATTATATTCAGTATGGTAGCTATACAATAGATAAGGGTATATTAACTTACATCCAGAGAGGTATATTGCACCACCCATTTAAGCATAACCGTTGACAAATGTTGACCCAGTGATGTTAAGTTAGACACCCATAATCAAGTGAATAAAAGCCCCCTTGGTTAACAAATTTGTTGCAGATGATACCATGCTGGAAGACATTAGAGGATCCTCAAAGGTACATGAAATTATTGACACATTTGAGAAACCGATAAAGATATTCTTCGAAAGCTTAGTAGCCTGATTCTTGATAAATTATGATTTCGTGATAGTGAAGTTATAGGCGTAGATGATCTGTATTGTGTTTGCCCCAGCTTGATTATTTGAGAATTTTGTTCCCTCAATTTTTATTCTATTATCCTTAGCAGGGTTATTCACATAAATACAGGATCCTTGGTCTGCATAGTTATCATAGAGTTAGGAGTCCATCAATTCAAAGTAAGAATTAGTTAGCCCTTAAATAATGCCGCCAGATACTATCGCATGGTTTTTCTGAGCTTTAACATTGCTAAGGTAGGTAAAGCCTTAGTTATCTTGGTAGATGACTCCACCCTCAACACCATAATTCTAGATGAATTCAGACTTCACTAGGTTAAGTCTGCTTCCACTGATCTTAAAGACTCCTCCCTTATTAGCGCTATTAGCTGTATTAAAATTTAGACAGTCTTTGAAAGCTTACACTGAAAGAGAGATCCTGTATCGTTTAGTGTGGTACTGCTTTCGAGCCTAATGAGTCCTCCCTGATCTCCATTGTAACAATTCTAGAAAGTATTTCCATTGAGGACCACCGCTCGCACGGCTTTAAATACAAATGCTGTCCCCTCATACTTTGGATTAGTTTTGACACTCAAATTTTTCATTGCAGACACAATGTCGTTCTTTGATATCATCATGCTATTGCATTCCATAGTAGACTTCGATATTGATACGTTGGTTTTGTACGATTGAGACTCTACGATCATTATACGGCCTTCCGGGGACCAAGAATCTGTGACAATTGAAGAGCTGACGTTGAACCATCTGCTCTTGCTGATAGCTGCAAATCCACCTTGCTAGTCCCTGGCAGTTGTGTTCTTAATGTAAGCATTCGAGATACTCACGTCAATTGAATCGTTCTCCACATAGATAGTGCCTCCCTATTAATACGCAAAGCTTTTCTCAATGTATATCTGATCGATTTTGAAGCTCTGAGTGGTGCTTTTTGACAGTGCAGCGCGTGTTAACATGAACGTGCCGCCCTTCATGATCGCTTAATTTTAAATGAAGTAGCAATAGGAGAGCTCAAGGTTTGACGAGTCCTGCATATAGATGGAGCCCCCTTGCACGGCAAAGACAACGATGAAAGCTGTGTCATAAACAATTGCAGAAGGTGTATCCTTTAGGTTCAGGGCACCACCGAAGATACCTGCATTATAATAGTATCCTGATGATTAATCGGTGAAATTTGCCCTATTGATATAGATAACTCCATTTTGAAGGACGTAGTTGTTAAGGAAAGAGTTTTACCCGGCAATCATCTATCCATTGGCCGATTCATAGCCTATGACTCCCAGAAAATCTACTTATTAATCGAATTCTTCATAGTTAGCGATTCCAAAGCTCATCCTCTTCTGCATCTCTACTTCATCTGTCTCGTTGTAAAACTTTTGATCAATGTTGTTATAAATCAGGAGAGGGAGTGACCTGGCGTACAATACCAGATAAAGTGTAGGCTATGTCGTAGCATAGTTGAGTGCTGTCTAGTTGGTGAGCAGGACGGCATTAGATGTATTGTATGGCATGAAGGTGCAGTAGCTGATCTCAAATCTGTTAGCTTTTTCAATGTAGAAATGACCTGCCTTCAAATGAACATCTGGTTGATTACGATAATTGAGGATAAAGTTCTGATCAAAGTTGGCCTTAGAAATGGAGATATTGAGGTATTCATTGTTGCTGTATATCAACCCAGCTCTTCCATACTTTGCATAGTTGTTTGTGTAATTCACCATGTGCATCATAAAATTGGCTAGATCCGAGCTAACATCAATTTTCTCAGAAGCATTTGACTTAAAGTATGCGAGAGCCCCCTCTTATTCCGCAGTGTTATTGACTACCAAGGCAAGTTCCATACTAATCTTGATCCTACTCCCCTCTGAGTACAAGATGCACCCTGTTTCGCATTATGTATTTGAGTAAAGCGTGTAGCTAGTTTGAATTGTGCATGTGGCACAATAAAATATGCCACCTTTAGTACCATAATTATCATCACAACTACTATTGGTGACAGTGAGATATGATTGGTCTGAGGTTGAATTTTGTGCCCTAATTGCAAAAACTCCGCCCTCTTACGCCCTATTTTGATTGAATATCGAGTTATAAAATTAGACATTTTCACAGCTCAAGCAATAAAGCACTCCACCCTGATAGGCTTAGTTGTCTAAAAAGTGGAATAAACTAATCAAATATATTGTTCTTACATTGAAAAGTGCTGTTGAAATCAGAGAAGTTGACCGGTTTTTCCGCATAGATATAGAAAACGCCGCCTTTCGTGGTCAAGTCAGCCCCTCGATAGGTGTTACTCTCTGAGATCACAGTCAGAGTGCCACTTGTAGACCGTAGGAAAAAGAAGGAGCCGAGGTTCATCTAATCTAGCTTTGCTTATAATTGAGTATTTGATGTTATGACTCTGCTCTTGGCATCTCTCCAAAGCTAACTTTCCACAGTGTCATTCTGAATGTTCAAATAATTGTCAAAGGTGCAATTCTTGATGTTCAGCTCGAAATCATTAGATTGATCAAGGAACAAAATGAGGCCTCGATAGGCGAGCTTCGAGATTTTAGCCTAATCTGTGAAATTTTCAGCAAAGTTCGGATTGAAATTTGTGAAGATAGAATCAATCATAGTTATTTTGGGCACGGACACATCATTGTTGGCGAACAAATTTATAATGCCACCGTCCCCAGAACACTTAGTGTTGTTGAATATTGAAGATTCAATCAGTAATTCTGTATTCGGCGCATCGGTCAAGGAAATAATTCCTGCTGTTGACTAGATAGAATTAAAAGAGGATTGGCTGATATTCAAGCTTGAGCTATCCCGCTCAAACGAAGCTTGTAGTAGGGCGCCAGTACCTCCTTTAAGCACCATTATGCTCACATTCTTAATAGTGATTCCGTATAGTGAGGGGTCGGTGTAGTAATCACTGTTTCTTACAATCACATTGAAGATGGTTGGATCTCCAGATGGAGCCGACGGATCTGCCAAGACTCCCTTATCCATATTGTTCACATTTTTTACCACAATATTTGTGAGCTCAAATTTCATGACAGTGAAGGAAAAGTAGAAGAATGACGTGCCACACTCCCAACATTGAACATCGTTCATCTCGAAGCCGTCACCGAAGACAATTAAACCGAGAGAAGCACGATTATTTTCAATTAACTAATCCTCCCTATGACAAGGATCAAAAGATTAATAAAACTTACTTCTAGATGCCAACCATCAGTGTAACTTAGGTGTCTTTATCTAATTTAGAGTGGCGCTCGAAATATATTTCAGTCAAGTTGTAGTTAAAGTTGAATCCGGTCACAGCAGTAGTCTCCCAGTCGAAGTTGTACATCGGGTGTATCTGCCACTGTGCCCATGTCTATGACGATAATGTCTCGTAGAACTCGGGATAGCTATTTTTGAACTCTGTTCCATACTACGATCGAATTGTCACTCCAGTGATGTTGAGAGTCCCAATAAAATAGTTACCATAGATAATCATTCCACGGGTCGTTGAATAGAAAGGTTCATACATGAAGTTTTCCTAGAAGTCTAATCTCTCCATGTGAAAGTACGATGCATAGGAGAAATGAATCAAGGATATCATCAGGTAGCTCTCTGAGGGATTTATAAAAGAAGTACCATAATCGATGCTTTACACATAAGTTTCATAAGAGTAAGTCGCGTAGATATCAGAACTTTAGTCCAAGTCTCTACTGATGAAGGAATTGTAGGTGCTTCTCATGAAATTAGTTATCTCTACAATGTTTTCACCATTATTTAAATAGGTATCTTAAATGAGGTAAAAGCGGGTGAAGCCCTTGATGTCGATCAAGCCGTCACCGAAGCCACCATAATTACGAAAGAAAGTATTGTTGAACATTAAATTCTTGTATCTCGGCACAACTACTGTTGCACCTTATTAGGTTACAAAAGACTATGCCTGATCGTTAGGGACTAGGGTATTGTTGTAGTAGAGAAAATCAAAGAAAACATTATCGCTAATAGTGCTATTATCAAATATCTAGTCTTGATTTGAGCCGTTTTCAGCAACATAATTAGTCAAATTCTCAGTACATTGAAAGGAAATGAGTGAGCCGCCATACTTGGGACAGCCAAAATTGTAGTTGAACACATTAGACTATAAGGAGAGGCCCATGCAGAAGGAGTAGTAAGGATTTATCATGTAGCCGTCAATTGTCTAATTTGCCTCACTCCGTATGAAGATGGCTGAGTTCGCAAAGAAAGTAGCTGTGTAGTTGAAAATGTTTCCATAAATCACCACATATTGTCGCTGCGTTGTGAACTCCTTTAAGTTCTCAATATATACTAAGCCTTTGACAGCTGAATTCTTGGTGAATATATTCTCAACAATTTTTATTGTGAACTGATTCTGCCTGATTGATATGAGATTTTTAATTTGCAAGTTGTTAAATGAGTCTTTATAGAGTGGATACTTTTTAGATTTTGGGTTTTTCATATCAGCATTATTATATACGCTGCAGTCAGAAATGGCGAGATTGTTATTTTCGAAAAAGTTATTGGCGATTGTTATGGGCCCTTGGAACTTTCTCAGCTGCAGGATCTTGCCATGATATTGCATACCATTATCAGCATTCACAAACACTGCAGAGGTCGTTGGGGTCATTCCGAAGTTGAAATATTGGAAAACACTTCCCTTAATCTCTAGAGAGAAGCAGGCCGGAATTGTATTTGAGAACTGATTGATATCAGATGTGCACACTCCTGAAAATGGCGACTGTGAGAAGAAATTATTTCTTAGCTCCTTTTCCCTATGCAATTCAGTCTCAAGCCTTGAGAGTCGCAAAGAGTATAGTTAATCCTATGGTGCCGCATTGGTGTCAACCGTGGGCAGGGTTAAGGTTTTCTTGTAGTTTCTAACTATTGAACCACAAGTACCGAACCTCTCAAACTTAGAATCGATTATTGAAATGTGACCGCCATAGTTGTTCGTCTCGATTAGAGAGTTGAATTCGTATATAAAATTTTAAAAGGTGCAGCCCTAAAAGTTATAATCTTTGAGTTATTTTTATTATTACTTAAATCAGCAAAGAAGGTGGTGATGTCATTAAAGTCTTTGGTGTCAAGTCAAAGGAGATGAAACTTCCACCTTACGCCACTTGGCAGTCCTCAGTTCTATTGAATTTTAATATTTGACAAAGGTTGAATCTTACGGCTGTTTGTATTTTGCAGTTAGGTTGCAGTCAGATTAGGTCGCAGTTTCCCCTTATATTGTATTAAGGTCTGGATCGATAGAACAACACCTTTCATTAGTGAGCATGCATGGAATAGTCTCATTATAATCTGAAAATTAGGATTGAGTCAATATAATACTTACTCATGATGGAGTCCAAGCTGTCGAAGATTAGATTAGTCAGGGTTAGTCCCCTTCCCACCTTGATATGAAAGTTGTGTCTCACCTTATTATATATAGTGACTTTATCATCCTAGTTGTAACACTTAGTGACATCCGAGCAATAGTAGGGTGTGATAGCAAGTTTCATATTCTGAGATTCTCTTGCCTGTGTGAGCGCTTTATATGGTATGTAGAGACTGTTTTGCAAGAGATAGTGGTCACTCGACGTTTATCCCTTCATCAGGTATATAGTCAAGTCACACAATGTGTAGGTTGCACAGATTTCATGAGCCTTCTCAAGAGCGTCCTGAAGATCTTCGAAAGGCTGAAGTTCACTACCATCGAGTAAAGACGGTGAGTAATTTTAAAAAGTTCTATCAGACGTCACGAAGAGACTGAATGTCTCGGGCGTTGAAGGAGCGACCATCTGGATGCATGTACCGTAAGACTTGGTGACATCACTCAGAGACAAGTAGAAACCTTGCTTACATGAGAGGCATTAGTTATCAAGAGGACCCATGCACTCATCACATTGGGAGTTACATTCTAATTTAGTTGGTTAATATATAAAGCTTCATTACAGAGGCATACTGATGAGTTCAATATTCCGCGAGGTTTATAAGTTTTATAGCCGTACATGCCTCCGGTTTAGGGACTATAGGGGCAACTTGACACGCATCTTTATTTCCCAGTCGCTGAATCTGTGTACAAATAGCCGTTCTTGCAGCCAATGCAAGTAGGAACCTGATTGTTATCAAGGGTACATGTATCACAGTCGTCGTACTCCTTGTAAATCTGCAATTAATTTTCAGAGTCAAGATATGCATTGCAATCTAAAAATAGCTTAATAAGTTAATATAATTTATACTTAAGCAGGTGTCATTGGCTGGGGACGGGGAGTACTTGGATAAGCATTGAGTACAGTTGCGAACTCCACCATCGCAAGTAATGCAACGGTCAACCTAACATGATGAACAAAAGCGTTGGTCGTTTAAAAAATAACTGTCCATGCACATAATGCAAGAGATGTCGCTACCTTAGCTCCCAGCCATACAATTATCAAAGTAGGGTTATATTTGCTGTCCCGAACACTGAGGTCCTTGGAAGGTTGAATCGACACAGGACTCACAAGTGCCTAGATCGTTTTCACTGCACTTCAAGCATTTCTTGTCATTCAAGCAATCTAAGTACTGATAAGCAAAGGGTGACTTACTTGTGCATTGATAGAAATTGCTGCCTTGATACTTCTGGCCAGTGTTATAGTTGACAATAGGTTGGTTGCTAACAAGGGCTAGGGGCTCACAACTTTCGCAGCCATTAATGATGTTACATGAAGTACAATGATCTCCGCAATGTTAACACATCCCTGTGATAGGATTGTTGACGTAAGCATGGTGAGCTTTCGTGCAATCGCTCACACAAAAAGTGAATGATGTGGGGTATTATGGGGATGTTGAGTAAGTAGTATTAGATAGCAAATATAGACCATCCATGCACAATGTACATTTGGGATAGCTCTACTATGAAGTCTGGGAACACTGTGAACAGCCAAACATTATCCCAGAGCACTCTGAAAATTACGTCATCAATATTTGCACTTACTAACGCAGGCCCTATCATTTGAACTGTAATATTCATCGTTCGCACCTATAACAATGACTCATTCTTTCACTTACATGATATAGTTTGTTACATTGGTTGACCTGATCCCTCTCAAATGGTTATTACAAACAACATCAGTATGAAATATTGAGTGGATATAGTAAGAGAGTATTTGTTTTTCATATTAATAATATAATGAAAGTTTAAATAAAAACTAGATATTCATGGTTAAATAGATGGATGAAAGAGAGATAAGGGGTTTTGGGGTTTTGGGG
>VFQS010003533.1_pt1 | contig 11856 bp, 23 predicted proteins | sample 3512361 | NCBI WGS metagenome assembly VFQS01 (sample SAMN10412375, study PRJNA504923) | tailings metagenome | isolation source: Relicate 1 Philex TSF3 active mining | place: Philippines | reverse complement strand
CTTTGCCTGAATATGCTAAAGATATTAAATTAAATCTTGATGCTGTCATTAATCGCAGCACCATAGACCCAGAGTTGGCGCTCCACTTGGCTATATCAGCCTCCTTTGCTACAGGAAATAGCAGATTAACTCTTTTAATTTCTAATGATTCTAAAAATGAAGTAGAAAAAGAGGCAGCCTATACTGCAGCATCTTTGATGGCTCAAAATAATATATGGTACCCATATGTTGAAATGGCGGACGACCCTAACTTAAAAGGCCTTCCTGCACAGCTAAGAATGAATGCGATAGCCTCACATGGCGGGACCACAAAAGCCAATTTTGAAGCATACTCATTAGCAGCATCAATAATTGGTAAATGCCATTTTTGTGTTAAAGCACATTATGAATTATTAAAGCAAGAGGGATTTACTCTTGAACAATTAAGAGACATTGGAAGAATTGCTGCGGTAATAAATGCGTTGTCTAAAATATTAAATCAGCCACCATCTAATCATCCAAAACCTTATTATATCTAATTATGAAAAATAAAGATAAAATAAAAGAAAATCATATAAAACATATAGTTGGAGATATGGTTATACTTGACGACTATTTAGGAAACGTTTATGTTCCATATGTAATTCCATCATTGCAAAATAAAGTTCTTAAAAATGTATCAAATACTACATATTATCAAAAGGGTGTTGAGTATCAAATAAATAACTGGGGTTATAGGAGCAGAGAATTTAAAGAAAATGAAAATGTAGACCTACTAGCACTTGGCTGCTCAAATACTTTTGGCCAGGGATTGCCGATGGAGTTTACCTGGCCGTATTTAATAAATTCAGAAAAAATTAAAACTATTAATTCCATTGCAGCACCAGGCGACAGTGCGCAGGGTCAGGTAATTAAATTTTTTGAATATGTTAAAAAATTTGGTAATCCTAAAAATTTATTTGCAGTAATGCCAGTGTACAGATTTGAATTTCCTTTAGATGAAGGATATTGGAAAATATCTAATCCAGAAAAAGATTATACTCTAGTTCAAGATAACAAGGCAAGAGTTGTTTTATCGATTGGATCAAACCAAAATTTTGAAAAATATGCTGCTGCTCCGTATGACCCCAATCATGTTTTTACAAGAAATATGGCTAGATATTACACGCACACATTTTTAAATATTTTAGAGGTTTACTGTAAATCTAATAATATTAATTTTAAATATACTATTCATGAATATGATTATAGGCATAATACAAAAGACCCCCAAGAATCTTTAAAAAAAATGATGTTAAATTATAGTGATAGTTATTTTGATTATAAATATCCTGAGCCAACACTTTTGATTTCAGATGAAGAAAAACAATTAAATTGTCATTCTGATTTAAAAAATGAATATTTTTATAGAGCTGATGATTATGTAGAGGGTGTTCTTTCAGGACATATGGGTTTTCATGAGCAACTTCATATAGCAGAAGCTCTTAGGGAGATGATTATTTGATATAATATAGGTGGGTCGCCGAATGGGACCTAATTTAACTTATTCGCTCAAGGAGGAATAAATGGTAACACAATTTGCCATGGATCTTTTTAAAGATCCTTTTTTTATCGGCTTTAACAGAGAGTTAGAGCGTATTAATAATGTATATCGTGAAGCAACTAATCAGTCTTATCCGCCATATGATGTATTAAAGGTAGATGAAGACTCTTATGAGATTTCTCTCGCAGTTGCAGGATTTACTAAAGATGAGTTATCAATACATATTGATAGCGGATCTCTAATCGTAGAAGGATTAAAGGAGTCAGTTGTGGCCCCAAAATCTTATCTGCATAAAGGAATTGCAGCAAGAAAATTTGTTCGCACATTTGCACTATCTGAATATATGGAGGTGCAGGGTGCACAATTGGCCGATGGAATTCTTAAGATTAATATCGAAAGAGTCATCCCAGAAGAAAAAAAACCAAAAGCAATCAAAATTAAATAAATAAAAATACACCTGAGCATGTGTATAAACTGCTCATTAACAAAAGGAGAACTATGCCAAGATATGAATATGCCTGCATCGAATGCGATTTTGGCATGGAAGTAACAAAATCTTTTTCAGAATCTGATTCTATTGAGATGTGTGAAAAATGTGGAAACTTAATGAATAAAGTTTATGGAACAGTTGGCGTTCAGTTTAAAGGTTCTGGGTTTTATAAAACAGATAATCAAAAATAGTTAAGTGATATAATTAACTTGTTATAATATTTATAACAAGGAGTTATCTAGTTGACTAGGACAAAAGCATGGAGATTATCATTAGCCTTTATATTAGGGTTTGGATGGCTATTTTTAACTCCTGCCCAAAGTAATTTAGATCCACTATCTGCCGCCGCTGCAGAGATACAAGAATTAAATGCTAGCGTCCCAGATTTAAATTATAAAACAGAATTTCAATCATTAATTGATATAGCAGAATCTGATTACGATGCTGCTGTTTCCGCAAAAGAAGACATGGATCAAGCCTCAGATGAATATGATCAGGCGGTAGAGATAGAGGCGGCTAAGCTTGAAGAAGTCAATATAGCACAATCAGCAGTAGATGGCCAAACAGTCACAGTTTCAGTAGCATTACAAGATAAAAACGATGCCCTACAAGACAAAAGTGATGCTCAAGATGCTCTAGATATAGCAAACCTAAATGTTCAAACAACACAATCTGCAGTTCAAAATGCTGGCAGCGCAGGTCTTCAATATACTGTTTACTACCTTGCGAGGGATAGTTTCGGAAACGCAATAACTAATGGAGTCGCATGTACAGGTGTTTGGAATAGCAATTCAATGTCTCCTGGATCTGCAACATGCGGAAGATCAGAAAACTTTATAGTTAAATTTGCGGGCAGAATTACAGTTCCGTCACATTGGACTTCTACTAAATTTGCAGGATATACAGATGATGGATTCAGAATGTATGTTGATGGAGTGCTTGCTGTAAATAATTGGCAGGAACAGGGAAGTACATGGAGTCCATATTCTCCAATATACGAAGTTAGCGAAGATAAAACTCTTGATGTAGAAATTTGGTGGTATAACGGCGGAGGGCCAGGATACTACCATCTTGGCTGGGAAATTCCTGGCGGATGGACTGGGGCAGGATGCGATTATACTGGCGGATGGGGTGTAGGATTTAGTTGTAATCTTAATACTTTTTCTTATGGGCAAGGAGCAACGCAAGCTCAGATAGATGCTTATAATCAGGCGGTGGCAGAACAGCAGGCAGCACAATCAAATTATAATCAGATGCTTGCTATATACAACAATAAAGTATCTTACTATAATGAACAGAATAGTATATTGAATACATATAATCAAACCTTAAGTACAAAAACAAATGAATATAATACTGCTGTATTAAATACCGCAAGTGCTTTACAAAATAAAGAAGATAAAGAAGATTCCTATGACCAATCAATAATAGATGTAAATGACTCTATTGTTTCCGCCTGGGAATATTATAATAAACAATTGGCTACGGAAATAGCTGCCGCTATAGCACAAGCATTAGCAAACCAACCACAGCCTGAACCAACTCTTGAACCCACACCAGAGCCCACACCGCAGACAAGCCCAGAGCCAGAACCAGAGCCTTCATTTGAACCTACCCCTGAACCAACTGTTAATCCTGAGCCCACGCCTGAGCAAACTGAACCAGACGATCCCACTCCAACTCCAGATTCTGAAACCACAGATGAACCGCAGCCAGAGCCAACCCCTGATCCTGAGCCCACTCCTGAGCCTTCACCAGAGCCTTCACCTCAGCAAACGGATATAGATCCTGAGTCAACTCCTGAACCTGAGCCAACTCCTGCTTTACCTTCTCCAAAACCATCTATTAAGAATACCATAAATGAATTATCTGCGATAGCTAATTTAACCAGTAAAGATAACGTAGTTGTTAAATTAACTCCAGAACAATCTGCGGCGGTTGCAAATGTATTAGTATCTTTAGCACCAGAACAAAAGAAAGAGGTAGCAAAAGATTTGGGAATTAGAACTGAAGAAATAGCAATAATTGCGGAGGCAGTAAAAGAAAATCCAGTCATAGCTGCAGCAGTGGTAGAATTTTCTAGTAGGGCTGAAGAAAATCAAGATGCAGTAATGCCATATACTTTAGCTGATGCTACAACTGAATTACAAACAGAAGTATTTTTGGCGGATCCAATAGGTGCATTAACAAATATAGATTTTGAAAAAATATCTAATCCCTCAGAATGGGGTAAAGATATGACAGATGATCAAAGAGAAAAGGCGCAGGAAGTAATTATTCCAGTAATTATTGCATCAAATATTGTGGCTGCCGCCATGACTAGGAGGATATAATGAAAATAATTAAGGCTATCCTGAACTACTTCTGGGAGGCAGTTAAAGAAAGCATTGCTCAGGTTTGGACCCTATTGGGCTTTTTTATTGCTTGGTTAACCCTTACAGGGACAGCTCAGCAAGTAGTAGGAGTGGCAACAATAGCTGCAACTATTATTTGGCTCGCAACTATTCCGCTTCGTAAAGACGAATAAATGATATAATTACCAATATGGTAAGACTAATTGGACTTGCCCTTGCAGGGCTATTTATGCTGTCAGGATGTGGATATGATGGAGTTTTCAGATATCCATGTCAAGACCCTGCCAATTTCGATAATCCAGAGTGCAACCCACCCTTGTGTAAGGTTGAGGGACAGTGTACAATAGATATACTAGGATTCGACCCCAAAACTGGGGAGGCACAAACTATAGAACAGAATGGTAATGAGTAATGGCTAAAAGACCAAGATTGACCCCATCGGACTTAGACGCAAGATTAAAATTTACTCTTGGTCTAATACTTGGAACTATTTTATTATTTACAACTATGGGCATACTTTATGCTCTTATTTTTGTTACACAGCCAATTGGAGAACAGTCTGAAAATGACAAGATGTTCTTTAATGTATTAGGTTCAGTAGCAACATTTATTACAGGAACACTTGCAGGATTATTGATTGGTAAGAGCGGATCAAGTGACAATCAAATTACATTTGATGAGCCAGAGACACCAGAAGCGCCAGCGCCAGTTAATCCAACTCCAACTGAGCCAGAGCCAACTGGTAAGCCAAATGATCAAATGCCAGATGAGACAGAAGTAGACGAAGACTGGGATAAAGACTAATGCCATGGAATATTAAAAGAGGTGCGGCTGGATGCAAAGGTTATGCAGTTGTTAAAGATGATGGCAAGCTTGTTGGGTGTCATGAAAGTGAATCAAAAGCAAAAGCACATATGAGAGCTTTATATGCAAGCGAATCAAAAGATTCAAAAAAAATAAAAAAGATATTGGGTGAGAATTAATTATGGCAGAACTAGGAACAGCAGCAAAATTAGTTGAGGTTGCAAAAGAGGAGATAGGAACCGTTGAAGGACCTAAAGATAACGAAACAAAGTATGGAGCTTACACCAAAGCAAACTTTCAGCCTTGGTGTGGAAGCTTCGTAATGTGGTGTGCAAATGAAGCAGGCGTTAAGGTCCCAAATACTGTTTATACTCCCAGCGGGGCAGCTGCTTTTAAAAAGTCTGGTCGCTGGTATGATGCACAAATATGCGACCCAGAGCCTGGAGATATTGCGTACTTCGATTTTCCTGGAGACGGTGTTGATAGAATTTCACACGTTGGAATCGTTGTCAAAGATAACGAAGACGGAACTGTATGGTGCATTGAAGGCAATACATCAGGAGATCCCAAAAAATCTCAACGTAATGGTGGAGAAGTTGTAAAGAAACTTCGTGCCTATAAGAAAAATAAAAAGGGTGTAATGGTTTCTATAGTAGGCTTTGGAAGGCCTAAATTTAAAGGCGGGAAAACAGAGGCTCCTGTATCTACAGAACTAAAAGCCGCTATCAGTTTGTTAGAAGCAAATGGATACAGAGTAATAAAATAGGAGATTATTATGGCAAAAGAAGGATATAAACCAACCGCGGGCATGCAGTCAGCAGCCAGAAGAGCTATTAAACTAAAAGAGCAGGGCAAGGCTAAAGGTGCTGGAACTGCAGTAGGATGGACAAGAGCTGGTCAATTAGCTCGTGGAGAAACTTTAAGTCTCTCTACTGTTAAGAGAATGTATTCTTTCTTCTCTAGACATGAAGTAGATAAAAAAGGTAAAGACTGGGATAACGCAGAAAATCCTTCAAATGGAAAAATAATGTGGTTGGCATGGGGCGGTGATGCAGGGTATTCTTGGTCAAGAAAAATTGTTGAAAGAGAAAAAAATAAATCTAAAGTTAAAAAAGCCATGGTTTTAGATCAAGATTTGATTGAAGAAATAAAGATTATGTTAGAAGATGCTATCGACCCAATTACAGAAGAAATTGAAATAGAAGAAGATCCGACTATATTAAAGTCAATGGATGATGAAGACGAAGAAGATGATGAAGATCATTACGACGAAGTAACCAAAGCTTGCTGGACTGGGTATGTTCAAAGAGGAATGAAGGAAAAGGGCGGAAGAATGGTCCCCAATTGTGTACCAGTTAAAAAGGCGATGGAGGCAGACCTGGAAGACTTTATAAAAGAAATGAAGGAAAAATATAGCAGCAAGGAATCACAATAAATACTGTAGTAGTTACTGGAGCTAGCTTTGGTATAGGTAGGGCTATAGCAAAAAAATTTTCTGAAAACTTTAATGTTGTAGCGTGTGCACGTAGACTTAATCTGCTAAATGAATTAGCGGATTCAAATAATAATATTACCCCATACCAATTAGATATATCTAATAAAGAAGAGGTTGTCGGATTTAAAAATTATCTTTCTGATAAAAAAGTATCAGCTCTAATTAATTGTGCTGGCGGCGGCGGTGGCCCATATTTTAATGATATTATGGAAGAAGAGCCAGAATATCTAGAAAATGCTTTTAAAATAAATTCATCATCAACATTTAATTTAACTAAAAATATTGTTCCCTTACTTATAAATTCAGAAAATCCAATAATAATTAATATCACATCAGTCTCAGGGTATGAGGTTTTTAGAGCATCATCTGCCTACACAATAGCAAAGCATGCAGAATCAGTTTTAACAAAAATTTTAAGAAGAGATTTGTCTAACTTAGGGATAAAAGTCACTGAAATTGTACCCAGCTCAGTAAACAGTCATGAAGATCCTTTACAAAAAAATTCAATATCTCCAAACGATATTGCTGATATTGTTTATTTTATTTGCAGTTTAGATAAAACAGTCAATATAAATAGCATATCTGTTGGTAACGTAAAAGAATTGCCATTTTTAGCTTGACACGACTTAACAAATACCTGTATAATAAGCTATAGGTATCAAACATACAAATTGGACCAATGTTACATTTATATGAAAACGGAGTAGAAATACTTAGAAAAAAAATACCTAGTAAAAATATAGAAACCTATTGGGATAACTATAATTTTATTATATGGGAAAAAAATCAAGGCGGATGCTATAGTACAAAAGGTGCGTATAGAAATAATAGTTGGGGAATAGCAAATACAATCTCTGTTAATAATAATGGAGTATGGAGTCTGCCAATAAAATATGTCAAATATTTTAAATGATCTAGGTACCGATGAGGATAAATTTGCATGGTGGGATATCGCAGCTTGTTCTGGCATGGACACAAATTTATTTTATGATATTTATGAAAATGATTTAAATATTGCAAAAAATATAGATCAAGCTTGCTTATCTTGTCCAGTTATTGCTGTATGCTATAAAAATGGAATTGAAAATAACGAATACGGTGTATGGGGTGGAGTATATTTAAATTTTGGTCAACATGATAGACAAAGAAATGTTCATAAAACAAAAGAGATCTGGAAGGAGTTAAAGAAAAAACATGCCAGCATCTAATATTTATGATAACAAGCATTTTAAACATGGAGTTAATTTATGGACTGGTGAACCTAACAAGCCAGTATTTTACAACGAAGAAATGAAAAAAAAACTTAGAGAAATGAAAAAGCCAATGCTTTTGATGATGGATGTAGTGAAATATCCAGATTTTCTCGCCTTAAGATTATATGAAGATAACTTTATACAGTTTACTGGAAATAAAAAAGAAGAAGTTATAGACTATGTTACAAGGGCAAAAAAGATGATTGAATCATACGGAGTAAGATGCGAACTTGAGGGAGTGCCAGGTGGAAGATCAATTACGTAATGTATATATACAATCAGAAAAGGTGTATGGAGCGGTTAAAAAAATGGGAGCATTTGCTTCTGTGGTAAATTATGAAATAGACGGAATCCAATATGAAGAGCTATTGGAGAATGAAGATTTGCTATTTCTAGGAGAATGATGGAAAAAATACTGTGTTACTGTTGTAATAAAAGTAAGGCTCATATTAGTGTAGTAAAGTCAGTCCTGCTTGGGATTAATTTATTTATATGCGAATCATGTAAAGAGAGCAAAATGGAGCCGCGCTGGGCAGTAGTTATATCTGGCAGACAAAATGGTTCAGATTATGTAAAAGAATTTATTGCAAAGAAAAGATACTGTGGTAACGAAATATCTGCTGCTGAACTATTAATTTAATTAATTAAGACCTAATTTGCTGTATAATATACCTATAATGCAAATTGATTTAATTACTGCAGTCTTTTCTTTACTGGCAGCAATTCTCGGAGGTATGGGAACTGCAATTATTGCTGGAATAAAAGAAAATAAAAAAGAAAAAATTAGGCAAGCAGAGCGTGAGCAAGATCAGCTCAAAATGGAAATTAAAGACCTTAAAATATCACTTTATAAGCTTGAAAAAGAGCTTACAGAGTGGAAGGATAAATATTATAAGGCCATCCAGGAATTAATTGAAATTAAAGCAGAATTAGAGCAGACCCTAATTCAATTAGATCATGTGAATATTCACATAGAAGAACCCCCTATCATATAGTAAATAAAAATAGTACAATAGGGTATATGACCTGTATCGTAGCCTTGTCTCACGGCAACAAAGTATATCTTGGTGGCGATTCTGCCGCATCAGACGATAAGTCTGGGCTTGTTCTGCAAGTAACAGATCCAAAAGTTTTTAAGGTGGGTCAATTTGGGGTAGGGTTTGTTGATAGTTTTAGAATGGGACAAATATTGCAATACAACTGGACTCCACCGATCTATAAGCCAACAGCAGGATTTAAAAACTTAGACAAGTTTATGCGTACTAAATTTGTAGAGTCTATTAAAGAAGCCTATCAAGAAAACGGATACGGAAAGTTTGGTGCAAATACTGAAGATGGCGATGAAGGCGGAATAATAATCATAGCTGTTCAAAATACAGGCAGAATATTTTCTATGGATGTAGATTATCATGTATCAGAATTAAGCACAGATTATTATGCAGAGGGAAGTGGACAGCAGATAGCGCTAGGATCGCTTGCCTCAACATCTTCTATCAAAACTCCGCGTAAGCGTGTCAGGATAGCCTTAGAAGCGGCATCAAAATTTATTATGAGCGTAAAACCTCCCTTTACAATAATAGAAGTATAGAGTATAATCAGTATATGGATGAGCCTAAAGATATTAATGAGGTAAAGCCAGACTATAGCAGGTCCATGGATATTCGTGGATACCCAACCCACGTATGCCCCTGTGGATCCGAGATATGGAATTTAAAAGTAATTTTTTATAACTATGAGATAGCAAGTTATTTTATAGATATGGAATGTATAAACTGTGGAACATTGGCAACTGCCCCCACACCTATTGATAGAGATGGATCAGAGTGAGAAAATCAGAAAGAATTAATCAGTTAGAATTAGAAATCTATAAAATGAGAATTGAAATAGATTTAATGCATAATGTTATTGAAACCTTCCTTCAGGCTCAGGAAGCAAGGTCAATGGATTCAGGGAAATGGTATCCAAGAAGGCCGCCAAGACCAGATATTAACGGATAGCTATTGACAACCATAGTCATATATTATATTATATGACTATGAAAAAAATACTAACTGCGTTAGCAGTGTTGGTGGTTTCGGCGGGAACATTACCAGCACAAGCAGTCCTAAAAAACTCAACCGTCAACGTACCTACATTAGCCATTCTTGATACGGCGCTGGATACCTCTATCCCACAAATTAAAGAAAAGCTTGTTGGAGAAGTTTGTATTTTAGACTGGGATTCATGTCCAAACGGTCAAGCATTTATGGAAGGGGAAGGCTCCTCAGTACTTCCTATGAATATTTTGTCTAACAATAATTTCAATCATGGAACTCAAATGGTTTCTGCTGCAATCAATAATAATCCGAATATGAATATATTGTTTGTTCGTATTATTGGTCATACAAGCAATGGTCGTAGACAAATGACAAAGGCTACCTTAGTACCACGAGTACTTGAGTGGCTATATGCAAATAAAGATAAGTACAATATTCAAGCAATCTCAATGTCACAAGGGCATCATAATCTATTAAGATCTACTGATTACTGCCCAGTAAATACTGGCCTAGATGCAGCCCTATTGAAGCTTAATTCTATTGATGTCCCAGTAATGTTTGCTGTTGGAAATAATAGAGATTACAGCAGGATTGACTGGCCAGCATGCAACATGTCTCCTAATGTCTTTGCAATTGGGGGTTCAGAAAATTATAATGCTCCAGCAACTTACAATAACCATGATTCAAATAGAACTGATTTCTTTGATTATGGTAATCAGAAAGTAACTCGCCCAGGCGGTGTCCAGGCATATGCTGCAGGGTCCTCAACGGCTACTGCTTCATTTGCTGCAAAGTGGCTTGTTGTTAAGTCAGCCAAAAATACTTTGACTATGTCACAATTATCTGAAATTATTAAGAATACATCTCTTGAAATCAAAAATTCACGAGGAGTATCAGGTAATCTTATTGATGTAAGCAAGGCAGTAAATGGCTAGAGATCTTACGGTCTTAGAAGAAATAATTGGTCAGGTATCTGAGGACTTATATAACAAATGGTCCTCAGCACTACCAGAAGATCAAAAAAATGAAGAAGCGCTTTCTAAATTAAGCAAAAATGCTTATGAAGTTACAGTTTTAGTTATTCAAAACTTCATGAAGCGTTTTAACGATGCTGCTGAAGAATTAAAAGACAAGTAATCGATGGGGAGAGTATTGACTCTCCCCATATTATTTAGTAGGATATGACAATGCAAACCTTTCTACCACACAAAAATTTTAGTAAAACTGCGAAGCACTTAGATAGAAAAAGACTTATTAAGCAAAGTGTTGAAAATTTACAAGTTCTTAAGTCTTTAGCTGGACTTTATAGTTCTGGTGCATGGAAAAATCACCCTGCGGTAAAAATGTGGCGTGGGCACGAAGACTGGCTGTTCTTATACAATGAGTCTATTGTTAAAGAAATTATCATGAGAGGCTATAAAAATAGCACAATGGATCAATTTGAACAAATCTATGAAGATAATTTTATGATGCTTGAGTCGGACAGCCCATGGTGGCTAGGAGATGAAAAAGTTCACTACTCTCACAGGGGTAGATTATACGAAAAAGACCCAGAAAAATATTATTTTTATTCTGAGTTTGCAGATTATAGGCAACTAGGATATACTTGCTGCGTGTCCTGCAGCTATTACTGGCCAACCCACGTCGAGGCTCTATGATTATAACAGACGATAATTTTGATGACGTTATAGCAACTCACAAATTAATAATGATAGATTTTTGGGCAGAATGGTGCAGGCCATGTAAAATGTTTTCTCCGATCATAGAAGAAGTTTCAGAAGAAACTGGTATATGGTTGGGCAAAATGAATATCGATAATGAATTAAAAAAGCCTATCGAATATGAAATAACAAGTATCCCTACTACTATATTGTTTAAAGACGGAAAGCCAGTAAAAAGAAT
>VFQS010003532.1_pt1 | contig 11857 bp, 16 predicted proteins | sample 3512361 | NCBI WGS metagenome assembly VFQS01 (sample SAMN10412375, study PRJNA504923) | tailings metagenome | isolation source: Relicate 1 Philex TSF3 active mining | place: Philippines | reverse complement strand
GATGGTGCTAAAATAACCGCGAAAAATATAATGAGAATAATAATTATAAGTATCATTACTTATGACATAGAAATTAAGTGGCGAATATCAAAATCCGAAATAGGGGTCCGTATTAATGGTCTTTATTTCTTGACTAAAATCATCGTCTGTCGGATTTTCAACTCCAAAAAGGGATTGAAAATCTACTTCTGATTCGGACGAATCTTTATTGGTCGCCTTATTTCCAATATATCCAATATGTTTTACTAAATATGTGTCTGGGAATGAGCCGGTCCATCTATAAATGAAATACCCGATGAGCTTCATAATTTCATCCAATCCGCCAGTTCTTCCAAGAATTGCGTAATAACATTCGAGTGTCCGATTTATTCTCTGAAAAACGCGCCGATAATACAAATAGAGCTTGTATTTCGAGTCAATTGCGAATGTATCGATTTCCTCTAAGTATGACTGTATTTTTTTGTGATAATTCGCCAAAAATTCTTCGCGAAAACACATCAATCCAATTCCTAAATACAAAAAATCGATATGGACGCGCTTAAATTGGATATTGCGAATTGATAACTCCCACACTTTCTCATCATTCATGAAAAAATACGTTTTGTTCTGATTTATTTCAAGCCCGTAGAATCCAAAAATCATCTGGATATATTGAATTGCGGGACCACACGAATCCTTTGGAAGAAAAATTACCAAATCATCGACGAACGCGCGAGTATTCGCTTGTAAATCATATCCAAAATCAATGACCCGCATCATCTTTAAATCGGTCATCACATTCTTTAAAACATAGTCAATATATATCAAGAAAAGGACATTCGATAGGCCGGACCCTTGGTAAAGACCGTTATCCCATCGAAATATTTGTCCATCATATGAGGCGTATGCGTTCATATAATAGGTTTTGATATATTCTGTAAGAGCAGGGGCGAAGTTGTATTCTCGCAAGATATGACAGAGCAAGCCGTAATTGACGGAACCATATGCGTTTGTTATATCAATAAAGAAGCATATCTCATCATCTCTCATTGAACACATCGCTCGATTTACATCGAGCAAATTCTGAGAAAGACCACCGACCCCACTTAATACGCCCCTCTGAATTAGTGTATCAATGATTCCATATTTTTTCAACAGGTCGCTGAGCTTTTTGCTGATAATACTATCCCATATTCTGACGACGATGGGAAGAATCGTAAGAGGCCGAAAATTCTTTGGTTCTGATATATCTCCTCCTTTGTGGGATGAGACGAGGCCGCAATTGCTCCATTCGGAACAAATTTCGTGGTCCAATAGCCGGTTATAGCAATCAACCATAAAATCCAGCAATTTGGGCTCTAAATCAATCAGGTTTTGTAATACGAAAAAACTCGCACCATAATCATCCTTTGTATCCTTGTTCTCAATTACGGATGCTATATCTTCATGCGTAATACGCATCCAGTCTTTGTTATATTTGTGTGTTTCCCACAATTTAAAGATTGGATTGTAGTTTGGGAATGGTTTTCGCTCTCGTGATTTTCCAATAGATTTCATATGTGATATATAGACACTTGATGGAAATGACGGTTTCTTATGACTTTTTGCTTTATCGAATGATTTCATTTCAATGCTATATATTGGGTCAGAGGCTGGTTTATTTTTTTTGAACTGGTTGCGAATATTTTCATTCGCAAAAATGGAGTTCAATTGAATAAGGGCCTCCGATGGATTTTGGGGAAGTTCATTAATTATTCCTAAAATATTGAACATGTTCTTATTATTGAATGATTATTTATATTATAAATTATCAATTTTTTAGTATATCATCGAGAGCCACATAATTCGAAAAATACTCCATTTCAACCTCGCTATTATAGCGATATGAAAAAATTGCGGTTAATAAGAGGATAATTAATATAAATGCGAAGCCGTATCCCACTGCTCTATCTGAATATTTTTCAATCATTGATTTATTATAAGAAAAAAACTTTTTATAATTTTGGCGAATCAAAAATAGTCATTTATTTTTGAGTCTCCAAAGAAACGGAGGACAACGCAACCTCAAAATTTCCTTCAACAAATGCGGAATATGACATGAAGCCGTCATAAGATTGCGCAATTCCGGATGCATCGCCGGAGCTGAACAAGACCATACAACAATCAACCCACGCATTCGCATAATTGAGCGTAATGTTCATGTATTGTTGGAGATGTGGATTGATAATTTCTGCTGGAAGCGTATAAACATCGTCGGATTTTATATGCTGATGGTCGCGCGGGAGAATGAAAGCGGGATGGCGAATCAATTTCAAAAGGAATTGCTTGACTTTGTGATAGTTAGTCGCCTCTCGCTTCTTCAATTTGCGCAATTTGGCTAAAATATGCGGGAATCCATGCGATTCAAAAAATGAAATAATTGTTTGAATTGACATTGTTGATTAATTGTTAAATTTTTATGAAGATTTTGCATCAATTTTTATTTGTATGGATTCTGAAAAATATATTCTGACATTCCTTGTGATAAAGGTAAAACAGCATTTTGATTAAAGTCTGGTTGAGTATTATAATAGAATCCAGTATCAGGGTCTTTCACAACGGAACCAGTATATTTCACAACTCCATTCACGGTTTTTTCATAAGGAATATTATTTTTATCTCTTTGTGGAGTCCAAGGTTTTCCTCTTTCTCCACTAAAATTCTCAGTTATTACTGCGATTTTTGCTAAATTTCCACACGATTCGGATGTGGAGTCAAATGCGCTAAACGGTTGATAAACAGACCTAATATATTCTGGAACGTTTGACATATATATTGTTATAATATATTATTTTTATTTATGGAATAACTGAACTACTGACTTGATACCAATTTGAACCTCCTCTATTAACTAAAAATAATCTATTATTTGCTGTTAAAGTAAATGGAGTTCCTCCATTCAAAAAAATATTTCCGACTCCACTATTAACATTAATTGAATCACCTGTATTCTGGGAATCTAATAATAATAGACTTCCATCACCACCACCACTAATTGTGTTTAGTGTTGCACCGGTTGGAGTTAAATGATGATATGATGCTGTAATTGTAATCGCATTACTTGATATAGCAAGATTTGAGGTTGTAAAAGATTGGATTGCTGGTGTTGGACCTGTTGCTCCTTGTTGGCCCGTATTACCCGTATGTCCTACTGAGCCTGTATGACCTGTATTACCCGTATGTCCGACTGAGCCTGTATGACCCGTATGACCTGTTGGACCATATGGACCCGTATTACCCGTATGTCCGACTGAGCCTGTATGACCCGTATGACCTGTTGGACCATATGGACCCGTTGGACCTGTATATCCTACCGGACCTGTATTACCGGTATGACCTGTTGGACCATATGGACCCGTTGGACCTGTATATCCTACCGGACCTGTATTACCGGTATGACCTGTTGGACCATATGGACCCGTTGGACCTGTATGTCCTACTGAGCCTGTATGACCGGTATGACCTGTTGGACCAAATGGACCTGTTTGTCCAGTAGGACCAGTTGGGCCTGTTTGTCCAGTAGGACCGGTTTCTCCTGTAGGACCGGTATGTCCAGTAGAACCTGTTGGACCAAATGGACCTGTTTGTCCAGTTGGACCAGTTGGACCCGTATGTCCAGTAGGACCAGTTGGACCAAATGGACCTGTTTGTCCGGTTGGACCTGTTTGTCCGGTTGGACCTGTTTGTCCAGTTGGACCTGTTTGTCCGGTTGGACCTGTTTCTCCGGTTGGACCTGTTTGTCCAGTTGGACCTGTTTGTCCAGTTGGACCTGTTTGTCCAGTTGGACCTGTTTGTCCTGTTGGACCAGTAGGACCTGTTTCTCCGGTAGGACCTGTTGGACCAAATGGACCAGTTGGACCTGTTTGTCCAGTAGGACCAGTTGGACCTGTTTGTCCAGTAGGACCAGTAGGACCTGTTTGTCCAGTAGGCCCTGTTCTTCCAGTTGGACCAGTAGGCCCAGTTCTTCCAGTTGGACCAGTAGGCCCAGTTCTTCCAGTTGGACCGATTTGACCAGTATGACCACGCGGTCCAATATGTCCTTGTTCTCCTTTTGGACCACGTGGGCCAGTTGGACCGCATTTATAGCAACAATTTGAAATGTAAGAACAATTTGAATTACAATTACAAGAGCAATCACAACCACAATTTCCACTCTTAATTCCAACTATATTACAACCACACGACATAATATATAATATATATTTTTTTACGCAAACTAAATAATTATATTCTAAACTTAAAAAAATAAAAATTAAACGAATTGATTTTATAATAATAAAAAATAATAAAAATGAGTTCGAATAAAGGAACTGGCGCAGGAGGAAAAAATACAAATAAAAACGGATTAACTTTTGAAAAAATATCAGATTCGGTCCCAAAACTATTAGATGATGGATTTATTCGAAAAGAATTATCAACAATGAAAAAATCTAAAAATAAATTCTCATTTTATCTTGAAAAAACGCTTTCAAATAAAACAATAATTTTCCTAACAAAAAATGAATTAAAAGAATATATGAAACAATTTTTTAGTATTGATATTTTTCGACAACCAGATGAAGCATATCTGATTAAGAATGATGATGAAATATCTAAATTACTAATATTAGAAAAAAAACATCAGAATACTTCTGGAAGTGTTAGTGATAAATTAGGATTAGGAACATATTTTGTGTATGAATATACAAAATCTATCAATAATTTGAATATTGTTGTCGAATACGCATTTTGTTTATCAAATTATCTAAAATCAGAGTATTTATCAAATACAAAGAAATATGAAATATTACGACAATATAATTTTGATAATAATATCAAAGTATTCTTTGGAGAAGATTCTGATTATCACCAAAAATTACATGATTGGATTCACGAAAAGCATGGAATATAAAAATTTATTTAAAAAAATTCAGTCTTGTAATAATATAATCTTATAATATGTTGTTTTCACAAAATCCAATCAAATTGTATTCACCAATCAAATTGGCCGGTAATAAGCACTTCATTCTTAACAAAATACGACCATTTATTGAGGAAAAAATGTCGGAAAATACAACTGAATCAATTGAAATGGCGGGATATTTTATTTATTTGAATAAACGGTCATTTAACGAATTATACCGCGAAAATCAAAATGGAAAATATAATGTTCCTTATAGAGAATATAAAAATACAAAATCAAAATATTTTAATGAAAATGATGTATCCTTCTATTGTAAATCTTTTAATGAAGTAGAAATATTTCCAAATTCATTCGTTTATTTGGACCCACCATATTATGAATCAAATACTAGTAGTTTTACCGCATATACAAAGGAAGGTTTTACAAAACAGAATCATCGCGAATTATTTGAATATTGTAATCATCTAAATGCGAATGGAATAAAGTTTTTACAATCAAATTCACCATGTTCTGAAATTACGACAATGTATAATTCGTATAATTTGAGATAATTTTATATGGGTCGGTCGATGAGAAGCGCAAAAATTGGAAATCACTCAGTATCCACTGAAAATAATGAATTATTTATATGGAACAACTAATCTGTAATTTTGACATTGACATTGACAAAAATCACTATAAATTTTATTTATTGAATTATAAATAAAATTCTTAGAATTTATGAAAACTCTGAAATCTAAAAAATCGTATCCAAGAGCGTGTTGAACTCATGAATCATCTTCTTCGTCTTCACGTAAATTTGCTTTCGCTCTTCCAAATTTTCTGGCGTTTGATTAGGGACCTTATGCTGTTGCGCGAATATATACTCACACTTCTTCATTCGCGCAAAATCCACCAACTTATACTCCGGATTTCCATCTTTCATTGTAATCTCATAAAAGATTTGAAAATTATTCCCATTAGAAACCCCATTTACTTGAACAATCCCGCAATTTTTAAAAGTATTCTCCCAAATATTCAACGCAATCTCAAAATTATTCGCGCGATTGTTTTTCAGACGGAATTTCTTAAATTTATCTCCTCGCTTTGACTCTCCACTTTCGATGCTCAAATTCTTAACATCTGGATGTATATCTAAATGTTCATAAATCGTTTCATAAAGACTCTTGTTAAAATTATTCGACATATAATATTATAAATATTTTTATTTGGATTCAGTCTTAAATATCAGTCAAATATTCTAAACCACCATTTCCAGTCGGAGGAGGAACCCCGCTCTGAGGAACGCAACGGATACTATCTTCCTTACAAGTTGGCGGACTCAAATACAACCATTTCGCAAATGAGGTTTGCTCATTCGGAATCGTCGTGCTCGGCATAGTATAATACTGGCGCTGTGAGTTCCTCTTATTATATAAATCACTCACATCCCGATACAAGTTATACTCGAAATCTTTCTCCACTTCCGAAGCAACTTCCGGCTTATCATAATACTTACACGCCTCTGGTTTCTGTTTATTATCCGTTATCTGATTAATGTTCATGAACGGATTATTTATCGAAGGCTTCGAACACTCCCCTTTAACCACTTGATAATCTCCCAAAGTCGTCCGAAATTCTCCGGTGTTTTCAAGAATGGCTTTTTGAACATTTGCTAAATCTCCGCTATTATCCTTCTGAGAATTCAAAAGACTCTTGTAATCTTGGAGATGCTCCATTTTAGTCGGCTTATAATTTTTATATATCAAGAATGTGAATACTAAAACCACGATGAATATATAAATATACAAATAGTTCCCGAAGAATATCATCAACAATAAACTAACATAGAAAGATAAACGAACTAAAGCGTTCAATTTTTCAGAAAGAGACAAATTTGGATTTGGGAAAAACTCAATGAACCTATTAGGGTCCCATAATATGGAAGGTTGATTATACCAAAAATTATCTGATACTTTTTCGATGTTCATATTACTTTATTATAGATTATTTTCAACTCACTTTTTCTTACTATGTTTTTTCTTTTTACCACCGCCCCCACCCATGAGACCCCCCATCATCGAAAACAAATTCCCCATTCCTTCCATACCCTTTCCACCTTTACCACCACCCATTCCACCCAACCCCATCGATTGTAGGGCTGGATTCAACATTCCCATCATTTGCGTGGCATCTTTCATAAGAGCCTCCTCATTCAAATCTCCACTCGCCAACTTCGTCTGTAATTTGCTACTCACTTTCTGAATAATGCTCCCTAAACCTCCACTTCCCCCATTCATAAATGACTTCATCAAATCATCGGGCGACTCTAAATTCTGTAAATCACTCAAATCTAAATCCTGACTAATTTCCTTCGCTAAATTACCAATGCTCGAATTCATAAACTTCTCCTCGAACTTTCCTTCATCCATCCCCTCAAACAAGTTCGGAAGTGGCCCTGCTCCGGCTCCGGCTCCGGCCTCCGCCTCTTGCTTAGCGGCCTGCTCCTTCAATATGTCCTCCGCAAATTTTGCGCTGGAAGCCATGATGTTCTTCAAATTGTCGTCGTGATTGGAGAGGGCCTCCTTGATTTTAGCAATGTTTTCATGGGTCTCGTATTTCTCAATTATCTTGTCGAGCTTCGTAAAGCTCTGAACAAGCAAATAGAACGTGTGTAAATAGCGCCAGAGGGCGTGTTTTGATGAGAGGGAGGGACAATTTGCGTATATATCGGAGAATTTGACGCCGTGGAGCAAATTCATATCACTTAACTGGTCGCTATTACAGGATGTAATCGCGGATGAATATGGTAGGCCGTGGCGGAAAAAATACTCTAAATAATATTTGGTGCTCGCATTTTCGACGATTTTCTTTTTCGCGCTCTCAATCGATTCCTTCTTCGAGGAATTCACAAGGACCAAGTCATCGCAAAATTCAAGAAATATTTTGTTCAAATTCTCTACTGAACTCATATTATTAATTCTATAAAGGTTTTTAAATTGTTTTTACAACGCAGTCGCAATAAAATGGAAAACGGCTTAAAGAAAACGGAATAATAATGACATATAGTCAAATGTCCGAAAAAATGAGCACATTAACACGTTTTAATAACACGGTCGAGCAACTGATTGATGACCTTATTCTTCGCTATCAGGACCACCCATACTTTGGGAAAGAGCTCATAATTACTAAGGAGAAGTTCAGTCTTCTTCGTAAAACGAACCCGCGGAAGTCGGTTGAAGGGACGTTGCGTTTTATTTATCCATTCAAGGCCCAACTTATGGCGAATGATGAGCAGTTCTTTATTAGCAAATCATATGATGAACACGTAAAGAATGATTCGCATCTGATGAAGGTCCTTAAAATTAAGGAGCTCTGGGAGCAAGATATGGATGATTTGACGAAGAAGACACTGTTTGATTTCTTCAAGGTTTTGATTATTCTTGCGGAGAGATACGTTGCCGAGAAGATTGAGACACAGGAATTATAAATTGCGACTGTTTGATTCTATCACCGCCAGTAGTTTTTCAGTTGTGGCGTATATTGACAGCAGAGATGATTATATAAATCGTATTTTTCATTTAATCGACATGACAAGCACAATGACAACTACAATCAGTTTTTTTATAAAAATTCGAATTGCGAATCCAATTCGAATTTAGGATTTTACTCACGTGGATGATAATCCGAAAGCCAAGACGGAAACATTCGATGAACATCGAGGTATTTTTTTGAACCGTGTTTTTTGACAACGTCTGATAGGAATGTTGGGTCAAATTCTAGTGGGTCATAAGAGGAGTTTTCTGGGTCTCTCTTGTAATTTGCGAAAGCAACTACTTTTTGGTCATTAATACAATCATCATTCTCAAATTTATACTCAGTTGCGAGATAGTCTTCAATCGAAAGTTGATGAGCATTTGGTTTCAAAGACGGAGGTTTAACAAATCCATATTGTGGTTCCATTTTTTCTATACCATATTCACTGGGAGATTCATATATCATATCATTTTTCAGATGACTATCTGGAAAATGAATGTCTTCAATTCGAGGAGGAACCATGTGAGGCCATGACTCTATCAACATTTCATGTATAGCACGTATTTTCTCACGAATATCATTTGCGACAACAGTTTTGCCGTAATCTTTTTCATTAAATAACATCGTTCCATATAATTCAAATGTCTGATAGTATTTATCATTTTTTTCAAGAATATTCTTGAAAAAGACTATCCAAGGAAAAAGGAGCATTTGTTCCAGTGAACTGTCTCTTTCTTTTGAATCAAATTCTTCTTGCGATTCTTGAAGAAATGCTTTTACATTCTGATTCAATTCCGCAATTTGTCTTTGAAGATTTTCCGGAATCGGTATTCCAGTACTGGATAATTTTTGTTCAAGTTCCTTCGCTAATTTAGCAAGGTCATATATATCACTACGAGCACTACTCATTTTATTTGATAATCACTAAAAAATGATACTTATTTTTAATCAATTTTTATAATTTGGGAATCCCAACATTGTGTTTTGTTCGCAGAAGATCCAGAACATTTGGACAAATCAAAGGGGGGCATTCATTTCTTCAAGATTCGAATTTGTATATTTACCGAGATAATCCAAATCTTCTTCACTCATCCGCTGACGTGGAATACATTCAGTCATGAAGTTATTGACAAAGCTCCACATGAAACCGCGTGATGCTTCATTGAGATATATGACTATATCTTGTTGTTCGGTTCCAGATATAAGCTTTGCTCTGACCAAAAATCCAAGTTTTCTGATCAGATTCCTGATATCACGAAATGATTCCTTGACAATTTTTTCGTCGAATATTTGGTTTGGATCGGTACATCCTCGTTTTTGAAGACGTCTTACTCGATTTTTTAGTTTTTGAAATTCTGATTGAAACAAAAGAAAAAACATTTCAATGATTAATTCAATTAAAATATTATTGAATTTACTATCAATTTTTATTACTACTGGCGCATAATCGGTTTGGGCATGTCATTGCTCCTCATCGCCATCATCCTCTCGTATTCTTTATCAATGTCCGTCTTTTTACCCCCATCCGACTTCGCGCGCCCATCCTCGCTCTCTTGTGGCGTATTAATCTGGTCCGTCCCTTTACCCAAGAACACGAAACTGTGCTCCATCGGGTTCTCATTTCCAATGAAAGAGAAATTATCAGAGAAACCGCCCATAGTTCCAGAATAGGCCGATACACTTCCCATTGCGTAATTTAGGTTCGTTGGGTCGCCAGTCTGGCCATCTATTTTAGGGGCCTCTGGAGCTGGTTGATTAGAGACGGCTTTCTCCTTCTCTTGTAGGAAAATCTGGTTCATTCCCCTGAGCCACCTAAATGCTTCCGTTCCGGCGAGTGGTTTCGGTATCTTGGGGACAATTATACAGGGGACCGCTGTAATCTCCTTCGGGATATTTGGATTGTTATCAATCATAACCCGCTTGAATTTGTCAAAGAAGGGGGACTTGTATAGTTGTTGAATAAACTCCTTACAGTTGGCGCAATAATTGCTATAAAATAATAGATATGTATCTGGACTATTCATACTTAAATAAACGTAAATTTTTTTTAAACTTAAACTAATTACAAAAAATGATTTAAAATTATTCGTTATATTATATTAATAAAAATGATTACTAAAATTGTTAAGGGTAAGAACTCACTAAAATTCCAAATTAAAGGTGATTACGACGTCTGCGTTATTAATGCTCTGCGCCGGATTACAATTGCGAATCTTTCGACCTTCGCATTTTCGAGAAAATCAATCGTTTTCCAGACAAATAAAACCATCTATAATGAGGATTTTTTATCGATGCGGTTTAGTCTTCTTCCTCTAAATGTTTCGGAGTTCGAAAAATTGGAGAAATCGGGAGACTTCGATTTGGATTCCGTTGTGGCGGAGCTCGATGTTTCCAATGATAGCAAGGACGTTGGAGAAATAAGGTCGGTATATTCCGACGATTTTCGGTTCTACTACGGTGATGACAGGAAGCCACTCGACGTTTCCAAAATGATAACGGTCCCGAAGATACTTCTCCTAAAATTGAAGCAGGGCGACAAAATCGGATGTAATATTCGCGTTATGCGGGGGACACATAAAGATAACGGGTCAATGTTTTCGCCGGTTTCCAAGTGCGTCCATTATTTCGAGCCGGATATTAAGGGATATGCTCAGAGGGCCGATTCAGTAGGTCCGGACTTCGCCATTTTGGAGAAGGAGAAGACCTATTTGAAGAAGGATGACGGAAACCCATCTATATACAACTATGAAATGGAGAATGATGGCCAGATTGCGATTGAGAAGCTATTTGCGATGGCGTGTGATTATGCGGTCGCCTTGATAAAATCGAAGCAGACCGAAATTAAGGAAATCGAGAAGAGCGAGATTGTGTCGATGAAGACGAGCCCTACTAATATGGAGGGATACGACTTCATTTTTGAAAACAGCGATGATACACTCGGAAATTGGATACAGACAGCGGGATTGAAAAACAAGGATATTAAATACATTGGATACAACATACCCCACATATTGGACAAAAAACTGTTTGTTCGAGTGAGTTTAGGGGAAGGAGTCCCCCGCTCTAAATATGAGGCCATTATGATTGATATTATGGACTCTATGATAAAGACGGCGCAGAAATTAAAGAAAGAATATACAGATGCGATTTAGAGGCCTCCTGCCTTGAAGTAGTTTATCTTGGCCATTTTTTCTTTGAAGACTTGCTGGATGCGATTCATATAGCCTAAATACCAGAGTATTGCGATAATAATGAGGACAACGCGATAATCTAATATGAAATTGAATATGGTTCTCGCAAGAGAGGCGAAAATGATTAGAACAATTATAAATATGATTTCCATTTGATACTCTCTTAATTTAGACGATATATCTTCGAATGTTATTTTTTTATTCATAATAATTTAAGTTGAGAATTAAA
>VFQS010003531.1_pt1 | contig 11859 bp, 7 predicted proteins | sample 3512361 | NCBI WGS metagenome assembly VFQS01 (sample SAMN10412375, study PRJNA504923) | tailings metagenome | isolation source: Relicate 1 Philex TSF3 active mining | place: Philippines | reverse complement strand
CTTGAAGTCTTTTAGTTTCTTATTATGATTATAGCGTAACAAACACTAGTATAACCGACGTATTTTCAGGATATATACTAACCAATTTTCGTTCTTTTTCCAAAGGTTTAGAGCAATTTAATCAGTTACATGCATCTAATGTGGTTTTAAATCACACCTATGGAAGTTTTAGCGACAAATATTTTTCCAATACTATGCTTATTTATTCAAAGAACCACGATTTTTATAGTACTAGTTCATTAATTGCGTCGAGCTATTCGCAATCCGAAAAAATAATTATAAAAGACCGACAATTGATAAACCTTTCCTCAAATTTAGAACGATTTTTTAAACCTATAAAATCGAACATAAGAATAAATCTTGGGGCTGCTAAATCTAATTTTAAAAATATTGTAAATAACTCTGATTTAAGAGAAGTAACTATGCTTAATGCTAATTATGGTTTAGAATTACGGTCGGGCTTTAGAGGTTGCTTTAATTATCATGTCGGTTCCAAATGGAACTATAATGAAGTAACTACTACTTCGGTAAATTCTTTTACGGATAATACAACATTTTTAGACTTATCTCTTGTCTTTAATGACACTTTTAATGTACAATTACAAACCGAGCGTTACCATTTTGGTAACCTAGATAGTAATAATAAATATTACTTTTTAGATCTGGAGACTAGATATAAAGTTAAAAATAAGAAGTTAATTTTTTCATTATCGGGTAATAATTTATTTAATACTAAAACGTATAGAAACTATAGTATTACAGATATTTCAATTTCTAAAACCGAATATAGATTACAGCCAAGATATTTGTTATTAAAAATGGAATTTAGATTTTAATAATTCAAAATTAAAATTTTTGAAGCAAAAGAGACCGTTAAAAAAGATACTTAATGAATAAATAAAATAATTCTTTAATTAAAAAGATCCATACAATAAAAACAAAATTTTATATATGCCATACAACACTAAAATGGATCTTTTTAATTTTCATTTTATTAATTAAATATTTGATTAAAAACAGTAGAATATTACTTCATATTTACAATTAAAAACCAGTAATTCAAATAAATAAAAAAATAAAACTAAATAAATTTAACACAACAAACCCCTTAAGATCGAACAAATTGTTCTTTAGAAAAGAAATTTCCATTGAATAAAGTTATATTTTCATATTACTATAAAACTTTTCAATTTTATTATTCAAATCAACGGCATTAAATGGTTTCATAATGTAATCGGAAAAACCTAATTTATTCGCTTTTTCAATATCTTCAAACGAATTGGAAGCACTTACAGCAATAATAGGAATAGTATTATCTATTTTTCTAATTAATACCGTGGTTTCAAAACCATCCATAATAGGCATGGTTAAATCCATTAATATTAAATCGTATTTATTGGTAAAAAACTTTTGCAAAGCAATTTTACCATTCTCTGCAACATCTAATTCGATACCCCAATTTTCAATAATTTTAGAAGTAATTTTTACATTAATTAAATTATCTTCTACTAACAATACCCTAAACCCTTTAAAATGATTTATGGTTTCAATTTTAGAGTCAGAAAAATTATCTTTTCTATCATATACAGGTAAGGTTAAAACAAAACTAAAAGTAGAGCCTTTACCTTTCTCACTAAACAATTCAATTTTCGATTTATATAATTTTAAAATTCGGTTTGCTATTACCAATCCTAAACCAGAACCACCAAATTTCCTTGTTGTTTTAGATTCTTCTTGCACAAACGGCTCAAATATTTTTAACTGATTACTAGCATCAATACCAATACCATCATCAATTACTTCTATTTTAAAAGTAGAATTACCATTATTATAATCTAATTGAGAAACATTAATTTCAATTGTTCCTTTTTTAGTGAATTTTATAGCATTAGAAAGTAAATTAGATATAATTTGCCCTATACGAAGCGGATCACCAATTAAATTTTGTTGAAAATTAACATCTACATTAAGTTTAATTTCATTGCCATTATTTTTCGCTTTAAAGTTTTGCGATTTTACAATTTGTAAGAGTAACTCATTAAAATTAAAGGCAATTTTTTCTAAAGTTAGTTTACCTGATTCTATTTTATTAAAATCTAAAACATCATTTATCAATAATAACAGATTATTAGAAGAGATTTTTAATACATCTAAATTTTCTTGCTGATCTTCACTAATTTGCTCTTTTTCCATTAAATAAATAGTACCAATTATGGCATTTAATGGCGTACGCATTTCATGACTCATTACCGATACAAATTCTGATTTTGCTTTATTGGCTTTTTCAGCAATGTTTTTCGCAATGATTAATTCATGTTCAAATTTTGTTTTTTCTGCTAATTCTTTTTTAAGCTTTGTATTAATTAAATTATATTCTAAATCATTTAGTTTTGAAGCTCTTTCAAAAAGCGTCAAATCTTTTTCATATTTAATATAAGTTTCATTTATAAAATGAAGAAAAGACACAAAATTATTATCCTCAAGAATTTTATTATCACTGAAATATTTCTCAATTGCTCGAATTAAATGAGGATGTAATTGTGCTCTATTTTTCATAAATAGTTGTTATTAAAATAGATTGATTGTACAAATCACAAGAAAAGGTTTTATTAATATTTGGAGCAATTTCACCATAAGAATAAAACCCGGTTATTAAACTGTTTTGTGGCAAATTAGCTTTTATTATGTCAAGTTCTTCATCTTGTCTGTTGCCCAGCACTACTCTTCTTCCAACGCAACTTACTACAAATATAAAATGAGAATTGTTTACATCAGAAACAGCATCATTAACTGCAACCTGGCAAGCGTCTAATAAATCATCAGAGTTACTTCTCATAAATTTCGTTAAAGACCCTTCAGGAATGTCTCCCGCAAATGTCATCGATTTTTCTTTTTCATTTATAGAAAGTACAGTTCTTACTAATGGTTCCGAATCGGGTGTATATTTTATGGATAAAGGAAAATATAAGGATGCACCAGGTAATTCATGGGCATATTCGCCTAAATATTCTTTATATAAATCGAGTGCGTTATAGTCGCCAATTTTATACAAAGTATTTTTTACAGAATGGGTAACTTCTCTTTCAGGACCAAAATCTCTCCAACCTCCTTTAATTCCAAATTTGAAGCAAATATCATCACCGTAAAAACCAATTAATACAATGTTTCCAGAAGTAGGGTTTTGATTTAAACCAACAATAGTTTTTTCAAATCGGAACATATCGCCTGCTAAACCACCACATACAGGTATATTACGCTTTACTTTATTACTAATAATTTTTATAAGCTCTGTACCATTAACAAATGTTCCTTCCGATAAAACAATAATTGATTGAAGTTTTTCATTTTCAAAGAAGTCTAAATATTCATCTAAACAATTAGGATTTGAAGTTAACACATCGGTTTGAAATTCTATCGTTTTCGCTTCCGATTTTTCAAATTCAATAGCATTTACAACTATTTGATCTATATACATACTATCGTTAGACAAATGTCCCGAAGTAGATAATATAACAATATTGGCAATTGGAAATTGTTCTTTTGCTTTAGAATAAATATCTATATTTTCAAGTACTTCTCTATCCCCAAATATTATAACCAGTTGTACATTTTTATCTACAAATTCTTTTGTTTCGAATGTGACTTTAAAATCGTTTTCGAAATAAATTAATTGTTTAGTTTTCATTTATTTCAATTTGGATTGTGTTGGAAAAATACAAAAAAATAATGAAATTTAAATTATTTTTATTTTTTTAATAAAATAATTGATTTTTTATCTAATAAAAACGCCGTTAAATATATTTTAATCGGCATTTTTGTTAATTTATTGACAATTATAATTTATTAATAATCAAAATACCAGTTAAACAAGTCAGTAGAAATTCCTACAGACAACCAAGTAGTGTTAGATTTTTCAAAAGTAGTCGATGTTTTCGTAGGGTCGAAACTTCTATGAATTACGCTAGCAAATACTTTTAAGTTTGAATTTGGGTTGATAATATAACCTGCTGTGAAATCGCCAATTAAAATGGTTGTCGTGTTTCCTTGTCCGGCAAAAGCACCTTCGTCATACGGACGCGGATTTACATCACTATCGTAAGGAATAAACAAGTTACCTCCATAATTAAAGTTGTTGGTTCCGTCTGTATAATCGTACCCTTTTTGTCCGTAAATTAATTTAGCTTGTGCAAAATATCTGTTTTTGTTATAACGCGCAATTCCGATAAATTCTTTAAAATTAGCTCCCCAAGCATGTCCCATACTTTGGTTGTTGTGTGTATAATTGGTAAGTGTTGCACTGTGTGAATATACATACGGACGAACAATATTGTATTCTGCTTGTAGCGTTAAGTTTTCAATATTAAAGGCGTTGAAATATTTAGCTCCAATTTGGTAACCGAATTTATTTTTCCAACTTTTATTTCCTTTAGATACGTCGCCCACCGAAAACTCATCAATTAAAAATTGTCCGTAAGCCATAATTTGGCTGTTGAATTTGTACTTAGACGTTAATCCTAATAAAGCATTCCCCGATTTTGGTGACGATGCAAATTCAACGGCTCTATAGAAAATAATTGGGTTAATAAAGTTCGGATCGAAACCTCTTCCGTTAGTATTCGACCATACTACACTTTCAAATAAACCTAAGTTCCATCTTTTTGTTACGTTCCAGCTTAAATAGTGGTTCGCCATATATTTAGACGCATAGGTGTTTTCGGCTGTGTTTTCTGGTGTAATATCACGTAAAAACATATACGTATTTGTGTATTTTATTTTCCAGAAAGTAGTGTTGAATTTTAAGAATGGGTACGGACTAGTAGCGTCTCCTTGAATTACTGAACGGTAACCGTCTCCAATAAAGTTTCTTCCATAGCCTAATTGTACATCAAAAAACTGATTGGCTGTGAATTTAATATTGGCTTCTGCCATTGGGAAGTCGAAGGCATCCTCTTTAAATTGTTTCGCAATTCCAACTCCTGGTATTGTTCCTGGATTTCCTCCAGATGGTTTTAAACTCACCGCGTAAGCATTATAGTAATCGGCAAATCGACCTTGACTTTCGTAAATAGATGTGGTAAAAGTGATGTTTTTCCCTAAACCTGCCTGAATATTTACACCTCGCGTATTTACAAACGTGTTTTTCAATTCACTATCAAAGTCTTTTCCTCCACGAATATCTAAAATTGGGTTGAATAAAAACCAGTAGCCATCTCCTTGAACTTCTACTAAATTCTCATTCCAAAATTTTCTTCCCCACCATGAAGAAGCTTTTTTATATTTTGCTTGATATTGTTTATCAAAGTTATAGTACTTTGCAACATCTCTGTATGAATATGGTTTTTCAGCAGTGTGACTGTTTGCGCCTACCTGATTTAAATAGGCTTCAAATTCGGCATATTTTTGATGATTGAAAGGGATGTTTAATCCGCTTTTTAATTGTGGATTTTCAAATTTATGGTATTTGATATCATCATACTCGGTAAGTTCGGTTTGTGCTGTAATTCTTTCGGTTTGATAAGTAGTTTCCGATTTTTTACCTGCTCTTTCATCGTCAGAAAAAGGAAAATTTACTTTTAAAGTATATTTTGCATAAACAGGTTTCCCATTATAAGTGGATGGAGTAACCACAGGTAAAGTTGAAAAAACGCGTTTGGTTTCATTTTTAATTTCTTCTGAAGCAGCGTCGATGTAAAGTAATTCAAACTTTCCTATTGTATCCACTGCAAAAAGTGCAATAATAGTAGATTTTTCAGCAGTATATTGTTTATTGAAATTTTGCTTAAAATGATCTTGAATGGTTGCAAAAAAACATGTTTCGTCTTCAGGCTGGGTTTTACAATTTTCAAATTGTGGTAATTTTTCAAGATTGTTTTGCGAGAAAACAGTTAGTGAAAATAGAAATACAATTGTGCTTAATATTTTTTTCATGTTATTGCGAGTTTACTAAGCAATCTTGTAACAAAGTTGCTAAGTTTATTTTAATATTTTTTTAAACCGCAAGGCTCGCAAAGTATTCGCAAGGCTCACAAAGTCTTTTTAATTCAAATTATAAATTTCGTAAATGCTTCGCCAATTCGCTAAAGCTCGTGTCGTAAATCCAAAATCGTAATTTACTTTTCACTGGTACTTATGCCTTATCCCTTTTAACTTATCTCTTTTTACATGTCTCTTTTTACTTGGCTCTTTTTACTTTTTACTTGGCTCTTTTCCCTTTTTTACTTGTCTCTTAATAACCTCCCTCCGATTCTATTTCGTCTGCAATAGCTTTGGCTGATGAAGTTCCAATGCGTTTCACACCTAATTTTATCATTTCCAATGCTTCTTCCTGATTTTTAATTCCGCCTGAAGCTTTCACTTGTAACGGACATGCATTTTCTAACATGGCAATGATAGCCGGAATAGTTGCTCCATTTGGTGAGCCGTCTATGGTTTTATAAAATCCGGTTGACGATTTAACAAACACTCTTTCAAATTCATTTTCTTTAAAATTGGCAACTACAACATTTTTAATAAGTGTAGTTAGCTGAATAATCTGCGCCCCGTTTAAGGCAGCAGTTTCAATAATCCACTTTACGGTTTTATGATGTTGTAAAGCTAAAAAAGTTCCTTTTAAAACCTCAATCTTTACCAAATCAATTTCACCTTCTTTAAATGCTTCAAAATTAACAACAAAATCCAATTCATCCGCACCATCTTTGATGGCTTTTTCAGCCTCAGCTAATTTTTCTTCTATAGTATAAGTTCCTTCGTGAAAACCGATTACCGTACCAATTAAAACTTTAGATCCATGTTCGGCTAGTAATTTATTAGCCATAGCCACTTTGTTTGGTCGAATCATAACCAATTTAAACTGTTCTTTAATGGCTTCCAAAATGCAATTTTCTATCATTTTGTTGTTTTCCTTTTCGGAAAGCTGAGCCTGCTGAGCAGTTTTCAAATACGTGGAATCTAAATAAGCTTTAATGTTCATGGTATTCAAATATCGGTAAAAATAAAAAAATCTCACATAAAGTGAGATTTTTATTTAATTTTTTATCTGAAGTAACTTATTTACGAATAAAAAGCTTAAAAAGCCACCAATACTATTAGCTAAAATATCGTAATTATCGTAAGTTCTATGTGCAGTACAATTTTCTTGTAAAAATTCAATGCAAATTCCTAAAAGTATGGCAAGCAACAAAACGATTAAAGATTTTTTAAAAGTCTTATTTTCGATACTTTTTACCCATAAAAAAACAAATATAAAATAGAAACTAAAATGAACTATTTTGTCTTTAAAGGGAATATTAATTATAGGAACATTAGGAGCATCCATCAAAGATAAACGAATCACTGTAATGGTCCATATAACGGCCAGTACTTTAAAAAATTTATGCTCCGATAAGTGCTGTATAATCTTCACTAGATAATAATTCTGAAACTTCTGCTGGGTTAGCTATTTTTACTTTAACCATCCAACCTGCTCCATAAGGATCAGAATTTACGGTTTCAGGATTAGATTCTAAATCGTCGTTGAATTCAATAATTTCACCACTTAATGGTAAGAATAAATCTGATACTGTTTTAACAGCTTCAACTGTTCCAAAAACTTCATCTTTATCTAAAGTTTGATCTAAAGTTTCTACTTCAACATAAACAATATCTCCTAATTCTCTTTGAGCAAAATCAGTAATTCCTACAGTTGCTACATCTCCATCAATAGATACCCACTCGTGGTCTTTTGTGTACTTTAAATTTGCTGGTATATTCATTTTAATAATTGTGTTTTATATTTTTGACAAATGTAATTGATATTCTTAAAATTTGCTATAATTTTTTATTTTTTAATTTCCAAAGTTATAGCGTAGTGTAAATCCAGATCGAATGTTCGTTAACGGGAATGCTGTTGAAATAACCGCTTTTGAGAACTGATGATCATAGAAGAAAATAGCTGTGAAATTCTTACTAAATGAATAATCGGCAGTTAATTTAAAGTTCCAGATGTTTTGCCCACCTCCTAATTGATTATTGTCGTAATCTAAATAACGAACGATAGTCATGTTTTTACGCAATGTGAAATCGGCTTTAATATTAATATCACTCTTAATTACACCTTGTGCATTGTCTGCTAATTTTGAATTGATTTCAACACCTTTAATTCTATATCCTAAACGTAAAGTATAATCGTTTCCTTGAACTTCCGTTAATAAGTTATTATCAAAACTCATGTTATAACTTCTGTCTTTTTTAACTTCAGCCATAATGTTAAACGAGTTTTTCAATTCGAAATTAATATTAACTAACGGATTAAATTGCTCTGTTAAGTTTACATTTGATGTAATAATATCTGCAAAAATATTATCATTTTGATCTCTTACCGAAGGATTTAAATTACTTCTAAACGCATTAACACTATAACTAGAACGGTAACCGTGTTGAATTGAGAAACGTTTGAAATTATCTTTAAACCAACTAAGTTTCATTAAACCTGTATACTTAACTGTCCAGTTTGGTAATGGGAAATTTGAAAACAATCCTGTTTGTACTGAAGATGTTTTTGTTCCAGTATAGGCAGATAAGAATGCTGGCACTAATACTCGCTGACTATTTTTTCCAAATCCATCAGGGAAACCATCAGCATCTAACGCATAAGTTGAAGTTCCGTAATATTGATCAGCCAAACGAGTTGCCATAGCATAACGATTTTTACGGAATCTATCGAAAATTTCAGATTCATCTTCGTTACTAGCTTTAAAAGCTGTTTTAATCATTACAGTAGAAATACTAAAATTACCTGTATTGAATGGAGCTCTTGATTGATAATCTCCTCCAATTGCATCATATTGTTCAGAATAATTTTCAGTTATATTTCGTTCTGCATTAATATCAATTTTGAAATCAGGCAACAATTCTACCATTGCAGTATAATCTAATCTCTTAGATTGTATTTGCGTAAAACTCTGGTTGAATTCAGGATAGCTGGTTAAATATCCTCTTTTAGCTGCTTCATATCTAATATCCGATTGATCTCCAAATACGAATCCTAATGTTGGGCGAGATGTTCCGAAGAATCCTAATCCTGGTAAATATCCTGGTAATAAAGTACCACCTGATTCGGTATAATTAACTTGAATGTTTTTTACAGAAGTTAATAATCCGATTCCGAATTTTGCAAAACCACTTCTTTCTTCTGTTTGATTTTGTTTTGGAACTGTATTCGTTACTTTTTCTCCTGGTTTTGGAGCTACCTTTGGAACCGCAGGTTTTTTCTGTTTTTTAGCAGTTAAACCAATATATTTATAGAACGTATTCATATCTAAAGCCGCGTTAATTTTATGCGAATTAGCATTTTGAATCGTGTTTCCTAATTGATAAACAGTTCCGTCTAATGCTTGGAAAGTAGCAAAGGCATCTGAAGAACGTTGCCAGCTATAATCTCCTGTATAAACATAAGATGATTTAACAAAACTCAATACAGGTATTTTATTAATTGGTAAATCGTAATTCACTAATAATTGTTGATTATGCGTGTTTGGATCTCCAAAATTCCAATAATCATCCCATATATCTAATTCGTTAATTGGGTTTTTATTAGAATCGAAATAGTTTCGAACAATATTATTATTGGCTGCTGTATAATTTACTTTTAACGATTTTGTTAATGGGAAATTCACTCCATATTGATAATTGAAGAAATAATTTCTTCTGTATAACGGATCAATTGCAATTCCTTGTACGTCAATTAATCTAAATTGTTGACGATTAAACTGACGCATAATATTAGAACTAAATGAAATATTACTTGGTAAAAAGTTAAAGTTCATGTCGCTAAACAACTTGTAATAGCCATTTTTCTTTAAGAACTTATTCTTTTTAAACGGTTCAATTGACAATGGTTTGAATGAATAAGCATAATCTAAACTCGATTTTTGTTGCTGATCGATTAAGTTTTGAACTTGGAAATCATGGTGCAACATTTCGTTAAACGAATACGATAATGTTAAATTTTCTACATCGTAAAAACGCGCTTTTTGTTGTTCTGCTCTTTCTTTTTTAACCCCAATAAAGTTAACACTTGTTCTTTTAGTGTAATCAATAGCTCGGTTTTCAATTTCGTCTTTTTTAGCTTGATCAGAGGTAGCGTTCAATACTTCTTTCAACTCTAAATCTTGGTATAAAGGATCGTATTTCGGAGTTATAATTTGTTCTCCAACTGCATAATTGAATGGTAAAACTAATTTCCATTTTTTAGGCAATAATTGACCTAAATTTAAGTTCGAAACGATATCGTATTGTTTTACATCTTCTCTACTTCTTTCATTCGGACCTTCTTCTAAGGCACCAAAACCGATAGTACTTAATTTTCCAGTTGCCGAAAACGTTGCGAAATCTGCTAAATTAGTATCTAAGTTTGCAACTGCTGCATAACCTCCTTTATTATCCATATCAGACATACGAAGTTCGTTAAACCAAACCTCTCCACGAAGCGGACCAGTAGCTGCTGGGTCTGGATTCTTTAATCCGACCATTAAGGTTCTAATTAAACCAAAGTTTGGATTACCCTTAATACCAATATTCATTCTATCGTTACCCGAACCTAAATCACTTTCATTTAAGAAGGCAATTCCGTTAACATCAGGAACAATAGAACCATCACCTGCAATTTTTAAACTTTTAATTCGTGTTAATAACGACAATGGTAATTCGATTTCGTTTTCTGCTGGCCAAACATCTTCAGCAGAACGAGCAGTAAACTGACTGACTTTTAACGGCATTTCTACTTGGTAGAAGTTATCTGTAAAGTCGTTACCAAAACGAATAAACGCCACTAATTGATCATCTTGTAGTCTGTCTCCAACAGCATCCGCTTCTAATGCTTCCGCGTGTAAGAACATACGCAGTTTTTTATACTGACGCATATCTACGTTTACATTTTTAAATACAGCTCTTGAATCTTCTTCTTCTAAACCACCTAATCCTGGTAAACCTTGATCTTTTTTATACACTCTTAACGATAATGATTGTTCGTTTTGATTGATAACAGAGTTATTATTAAACAATTGCTCTCTATCAACTCCAGGAGGCGCTACGTAAGGAATTGGCGTTCTATTTGAATTTTCTTGAATGTTAATCGCTACAACATCAAAACCTGTATCATCATCAGAAACGTCTAAGTCATTTGCGTCTAAAGAACTTACAAATCTTCTCCATTCACCACGAACTAAATCTAATGTTCCGAAACGTAAGGTAACATCTTCACTGAATCCAGATAAGAACATTCTCATAAAACGAATGGTTCTGAAATCGGTAATCGGTCCTTCAATGTTTGCAGCTGTGGCTTCTAAAATTGGAATTTTATATTGTACCCATTTAACTGGAGTTGTTTGTCCGTTTGCCATTGTTTGAGTTGTAACCATTACATCCGAAACGTAATTTTGACCTACAACTGGGTTTGGAGAAATTGGAATATTAAATTTATAATACGCATTGATGGTATTCATGGTATTATCTCTATTTATATCTTCTACATCAGGCAATGTTGAATTTCCTCTATTCGTATCTGTAACGGTAATTGGCGAGTTACCTTCTAAACCATTATAATTTTTATAACGATCTAAAATAGTTCCAGAAGTATTTAAATAATAATTGTAGTTATCGGCAGAAGCATCTCCAAATCCGGCAAAAGCAGGATATTCTACTTTTTCTTCATCGTCATTTAATCCGTTTAAACCAACATCTTGAACGGTTCTATTTCCTTCGTTAGTATCAAAGGCATAAATTAAAGATTGTGAAGCAGGCACTTTACCCCAGTTGGTATCAACAGTTGGTTGACTTCCTCCGTTTTCTGGTAAACCATTTTCATATAATTTTCTTCCGTCT
>VFQS010003529.1_pt1 | contig 11861 bp, 6 predicted proteins | sample 3512361 | NCBI WGS metagenome assembly VFQS01 (sample SAMN10412375, study PRJNA504923) | tailings metagenome | isolation source: Relicate 1 Philex TSF3 active mining | place: Philippines | reverse complement strand
TCATCATGGTTCCATCAAGAACAATATATAAGAGAAAAACTACTATAAAGCACAAAATTTTGTCCATTATATTACTTGAATATTTTATTATAATCAACATTATCTAAATCTTTCATCTTTTGAGTTAATAGTATAGCAGTATAAAGAACCATGAGAACTTCAACATCATCGAGCTTCTTTTCTGTTAGCTTAATATCAAATCCATCAATTGTTCCAGATACTTTATTATACCACAAAATATCATATTTACCTTCTTTATCTTTTTTCTCTAATTCAATCATATACTGACTTTCATTTACGATAATTGTTATCGGTTTTTTGGAAGAAGAAAATGATATTTTATAATTATTTTTCGGAGCTTTTAACATAAATTCGTTGCTTGATATATCATCAAATGAATTTCCATTCGCGACGGTTTTATCTGGAAGACTACGATAATGAAAATAAACATCAGTTATTTTATCTTTTTTATTAGATGGTAATATTTCAATAGTGTTTTTTCCATATACAAAACTGTAAGAGCCATTATCCCCAATCATTTTATAACTAACATCAGTATTTCCTTTTCCTTTTCCTTTTCCTTTTCCTTTTCCTTTTCCTTTAAATCCTTCTTCAACTGTTCTTGTTATAAATATCAAGTTAAATAAGATTGGAATAAATATAAGGATTAAAAAAATGTAAAATATAATTATCTTCATTTAATATAAATGAAGATAATTATAATAATATTAATATGTTTATTTTTCTCATTAACAATTACTCCAATTACAGAATCACTAATAAATCTTCCCGAAACTCAAACTGATGGATCTTCTCCTGAATCCCCAATATCTGGACCAACCCCTTCACAGCCCGCACCAGAGAGCGGTGGTGGTCTTCAAACCCAGATAAATCTTCTATCAACACAGATAAAAACAACAAATGAAATTGCGATTGAAGCAAAAAATAAAGTAGATGAAATTACTTCTGAGATAGACAAATTAAAAAAATCACTCACTGAAAGACCAAAAGACTAATCTGACTAATTAATTAAAATAATAATAAAATAACAGAGCTTCTTATTGAACTTATTATATATTTTATGTATCTTTATTTTTACATAATCTACATCCCTTAGAAAATCAGTGAATGAAAAATTCAGAGGAACCTTCAATATCTGTAATTTAGAATGTTCCTTCATCTCATTTACAATCCGAGTCATCGAAATAAAATTCCCCGATTTATCAAATAGCCCCAGCTTGACTTCTTCCTTCTCCATATATTTCTTACCTCCCCATGGTAAGTCATAGAATATTACGTCCTGCGTCAGAGCCTTCGCGCAATTCAGATAATTCTCGTGATACAAAAATACCTTACACGCCTCTTTATACAAATTTACATTATTCTGTAAAATGGAAAAATGTAATTCGTCGATTTCAATTGAATTTACTCGCTGGACCTGCTGATTCAACAAAAACCCAATCGTATTCCCCCCGCAACACGCAGTGCTATCTGTAATAGTTATCTTATTATCCCCGAAATATTTCGTAATCAGACTTGAAATAAAAAAGGACTCGTTCTTCTTGGTTATACTATACATTCCGACATCAGTTATCCGCAACTTTTCATAGTCCCCGTTCGGTTTTGGAAATATCTCCGCGATTTTGTCGATGGTTAATTCATTTCCTATTATTATTTCGATTGGTGGTGTTTCCATTACATTATATAATTTAATTATCTTTATATTATTTATGGCGGCGACTACATTGAATACGGTTGCGACAATTAATGGAATCCGCGGTAATAATCTAATTGTGGAGGTCATGCCAAACACGGTCAGCGATAGTAGCCTCCAATTTTATTATTTAGACCAGTCCGGAAATACAATCACAAACTACTTCGATTTCAATGAACGCATCCGCGATGCTATCAAAAGGAACCGACTAATTTATATAACATTCTGTGGAATAAGCAACAGGGACCGGTCTGTCCCAGAATACTTGTATATGACTTTCCACGGTGCCGACGTCATTTCATACTCAGGAAAACAGAACTGTAATCAAGTCATTTTAAACTTCAATTTTAGAAAAATTGGACTTTCAATTGAAAACGAACTTAAAAATCTTTTTACTGATAATATAGGCGTTTTTATACAGGTTTATCTCTGAGCGATTATGTAATATATCATCGCGATTCAATCTAAACTAAAATTCCTTATAAATCCTTAATCTCTTTATCCTTCGCAGCTTTAGCCTTCTTCTTATCTCCATCATCCGGCGCATCCGTCTTCAATTTCATAACAATTCCAATCGTGTATAACTCCTGCATCAACAACTTAGAGGCGTATGGAATCTGAACGCGAACGAAATCAGTATTGTTATTGCTATACAAACTATTATAAATATTCTTCTCCTTATTGACCGCTGCTATCATCCCAGTATTCTTACAAAGCGTTACAAAATACTTGTCCGAAACATCGAACATCCTCTCCTTCAAAAATTGGACCGTCCCGTGCGACAACATAGCATCCTTCTCCATTTCTCCAACACGCAAACCACCATCTCGCGCCCTTCCAACGCTCGGTTGGCGAACAAGCTGACTGTAAGGTCCAGAGCTCCTGCTATTCGCCGTCCAAACGGGCTTCCCATTTCTCCGAACCATAAACACATTCCCCTCCACTTCCACGCAATGGACCGGCCCCTCATAATCATAGAGCTCATCCTCCTTGACATCCTTCTTCGTGTAATGACCCCGATTCACCTCCGGATTATTGAACTTCTTATTAACACTCACCCGAAATAAATCATGGTTGCTAACCACCCACGTCCTCTCATTCATCTCGGACACATCCCCCTTCTGAATATGCGTCGTCTTCGTCGCGGACCATCCTGCGTGTAAGCATAACTGCGTAAATTGGTCCGCCAATCGCGACGATTTTGTTGAATAAGTAATCGAATTTCCAATACTTTCAACCAAAATCCGCGCCTGATTCTGACTCAAATTGAACACCCACGCTGGAAGAAACTTGTTCTGCTCACCGACCGAAAAATTATTCATATAATTCGCCAACTGCGTGTCGTGAATCGTCCATTTCTTGAATCCGAATATTTTATCAACTTCATATCCCAAGCGCTTCGTCGCCTCCTCAAAAACCTTCTTAACGCAATCCTTCTTCAAATATATTGCTACCCTTTTCTTATCAATGGTCCATCCCTCAGTAATCCACATACCGAAAAAGATGAGCCACGCCTCCATATCAAGGTCCCTCTCCGGCTTATCCGCGAACGCCGGAAGAACGAACTGATAGTCCGGAGCATCCCACTCGGCGCTCTTCTTATACCGCAAATGCTTTCCCTCAATCTCATCCGCCCTAACAAACTCATACTCATCCAATTTCCGGCTCTGGGAAACATACATCCTATGATTCGCCGTTGTGTCCAAATCTACATGCGCATTACTCACCCTATACATCTTCCCCTTATAATCCGGATAATGAAAAACGTTCATCGGCTTCTGATAGACCAATTTCCCCTCAACCAAACACGCAATTTCATCGTCCATAGTAATCTCCGGAATAGCCTTCCATCCAGCCAACGTCAAAACATCGTGGTCCGGCTTCAAGCAGTGGATTTTATCGGCGACCATATGCTTCAACCTATGGTAATAACTGGGCCCTACGAAAATCATAGACTCAATCTGCTCACCGGTCCGCCCATTGTATAAGACCTCTAATCCATTCCTCTGAAATCCACACTCCTTCTCCAAAATCGCGCCCAAATCATTGGGGTCCATCTTCGTGAAAGGGGTTCCATCAATGGAGTAGCCCTTCATCGCCCCCATCTTTCCGGCGACCGTCTCAATCAATTGACCAATGGTCATTCTCTTCGGGAAACCAATCGGATTAATAATCAAATCAGGGACAATTCCGTCTTTCGTATAGGGCATGTCCTCCTGCGTGTAAGTAATACCACACGTCGATTTATTCGCATAACGAGAGCAATTTCCAACCCATACATTCTTCATATTCTGTCGGACCATAAAAACATGAGATGGAACACGAAGACAATAGACTTCACCTTCATAATGATAAACGGACTCATTCGCAACTCCAACGATGGGCTCATTTTCATCCTTATTTAAAACAACTCGATAACCCCCATTCTCCTCAATAACAGTCGCGCTTATTCCGGCGTGAATTGATAGGCGCATAAGATAATCCGCAAATACCTTCGAATCCGTCTTATATTCGCCATCCATAATTCGGTCAATCAGCAAACGGGACTGCTTCTTACCCAAGGCCCAGACCCAATCAGGAAAATCCTTCTCGCGCCCATTTCTAATACTCAACCCAAATTGAACAATCGGATTCTCTTGAACGAGCTCTCCGTCCTTATCGCAATTCTTCTTGAACTGATACTTCTTCCCGAGAACCTCAATCGCGCGAATCCGGCGATATTCAGTCTCTCCATCGACTCGAACATACAAATCGTGGTCAATCGTCGCATCCAAATCAACAAAATCTGACCGAACCTTATACATCGCCCCCGCATATCCGAAGCTATAAACTTCCTCGGGAGCAACATACTCAATCCGGCCATCCACAAGAGTCGCCACCTGATGGTCCATCCCAATCTCTCGAATAGAGACCCATCCCGCCGTAGTCATAACCTCGCAATCCCCCTTCAAGCAAAACTTGTCTCCAATTTCTGGAATGCGCTCACTTCGGACCCTAACGCGCCCAAACTTGAATCCCTCTCCATCCTTATTCACATAAACCTTATCAACTATTCCACTATCAGTGCTCTTCACAAAAGTGCTGGAATCCCGATACTTGATTTCATCGTCCGTCGTCGTCTTCAACGGGATACATTTTCCAATGATGGCGTCCCCACCATTTACGCGGGTCCCCTCTTTAACAAAACCGTTCTCCTCCAATTTTCCATAACTGCTTCCCTCCTTCATCCCCGCGGTCCTCGGCGTCCCATTGGGGTTGTATTTGACTGGCTTACAGAATTTCTCCTCCTCCAAAGTGCTCTGGTTCTTTTGCTCTTTCCCCTCGTAAGTTCGGAAATAGGTAGAAACAAACATCCCGCGGTCCAGAGATGACTTATTTACTATTACACTATCCTCCTGATTGTAGCCAGTATAACACATAATCGCGACAACAATATTCTGACCATTTGGAATCTTATTAATATTCGTATATTCTGAGTTATCCGTAGTAATAATACCTTTCTGGGGATAATACAGGACGTTTCCACTCGTATCAAAGCGGTTCTCATATGTGGTCGAATAGATACCGACCGCCTGTTTCGATTGGGCGCAGTAATAGATAACACGGGGCGCCTGTTGATGGTCCGTGAAAGGCCCATTCACTCCAATAACACCAAACATCAGATTTGGGTCAATCTCGATGTGAGTGTATTCAAAAAATTTGTCATTCTCACGCAAATTACCCTCCAAGTCCTCTTGGTTCATCGCAATCATCGCAGTATTCTCCTCGGCGACATCCAAATATTCAATACAGACGTGCTTCCCAAACAGCAAATCGTCCCATTCGAGCTCATTCGAGTTCAACTTCCCGAGAATTTCCTCAGTAGCCAACGACTTATTGTTTTCAACAATAATCAAGGGCCTCGTAAGACGGCCACCCTCCGTAGAAATATGAATCTCATTCATCTGGATATTCCAAGATATGCTCGTATAAATATTTATCTCTCCATTCCGGCGCATCTTCCGGAGTTCCCCCAAGAGAACTGCCGGTTTTTCGTGAATACCCACCCAATCCCCATTAATAAAGACCTTACACTTTCCGTAAATAGTCTCAGAATGGATATCCTCAATCTGTCTCAGGCCCTGATGGATAATAAATTCGCGGATTGGCTGTGTGCTCGACGCAATCGTGATAACTGTTAGCATCGCCAGATTCTTGACGATACCAACTGGTGCTCCTTCGGGGGTCTCAGCCGGACAAATGCGCCCCCACTGAGTGCTATGAAGCAAACGGGGTTGCTGGTTCTTCATAGTTGTTTTCATCGGGGCCTGAACTTTCCGCATATCTGACAGAAAGCTCAAATAGCTCAATCTGTTCAACATACGGGCGATTCCTTTCTTGTTATCCTTGCTCTGTAAGCCCCAGTTTCCAGTCGATAAACCATACTTCATCCCGCTCTCAATATCGCTCTTCTTAATTTTACGATGGAGGGTCGAAGCTATTTCATCAAAGCGATGGCGCTGTAATTCTTGGCGACACTTATGCTCGACATCGCGCATCATCTTCTTGAAGTTCGTTCGAAAAAGCGATGCCATATTTTCGCCAGTAGTATCGACGCGCTTGTTTAAGAAGGAGTCGCGGTCGGCGTAATCATTATTGAGATAACTCTGTAATAATCGGAAAGTCATATATCCTAAGAATATCGATTTCTTAAAAGCGCTGTTTCCAAGATGGGGAAGAAATTCCTCTATAATCGACGTTCGCGTCTGGGATATTTTATAAATTGACGACTGAAATGTGCTCTGTTTTATACCAGTCTGTAAAATGACGTATTTGCTACAATATTCGAGAGCGGTCTGCTGGTCCCTTATCTGGGAGGCCTCCTCGATGGATGGCCGGAGCAACTCAAAATAGGGGGCGACCTCAGCATCATCCAAGTTATAGAGAATTGAATTGACGATTTGCTTATCAGAAATAACTCCGAGGGCCCGAAATACTACGAACAGGGGAAGCTCCTGACGCATTCCTTGAATTTTCACTTTAATCGTTTTACCGGATGTAATATCTTTCGCGGTAAGCTTGACTTCCGCATTTTTAACATTATACGGTGAGTTTTCGCAAACGCTCCGGATTTCACATTTGTGGGAGAACTTGTTCTGGGTTTTTCCTTGATGGAAGCAATAGACAATGTTCTCGGCCTGCCTCTCCTGTGCGACGATGACCTTCTCGTTCCCATTCACAATGAAATACCCTCCGTAATCATACTTGTCCTCTCCCATTTCAGTAAGAGTTTCGTTCGAGGTATCGTTGAGAACGCAATACTTTGATTGAAGCATAAGTGGTATTTTTCCAAGTGGATGGGCTAATAGAGGGGTGAACTCAGTCTCCTTTGGTTGCCCGTTCGACTGATATTCAACCAGCTTATGATAAATATCAACTTTAAGTGTGAGACTGTATGTCAGTTTTTGGAGACGGGCGTCATTGGGGAACATTTGACGAATACTGCTCTGGTCATCCTGAATAATTGGGCGACTAATGTAAATTTTACCGAATTTGATGTGATATTCCAGTTTGTTTCTCTCCAACTCTTTGTCGTAATCGGCGTAAATGACATTCTTCGGATTCGAATTGTATTCATCTAAAATTTCGTAAATTTTATTGTCAATAAAATTGTCGAACCCGTCGATTTGATGACGAACAATTCGGCGTTTGTCGGAAAAATATGAATTGCTTATAATTTTCCCATTGCTATTTTTATTTTGAATTTGAGATACGAGTGTGGTAGCCATTATAATAATGTAGTAGATTATATTTAAATTGTTTTGGGAATAATTATTTCAATTTTTTTATATTAAAGAAATTATTATTATATATATAATGAAAAAAGACACTCCAAAGAGGGACCGTGATTCTGATAATTCGCATGTAAGCTCTAAGACTTCGAAAATAACTTCAACAAATACTATACGGACTGACCGATATTCATCCGGTGGAGGTGGAGGTGGAGATGATAGTGATGAAGAATTCATTGATTTTATTATCGGGAAATATCACGAGAGACAGAAGGAACTCGAAAAGAAACCCACAGTAGAATATGAGTTGGTCCGTATAACGAAAGAAATAAATGATATTGATGATTTGATTGACTTGGCGAAAATTTATAATCCATTAGAACACAAGAAATACAATATCAATATGGAGGCCCTCAGTAAGTTAGTGGAACCACTGACTGAATTAAAGCGAATGATTGGAATGCCTAAGTTGAAGAAATCGATTCTCAATCAGGTTATCTATTTCCTTCAAGACTTCGAGGAGAAGAATGCGCATATGATGCATACTATTATCGAGGGACCGCCTGGGTCTGGTAAAACGGAAGTCGCTAAAATCTTGGGAAAAATTTATGCGAAACTCGGATTTCTTAAAAAGGAGAAGGTCATTTCAGTTAAAAGGAGTGATTTGGTGGGTCAATATCTTGGACAAACTGCTATCAAAACGCAGAAGGCGATTGATTCTGCTAAGGGTTCTGTTCTCTTGATTGATGAAGCTTATAGCCTCGGAAATTCGGAACAACGTGATAGTTTTTCGAAGGAGTGTATTGATACAATTAATCAGAATTTGAGTGAAGAAAAGAGTGAATTTATTTGTATCATTGTCGGATATAAGAATTCATTGAAAGAATGTTTCTTTTCTTATAACGCGGGATTAGAAAGGAGATTTCCATTCCGTTATACGATTGACGAATATACGCATGAGGACCTGATGAAAATATTTAAAAAGTTGCTGGTTGATTACAAATGGGAACTTGATGCGGAGGAAAAGAAATTGTTAAAATTTTTTGAGGAGAACCGGAAAGTATTTGAGTTCAATGGTGGCGATTTGGAGACTTTAATTCAGAACGCGAAGATAACTCATTCACGGCGTGTTTTTACGTTGGATAGCGATGTCAAGAAGAAACTGACAATCGAAGATTTGGAAAACGGACTCAAAGCGATGATGGACAACGAGGAGATTTCAAAAAGGAAAAACAAGTCCAGTTTTGATATTATCAGTCATTTATATAATTAGAATAAGTAATTCATTATTCACAATATTCAATCAATTCAATCAATTCAAAATATATGAAACTCATATATTTACACATAAAAAATCATAAAATCGCAACAAATCTAAATTCCGTCGATGTCATCCAAATCAGAAGACTCGCTATCTGATGAAACATCAAATTTCCGATTCTGCTGTAATTTGACAGCTCCTTCATCGCTACTCTCACTATCATCTTCATCGCTATCAGTCTCCTCAGCCCCAACAAAAACCACATTCGAATTCGCTGGATGATTATCTGATTTACTATCTTCAAAGGCATAGCTTCCAAGTTTTCCTAACTTAATCAATTTGCGAACTTGCTCTTTCGTATAATATCCCAAAATATCATAAGTCTGTTCAACATATTTCTCGTCCTCACTATTCCTAAAATCGCGACCAGATACTAAAACGATATCATCCGATTTAATATCTTGCCATCCTTTTAAGGCCCCACGAGCCCTCCCGACACATTTTTTCGCAGTATCTTGTAATACCATGTCGAATCTCTTGTCGCCCAATTTACGAACAATACGCGCGTATTGTTGTCCTTCATCAGCAATTATAAACGGTGGCGTATCAAACGTCGTTTTCTTTGCTTTCTTATATTTTTTACCTCCTTTATTATTTGGCATGTTATTATAATTAATGTATATATACTTTTTTCTTTAAGCTGTTTTCATCAATAAAATAAATATTACGAAAACAACGAAGAAAATGAGGAATAAATATGGATTGAAACTATATTTTGAGCCATTTCCTAACTTATTATCGAAATGTTCCGCCGCATTTTTACAGATACCGTAGTATTGTGTATCAATCCCCGATTTTTTAGCATGACAATCATTCTTATAAGTTATCCCATCGGCCCCGCAAACTGGCTCGTATTTATCGGGACAAGTTTGACTAAGTCCAACTGGATTACAACCACACGGAAATTGGTTCATAAAAACACCGCTCTGTCTTCCTTGAAATGAGGTATTAACTGCGTTCATTGCGTTATATGTCGCTTTATCATATCTCTGACAGAACCCATCGATGCACATCTCTGCGCCTCTTCGACAATTATTATTTGTTTTACATTTTCTTCCAATCTCATTACTTACATAGGAAAAAGGGCCATCTTCTAAATTATATGTTCCAGTAACAGTTGAATCAGTCAATTGATTCATTGGGTCCGCAACTCCTCTGAAAGACTGCTCACAATTAGTAATTGTTCGATTCAATTCATTTTTACAAAAATCAGAGTCTTTCATTTTATTACCCTCGCAAATATATTCTCTTGGAATAACAGTTCCTTCACAACAGCCGTATTTACTATTTAGGCACGCGTCTTTTGTTCGAATTGGACAATTATCATATCTCAAATCACCAGCCATTTTATAATTTACTCCATCTGGACAACATCCATATAAAGTCTTTTTACAGTCAGTCAAAGGCGTCGGACAATTGGTCCCATGATTATTTATTTTATCTACTTTTCCATCGGGACATTTTCCAAAATTTCGTTGCCCCTTAAAATTCTCAATACATTTAGTATTATCTTTATCTTTCAGTCTGGATTCCATAATCAAACCAGCAACTCTAGTCCTCTTTGGAATACAAACCTTAACTTTTCTCAAACCAATATCTCCGGTTCCAAATGTATTAAAGTATGGCTTCTTTTTGAGGGCTGGATTTGGGTCCTGAACTAATTTATTACCTCTCTTTATAAAGCTGGTTGTATTATCTGAATAGGTCAGACTCTCTTTTAATGGCTTCATTCCAATATTATTAAAATATTTACATCGCGCTTTTCCATCATTTCCGATCTCATATGAATATCCTCCACATCCAACATCTTCCAAGCACCAATCACCGCACTTCTCGTGAAATTCAAACGCATTCGGTTTAGGCTTTGCGCCATCATCAATCTCTCTGACGCTACAACCATACTTAATATTATCTCCAATCTTGAACTCTAAGTTCTTATATTTATCAAAATCGGAAGTGTATGGTAAATAAGGATTCGCTGGATTTGGCTCTCCATTATCCGTTGGGAGACCCATAAAATCTGACTTTTGATATGGGATAAAGTTCATTCTGGCCTCACACTCCTTGTCATCTGGCGGACACTCTAAACGAACATCTCCATTTATACGCAATTTTCCCTGTAATCCAGTCTCTGGCGCCTTCGGAATACAGTTCGGTGGAATACAAAGGGATGGCTTCGTAATATCTTGATTCCGATTTATTGGGTTCTTTGGCCTGATTCGTCCATTCGGTCCAACAATATAAGAGGTCATACATTTATCATCCACAAGCTCGCAAAAACTATCTCCAACTCTTCCTTTTTTATCATATTTGCGATAATACTCGCTCATTGAATCATTCGCACTGAATCGATTTGGTTCAGGAATCGGCTTCTTCAAATATGATGTCGAATAATTTCCGACATTTCTTCTAATATTTCCGACAACATCATACATTTTACATGAATCGTTCGACTCTTTAAACTCAATCGCCTGACACGTTCTATCAGATAAACACGCTCCCATACATTCATCTACTGATAAATTCGCATCATTTAGTGTATCAATTGGTCTCTCAGTAAAATGGTGTATCTGATTTAATTCAGTGAAATTATCGCGAACATTATCACATGATGTATTATCAATAAGTTCATTCTTTGTAAAAACTGATGTTTGATATGATTTATCCTCTGTGGGCTCACCCCTTTTTCGTCTCCGTCTTCCTTGTATGGGGGCTCCCCTATGTAATACACACTGGTTCGGCTTTTTCTCTGAGACAAATGCTTGGCAATTACTTTTACGGCTACATTCTCGCGCACATTCAACCGCGGATACCGCATTTTCTGATATAGGAGTTCCTTCCATGAAACCTATTTGTGAAGTGTAATTAATAAGAGGGTTCGCAATTGATGGATATAGAGTTTCAAATACATTATCTGGGTTTAGACCATTACATTTTTCAGGTGAAATGTCGCCATGATATATATTTTCACGACTTTCACAAGGAATAGCCGGAATATTATAATAATTATTAATCATATTAATTTTATAATAGAAAATAATAAAAAAAAATTCAA
>VFQS010003527.1_pt1 | contig 11864 bp, 12 predicted proteins | sample 3512361 | NCBI WGS metagenome assembly VFQS01 (sample SAMN10412375, study PRJNA504923) | tailings metagenome | isolation source: Relicate 1 Philex TSF3 active mining | place: Philippines | reverse complement strand
CCCACCTCGACGCCACCACCGTGCTCAGCCGCGGCCTGGCCTCCAAGGGCATCTATCCCGCTGTGGACCCCCTGGATTCCACCAGCACCATGCTGCAGCCCTCCGTGGTGGGCGACGAGCACTACCGCACCGCCCGTGCCGTGCAGTCCACTCTGCAGCGCTACAAGGAGCTCCAGGACATCATCGCGATTCTGGGCCTCGACGAACTGTCGGAAGACGACCGCCGCACGGTGGATCGCGCCCGCAAGATCGAGAAGTTCCTGTCCCAGCCCTTCTTTGTGGCAGAGGTGTTCACCGGCATGCCCGGCAAGTATGTGAAGCTGGAAGAGACCATCAAGGGCTTCCAGATGATCCTCGCCGGCGAGCTGGATGAGCTTCCGGAAGCTGCCTTCTACCTGGTGGGCAACATCGACGAAGTGAAGGCCAAGGCTGCCAAGATCCTGGCTGACGCCAAGGGTTGATCGCCATCAATCCTGAGGAATCCAAGCCATGACTCTCACCCTTCGCGTTCTGGCGCCTGACCAGAGTGTTTTTGACGGGAGCGCCGATGAGGTGATTCTCCCCAGCACCACCGGCCAGGTGGGCATTCTTCCCGGGCACGTCACGATGCTGGCGGCCCTGGAAACCGGTGTGATGCAGCTCAAGGCTGCCGGTGAGTGGACATCGATCGTGCTGCTCGGCGGTTTCGCCGAAGTGGAATCCGACGAGGTCACCGTTCTGGTGAACGGCGCTGAGCTGGGCTCCAGCATCGACCGCTCGGCTGCCGAGGCCGAACTGGAGGCCGCCCAGCAAGCCGCCGCCGCCTTCGAGGGCCTGGCCCCCAGCACCGAAAAGCTCAAGGCTCAGCAGGCACTCGCGCGTGCCAAGGCACGGCTCGCCGCCTCCAACGCAAGCTGAACCTGCCTGCTGTCAACCACCTGTCGATGGCCGGCAACTCAGAGCGTCCATCGCCCCCCAAGCGGGGGGCTTTTTAATGCGCACTCGCCCCCAGTGCAACCAGGGGATCAGCGGATGCCACGTAGCCATCTGTCGCAGGAGGAGCAACCATGAAGAGAAGGTGTAAAAATCCAGACCTGTTGCGATCGATGCCAAAATCCAGAGCGATTACTCTTATGAAGTCAATAAAGCCTATCTTGCGCCACCATTATGCACGAAAGCGATTTTCCCAATTCCCTTGAACCAACAGCGAACCCACAGAGTTCGCCAGAGATGACCAAGAAAAAGAAAGGAAAGGGCAAGAAAAAGACCAAAAAGAAAACAGCCCTCAAGGCACTTCGAAAAGATAACTTGGCAGCCATAGAGAAGGATGACCGCTACCATCCCTCTCCAATCTTTGACGACTTTTCGGTGCAGTCAGAAGGGCGTCCACCGAAGCTTGATCGCAAGCTATATGAAAAAGAGCTTGCGAAGCTCCAGGTAGAACTTGTCAAAATGCAGTATTGGGTCAAGCATACCGGTTATCGCTTGATTCTCTTATTTGAGGGTCGTGATGCTGCTGGCAAGGGTGGCACCATCAAGCGCGTAACTGAGCCCCTTAATCCACGAGGCTGCAAAGTCGTTGCCCTTGGCACTCCATCTGACCAGCAGAAAAGCCAATGGTATTTCCAACGTTATGTTGAGCACTTTCCCTCTGCAGGGGAAATGGTTCTTTTTGATCGCTCTTGGTACAATCGAGCCGGCGTTGAAAAAGTCATGGGATTCTGCAGCCCTGAGCAGGTTGAGGAATTCATGCAGTCATGTCCTGAGTTTGAGCGCATGCTGGTACGCAGTGGTATCACGCTGATTAAGTACTGGTTTTCCGTGAGTGATGATGAGCAGGAAGCACGCTTCCGCTCGAGGCTCAAGGACCCCGCCAGGCGCTGGAAGCTCAGCCCTATGGACCTTGAATCCCGTGATCGCTGGGTTGAATTTTCACGGGCAAAGGATGAAATGTTTGCGCGGACCAACATTCCCGAAGCACCTTGGTTCACCGTGGAGGCAGACGACAAGCGCCGTGCTCGCTTAAATTGTATTCGTCATGTTCTTAGCAAGGTTCCCTATGAAGACATGACCCCCGAACCGATTGAGCTACCACCGCGCCAATCCGTTGGCAATTACCAGCGCCCTCCTCTCAACGAACAGTTTTTTGTACCCGATTACTACAGATAAGCAGACCCTATAACGTAGCAAATTGCACAGCACCGGGCTTGCGGCAGACCCAAAAGTGGAAGCAAGCCTTTTTTATGTCATGGCCACCCACACCATCACGCTTGAAAGCGGAGAGTCATTCACCTGCTCAGACGACACCTACATCCTTGATGCCGCAGAGGAATGCGGTGTTGATTTACCCTATTCCTGTCGCGCCGGCGCATGCAGCGCGTGTGCCGGCCAACTGATCGCCGGAAAGGTCGACCAATCCGATCAGTCCTATTTAGACGATGACCAGATGAGCCAGGGGTTTGCACTCCTCTGCGTCAGCTACCCGCTGAGCGATTGCACCATCCGTGCCAATGCTGAGGAAGACATCGCGTAGGGCATGCCCTACTCCAGTCTGCCGTGCAGCACATCCATGACATGGAGGATGTCGTTCGTGAGCGACTCCTCCAGATCAAGCACTGCTGCCAGATTGCCCAGGATGTTGCGCTCATCATCCTGCAACTCTCCATCAGAGCGCATGATTTCTGCCGCCACCGCGAATGCCGTGCTGCGTTGAGCTGATGAGAGGGCACTCGCTGCATCTACCATCAGATGTTGCGCTCCCTGTGTGCGCAGGCGTGCCATCAGCTCATTCAGGAGCTGCACCATCTCATGGTCGCTGTAGTGGCGAAAAGGCTCACGATAATCCAGGGCATGGCGCAGGGTACGGGAACCAGCCATGCTCAGAACGCCATCCCAGCAGACCGCTGCCAATGCAACGGCCGCAAATCCATCCGCTGCACTGAGAGGTTTGGTCATAGTTGTCATCTCCTGGATTGAGGGCAAGGGTTGAGAGTGAGAGGTTAAACAGCGCCGTCTTTCAGCCGGCAAGTCCCACACACAGGGACTCTCCTGCGGGGCATACATGGTGAACTTGCCAGTTGTGCAGCAGCAGGTGGCGCACGAACTGGCGTGCCAGATCCTCTCCCTCAAGGTTGAGGCGCTCAATCTGACAGCCGGGTGCATGGTCAGGGTGATACGTGGTGTGAACCGCCTCCAAACCCCGCCGGGCATCGCGCTGGGCCGGCGTGTGCCGCATCAGGCACCAGGTGCCCTTGTAGGGCGCGTGTGCGTCCACCAGCGTGATCAGAGCATCGTTGCTCGTCTCAATCTCGCGGTCAATCATGGTTGATCTGCACTCTTCACTTACTGCACTTCTTTCTCTGGTCTGCTTGCTGTTACCAGCGCGACAGGTTCTTGAAACGTCATGCTCACGAGGGGAGGGCAGCGGCAGCTCAGCCTGCGGTTGAGATCCCTGAAACCGTGCAGCCCGGGTCTGAGCCGAGGCACTTTGGTTTTCACCTCGGCTGCGGGATGTCCGCAGCGCTCAGCTCAGTGATCACATCCAGGCGCAGCAGCCTGTGCTCACCGAACGACCGGAGAAAGGGCACATCGGCGGCATCCCGCCCCCGGCCGATCAACACCCGGCCGCAGCGGGGAATGTTGTGGCGTGCGTCAAAAACGTACCAGCGATCGGCGAGGAACACCTCGAACCAGGCGGAGAAATCCACCGGTGCCTCTCCCATCGGGATGCCGGTGTAACCCAGATAGCCCGTGCAGTAGCGGGCCGGGATATTGAGGCAGCGGCACAGGGTGATCGCCAGGTGAGCGAAGTCACGGCAGACACCGGCCCCTTCGGCAAGGGTCTGGCTGGCAGTTTTGTGGGGCCTGGTGGCACCGTAGTCAAAGCGGATCTGCTGATGCACCCAGTCGCAGATCGCCTGCACCAGTGGCCAGCCCGGGCGGATCCCCTGGAAGGTGCGCCAGGCCAGCTCCATCAGGGCAGGGGTGTCGCAGTAGGTGCTGGCATTCAGGAAGGGGTAGGTGTCGATCGGCAGGGCCTGCACCGGGCATGGTGCTGCGGCGGGCACCAGCGGATCGGGACTGTCGGAGCAGTGGATCGTGCTGCTGTAGCGAAAGGTGCTGGTGCCGGCGACCGCCATCAGACGGCACCAGCGGTTGCCCTGCCCATCGGTGAGCACCTCCAGCGTGCGCTCGGGCTGCAGCCTCACCTGTTCCGCCAGCAGCAGATCAGCGTGGCGGCTCCGGTGGGGATGCACCAGCGCCAGCAGTGGTGTTGCGGCGGTGCAGCTGATCTCAAGCAAACAGCCGATGGAGAGCTGCACGGTGCCGATTGAGCAGAACAGGCTGACGCTGATGCTGGCCCGGCTCGGCCCCGGCTGCGCTCGTGATGCGGCAGCCCTGACACAGCCATGCCGTCGATTGCCAGCCGGGTGATCAAGTTTTTGCACAGCACCAGACCACATGACCAACACAGCCGGCCACAAAAAAGCGCCCTTGCGGGCGCTTGAGCGGACGCGAATCGAAGTAGCGCTGATTCAGGCGGTACCGCAGAAGGTGACATCGGGAAACTTCAGCTTGGCTTCCTCGAGGCTCTTGCCCTTGCCCTCTTCCTGCCAGAAGTTGATCACTTCAGTGGCCTTGTTCAGGATCTCGACCCGCTCGTTGTCGGTGATCCAGCTCTTGCCTTCAAGCTCGGTCTTCAGAGTTTCCCAGGCGTCCTCTCGGGGCCAGAAGAAATAGGCGGTGAGGGGGCTGGGGCCACCACCCACGATCTGGTCCACAGCCAGGGCCACGTTGTCGGGCAGCCACAGGATCTTCAGCAGGAAACGGCCTTCATCGGCCTTGGGGGTGTAACCGGAGGGAACCCCGTCCTCATCGATGGTGGCGGTTGCCAGCGCGGCACTGCCACCACGCATCACCGGACGACCCTGGGTGGTGTCATCAGCGGCGCCAGCCTCCGGCGCTGCGCTGACCTCAGCGCCAGTGGCGCTCTCGGTGACTGTCATGGTGTCTGCGCTCAAGGCAAAGCGTCAAACAACTAACCTAACAGCCGCTTTGCCGCCACCCTCTGGATCTCACCGACGCCGCCCCAGCCCAGCTGCGCGCCGTGCTGCTGTTCGACATCGACGGCGTGATCAGGGATGTGGGCGACAGCTACCGCCGGGCTCTCGCGGAAACGGTGTACCACTACAGCGGTTGGCGGCCCGATCCCCGGCAGATTGACAGCCTCAAGGCCGAGGGCCGCTGGAACAACGACTGGGAGGCCAGCATGGAGCTGTTGCGGCGCCATGGCCTCAAGCCCCTGCCGGAGTTCGACGCGCTGGTGGCGGTGTTCAGCGGCTTCTACTTCGGCGGCGATCCCGAGGCTGATCCGGGCCAATGGAGCGGCTTCATCGGCAGCGAGCCACTGCTGGTGCACCCCGCTTTCTTCCGCGGCCTCAGCAACGCCGGTCTGGTCTGGGGCTTCGTGAGCGGTGCCGAGCCTCCATCAGCGCGCTACGTGCTCCAGCAACGGCTGGGCCTGCAACAACCGCCCCTGATCGCCATGGGCGATGCCCCCGACAAGCCCGATCCCACCGGATTGCTGCGCCTGGCCCAGGAGCTGATCGCCGGCGACCTCGGCCCTCAGGCCCCGCCGGTGGCCTACCTGGGCGACACCGTGGCCGATGTGCTCACGGTGGTCCATGCGCGCCAGGAATGCCCGCAGCAGCGCTTCCTCGCCCTGGCCGTGGCCCCGCCCCACCTGCACAGCGATCCCGAAAGCCGCCGCACCTATGAGGGGCGGCTGCTGGAGGCCGGAGCCGATGCGGTGATCGCCTCCACAACAGATGTGCTGGCGGCCCTGGAGCACCTGCTGGGCGCGTGAGCCTCACCGCTCCATCGCCGCCACACTCTTGAGGGCAGCGGCGGTGAGGTTCTCGTGGCCGTGGTCGGTCACGGCCACATCGTCTTCGATGCGGATGCCGATGCCCTTCCAGCGCTCCTCGATGGCGGGCTGGCCCTCGGGCACCGGCAGCCGATCGCTCACATAGAGCCCGGGCTCCACGGTGAGGACCATGCCTGGCTCCAGCTGCACCGGGTGCTCGCCCAGGCGATAGGCGCCCACATCGTGCACATCCAGGCCCAGCCAGTGGCCGGTGCGGTGCATATAGAGATGGCGGTAGGCACCCTGTTCGATGATTCCGTCGGGCTCGCCGACCAGCAGCCCCAGCTCGATCAGTCCCTCCACCAGCACCCGCACAGCGGTGGCATGGACGCCCTCGGCCGTGTTGCCCGGCGCCACCTGGGCCACCGCCGCCTCCTGGGCCGCCAGCACCAGCGCGTAGAGGGCCCGCTGCTCGCCGCTGAAGCGGCCGTTCACCGGAAAGGTGCGGGTGATGTCGCCGTTGTAGTAGTCACTGAGCGAGCAGCCGGCGTCGATCAGCAGCAGGTCGCCGTCGCGCAGCGGCGCCCTGTTGGCCGTGTAGTGCAGCACGCAGGCGTTGTCGCCACCGGCCACGATCGAACCGTAGGCCGGGCCGCGCGCCCCCTGCTCCATGAAGTGCTGCTCGATCACCGCCTGCACCTGGCGCTCGTTCAGGTCGGGCCGGGCCACCTGACGGGCCAGTTCATGGGCCTCGGCCGAGATGCGGCAGGCCTCGCGCATCCGCTCCAGCTCCTCCGGAGCCTTGCGCAGACGCAACTGGTGCAGCAGCGGGCAGGGTGCCACCAGTCCGAGGGCGGCGCTGCCGCTGCGGGGTGCCCGATCGAGCTGCTGGGCCCAGGCGTGCAGCACCAGCGGCTCCACCTTGGGGTGCTTGCCCACCCGGAAGGCAATGCCCTCGGCGCCGCGCAGATAGTCGCCGAGGCGCGCGGCCAGCTCGCCGATCGGATGGGCCAGATCCGCCCCGAAGCGGGCCACCGCGCCCTCGGTGCCCCAGCGGAACCCGTTCCACACTTCCGCTGTGGGCTCCTTGGGCGCCACGAACAGCACGAACCGCTGACCCTCGGGCCGGTGCGGCAGGAACAGCGCCACCGCGTCGGGTTCATCGAATCCGGTGAGATACCAGAAGTCGCTGTTCTGGCGGAACGGCCATTCACAGTCGGCGTGATGCACCGCCAGAGGGGCGGCCGGAATCACGGCAGCGGCCCCGCCCAGCTGCTCGAAGAAGCGCTGACGGCGCTGGGCGTACACAGAAGCGGGCAGCAACGGCTCCACAGCGGGGCTCAAAGGCTGCCCCAGTGTGGAGCAGCCGATTTAATGGAGGCGTGCGCCAGCCCCCCGCCACCCCTGAACGCTGCCGGCTGCTGCTGGGCCGCTGGCGGCGCGGGCTGGAGCTGAGCGGCCGGGAGCGCAGCCAGTTCGCCGGTGCCCTGGCCCGGTTGGATGAGCAACTGGAGCGGCTGGAGCAGCGGCGGCTGCGGGTGGCGGTGTTCGGCCGGGTGGGGGTGGGCAAGAGCAGCCTGCTCAATGCCCTGCTGGGCACCAGCGCGTTCGCCACCGACGTGGCCCATGGCTGCACGCGGCATCAGCAGAGCGTGCGCTGGCCCCAGCCGCTGCGGGGTCTGCGGGCTGTGGAGCTGGTGGACACCCCCGGCATCGATGAGATCGCCGCGGCCGGCCGCGCCCGGCTGGCCAGCCGGGTGGCCCTCGGCGCAGACCTGGTGCTGCTGGTGATCGACAGCGATCTCACCAGCGTGGACCGCGAGGCCCTCGAACCCCTGATGGCCAGCGGCAAACCGCTGCTGCTGGTACTCAACCGCAGCGACTGCTGGCCTGCCGCCGAACTCGCTGGGCTGATCGCCAGCATCCGCCGCCGCCTGCCCCAGGGTCTGGCGCTGGCGCCGATCGCCGTGGCCGCCGCCCCGCGGGAAGCGGTGCTGCTGGCCGATGGCCGGGTACGCAGCACACCCACGCCGCCGCGGATCGAACCGCTGCGCCGGGCCTTGATCGAACTGCTGGAGCAGCAGGGGGAGCTGCTGCTGGCCCTCAACGCCCTGACCGCCGCCGAACGGCTGCAGCAGGGCCTGCAGCACTGGCGGCTGGGCAGCCGGCGCCGCCAGGCCCAGAGCCTGATCGGTCGCTTCGCCACGCTCAAGGCCACCGGCGTGGCCGCCAACCCGCTGATCCTGCTGGATCTGGCCGGCGGCATGGCCTGCGACACCGCCCTGGTGCTGCAGCTCAGCCAGCTCTACGGGTTGCCGATGGGCAGCAACGCCGCGCGGGAGCTGCTCACCCGGCTCTCGGGACACAACGTGCTGCTGGGCGGAGCCCAGCTGGGCATCCAGGCCGCGCTCGGCAGTCTCAAGCAGCTGCTGCTGGGGGCCGCGCCGCTCACCGGCGGGCTGAGCCTGGCACCGGCGGCGCCGGTGGCCCTGGCCCAGGCCGCCCTGGCGGTTCACACCACCCGGTTGATGGGGCGGCTGGCGGCGGCGGAGCTGCTGCGCAGCGCCCAGCGGCAGCCGGGGCCGGCGGCGCTGCGCGAGCGGCTGGCCCAGAGTGATCCCCAGCTGCGTCGCTGGCTGAGCGCTCCCGTGCGGCGGCGGCCGCTGAGCCCGGCCCTGCTGCCCTGATGCGAGAGCCGGCCGCGCTGGCGCTGTTCGGCACCAGCGCCGATCCGCCCACCCTGGGGCACCAGGTGCTGCTGGAGGGGCTGCTGGAGTGCTTCCCACGCGTGGCCACCTGGGCCAGTGACAACCCGATGAAGCGGCACGGCGCCCCACTCGCCCTGCGCAGCGCGCTGCTGGCCGCGCTGGTGCGGCAGATCGACAATCCGCGCCTCGAACACCACCAGAGCCTCAGCAGCCCCTTCGCGATCGACACCCTGGCCCGGGCCCGCCAGCAGTGGCCCAACGCCGAACTGGTGTTCGTGGTGGGCAGTGATCTGGCGGGCCAGATCCCCCGCTGGAAACAGGCCGAGCAGGTGCTGCGCGGTTGCCGGCTAGCGATCGCGCCGCGCCGCGACTGGCCCCTGCAGCCGGAAGCCCGCGATGCCCTGGAGCGGCTGGGGGCCCGGCTGGAGCTGCTGGCGCTCCCGGTGCCCGGCACCGCCAGCTCGCAGCTGCGCCAGGCGCCCGATCCACAGCAGATCCCAGCCGGCGTCTGGCCACTGCTGCTGAAGCACAATCTCTACGGAATCACCCGGCCGGAGGGTCCAGCCTGATGCGCCTTGCCCTCGCCCAGCTCAATCCCCTGGTGGGCGACCTGAGGGGCAACAGCACGCGCATCCTCGATGCCTGCCGCCAGGCGGCAAACGACGGGGCCGATCTGGTGCTCACCCCCGAGCTGTCGCTGTGGGGCTATCCGCCGCGGGATCTGCTGCTGCAGCCGGCCCTGCTCGCCGCCCAGCAACAGGCGCTGGAGGATCTGGCGGCGGCCCTGACAGAGGCATGCCCGACGCTGGCGGTGCTGGTGGGCATCGCCGAGCCGGTGGCGGCGGCGACGAGCGAGATGCCACGGCTGTTCAACAGCGCGGCGCTGGTGGAGGCCGGCGGCTGGCGGGTGGTGGCGCGCAAACGGCTGCTGCCCAGCTACGACGTGTTCGATGAGCGGCGCTACTTCCGCCCGGCCGAGGCGGCGGCGCTGCTGGAACTGGAGCGCGGCGGCCGGCGCTGGCGCCTGGGCCTCACCATCTGCGAAGACCTGTGGGTGGAGGAGGAACTGCAGGGCCACCGGCTGGTGGGCCCCGATCCGGTGGCTGAGCTCCAGCCCCTTGGGATCGAGCTGATGCTCAACCTCTCGGCCTCCCCGTTCGGCAAGGCCAAGGCCGCCCTGCGCCGGCAACTGGCGGCGCGGGCCGCCCTGCGCCTGGGCTGCCCGGTGGTGTACGTGAACCAGGTGGGCGGCAACGACGAGCTGGTGTTCGACGGCGCCAGCTTCATGGTGGATGGCAGCGGTGCTGTGGTGCAGCAGCTGGCGTGCTGCCGCGAGCAGGTGAGGTGCTGGGACGCCGACAGCGCTGCGCCGCCCTCGTCCAACGCGCCACAACGGGCGCCACATCCAGGAGCAACCCACAACCAACACCTGCCAAGCGAATCCGAGCAGCTGTTCCGCGCCCTGGTGCTGGGCGTGGCCGACTACGCCGGCAAATGCGGCTTCAGGCGAGTCCTGCTGGGCCTCAGCGGCGGCATCGATTCGGCCCTGGTGGCGGTGATCGCCGCCGCGGCCCTGGGGGCCGAGCAGGTGCAGGGGCTGCTGATGCCGTCGCCCTGGAGCTCCGCAGGCTCGATCAGCGATGCCACCGCCCTGGCCCAGCGTCTCGGGGTCGCCACGTGCACCCTGCCGATCGCGCCGCTGATGGGCGGCTTCGAGGCGGCGCTGGAACCCGCGCTGCAGGGACCGCCCCAGGGGCTCACCGCCGAAAACCTGCAATCCCGCATCCGCGGCACCCTGCTGATGGCGGTGGCCAACCAACAGGGTCAGCTGCTGCTCTCCACCGGCAACAAGTCGGAGCTGGCCGTGGGTTATTGCACCCTCTACGGCGACATGAACGGGGGCCTGGCCGTGATCGGTGACCTCTACAAAACCAGCGTGTTCAAGCTCTGCGCCTGGCTCGATTCAGCCGAAGCCGGCGCCTGCCGCAGCGCGCTGGGATTGGCGGCGAGCGGCGTGCTGATCGGCCGCGCGATCCGCGAGAAACCCCCGAGCGCCGAACTGCGTCCCGACCAGCGCGACAGCGATTCGCTGCCCGACTACGCCGTGCTCGATCCGATCCTCAAGGCCTACATCGAAGAGCTGCGCAGCCCCGAAGAGCTGATGGGCTCAGGTACGGATGCCGAGCTGGCCGCGCGGGTGCACAAGCTGCTGCGGCGCGCCGAGTTCAAGCGGCGCCAGGCTGCGCCCCTTCTCAAGGTGAGCGGCCGCGCCTTCGGCAGCGGCTGGCGCATGCCGATCGCGGCGGCCTGAGGCCCGGCTGAGGCCCGGGCCGTTGCGGCGCTGCAGCGCCGCGGCCATGGTGGAGGCAGCACTGTTGCAGCTCGATGGCAGACACCGGCCTGACGGCACCCTTCACCTCACCGATGGCCAGCATCGGCGTGCCGAAGGAGATCAAGCGCGACGAGCAGCGGGTGGCGCTCACCCCCGATGGCGCCCGCGAACTGGTGAGCCACGGCATGGAGGTGCGCGTGGAGCAGGGGGCCGGGCTGGGGGCCGGGATCAGCGACGCCGACTACGCAGACGTCGGCACCCGGATCGTGGGTCGCGAGGAGGCCTGGGCCGCCCACCTGGTGGTGAAGGTGAAGGAGCCCCAGCCCGAGGAATTCGGCTTCCTCAGGCGCGATCTGGTGCTGTTCACCTACCTGCACCTGGCGGCCTACACCGAGGTGGGCCAGGCGCTGCTGGAGGCCGGCACCACCGCCGTGGCCTACGAAACCGTGCAGCTCGACGACGGCTCCCTGCCACTGCTGGCGCCGATGAGCGAGATCGCCGGGCGCCTGGCGGCCCAGGTGGGCGCCCATCTGCTGGAGAAACCCCATGGCGGGCGCGGCATCCTGATGGGGGGCTGCACCGGCGTGCGGCCGGCGCGGGTGGTGGTGCTGGGGGCCGGCACCGTGGGCTGGAACGCCGCCCGGGTGGCGGCCGCCATGGATGCGGAGGTGTTCCTGCTGGATCGCTCACCGCAGAAGCTGCGCAGCCTGGAGGCCGACCGGCGCGGGCGGCTGGTGAGCCTGGTGAGCAGCAAGGGCCTGATCGAGCGGCTCGTGCCGGGTGCCGATCTGGTGATCGGCGCGGTGCTCACCCCCGGCGGCCGGGCACCCACGCTGGTGGATGAAACCCTGGTTCAGCGGATGCAACCGGGCTCGGTGATTGTGGATGTGGCGATCGATCAGGGCGGCTGCATCGCCACCAGCTGCGAAACCACCCACACCAACCCCACGGTGATGATCCACGGGGTGCAGCACTACGC
>VFQS010003525.1_pt1 | contig 11866 bp, 14 predicted proteins | sample 3512361 | NCBI WGS metagenome assembly VFQS01 (sample SAMN10412375, study PRJNA504923) | tailings metagenome | isolation source: Relicate 1 Philex TSF3 active mining | place: Philippines | reverse complement strand
TTCACGGGGTTTCCGCCGAGGTGAGTGGTTGCCATGCGGGCAGTCTCGCACATGGTTGTACGCAGAGGCAAGCCGCGCGCACTGCAGAAATTTTTTTGGCGGCTCCTACGTAGTAGGAGCCGCCAACTTTCGAAGGTGCTTGCAATTCCGCACACCGACCCCTCATAGTGCTGCCCCATGTTCAACACCACCGACAACCTGCAACACCTCAATCCGATCCAGCCGGCCGACGAGCCCGCCCCACGAGTCACGCAACGATGGCAGTGCCCCGACTGCGAGAACGGCATCACCCTGCACGTTCGCGTCAAGCATGCCCCGGTCTGCAACAACAAGACGGTGCACAGCCGCCGCCACATCGAAATGAAACGCAACAAGAAAGGCAACCTGCAATGAACGACAACTTCACACCCTCACGCACCTATTACACGGCACAAGAGATCAGCGACATCGCCCTCACGTGGGGAGCACGTCCGACGATCTCTGACATCGATGGTCACGTGGTCGTCGACCTCGAGCACCAAGATTCGAACATGCAGCTCGTGCTCGGCGGCCCGTCGGAGTTCTTCGACCGGATGCTGTGCCGAAGCTGGGTCATCGTGCAGAGCGCACCGCACCAGTTCTGCGACCAGTGGAACGAAGACCCAGAGTTCGGAACGTTCTCGGTGGTCTACGACGACAAGGGTCTGCCTGAGCGAAATGTGTACGGATTCGTGGTACGCGCCGTGCAGATCATCGATTTCGAACGCTGCACGTCGCAGGAAGACATCATCCTCCAAGTTGCGTTGTTTTGGTTTGGCGTGAATGTCATTCAAGAAGCGCTGGCCGCCGGCGACGACCCACAATCACGCATGACCCGCGAGACGCTGACCACCGGCTTCACGAAGTGGTGGTTCGGTGACGACGCGCCGGATGATGATGACTCTTCGGATGATGACGACACGCCGGGCGACAACGACGCTGGCAAATAAACCGTCAGTCGGGTCGCGAAGGGCCGCGACGCAGTTGGCCCTGCAAGAGCGAGATTGCGAACAGTCCGATCACGATCCACCACTGGTACTGGTCGATGAAGTCGAGGAAGGCGCGAATCTCACTTTCGAACACTCGACCGAACACGCGCAGCACCCACAACTTGATGGCGATTCCGATGCACACGAACGCGACGAATGTGCGCGTCTTCATTCCACGGTGCCCGACCAAGAGGCACACCACGTTGCTGCCCGGGAAGATAATCACGGCCCACACGCCCAACTTGTCGACGGCGCGCTCGAGCCACACATATATACGTGGCGGCTCGCCGGCCTGGCCTTCGAGCCAGCGCACGGCCTTCTCGCCGAAGAATCGACCGCAGTAATACAGCGCCAGAGCCGCGGCCAATACGCGGAAGAAGCCGATCAGCACGTACGGTGCCAGGTCGGTGTACGGAACCGACGCGAACAAATTGCGGTTGCGGGACGAGAGCAGCAGCACCAGTTCTGGGCGTTCGTCGACGAGTGCCGGGCCGACATTTGAGCCGATGGTGCCGAGCACGAAGAGCCCGGCGGTGCCGGCGAGCACCGTGCGACGGGCGAGGGGGCTGGCCACGCATGAACGGTAGCGGCTCGCGGTGTGTACTCTTCGGAGAGCGCCGCTGCGCGGTGCGAACGAGAGGGGAACACACATGAAGGGCTTGATGCAGCCGACGCAACTGACGCTCGTGCATCTGTTCGAGCGCGCCGAGAGGTACAGCGCCGCGAAGAAGATCATCACGGCGACTGCCACCGGCAAGACGACAACGACATACGGCGACTGGGCCGCGCGCACGCGCCTCCTTGGCGGCGTGCTCGACGATCTGAAGATCACTCAGCACGGCCGTGTCGCGACGTTGGCGTGGAACTCCGCGCGGCACCTCGAGTTGTATTTCGCCGCACCGTGCTCGAGCCGCGTGCTGCATACGCTCAACTTCCGACTGTTCCCCGAGCAGCTGACGTACATCGTCAACCACGCCGAAGACCAAGTGATCTTCTGCGACACGTCGTTGTGGGCGATTCTCGAACCGCTGATGCCGACGTTCACCACGCTGAAGCACCTCGTGTTCATGAACGACGGCAAGGGCGAGGCGCCAACGAGCGTGAAGGGCGTGGAGGTGCACGAGTACGAGTCGCTGTTGAAGAAGGCGAAGGCTGTCGAGTGGAATGTGGCCGACGAAAACCAGGCCGCGAGCATGTGCTACACGAGCGGCACGACTGGCAACCCGAAAGGTGTGGTGTATTCGCACCGCAGCACGTTCCTGCACACGATGGCCGAGATGGTCGCCGACTCCATCGGAATCCGCGAGAGCGACACGGTGCTGCCCGTCGTACCGATGTTCCACGTGAATGCCTGGGGGCTCACCCACGCTGCCGCCACGTGCGGCGCGAATCTCGTGATGCCCGGCCCCGATCTCTCCGGCAAGGCGATCGCCGACCACATCGTGAACGAGAAGGTCACCGTCGGCGCCGGCGTGCCGACGATTTGGATGGCGGTGTTGCCCGAGTTGAAGGGTCGCGACACGTCGTCGCTGCGCGCGATCGTGTGCGGTGGCGCCGCGGTGCCCAAAGCGTTGAGCGAGTCGTACCGAAAGGAAATCGGTCTGCCGATTCTGCAGGCATGGGGCATGACTGAGACATCGCCGATTGCCGCCGTGTGCACACTGAACACGGCCGAGCAGCAACTCTCTGTCGACGAACAAGCCGACCTGCGCACCACCGTCGGTCGCATCGTGCTCGGCGTCGACTTCCGCGTGGTCGAGCCCGACACCACGAAGATGGTGCCGTGGGACGGCGAGACGAGCGGCGAGCTGCAGTGCGCTGGCCCGTGGATCGCGAGTTCGTATTACAACGACCCTCGTTCGGCAGAGAGCTTCACCAAAGACGGATGGCTGCGCACCGGCGACGTCGCGGTGGTTGATGCGGCCGGGCGCATCCGGCTGGTCGATCGCACGAAAGACCTCATCAAGTCGGGCGGCGAGTGGATTTCATCGGTCGAGATCGAGAACGAGTTGATGTCGCACCCGAAGGTGAAGGAGGCCGCCGTGGTCGGCGTGCCGCACCCGAAGTGGTCGGAGCGTCCGCTCGCCTGCGTGGTGCCCAAAGACGGTGAGACCGTGACGAAGGAAGAGATCCTCGAATTCCTCGCGCCGAAACTCGCCAAGTGGCAGTTGCCTGACGACGTGGTGTTCATCGACCAGGTGCCGAAGACCTCGGTGGGGAAGTTCTCGAAGAAAACCCTGCGTGACCGCTTCGCCGACTACAAACTGCCGGGGGCCTGAGCCGCTCGCCTATAACCGCGCGCCGCGTCACTTCAGCGCGGCGAGAATTTGGACGCCCAGAACAATCGCGGGTATGCCGAAGCCCGTGATGAGTGCTGCTAGCGCGATGCCAGTGGTGACCACATAGCGCTTCATCGACGCGAGCTTGTCGATTTTCACTTCAAGTCGGTCGATGCGTACGCGGAGGTCGTCGATGTCGGACTTGAGTGCGACGTCGCTCCGACCGGCTGGCGGCAGGTGCGACATCAGGGTGGCGGCCACTTCCTCGGGCATGAGGCCGCGGAGGGTTTGGTGGAGGGTGAAGCGGTCGATTTCAGACGATGACACGAAGGTTCCCATTCGGTTGCTGTTCATGCCGTGGTGTGTGCATCGGCAGGCGTTTGCGGAAGAGAAGTTTGCGGGCTACGGGTAGCCGCGTTAAAAGCGACCGAAACATAGACGTCATAGGCGGCACCATAGGACACCTGCCGGGTTTGTCAAGTCACACCCCGCGCGGCTCCGTGCGTACCCCTTGGCAACCCCATCCCGGGGCCCGACCCGAAAGGCACCATCCATGACCACCGCACTCCTCACCGACATCACGAGCCTGAAGGCCGGCACGCCGGTCACGCACGAGGGCATCACGCTGATTCCGATCTTCGCCCCCGAAGGTCGCGGCTCGAAGATCAAAATCGCAGGCGACGAACTCGTCGTCACCGAACTCGCGACGCCGACCGTGCCGCAACTGCAGGTGCACAACCCGACCGCGCACGACCTGCTCATCCCCGCCGGAAAAATCCTGAGCGGTGGACACCAGACGCGCGTCGTCAACGTGTCGATCGTCGTGCCCGCCGGCGCCACCATCGTCATCCCGGTCTCGTGCGTCGAAGCCGGCCGCTGGTCGGGTCTTTCGCACTTCGCCGACTCCAAGCGCATCGCGTCGCGTCGCGTGCGCAACGCCAAAGCTCGCAGCGTGAAGCGCAACATCGAGCGCAGCAAGTCGAAGGCGTCGGCGCAGGGAGAGGTATGGAACACGATTTCCATGGAGCTCCACTCGCGCAGCCTGTACGCCGACGGCGATCTCTTCCTCGGCGTCGACGAACACCTCGACCGTCGCAGCGACCGCATGCAAGTCGTCCGCAAGTTCGTCGACGAAGGCGTGCAGCCCGGGCAGGTGGGTGTCGCCGTCGCGCACGGCGAGAAGATCCTCGGCGTCGAAGTCTTCCCGAGCACCGACGCGCTGCAAGTGGCGTGGGAGGCCATCGTGCGCGCCGCGGTGATCGACGCCGATGAGTTCAGCACCAAGCCCGAGTCGCTCGACGCCACCCGTGGCATCGCCGCGCTGGAGAAGTTCCTCGCGCAAGTCGCCTCGACCGAAGGCACCGTCGCTGACGGAGTCGGCCGCGGCACCGAGGTGCATGTGGAGACCCCGGCATACGTCGCGCACGGCCTGCGCGTCGACGGCGAGCTCGTCTACTGCAACGCCTTCGCCAACTGAGCACGGCGCGGCGCCAGCCGAGACGGCGCGAGCACGGCTTGGCATCGTCTGCACCCCCGAGGCAGACTGTCGAACGTCGGTTCCACCGATGACAGGTTCCCCGGCGACTCTCCGCCGAGCGTCGGGGACCTGTGTTGGTGTCGCATCGGTAACGCATCCGCACTGCATTGGTACTGTGGGGCAATCATGAAACTTTTCCCCGGGCTCACGTTCTCTTGGAAGCGCGCCCTCGGCGTGACCGCCGCCAAGCGCAAAATTTCGCGCGCGACGGGCATCCCGCTCACTCGACAAGGTCGTCGTGCCAAGCTCGGCAAATGGCTTGGGATGCGCTGACGCTGCGTCGCCGTTGACATGAGACTCACGCTTGCGCCCCGCGCCAACAACAAAGACGCCGCCATCGGTGCGGTCGGCGCCGCGCTCGGCATGGCGATCACCTGGCTGATCTGCGACTGGGCGCTCGACTCGACGGCGCCGATTCTGGTGATGTCGATGGGTGCGTCGGCGGTGCTGCTGTTCGCCACGCCGACCAGTCCGCTTGCACAACCAGTGCCAGTGATCACGGCGCACGCGCTCGGCGCAGTCGTCGGTATCGCGTCGGTGAAGTACATCGACAACACCGCGCTCGCCGTCGGCGTCGCAGTCGGCGTCACCGCGGGCGCGATCATCAGGCTGGGCATCACGCATCCGCCGAGCGGCGGCACGGCGCTGAGTGCCGTGGTCGGCGGCCAAGCCATCACCGACCTCGGGTGGGAATTCGTCTGGCGGCCGGTGTTGCTCAACGCGGTGATACTCGTCGTGCTCGCCGTGGTCGTCAACGCGCCGTTTGCTTGGCGTCGCTACCCACTGCGCAAGTGACTTCGCGCCGCACCGCACTCGTCACGGGGTGCGGCTCGCCGAGCGGCATCGGGTTCGCCACCGCCAAGCGTCTCGCGGCAGCCGGATACGGGGTTGCAATCACCAGCACCACCGATCGCATCCACGACCGCGCTGAAGAGTTGCGTGCGCTCGCGGCATCGGGCGCTGGAACTCGCGAGGCGTCTGGCGACGTGCTGAGCCTGCCGGCCGACCTCACCCGCGAGGGCGATGTTGCGATGCTCGTCGACGAGACGACGAAGCGCTTCGGCCGCATCGATGCGCTCGTCAACAACGCCGGCATGGTCACGGTCGGCAACGAACTCTTCAACGCGCCGCTCTCCGACACCACGCTGCAACAGTGGAATGATTCGCTCGCGCGCAACCTCACGTCGTGCTTCTTGGTGACTCGCCGCGTTCTTGGCGCGCAAGTTGCGGGTGGTGCCGCCATGCCCGACGGCTCGCGCATCGTCAACGTGGCGAGCACCACCGGCGCGCTGCAGGCCGGCGTCGGCGACGTGGGCTACAACGCGGCGAAGGCGGGGATGATCGGCCTCACGCGCGCAGTCGCGCTCGAGGTCGCTGCGCGCAACATCACGGTGAACGCAGTGGCGCCGGGCTGGATTGCGACTGGTTCGCAGACGCCTGCCGAAGCGCGAGCAGGTGCCGCGTCGCCGTTTGCTCGTTCGGGCACGCCCGACGAAGTCGCAGCGGTCATCGAGTTTCTCTGCGGTGCGTCATCTTCCTACGTCACTGGCCAGATGATCGTGGTCGACGGGGGAGACACACTGCCCGAAGACCGCACCTGGAGACCCGGCTGATTACGCCATCACGCGGCGCAGAAACTGCCGTGTGCGCTCGTCGCGCGGCGCGCCGAACACCTGCGACGGCGGGCCGACTTCGGCCACCGTGCCGGCATGCAAGAAGCACACACGGTCGGAGATCTCGCGGGCGAACGCCATCTCGTGCGTGGCAATCAACAGTGTGATGCCGCTGCCTTTGAGTTCGCGCACCACGTCGAGCACCTCGCCGACCAACTCGGGGTCGAGCGCCGACGTGATCTCGTCGAGCAGCAACACTTCTGGTCGCATCGCGAGCGCGCGGATGATCGCCACGCGCTGCTGCTGACCGCCCGACAACTGGTCGGGGTACGAGCCCGCCTTGTCGGCGAGCCCGAAGCGGGAGAGCAGTTCGGCGGCACGCGCCGAGGCGTCGTCGCCCCCGAGGCCGAGCACCTTGGTGAGCGCGAGCGTGATGTTGCGCGCAACCGACATGTGCGGAAACAGGTTGAAACTCTGGAACACGATGCCCACGCGGCGTCGCACCGGGTTGGGGTCGCGGCCGATGGCGGAGATCTCGTCGCCGTCGAGCAGCACGGCGCCGTCGTCGATCTGCTCGAGCAGGTTCACGCAACGCAGCAGGGTGGTCTTGCCGCTGCCGCTCGCGCCGATGAGCGAAACCACGTCGCCCGCGGCAACGTCGAGCGACAAGTCGCGCAGCACCGTGTTGGTGCCGAACGACTTGGTGACGCCGCGCAGGCTGACCTTCGGCGTCATGCTGCCACCCGGCTTCCGCTCGTGCGACGACGCTCGCGATGCCAGAGGTAGTCGGTCAGGCGCGTGAGCGGAATGGTCACCGACAAAAAGATGAGCGCAGCCACGACGAACGGCGTGAAGTTGGCGAACTTCGACTTGTCGATGCCCGCCTGCCGCAGGATTTCGATCGGGCCGATGAGCGACACGAGCGCCACGTCCTTTTGCAGCGACACGAGATCGTTCAAGAGCGGCGGCACCACGCGACGCACGGCTTGGGGCAGCACGACGAAGCGCATGGTTTGCGCGCCCGACAACCCGAGCGAGCGGGCGGCGGCGCGTTGGCTTTCGTGCACGCTGTCGATGCCGGCGCGGAACACCTCGGCCACGTAACCCGAATACGTCATGGCGAGCGCCACCGAACCCCACAAGAGTGGCGAGTTGTACGGCCGCTCAAGCCCCAGACCTGGTACGCCGAAGCCGACGAGATAAATCCACAGAATCACCGGCACGCCGCGCATCACGTCGGTGTATGCGGCGGCCAGCGCACGCAGCGGAAAGAGGGCGGGCGAGCGCGAGTTGCGGGCGAGTGCAATCAACAACGCGAGCATGAAGATCGCGGGGGTAGTCCACGCGAAGATCTTGACGTCGAGCCAGAACGCGTCGATCAAGCGGGGGAACGAGTCGCGCATCTGGTCGACGTCGAAGAACGACTGCTTCACGCGGTCCCAGCGCGGCATGCGCGGCACCAAAACGACCACGGCGACCAGCACCACGAGGGTGCTGGCCGCCGCGATGAGCGAACTACGGCGCCGTTGCCGGCGCTCGTGCTGCTGGCGTTGCGTCAGTCGAGGCTGATGACCGGCGCGCCGGTGTAACCCGAGAGCCACGTCTCCTCGATGCTGACCAGTTCGTAGGTGAGATCGCGCATGCGCCCGAGCGCCACGTTCACGCACTCCACCAGCGGGTTGTTCAAATCGAACACCATGCCGAAGTTGTCGGCGGCCACCTGGTCAGACAGCGGGAACTGGCCGATGACCTTCGAACCTTCTATCTCGACCGCGGAAATGTAGAACGCGGTCGGCAAGTCGACCACGATGGCATCGATCTGCTTGGCGTCGAGCGCGGCCTTCGCAGCGGCGTTGTCGTCGTAGACGAACGGCTCGGTGGTCGGCTGAATCACTTTCGTGATGAAGTCGAGGCTCGTGGTGCCGGCCTGCGCGCCGAACTTGGCGGCCTTCAACTCCGACACCGAAGTCGCGCCGGCGATCGCCGAGTCGGCGAAACCGACGAGCGCTTGGTTGGTGGAGTAGTACGGGTCGCTGAACGACACGGTCGCCTTGCGCTCTTCGGTAATGGAGAACTGCTGGAGGTTGAAGTCGAAGTTCTTCGCGCCGGGCTGAATGGCCTCGTCGAAGCCGGTGCGCACCCAGACGATGTTCTCGTCGGTGAAGCCCATCTCTTCGGCCACGCCGTACGCGACTGCGGCCTCGAAACCTTCCTTGCTCTCCGGTGCGTCGCCGACGACCCATGGCTCGTACGCCGGGTTGCCGGTGGCGATGGTGAGCTTGCCCTCGGTGAGGGTCTTGCCGGCGGTGCAGTCGTTGCCGGTGCCGCTCGCGGTTTCTTCGACCGCTTCTTCGGTCGCTTCTTCGGCCACGGTGTCTTCGGACGCGCTGTCGTCGCCGCCGCATGCGGCGAGGCCGAGCACGGCCACTGCGCCGAGAGCGACGAGACGAGCGCGGGTGCTGCGCTGTTTCATGGTTCCCCTTGTTGATCAAACACGCCGCACGGTGCGACGATGCACACAGACTAATGCCCGCACCGCGCCTAGGTTGGCGTGGTGCGCACCGAACGAGTCGTCGCCGTCGGTCTCGCCGCGGGGCTTCTGTCGGGCATGTTCGGTGTCGGCGGGGGAATCCTCATCGTGCCGGGGTTGATGTGGGTTGCGACGATGGAGCAGCGCCGCGCGCACGGCACGTCGCTTGCCGCCGTGTTGCCGATCGCGATGTTCGGTCTGATCACCTACGTCACGAACGACCACGTGAATGTCGGTGCGGCAGTCGCGCTCAGCGTCGGGTCGCTCGGAGGCACGCTGCTCGGCACTGCGTGGCTCGCTCGCGCACCCAAACGCCTGTTGTCGTTCACGTTCGCGGCACTGCTCGCCGTGTCGGCGGCGAGATTGTTGTTCGAAATCGGCTCGACGCAGGAGCACGCGCTCACCGCGGGCTCTGCACTGGTGCTCGTCGCGACCGGCTTCGTGGCCGGAGTGCTCGCCGGCCTGCTCGGCATCGGCGGCGGCGTGGTGATGGTGCCGGCGATGATGCTCGTGCTGGGGCTTGCGCCGGTGATGGCCAAGGGCACCTCGCTCGCGGTGATCGTGCCGACGGCGATCATCGGTACGTGGCGCAACCGGCGCAACCTCAACCTCGACGTGCGCGCCGCGGTGGTGGTCGGCGTTTCGGGCGCGGCGACCGCGGTGGCGGGCGGCATCATCGCCGACCGCATGCACGACCACGTGTCGAACGTGCTGTTTGCGCTGTTGCTCGTCTATATGGCGCTGCGTCTCGTGCGCGAGGCCCGCGCCGGGTGATTCGCTACGCGTTCACGATGCGGTAGTCGGTGACCTGCGAGTCTTCGGCGCCGAGGTCGGCGAAGTTGTCGTAGGCGCGCGCATCCATGAACTCTCGCCACGCGAACGCTCGGTAGCGCGGGCCATCACCGCACAACTCCGCGATCGGCGCCACGGTCGCGTCGCGCGGCGGGTTCGAAAAATACGGAATGCTGAACCGGCGGCGTCGCGTCATCGGCACCACGCGATGCACAGCGGCGCGATAGCGGTCGTTGGTGTATGCCTGCATGCAGTCGCCGAGATTCACCACGATGGTGCCCTCGCGCGGTGGCACGTCGATCCACCCGTGCCCGAGCGACTCGGTCTGCAGCCCGCCGACGTCATCTTGAATCAGCAGCGTGAGCACGCCGGGGTCGGTGTGATACCCGAGCGCGGTCGGGCCCAACTCAGCGAGCCCGTCTCGCTCGCCGTCGGGCACCGGGTCGCCGACGGGGTAGTGGTTGAGTCGCAGCATGCTGCCGCGTCGGCTGCACACGATCGTGTCGCGTGAGGCGCCGCGCAACTCCAGCGCGTCGAGCATCAACGACAACGTGCGGTCGGTGAGCGCGCTGAGCGAGTCGTAGAGCTCGGTCATCGTCTCGCGGAAGCCGGGCAGGTCGTGCGGCCATCGGTTGCGCGCGTCGACCGGCGCGAACGTCGGGTCGACGAAGTCGAACACCTCTTTATGGTCGCGCTTGCGCTTGGTGAGTTCGCGGTCGAAATAGCCGAGCGGATTGTCGCGGTCGCGCATGATGGCCGTGCGCACGCTGCGCGGCGCGTCGAAGAATCGCTCGGTCTCGCGCCACGTGCGCCGCAGCACGTCGTCGAGCCCGTGATTGGCGAGCAGGAAGAAGCCATGGTCGCGACACGCGGTGTCGACGGCGCGCAGATCGGCGCCTGACGGCGACGCGGCGTCGATGGTGGGCACCAGAGTCACGCCTTCAGGTTGCCACCCGTCAGGGCGCGGCGGTCCGCGCCAGCCCCGCGACCCGCCAGCCCCGCGACAGCCCAGCCCTGCGACCCACCCTCCATCCCGCCGACTTGCAATGAGACACAAACCGTCTTAGTGTCTCACGGTGATGACGGTCACAGACCAGTCCCTCAGCGACGCGATTCTCGACGCAACCAAGCAGGCCATTGAGCGCTGGGGTGTTGAGCGACTCACCATCAACGACGTCTGCAACACGGCGAACATCTCGCGCGCAACGCTCTACCGCGCGTTCCCCGGCGGAAAAGAAGTGCTGCTCGAAGCCCTTCGCGTGCGCGAAACCGAGACGTTCTTCACCACGCTGCGCGCCCACGCCGAAGGCGAGACCACGCTCGAAGACACCATCGTGCGCTGCATGGTGGTGGCCACCACCGAGCTGCGCAGCGACCAGCACCTCGCGCTCATGCTCGCCGCCGAGCCCAACGAGGTGCTCTCGCAACTCACCGTGCAGGGCATGCCGCGCATCGTGCGCGTCGCGACGGCGTACCTCATGCCGCTCTTGCAGCCGCACCTCTCGCGCGACGAAGCAGCAGAACTCGTCGAAGTGCTGGCGCGCATGGTGATCAGTTACTTCCTCGCGCCGAGCCGGCAATACGACTTCGGCAACGAGTCGCAGGCGCGGGCGTTCGTGCGCGCGTATGTTCTCAAACAATCCATCAATGAAGGAGCAATGCCATGACCATCACCCACGAAGAGAACGAAGCGATCATCGGTCGCGCGTCGATCAACGACATCGAGGCGATCCTCGCCACGCCGCTGGTCGACCCGAACGAGGTCGAGCACGTGGTGAAGAACAACGCCGACTCGATCTTTACGTGGGACTACTCGCTCGCGCGCCCGCAGTTGCGCAAGCTGTATGAGAAGGCCAAGACCGGCCAGTGGAACGGCACCACCGATCTTCCGTGGGACACCAACGTCGACGTCGAGAAGACCGTCGCCGAAGACCAGGCCCTCATCGGCAACGGCATCGACCCCAACTGGTACGCCGACACCCCGCTCGCGAAGTGGGAAGACAAAGAGTGGCTCGAGTTCGGCATTCAGAGCCGCAAGTGGTCGCTCTCGCAGTTCCTCCACGGCGAGCAGGGTGCGCTCATCTGCACCGCCAAGATCACCGAAACCG
>VFQS010003524.1_pt1 | contig 11867 bp, 8 predicted proteins | sample 3512361 | NCBI WGS metagenome assembly VFQS01 (sample SAMN10412375, study PRJNA504923) | tailings metagenome | isolation source: Relicate 1 Philex TSF3 active mining | place: Philippines | reverse complement strand
GGCGTGCGCGACCGTCGTCGCCTGCAAGCCGGGATAGAGCAGCGCGAATTCCGCCGCGAAGAACAGACTGCACGCCAGCGCCGGCCAGAGGATCCCGTTGCGCTCGAACAGCCTCACGCCCCGCGACCAGGCGAACAGCGCCAGGATCATCGAGCCTGCGAGCGATCGCATTCCCGCTTGAAGAACGGGCGAAATGCCCTGGTTCGCAACCTTCATCGCCACCTGGCCCACGGCAAGGCACAGACACATCGCGATCAGCAACGTGATCGCGAAGGCGTCGAGACGTGCCGCCGGCGCCTGTTGATGTACCGGCTGGCCCTTCACCGTCATTGTGGCTCCCCAGATCGCCATCCCGCCCGTCAGCGCCTCAGGCACCGAATTTGTTATCGTCTGCCGGATCGGTCACATGGCCCCCTCACTTGCAGTGACACGCCTGCGATGGAGACATCGAAGAAATTTTCGCTGCGATGTCGGCTGTCCGTCTCTCTGCCGGTTGCGCGGAGAGACGGCCCTGCCATTCGCCGCTCCGCGCGTGCTTGCAGTGCTTTCTAGTGTCACGTCAAGCCAGTCGGGTCGCCATTCTCCGGGCTCTCACGGGAATTGGAGCGTGCCGCGAAGGGCCGAACGTCCATTGCCCCTAAACGATGCACCAATATGCTTGCAAGGACTGCCGATAGCCGGTATCTACGCCGCGCCTTCCCCGACAGAGCCACGCGGCCGACGCGTCGCGGTGTCTGGAATGCGCGACGCCCAGGGTTCGATGCGCCCCGTCCGATAGACGGAGTCACTTGCCCCCTGAGCCGTGCGAGGGACGAGGCCTGGAGAGGTGGCAGAGTGGTCGATCGCACCGCACTCGAAATGCGGCAGACTGGGTGACCGGTCTCGGGGGTTCGAATCCCCCCCTCTCCGCCAGAATTGTTTGAATTGAATGATGTTGTCTTTGGAAATCTGGGGCTTCCGCCCTGATGTCCACCCGCGCGTGGTTTCGTGCATCTTCTGGTCCAAACGCGCAATGCAGCACTTACCGCAAAGCCACATATCTGCGGGACCCTCTTCTCACCTTGAAGCATAGGCCAAGGCATCTGCGCGCACCCAGGTGGCGCGCAGGAAGCCGGCCTCGGGCTCATGCCATGCGCGGTGCGAGGCGAGGTTTCAACGAGCGGTCGTCAAATTGCGATCTGCGGAAACGGGGACCTACGGGATTGGGCCTTACGCCCGGCTCATCTGCGACGCTCGCGCAGCAGCCGGTCGATCCGCTCGTCCAACCGCTCGCCCGAGCTGGGGTCGATCTTTCCGTCGGCCGTCTTCGGCTGGTCCAGCCTGTGATTGGCTATGCAGTAGTCCCAGATCTGCACACTTTGCGGCAACGGGTAGCGCATGCAGCCGAAGCCGGAGACGATGCACGGCTCACCGGGCTGGCTGCAGGAGTACTTCGGATTAAACTCGCCGATCGTGTCCGGGTGGTAGTACTGCGCCGTCGACGATGAGCCGTAGCCCGCACGCCGGCAGGCGCAGTTGAGCACGTCGACCGGCGGCGCGATGCCAAGGGCCTTCAGCGTCTCAGTCAGCTTCGTGTTGTTGAGCTTGGTGATACGATCCAGGATGTGGGCGCGTCGCGCCGCGATCTCCCTGGGATCAGGCTCCTTGGGACGCTGATCGGGCGGAAGGTTGGCGAGCTTCAGCTTGTCGCGCAGCTTGCGGAGCTTCATGAGCCCGTCCGGCTTGCCATCGAGCCAGGCGTCAACCGCCGCCTTAGCCTCGTCTGGCGTGGCGCCGAGTTCGACGAGCCGCTTGGTCAGCTTGCGCTGGTTGAGACCGTTGATCAGTTCGATCAACTCGAGGTTGGCCAGTTCCTCTTTCCGATGCGCCTTGAAGATGTCCGTCGTCAGGACGTGCAGTTCGCCGAGGTCCTTGCCCGTGTCCCAAGCAAGCTTGAACGGCGAAATCAGAATGCCGCCAACCATCTCCGCGCCGAAGACCGCGCGCTCCTTGACATATTCGCCCCAGGTCTTGTCGGAGAAGTAGGTTCGCTCGACTGGCGGCGGCTTCTTGAACTCGATGCCCTGGTTCTTGAGCTCCTTGATCCGGGCGTCGAGCGAGGCTTCAGAGCCGTTCATCATGTCATTCACGATGCGCTCGACGTCCTCTCGTGTAACGCCCTCGCGGCGCAATCCCACGGCGATCTGGTAGATGCGCGCCTGTTTGTTGGTGATGAAAGCTTGGTAGTTTGCGTCATAGGCCTGTTTCCAGCCGCCGGCGTCCTTGCCGAGATTGTAGTAGCCCATCGAAACCATGTTGATGGCCGTCTCCGCCGCTTCGAGGTTCGACTTCTCGCCCTTGATCCAGGCACGCGCCTCGCTGGCGATGCCGGCGATCATGACCGTCGCCATGAACTTCGCCTTCAGACTGTCGCTTGGCGGCGCCTGGGACGGGGGTGTCTTGCGCTGCGCATTGAACTCGCGCGCCTTCGCGGCCAGCTCACGGGCGGCCTTGTCGCCGAACTTGCGACGCACGTCGTCGATGAGATCACCCTGTGCGGATGGCGGCAATTCCGAGAGTTGCTGCGCCGCCGATTTCATCAGGGTATCGCGTTGGGGTACGTTTCCGAGCGTGCGCCCGAGCTTGTCTGCGGCTTCGACGTTGACCCTGGCCGAGCCTGTCTTGACCTGCTGCGTCAGGTGCTTTTCCAGAGAGCTAGACGTCGAGGATGTCCGCCGCTTCATGTCGGCGATCTCCTTCTGCGTCAGCCCCTCGGTCGGCTTCATCGAGCGGTCCGCGGCGGCGTCGACTATTTTGGAGGATGTCGGCGGCGGCTCGATACCAAAGCGCCTAGCGGTCGCGGCCGTGGACTCCGCGTAGCGCTGCAGGTACTTGGCCTGCTGCTGCTGACGGATTTGCAGCTTGGCTTCCAGGGTGCGTGCCTGCGCGCTTTTCGGGTCGACCCGGCGCGCGGCATCCAGTTCCTGCTGAAGCGACCGGATCTCCTTGCTCTTCTTGCCGATGAGATCGTTCATGTCGCGCTGGTAATCGATTGCCTCGTCGACCGTCACCGAGCTGCCGGGATCGCGCACCTTCGCCTCATAGGAAGCCGACCCCTGCCGCTTGTAGGCATCGTTGTTGATCCTGGCGACTTCCGCGAAGTCCTCCGCGCTCATCTGGTTCTGGTTGGCCATGAAGTCGGTATTGAGCTTCTTGGCATAATCGACGTTTCGCGTCCCGAACCGGCGGTTCATCTCCGTATTGTAGTCGGCAATCGTCCTCTTGATCTGACCGACGGAGGTGCGTCCTGATCTGCTGCTCGTCAGGTAGTCAGAGTCCGTTCCCGTGCTGAAAGACTTTTTGAGACTCGTCTGCTGACGCAGGTCGAGGCCGTTTCTGTTGGCCACCTCGGTCGCGACCTGACGGTTGAACGCATCGAAGTCCGCCTGGACACGCTGATAGGCATGATCGGGAATATGTCCCGTGTTCGCCATGTAGTTGACGATGTCGTTGTTCTGCCTGACGAGCCGAAGTTGCTCCGGCGTCGCGGACCCGACGGCGACCTTGAAGATCGCTCTGGTCAACTCGGTGTCAAAGGCGTTCGCTTCCACGCTCGACATCGCAGCAAGCGTCGCGGCGGTGGCGAAGCAGCGCAGCACCGTCACGATCCACGTTGGGCGCTTCATGGCCTTGCTCCGGTGCTGGATGGCGGATTGGAGGTGATCGTATCGAGCGAGCGCGCCAGATCATCGAGGAATTCATCCGGCTTGAAGTCAGCGTCGTCGACATAGGACCAGCGGTCGAGGGTGCCAGACGCGGCCGGCAGCTGCCATTGGCTGGCGACCGATACGAGGCCCATCCGCGCCGACCCGTACGGCCGGTCGGGATGCGCCGTGACGACCATGTGCAGCCGGGTATTCTTGCGCAGTTGCAGATCGGTACCGCGCACAGTGGCCGCGCCCGGTATTCGTGCGATGAGGCCGCCGTCGGTGATCTCGATCTCGAGTGTCCCGTCCCAGCTGGCGTCCATCCACGCCGCATCGATTCGGCGGCTCCACGTGCGATAGGCGTCGGCATCGATGCCGAGCACGAAGCAGCCGGCATTGGCACCTTCGCGTGCGCGGATCAGATAGACCGAGGCCCGCCGACTGCCCCACATGTTGGCGATGCGGTGCGGGGAGAAGACGATTTGCGTGCCGTCAGTTGCCTTGGGATCGAAGCGCAAGGTGAATTTGAGGTTCGTCGACTGGATGCGTTCGTTTAGATCCATTACGGGATCGCGGAACAGCACGCCCGATTTGGCCCATTGATTCTTCTTCTCCGGGACGTCGACGATCAGCCGGCCATTCCCGATTCTCGCGTACGGCTTGAGGTCCGCGGCGATCGCATCGATGTCCCACGCCCCCGGCTTGCCCGCGTCGAAGAGCAAACGCACCGGTAGAGAGGGCAGGTCCGCATCGTGCGCGTCCCGTGCAACGGGTGTGCCCGCGCTACGTTCGACGATGATCCCCGTGAGTGCCATGCGCACCGGAAGATCCGCCTTATCCGGGTGAGAGTAGACGTACAGACGGAATGACTGGCCGGGCGCAGCGGGCGGCCAAGCGATGTCGATGTCGCGCGCATCCGGAAGCACCAATTTCACTCGATGTTGGCGGAGAACAAACTTCACGTCCCGCGGGGCGGCGGGTGTCTCGGGCGTCACATCGACGAGCTTGTCGTAGCCCGAGTAAACGGAATAGAGCGCCTTGCCGTCCGCCGTCTGGCGCCAATGGACGAGCACCCTGGGATTGCTCGGGTCGTTGCCGTTGAGACCGGAGACGGGCGTCAGTGCTGCGACGAAGCCGGTGGTGCGTGACGTATCGAAGGTGAACGTGACGACCGTCTCTGCATCATCGCTGGTGCCGTCGAACCAGACGATCGGTTCGCGCGAGAACAGACCAGCCTTGCCCCATCTGTTGCCCTTCGGCACGTCGACGAGCAGTGAGCCGCCGTCGATCAGCGCGTGTTTTGCGAAATCGCCGCCGTGTGCCTGGAAGCGCTGCAAGTGTGGATGTGTGACATCGCCATCGAACAGAAGCGTCGTTTGTGTATCGCCTGGCTGCAAAGGCCGGTCACTTGCCACGACCTGCCCGAAGTGCCAGCTCTCAAGTGTGATTTGCTCAAGCGCCAGGCTTGCTGTGCCGTCCCGATCCCTGGCGTGGGCGATTGCATGGATGTGATAGCCATCCGCCGATAACTTCTCCGGCAGCGCGCCTTGAAGGAGTACGTTGCCCGCGCCGTCGGTCAGCAGCAAGATGCGATCCGGCATCAACTGCAGCTCGATCGCCGCCGGGACGGCTTTGAGCTTGCGGCGCGCCTGCTCGATGCGTTCTCCCCACAGGATCAGCTCCGGAGGCTCGCCGTCCTTGGTCGTGATGGCGAAGCGGATCTGATGCTGATGCCACTCGTCACCGCTACCGCTGCCCGAGGGAAGGAGCGAAACTACAAAATTCCGCGAACGCACCGGATCGAACGCGAAACGCAGAGCGACAGCCTTGTCGCTCGATGGTCCGGGGATAGCGACAACCGGCTTCACCGAGGCAAGACCGGTCTTGCCCCAGACATTGCCGGCAGGCACACCGACGACCAGCCGGTCCGTCTCGAAGCGCGCGAACTTGCCGAAGTCGCCGCCCGACATTGCGATTGCGCGCCATTCGTCGCTCATCCCGCCGGCGAAGAGCGTAATGGCTGCAGTGGCCTCAACACGTTGGCCTGCACCGCCACGCGGGTCGATGATCGTCCTCTCGACGGGCGGTCCATCCCCGCCGCGCACTGCCGCGTCCGCGTGCACTCCCTCGACCGGCGTGATGTCGAGATCGAACCCGCCATCGGCGAGTGGCGCTATTCTGATCTCGATGGAATCGCGGGTCGAGACAAGTGCAAAAGCATTCCGCTCGTTGGCCTCGAGTAGGTCGAGGTACAAAGGCTTGAAGTAGTCGGATGTTGCGCCCTGCGGATCGAGATCGAAAGCGACGCCGAGCACCGGATAGACCCCGCCCCGGCAAAGGCTCACCCACTCGAGCCGTGCGCGCCCCCTTGTCCGCAGCACATCGCGCATCGGATGGCGCCACCCAGCCACGTCGATGCTCTTGCAGCCGCCGTCCGCAGTGAGCGGAGGAACGCGTCCTGCTGCCCCCGCGGCGTCAGAGGTCGGGTCGGGCGCTGCAATCCCGGTCGTCACGGCAGGCGGTGCCGGTGCCTGGGAGCCCGTGTCGTCCCGTGGAACTGCGGCATCGACGGGCTGAAACGTGAGCGAGTGCACCACCGTCCGCAACCGCTGCACCAGGGCAGCCGGCGCATTGCGCGCGTGGACGATGGCGACGAGGTAGCTTCTCGCTCCGCTGTCGGCCTTGAACAACCACGAGCGCCCTTCGCTGAAGGCGACGCGCACACCCTCGATCGGGTACACGCGCGCGAGCACCTCGACATAGTGTCCGCCGAGGGTGCCAACCCGCGCGGCGCCATCAGCCTCGATACTGTCGGGGATGACACAGTCCTGGTAAAATTGTTCTTCGTAATCCCCGATCGCCTTTCGCGCACCCGTGCCCCCGGCTTCTGCTGCCACGATCAGCACCAGCCCCTGCTTGTCGCGCGACGACACGGTCAGGATGCCGAGCCCGTCCCGCTCGGTGGTGCTCCGGCTCCAATCTTGCGGATAGCGCACCGTCAAGTGCCGGGCGGGATCGGTGTAGACGGCCTGAGCGGTGGGCTTCGGGCGATCGGCAGGGCTCGCATCGCCGCGCTGTCCGTCAGACGCATCCCGCCCTCCCGCTGTCGATTGCCGAGGACCGCTATCCCGTGCGCCCTTATCACCGCCGCCCAGTCGCAACCGCGCCAGCACATCGTCCAGCAGCGGCGAACCGTTCGCGAGATCAGGCCCCTCTGCCTGCAGCACGATCAGAAGCTGGCGACCGTCGCTGCGAGGCTGCTCGATGGCAACCTGCAGCGACTGCGCCTGCGGAAATCGCGAGTAGATCATCAGGGCCGACCGACCGGCAACGGTGGTTTTGCGGTGCCAGACTATATCCGCATACCCGAGCAGCGGTTCATCGGGAAGCCACCATTCGACGCGCAATTCGTATGCGCCGTCAGGGCTCTTCAGCGTATAGGATCGGTCCCGTGACCGTCGCACAATCTTCCAGTCTGCCGGCACCTCGAACGAGGCCTCACCGAGGCGTAACAGCTTACGCTCCTGCGCCTCCCCGGCAAGTGTCCAGGACAGGAGCAAGATGAGCGTCGCGTTTGCCAATATCGCCAGTCTTGCCAGGACGCCGTTTCGTTTCATGACCAGTTCCGCTCTTGCCGTTTCGGACCGTTCGCTACGTCATGGAGACGCGAACGGCACTCCGTGCTTCTCGAGTGCTCTGCTGATGCGCCGGAGCGGTTGCTCGAAGCCCTCCGCGACGAGGATCGCAAGGCGCGCCCCGTCTTTCCCAACGAGGCGGATACCTGTTGTGTCCCGCGCCAGCACGACTGCCCCCGCCTCTGTGTAGCGCCCCGTCAAAATGAGCAGCGGAGTGAGCCAGCGCACGGCTTTCGGCAATCCCCGCCGGTAAGGCTCCACGCGCGCGATGGCTTCATATCTGATGTGCCGTTCGTCCCGGATGTCGGCGATGCGCAGGCCGTCGGGCTCTATCACGACCCACCACACGGCGTATCGCGTCGCCACCGCCAGGATCACGATCGCGAACACCGCCATCGGCCATGCGAGCACGGCAGACGGGTGAATGGTGGCCAGAGGCTCGCCCTCGAACACCGCAGCCGCAAACGGCATGCCGAGAAACACCGATCCGAGCAGAACGCCGAGCAAGTCCGGGCCGATGATGGCAGCCATCCGGTCCGGCAGCAGCGCGCCGGCAGGCGGCGCCTCGCGAGGGATCAGCACATAGGCCATCAGCGCGATCACGAGCAGCACGACAGTGGCCGTCACACCATAGCGGAAGCCGAGCACGCCACCCGTCGTCACAAGCAACAGTGTCACGGCGCGCCGGGCCGCTTCCCTGATCGCCGCCGGTCTCATGGCCGTCCCTTGCGCTCGCGTGCCGGAGGCGGTGGTTCGGGACACGGGCCGAGCACGACGGGGTCGCTGCGGACCATCAGGCGGTCGCCCGGCAGAAGCATCCCGTCGAACCGGATGCGCAAGCCGTTCCATCGACCGAGATCGATACGCCCCATTCCATTCCTGACGACGGTGATCTCGTATCCGCCCTCGCTTGTGAGCTGTGCGTCGGTCACGCAACCGACGATCGTCCTCGCTACGGGCTTGGATGCGTGTGCCTGCCACGCGAGGCCAGCGATGAAGAGGCACAGCATCACCATGCCGCCGACACCAGCAGGAGGCACCCGCCACGTCCTCATTGCACGTTGCTCGTATGGGGCCGGCCCAGCGCCGCCGTGCCGTTTACTGCGGATAGCCATCGATCCACCCCATGCCAGCGTTGCCAGACGCGCCGTTCTGCGACCAACTGCCGGGATCGGAAACGAGAATGGAATATTCCCCGGCCTCCAGTGTGACGTTGGGATGGACGATCCAGTAGGCATTCGGCACACCGCCCTGTCCGGACTGACCACTGGCGGGCCAGGGTCCGTGGATCTCGCCGGTCGACGCTCTGAGGGCGATGGTGCCGGGGATCACCGTGCCGCGTCCGCCGTTCCAGTGATACGTCGTGATGCGGGCGATCATGGCGGGCCCATCGAGCCGGAATGTCGTCGGTGCCGCAGGACCGCTCGCGACAGCCTCGACGTTGTTGTTCGAGAACAGCCGCACCGGATCGGCGCAGGCAGGTACATCCAGGGCTGACGCAAACAGCAACACCGCAAGACACGACACCCCTCGCATGGCGATCCCGGTTTGGCGTTTCATCGCGTGTGCTCCGCGGTCCAATTGCCGGAGATCCCGACTGGCCTTTCACGTTGGTCCGTCGACTGCGCCTCGTAGCGCCCCGTCCATGCGCCTCTCTCGAACCTGCCGCTGATCCGGCCCCGAAACGGAAATGCCAGCAGCGCCTTCACGATGATCGACGAGATTCTGTCTGTCTCCGGCTTGTAGACAGAGGCGCCTTCGAGCGTCCCGGTGAAACCGGACGTGCCGTCGAGGCGTCCGCCGAACCGCGCGGTCACCGTCGTGGTCTTGCGCGTCACCGTCAGACTTCCGCTGACAGAACCGTCACGGACCGTGAACTCGATCCGTCCGTCCTGCGACGTCGCGTCAGCCCCTTGAGCACCCGACGGCCAGACGTATCTCAAGGAGATCCTCCCGGCGAACGCGCCCTCCAGCGTATCACCGGGTCCGGGCTGCTTCGTGCCGGGCACGTAGGAGATCTTGTTGCTGCCGCCGAAGCAGTGCGTCTGCACGGCCATGCCCTGACCTTGCGGAAGAACACAAATCGCCTGCCAGACGCTCCTGTCGTCGTTTCGGACGTAGATCATGGCGTGGTGCTGGTCTGGCTTCGTATAGTTGATCAGCGTCGCCGGATTGCGCTCCATCACCAGTTGCGCCTGGGGGCGTAACGTGGCCTGCCACCGGTCGCCTCCGATGAGGTGTACGGGGCCGAACGTGTTCCAGGTCGCGATCTCCCGACCATGCGGTCCCGCGTTCGCGACGAAAATCATATAATGGCCAGCCACAAAATTCGGATACCCGATCACTCGAAGTGGCCACACACCACCAGGCTGACCGGCGAACTGCCGCGGATCAGGCGTGAAGGCATCCCACCGGCTGAACGTTCCGGGCTTGCCGACATCAGTTATGTTACGCGATCCGCCGAAACAGTTCGGGCGGGGCGTGACGCCCACAGGCAGCACGCAGACCGCCTGCCACGAGGTTGGATCCTCGCTCGCAGCGTAGATCTGGGCGAAGCCACCGGACGGTTTTGCGTAGTTGAGCAGGGCGGCCGGTTCGCGCTCGAGCCGCAGTCCGCTGTTCGGCATGAGGCTGGCAAGCCACCTGTCACCTGCCTGCAAGACGAGCGGCCCGTTGGTCTGCCACTCACTCACCGTCATCCCGATGGGATCGGCGTTGCCGACATAGATCATGTACCGGCCCGGGATGAAGCCGGACGGAGCCATGAGTGGCTGGATGCCCGCACGTGGCCGGAACGAGGTCCATTTGCTGCCCGGACCTTGCGCGGTCGCCGGGTAACTGGCCGCAACCAGAATGAGACCGGCGGCGAGGAAAGCGGACGCGACGATGCGAACCATCCGGCCAACGGCATCGCGCCAGCGCGCGCCTGAATGCATGAGGCTCTCCCTGAAAGGCGAGCCTTTATGAGATCAGATGTGTCCGTTCACGCGCCTTGACAGTAATCAACAATCGACTTGTCCTCAGCAAGCAGCCTCGGCACCGACAACCCGCAAGCACGTTCCGACGCCGGCCGCTCCGCCAGGGTGTCAAACGCCATCGGGAACGACGGGGGTGCGGTTTTCAGCGGCTCTGCCGATGTGGTCGTTGCGGACGGCAACCGCTTCTCCCATATCCGATGCGCGAGGACCGCAACGCCTCGTACGGATCGATGCGCCGTGGCCTGGGAGTCTTCGCAGTGGGCGGCGATCCAGGGGATCGCCGCCGGTAGCAGACCGGCATGTAAGTGCCGACCGCAACGCTGTCCGAAGGCGCGGCCTCGCCACCGCACCGCCGTGCGCGCCCCACCCTGTCGGGGGCTGTGGTCAACGCTTGAGCGCCTCCATCATGGCTTCGAGAAGCGTGTCTGGCTCGTGCGCGCCGGACACGGCCACCCGGCGATTGAAGATGAAGAACGGCACACCGGTGATACCGTTCCGGCGGGCGTCCAGATCGGCCTCGGCGATACTTGCCTTGTCCTCGTCCGAAGCCAGATAGGCGACGAGCGCCGTGCGATCGAGACCGGCACGTGCCCCGATGTCGGCGAGCACTGTGAGATCGGCGATGACGGCGCCTTCCAGGAAGTAAGCCTTGAACAGTTCCTCCGCCGTCTCGTCCTCGCGCCCGTTCCGCGCGCCATAAGCGAGCAGGCGATGCGCATTGATCGTGTTCGGCTGCACCTTGATCGCATCGAAATCGAAATCGATCCCGACAGACGTGCCGACGCTCGCAACGCGGTCATAGGTTCGCTTGGCGCCGGGGCCGAACTTCATCTCGATATAAGCATGTCGCGAAATGCCCTCGATGGGCAGGTCGGGGTTGAGCTGGAACGGAAGCCAGCGCACGGCTGGCTTGGCCTCGTCGGGAAACTGTTCGGCATAAGTCCTGAGAGCAGACTCGAGCCGGCGCTTCCCGATGAAGCACCACGGTCAAACCACGTCCGAGACGATCTCGATCGTCAACTGGGGGCGTGCGGCGGCGGGGTCGGCGATCATGCCATCTCCTCGGTTATTCGAAGTTGCCGGTCGGGAGAGCAATCCGGGTAAAGTCCGCCCTCCGCGCCGGAAAATCATAGGCGATCCGCCGCCCGGACGCGAGCGCGACCGCATCTGGCGATCTGCGGAGCCGGCCCCGTGCTCGATGCGAGCGGCGTGCGACCCGGTCCGTTGTCGCCGACGTGCGCCGGCGAGGTGACGCAGGGCCCCACTCCGCGCAAAGTTGTATCACCTTGCTCCAAGCGTATCCCCGGGGATCGCGGTGCCGGCAGGAGGATGGAGGGCTCTATGTCTTTCGGACGACGACAAACCGCCATCGCGAGCAGGCGGCGCCGGATACACGCCATGGGAGGTTCCCGTCTTGGGTCCCATGCCGGCGTCGCCGCCCCTGCTTTACTGCGCCGACGGCGGCCCGATCGCCGCGACGTGTCTGCCGAGTGATGTCGCAGCTGCGCGCGTGGTTGTCCCGGATAAGGTCTCTCGCCTCAGTTTCCCTTGCCCGTCGGCACCTTGTT
>VFQS010003523.1_pt1 | contig 11867 bp, 12 predicted proteins | sample 3512361 | NCBI WGS metagenome assembly VFQS01 (sample SAMN10412375, study PRJNA504923) | tailings metagenome | isolation source: Relicate 1 Philex TSF3 active mining | place: Philippines | reverse complement strand
CCACAGAGTGTCGACTGCTCTTCGTTGCACTTTCACATTCAACAGCATCCACTGGCCACCGTTACCGCCATCATCATCCCGAGCGGGCGCACTGACAGCCTGTGTATTGCCGACATGGATGGCGAGTTTCGCCACCGAGTCGTACATACAATTACGGATTGTGTGGTGGATGCGTTGACGTTCGGGTGTCCGGCGGTCGTGCGCTGGGGCACACACGGTATTCAGTGGCGCAAATTCGACGACAACCCGATTGGCACGGTATTATTCCGCACACCACAGAGCCTGGCCGAAACCGTAGACATGACGCACCTGCTACAGCGCTATGGCGACCCAGTCGTCTGGATGTGCGGTGCAGGTGCAGTCGACACCGAATCACACCGTAATGACACCGATGTCTTTGCCCCGATTACTGCCGAGTCATTGCAGCATGTGCAGTGGCAACGCCACACCGACGGCAGTTGGCAGATCGACCTCAACCAGCATCATCTGCTCTTGGTGGACGGTATATGCACACCGAAGTTACCGGCACATGTGGTAACGATGAATTTCACTCAGGCGTTATCATCACCGCACCACCACCGCATTCGCGAGGTGTACGGTGAATGAGCGTTGCCCGTGGTGCGGCACGGATGCGTTGTACTGCGCCTATCACGATCACGAGTGGGGCGTACCGCTACACGGTGAACAGGTCTGGTTCGAGCGCATCGTGCTCGAGACCATGCAAGCCGGACTGAGTTGGATTACGGTGTTGCGCAAGCGCGACCATTATCGCGCAGTGTGTGACCACTTTGACCCCCAACGAGTAGCCGCATACGAGGATGCGTACATTGAGCACCTCGCCACAGATAGCGGGTTGATACGCAATCGAGCCAAACTACGCGCCATGGTCCACAACGCACGGGCGTTCCTTGACCTGACAACGAAATATGGCAGTGCGGATGCGTTTTTTTGGCGCTATGTGGATGGGGTGCCCCAACAATCACACGCTCAGAGCATGCGCGACATCCCCACGGTGACCCCGTTGTCGACGCAGATGGCACGTGACCTCAAGCAACACGGATTTGTGTTTGTGGGGCCGGTGATGTGCTATGCGTTGATGCAGGCCACGGGGATGGTCAATGATCATCTGGTGACCTGCTTTCGCCATCAAGAACTCCAGTAAATGACACATGCGGCCGTACAAGCGACACGCAACGGACAATTGCTGATCGACAGTGATCACCCCGATGCCACGCACATCATCCACGCCATCCAGCCGTATGGGCGTATCGTGGCCTACACTGGACGTTTTGTGCGTATGCGCATCAACCGCGACACGTTGTGGAGTGCTGCGGCGCAGGGACTCACCAGTGCCGACCTGATTGCCACCATACGACAGGCGTGTCATGAGCAGGTCGACACGCTGCTCATCCGTGGCATCGAGACGATTATGCGGCGCTGGGGTATGCTCACCATGTATGGCGGCGTCGCTGATGTACACATCAGCTGTGCCGTTGATGTGCGTCACAGCGTACACGCATTGCTGTGCGAGCAGACGGGCACTACAGCGCCCACCACGGTGTACGCCGTGCCAGCCACCCAGCGGGGCATCATCAAAACACTGCTATGGCACAAAGGCTGGCCAATAGACGATCGGGCCAGCATCATTGATGGCGACCTGCTCGATATACACTGGAGCGACCGTGTACAACTACGCCCCTACCAGCACCAGGCCTGCACCGCAGCCTGTCAATCTCCTGACAGCGTAATTGCGTTGCCGCCGGGCAGCGGCAAGACCTACATTGGGGTGGCGGTGATGTGTGCCATCCAGCGACACACGCTCATCATCACCCCCAGCCGCACCGCGGCCCAACAATGGCTCGACAGCATTGTGCATGCCAGTGATGCCCAACTCGAGCGCACGGTGCAACTAGCACAGCGGCAACGCCCAGCCACACCCATTACGATTGCCACGTACCAGCAGTTGATTGCCAACCCGGATACGTGGGAACAACGTGAATGGGGGTTGATCATATACGACGAGGTACACATGCTGCCGGCACCGGTATTTCGCACCACAGCGAAGTTGCAAGCACGCCGCCGCCTCGGGTTGAGCGCCACCCTCATCCGCGAGGATGGACGCATCGGCGATGTATTCAGCTTGGTGGGGCCGCAACGCTACACGGTGCCATGGCGAACTCTCGAACATGATGGCTACTTGGCACCGGTCGTGTGCACCGAAGTCAGTGTGCGTCAGTCCGATGATGAACGGGCCACGTACATGGCATCCATGGCGCGCCACCAAGGTCGACTTGCGGCGCTGTGTAGTGCCAAATTACGTGTCGTACAACGCATTGCGGCCCAATACCCCACCGCGCCACTATTGGTCATCGGGCAGTACATCGAGCAACTCCAGGCGCTAGCAGATATGACGGGGTGGCCGTTTGTGCATGGAGGCACTGCCCAGGAACTGCGTACGCAGTGGTTTGCGCAGTTCCGCAACGGTGAAATTCCACGTCTCATCGTCTCGAAGGTGGCCAATCAGGCGCTCGATCTGCCAAATGCGCAGATTCTGGTGCAGATTTCGGGGAGCTACGGATCTCGACAGGAAGAAGCGCAGCGCCTGGGACGAGTATTGCGGCCCCAAGCGGGCAAACAGGCGCGGTTTTTCAGTGTGATTACGCGCCAGACCCGTGAAGTCGACGATGCCTGGAAACGGCAGCAGTTTTTGCGAGCCCAGGGCTATACCTACCAGCAACTCAGCGAAGAGGAACTATGAGCAACGATATTGGTTTTTGGCAACACGTGCGCACACTCCTACCCAGACAACGCCTGCTGTGGCTAGTCGGATTGGGCATCGGCGCCGCAGTGGTGCTGTGGCAAGCACGACAGTACATTGACTTGACACCGAGTGGTGTACGGGCGCTCATCGAGCCCTTGGGGTGGTGGGGGGCAGCGTTGTTGGCGATCATGATTGCCGGGATCTTGGTCTTCCCCATCATCCCAGCCACGCTCTTGCAGGTCGGGGCTGGAGTCGTCTACGGACCGTGGGTGGGATTTGTGGTGGCGCTGTGTGGTGATATGTTGGGGGCGAGTGCCGGCTTTGCCGTGGCACGCCGCTGGGGGCGTGAGTTCTTGATGCGCCGGTTATCTGTGGCCGAGGCAGCGTCATTTGATGCATTGAGTGCCCGTGTGACCCCCATCAACATTGTGCTATTGCGCATATTGCCAGGGCCAGCGTACACGCTGGTGTCGTTTGCCGCTGGTTGTGCGCCTATTGGCTGGGCACGCTACTTGGCGAGTTCGGTAATTGGCGTGATTCCTGCGCTCGCATTGCTGACGTTGGCCGGTGATCTGAGTACCCGTAATCCGTGGCTGGCTGGTGGCGTAGGCGTGGTATTTGTGTGTGTGATGGTTTTGTTAAACAAAGTCGCACACAAATATAACAAATCCTTATAATAGACACTGCATACTGTTAGTGAATTTGGAGAGTTGGTGATCATGATCGACGCAGCCCGTATCCGTTCACAGTTCGAGGCCCGCTTTGGAGCCGCCCCCGAACTCATTGTTCGCGCACCAGGTCGAGTCAACCTCATTGGTGAACACACTGATTACAACGCCGGCTTTGTGCTACCGGCTGCCATTGACCGTGCCACGTTTATTGCGGCTTCTCCGCGCCAAGATCGCCGGGTGCGCGTCGTCGCAGCCGACCTCAATCTCGAAGACGAGTTCGGCATTGACCACATCGAGCGCAGTGGTATCCACCCCTGGAGCAACTACATTCGGGGGATGGTGCGGGCCTTGCAGGGTGCAGGACACATCATCAATGGGGCCAACATGATCGTTGCGAGCAGCGTTCCACGGGGAGCCGGGCTGTCGTCATCAGCGGCACTCGAAGTCGCCACTGGGTACGTATTTCAGGTGTTTCACAATTTGAATATTCTGGGTGATGAATTGGCGTTAATGGCACAGGCCACCGAGAATCACTTTGTGGGTGTCAACTGTGGCATCATGGATCAATTCATTGTAACCCTGGGGCAAGCCAATCATGCCTTGATGATTGATTGCCGTGATTTAAGCTATCAGGCGGTACCCGTACCCACCAATGCGGCCGTTGTGATTTGTGACAGTCACATTGAGCGTTCATTGGCGGCTTCGGCATACAACCAGCGGCGCGCCGAGTGTGAGCAGGCTGTCGAATTACTGAAACCGTTGCTACCTGGCATCAAAGCGCTCCGTGATGTGTCGAGTGCACAACTCGCGGCACACGGGCATGTACTGCCGGCGGTTGTCCGCCAGCGGGCTCGCCATGTCGTCAGCGAAAACGAGCGTGTAATCCATGGTGCGACCGCTCTTCGCAACGGAGATGTCGCTGAGTTTGGCCGCCTTATGAATGCTTCACACGCCAGTCTTCGTGATGATTACGCGGTCAGCATCCCCGAAATGGATGCTCTTGTGGCAGCGGCCCAACGCGTGAGCGGCTGCTACGGGTCACGCCTCACGGGAGCAGGGTTCGGTGGATGTACGGTGAGTTTGGTGGATGTCAACGCAGTTGAACGATTCCGCCACGAAGTCGCCGCCGCCTACCTCGAAGCAACCGGTCGCACGACGACCATTTATGTGACACACGCATCGGATGGGGTCGGACGCATTCGCCCATAACACCACCAGAGAGGGATTCGCCATGCCTACCATTTTATTGGTCGAAGATGATACCACGCTAGCCGAAACGCTCGCCTATAATCTTGAGCGTGAGGGTTACACGGTGATTCGTGCCGGTGATGGCATGGCAGCCCTCGAACTCGCACGGACTGCTGAGCCCGACATCGTGGTACTCGACGTGATGTTGCCACGCCTTGACGGGTTTTCGGTGTGTCGCATACTCCGCAAAGAAAGCAACATCCCAGTCATCATGCTGACTGCCCGCCAAGACGAAGTCGACCGCATTGCGGGGCTCGAGCTTGGTGCTGACGATTATTTGACCAAGCCATTCAGTGTCGGTGAATTATTGGCACGCATCCGCGCAATTTTGCGCCGCACCGATCGCACCACTGGCATCGAGCGCGATGTATTGCAGATTGGGGCCATCAAGCTTGATGCTGGTTCACGGCGGATTTGGTGCAACGACGAAGAAGTCCAGCTTTCACAAAAAGAATTTGATTTACTGGCGTGTCTGATGCGCAATCGCGGGCTAGCTTTGTCACGCGATATCCTGCTCGAACGCGTGTGGGGATTCGACTACATTGGCGATGCCCGCACCGTGGATGTGCATATTCGTTGGCTTCGTGAAAAAGTCGAAGCCGACCCCAGTGCCCCGGCGTATGTGCAGACCGTGCGTGGTATCGGGTATCGCTTTGATATGCCTGCATCACGAGCCAAAGAATAACCCATGAGCACATTCCTACAATGGCTACCATGGGTGATTATTGTGGGGATGGTGACATGGTGGTGGTACCAACGCAACACCACGACGAATCACGAACCCGTACCACTCACCCCCGTGCCTCCCCCAACACGGTTGCCCGACACCAAAACCGTAATGGACTTACTCGACATCGGCATCCTGTTTTTGGCGCCCAACGGGGTCATTTTGGCATACAACGGTGCCGCTGCCGAGTTGTTGGGTCTGACAATGACCAGCCATGGTCAGACCATCATGCGCGTGGTGCGCGACCATCAGCTCGATGACTTCATCCACCAGAGTAGTCGGCGCGGTGAACGCGACGAAATGCTGTTGCCGCGCCGCAATCCGGCTCGTACGCTCAAACTCAGTGCCCAGACTATCGGTACAGGTGTGGCGACGCCGGTCATTTTGGTGCTCATTCGTGACGTCACCCAGCTTAGCCAGCTCGAACGTGCTCGGCGCGACATGATTGCCAGCGTCTCGCACGAACTGCGCACACCACTAGCCGCTCTCAAGTTGCTGAGCGAAACCATTGCCACGCACCCGCCTGCTGCCATTGCTGAGCGCATGGCATTGCGCATCAGCGACGAAGTCGACACGCTCAACCATTTAGTCAACGATCTGCATGATCTTTCACAAATCGAAGCCGGGCGTATTGCGCTGCAACTGGCTCCACACGACCCGTATACGCACATTGAACGCGTCATCGAACGGATTAGTCCTACGGCGGCCGAGCACGCAATCACGGTGAGTTATGATGCATCACAATCGCTCCCGCAGGTGCTCAGTGATGCACCACGTGTCGATCAGGTGCTGCTCAATTTGCTGCACAACGCGGTGAAATTCACACCCGATCACGGCAACATCGTCATTGCGGCGAGTGTGATACAGGTGCCCGACGACCATGAGCAACACGCACACATCCCTGCCAATCATGCGGCCGGCGAATGGGTGTTGTTCCGTGTCACCGACACGGGTGTGGGCATCCCTGCCGAGCATCTACCGCGCATCTTCGAGCGATTCTACAAAGTCGACCAAGCCCGCACCCGCGGATCGGGCAGTGGGCTTGGTCTGGCGATTGCACGCCACCTCATTGAGGGGCACGGCGGGCGCATTTGGGTCACTAGCACGGTGGGGTCAGGCACCACGTTCATGTTTACGTTGCCGACAGTGCACGACCAACACCCCTTCATCGCACAAAACACGTAGGCTATGCCAATACGCGCGCCTCGCAGAAGAACTGTGCGAGCGGGGGCGGCAACAACTCAGCAAAGCGCGTCGTGTCGCCGATCTGATGGCCGGCCAGCGGCATCAGACGGGCCGTCAATGGCTTGTGGAGCGTTGTTGCGAGTGTGGCCACTTCGCGATAAATGCCGGCAAGCACTGCTACATCAACATCACCTGCCAGGGGAATGGTGTCAAGACCAGTACCGCACACTGCACTAAACGCCAGCAAATCACGCAGTGTATAACAGTGTTGCAGGGCCCGTTGCGCCAAGCGCGAGTCTTCGACCACGGGCAGCATCACCCCTGAAAACCCGAGTTGGGTGACCGCACACTGACGGATGGTGGCCGTCAAAGCACGCACACCGGCGAGTGTGCCCCAATGACCGAAGGGCACGCCGGTCAGATGTTCGACAGCCGCCGCAATACTGCGGTCGGGCAATGGGTGGGGGGCGAGCGACCAGTCACAGCCGGCATACGTGATGCCATAGCGCTGGCAGATCGGGTCTGCGAGCTGGCGCAAGCGCTGATCGTAGTCGGTAATCATCTGAGCCAAACGTTGCAGCGCAATAGCTACCAATGCAGGGCGTTGTGGGGCATCGTGGGGCACATCGGCCAGCGGCTGGGTAGCTTGCCACGCCAGTGCAGCGGCCTCGGGGCCAATCGCCAACCACGGAGCACCGCCATCGTGCCAGGCAGCCGGGAAGAAGGGGCTACCCGCTGGCACCATGGCCAAAGCCGCCACACGCAGATTGCCCACACCACCCGGCACATCGCGTGCCAACTGATGCGTCATCTCGGCCATCTGCGCCACAGCCGAATCATCGACTGCTCCGTTGTGAGTAATATTCACACTAGCAAACACGGCCTGGGTAGCCGCCATGGCATCCGGAAGTTGAGGCAGGCGATCGCGTGGTACGACACCCAGTGTGGCGTAGTCAAAACCCAAATCAAGCGCACGCTCTTCGATGGCACGTGCCACACTCACCACATCAGCACAACTATTAAAACCACTGACCGTGGGGGCAGCGCGCAACGTCTGCACGACAATGCCCGCCTCAGCGCATACAGTACGCAGATCTTGTGCGGCCTGTGCTGCACGCTGCCAATCCCCTTCGCGGGCTCCTACGGTGATGGTGCGAAGCTCCATTAGGCCCTCCTTGTACTACAACACGGCACGAATCAGCCAGAATGACCCCATGCCACATACCACCGTCAAGATGGCGTTTTCGGTGCGCCAAGCCACTACAGCGCCGATGAAGGCTGCCGCCACTGCCGGGCCAACAGCGATGCTGCGCACTCCATCGACATTGGCGGTCAGCACGGCCGGCACAATCAGGGCCGTGAAGACGGCAGGCGGCACATATTTGAGCCATTGCGCCACCCACTGTGGTGGATCGTTGCGCATCAGGAGCAGTGGGATCGCCCGAGCGGCATAAGTCACTGCAAACATACCGAGATACGTCATCCAAATCGACATCATCTACTCCGCTTTTGCTCTGCAATGTACGCCACAAAACGGGCCAATCCCTCAGAAAAGTTTTCTTTGCCGAAACCCACCCGGAAATAGTTGCCCGGATACCCGTATACTTCTGCCGGCAAGATCATCACCCCATGATGATGAGCGAGCTCGGTAGCCACTTCGGCGATGGGACGCCCTAATTCCAAGCGGGCAAAGGCCACACTGCCAGCGCGTGGCGGCACCATTGACAAGACATCGGCGTGTGCGCGACAGGCCTCGTGGAAGAGTTGCACATTGCGCAACACGATTTGGCGACTGCGCACCAGCACCCGAGTGGCAGCCCGCAACGCAATCAACGCCAAGATTTCTGACGGTGCCGAATTGCAAATCGTGGTGTAGTCTTTGTACGCCAACAAACGCTGACGCAAGACGGCATTGCGCACCACCAACCAACCAATGCGTAGCCCGGCCAGGCCGAAGGCCTTGGACATCACCCCCATGCTCAGTGCTGACGCCGACAACTCGCAGGCAGCCGGCAGCCGGTCTTGGGGATTGTACTCGAGCATGCGGTAGACTTCGTCTGCAAACAGCACAATACCAGCGGCATCGGCGAATGCCACCAACTCGTGCCAATCAGCGGCAGGCATCATACCACCGGTCGGATTATGCGGCACATTGACGACAATCATTTTGGTATTGGGGCGCACTGCTTGTTTGATGGCCGCCACATCGAGCTGCCACTGCTGCTCGGGATGCAGTTCGACCAGTGTGACATCGGCACCACAAGCCCGACCGACTTCGTAGAGCGACTGATAGCCCGGCCAGGTCGTCACAAAATGATCGTCTGGCCCTAGTAGCACATTGGCGGCCACGAATACGGCCTCTTCGGCACCTGAAAAAGTCACCACCTCATCGGCATGAATGCCGGCATACAAGGTGGCAATTGCATCGCGGAGTGCGGGTAATCCGGCTGTTTCGGTATAGCCCAATTCGAGCCGGTGCCAGAGCGCCAACGTCTCGTCATCGGCGAGCGCCAATACATCCTGCATGGCCATGCCCTGCACATCCGAGCTACAGAGGATGTAGGGGGTGCTGAATTCATAACGCGCAAAATAGCGCTCGAGTGCAAAATCAGGAATGCGCATCAGAAACCTCTGTTTCGCTATGCTGACGGGATGATCGAGACGCCAACCAGGCCCCTACGGCACTGGCCCCAATCCCCGTCGTCAAGACATACCAACTGCCAGGGAGCAACAACGCGCTGATAACCGAAATCACACCAGCCACCACAATCACGATGCGATTGGTGTGGTCACGCAACATGGGCATCGTGAAGGCAATAAACGTGAGCGGGAAGATGAGATCAAGACCAAGTGCCCCAGGATTGGGGATGAGTGCCCCCAGTAGCGCCCCCACCACCGTGCTGGCAAACCACACCACATACAGGCTCAGATTTGATCCGAGCTGATACCAGGCATCGCCGCCGTGTTTGGCAAAACGCTGAATCCCCACAGCATAGGTCTCGTCGGTGAGTTGGAAGGCCACCAAGGCGCGCAACCAGGCCGGCGAGCGTCGTATGTACGAGGCCGTAGACGCTGCCAGCAACAGGTGGCGCGCATTGATGATGGCCGTTGTAGCGATAATACTCAGCGGGTGCGCGCCACTGCCAAACAATCCCACGGCCGTGAACTGTGATGCGCCGGCGAACACAATCAGTGACATCCCGATGGTTTCGCTCAACGATAAACCAGCAGCCAGCGCGCTCACGGCATAGACCATGCCAAACGGGGCCACCCCCGGCCACACAATGATGGTATCAACGAAAGCCATACGAATGGTCTGCCAGCGCGTCATGCTTTGCTTCCTTCGATCAATGCGACCATGATATGAAAGCTGCCATCTGCCTCTACACCAAGGATGTCCTTCACGTGGGCTGGGGCTTGGCGTAACAACCGCTGTAGCTGCTCGACCTCGTACGCCGGCGTGGCCATGCGCGTCACCCACGAGGTAAACTCGAGGCGGATCGACCATGTCTGATGATGCACGGCGGGCAATCCAGCGCGATTACACATGGCCAACCACTGCTCGACACTGTGGTCGCGCACATGCGACGGGTCACGCAGGATTTCAATGGTATTGAGCAACGTATCGGCCATGGGCTGCGGCGGTGATACCACGTCGACCAACAGCCAGCGGCCACCCGGCTTGAGCACCCGTGCCACCTCGTGCATGGCCGCCTGTGGATCGCCGAAGTGGTGCGCCGCATAGCGTGACACTGCCACGTCGAACGACGCATCAGCAAACGGCAGGGCGGCCACGTCAGCACGTTCGATGCGCACATTGGTCAGCCCCTTGCTGGCAGCCTGTTGGGCCGTTTGGGCCAACATGGCCTCGGTCAAATCCACAGCGACGACCTCATGCACCAGTGGTGCAATGGCCACCGTCACATGCCCAGCCCCACACCCCACGTCGATGACCCGCGTCTGGGCGTGCACCAGCTCGCTGGTCCGGGCAATCAGTCCCTGCAAATCGGCGCCACTGGCATGCACCACACTAGTGGTGTAATTGGACGCTACTGCTCCAAATTGTTGCTGAATTGACTGGTTGATGGATGCGTCGCTCATACTGACAGTCCAATCACAATGCGTTTGTTGGTCGCACCCTTGCTACGTGTTTTCAGCAACACCACCGTGCCCACTTCACCCGTGTGGGCGACATGAGTCCCGCCGTCGGCTTGTAAATCCAGGCCAACAATGTTGACGGTGCGCACGTGTGAGATACCCTCGGGCAGTAGGTTGATTTTGGTGCGGATGAGGTCGGGGATCTGGAAGGCCTCTTCACGGGGCAAAATGGACACTTCAATGGGGCGATTGGCCGCCACTTCGACATTGACCGCATCCACGATACTCTGTGCGAGTTCGTTGCTGAAATCGCTGATTTCAAAATCGAGGCGACCCTCATCAACATCCATGTTGCCACCCGTCACGAGCGCACCATAATCACGGAACACCACACCACATAGCAGATGCAAAGCCGTATGTGTGCGCATCAGTTTGTAGCGACGATCCCAATCCACCATGCACTGCACGGTACTGCCCACTGCCGGCAATGGTGAGCCACTCAGCGTGTGCACCACCCCTTCGTCGCCACGTTTGACAGCAGTCACCTGCCAGGTGGTGCCGTCGGCGTGCAGTGTCCCCGTGTCATGGGGTTGGCCACCACTGGTGGCATACAACACGGTGCGGTCGAGGATGACCCCATCGCCGCCACTCGCATGGGCCACGACGGTGGCAGTACATTCACGCAGATATGCGTCAGTATGGTACAACAGCTCTGTCATCGGATTTTCCCTTTCACCTGCTCAAGGATTGTTGTCTTCATTCTACGTATTTTTCGGACGTGCGTCGGTCTCGTCATCACCCAGCGACAACAACTGGTCGACCCAGCGTTGCCGCCAAATGGTGCGCAACACGAAAAACCAGGCTGGGATGGTGGTCAAAAACAACCTGAGTTCGGGGCCGCCTGGGGTCACCAGCCCAAAGTAGTTGGCTGTGGCCGGAGTGTACAACACCACGAAATACAGCACTGCCAAGCCCAACGCCAACCACGCTGGACGTTTGTCGGGGCTAACCGGATTCCAGCCGGCGAAAAACTGCGTCGGCGGCTCGAGGAACACAATCAAGCCGAAGGCAGCCAACGTCACAAAGCTCGACAACGCTGTCTGAGCCACGATGGTGGCCGCCGCCGTCGTAAATTGGGCATCGCTGGCATAGGTGAGCCCCGTGAATTCTTCCCAAC
>VFQS010003521.1_pt1 | contig 11869 bp, 12 predicted proteins | sample 3512361 | NCBI WGS metagenome assembly VFQS01 (sample SAMN10412375, study PRJNA504923) | tailings metagenome | isolation source: Relicate 1 Philex TSF3 active mining | place: Philippines | reverse complement strand
GTGCAAGAGACTTATTTACAGCTATGTGGATACCTGATATATTTATGAGAAGAGTTGAAGCTGATGAAATGTGGAGTTTGATTGACCCTAATGTTGTAAGAGAATTATGTAATACCTATGGGGAGGAATTTGATAAAATATATGAAAAGGCTGAAAGAGAGGGTAATTTCATTAAACAAATAAAAGCACGTGAGGTGTGGAAAGAAATTTTACACTCTCAACAAGAGACTGGTTTACCTTATATTTTATACAAGGATAGTATTAACAATAAAAGTAATCAAAAAAATATTGGAATTATCAGGTCAAGTAACCTTTGTGCAGAGATTATTGAATTTACGGATACAAACAGCGTGGCAACTTGTAATCTTTCAAGTATTTCATTGCCATCTTTCGTAAAGGATGGGAAATATAATTTTTCAGAGTTGGGAAGAATTGTTAAGATAGCTGTTAAGAACTTGAACAACGTTATTGACAGAACATATTATCCGGTAATTGAGGCAGAGAGAAATAATTTAGCATATCGCCCAATAGGTTTAGGTATACAAGGATTGGCCGATGTATTTGCAATGTTTAAATTACCCTGGGGAAGTGAAAATGCAACAAAACTTAATAGACTTATCTCTGAAGTTATGTATTATTATGCACTTGAGGCAAGTCATGAATTTGCAATTGAAAATGAAAAAGTATATAGTGCCTTTGAAGGAAGTCCTATAAGTAAGGGTATTTTACAGTATGATATGTGGGGAGTTACTCCATTAACAAAAGAAGGGGTTGAGATTTTTGGAGAAGTGTTGAAGTTAGATTGGGAAGGATTAAAGGAAAAATGTAAAAAAGGAGTATCAAATAGCTTGTTAATTGCATTAATGCCAACAGCAACATCATCTCAAATCCTTGGAAATAATGAGTGTTTTGAGCCAGTGACATCAAATATCTATACAAGAAGTACAAATTCAGGTGATTTTATTATAGTAAATAAACACTTGGCGAGAGACTTGAAAGAGATTGGATTATGGGATAAGGATATTGTGAATAGAATTATAGAGAATAATGGAAGTGTGCAAAATGTGGATGAAATCCCCAATAATATAAAAGAGATATATAAGACAGTCTGGGAAATCTCACAAAAGATTGTTATTGATTATGCGGCAGATAGGGCTCCATTTGTGGATCAAACACAATCAATGAATATCTTTATAGATCAGCCGAGTTATGCAAAGTTAAGTAGTATGCATTTATATGGGTGGAAGAAGGGATTAAAAACAGGAAGTTATTATATAAGAAGTAAGCCTTCAAGAGATGCTGTTAAATTTACAATTTTAAAAGAGAAGAAAGTACCTCAATTAGAAGGTAAAAAGTATGTTAAGGATGGAAAAGAATATGTATGTACTGATGAGGTATGTGTAGCTTGTAGTTCATAAAAATAAGTTTAAATGCAAATTACCGGGTCATTTTAAGATATAATATAAGTTTAATTATTATAAAAGAATTTTATTTTCTTTTATAATATAAAAATGAAAACAAGGTATTTTGCAAATGATTGTCTTATTTCTCCTCCTCATAATACTATAAGAAAAGAATTAATGAAACAAGTAAAAGATTATTCAGTTGATAATCCTTATTATATAAGTGAAGATAAGTGGTGTGTTGATTGTGAAGATGCTTATCAATTTACTTGTGCTAAAGATTATCAAAATTTATATGAAATATTATACCCTAACGATGAGGTTGAATTTAAAAAAGATTTTTATAAGGATTATAATAAGATGCTAAATAAAATTGATAAAAACATAATGAAAAATCCAAATATTACAAAAAAAGAGCTTATAGATGCTATGATTAAAGGTTCAGCAGTAGAAAACTTTTTAGATACTTGTATTAATATGAGATTAAATCAACATTTAAATTGTGTAAGAAGAGAAGAACACCTTAATACTCCAATTACAAGTATACCCCAAGAAAATTTAAAAGGAGATGAGGGACATCAAGCTTTTATTAACACTTTAAAAAAATTAAAACTATTAGGTTCTAAGGTTAATAGTGATGCAAAAAATCATTCTAAAAGTAAAGGTATTTCTGCTAAAGCAAACAAAAAATATAAAAATAGTAGAGCTAATAGCAAGAGAACTTTAAGGAGTTTAAGAACAAGAAATCTAATAAATAAAAAGAAGGGTATAAAATACTAATTTATATCCTTATACTTCAATGCATTTTCAATATCTTTTGAGCTCATATATTTTTTACATACTTTAACAATCTCATTTTCTTCTGATATTATATGTTCTCTATGTTCATATTCAAAATCATATTGAAAATTTTCTATATTTTCAACTGCATTTATAAAAATAAATTTAGGGGATAAACCAAGTTCAAATAAGAAATTAATAATTTCAGGGTTTTTTATAGGAAGATAACTAAAATCGTCTATATTACATAAATTCTTTATATTTTTCCAATCATTTTCAGGTATAATATTACTTAACCACTTTTTAAATTCTTTAAGGTTATAGTTAGAGTAGTTTTTTACTTTTGAAAATAAGTCAGCTAAATTAATATTATATATATTCATTTTTATATAATATTAATTTAAGCTTAAATTAATATTTAAGAATATGTATGTACTGATGAGGTATGTGTAGCTTGTAGTTCATAAAAATAAATTTAAAGGTATATTTTATATTATATAAAATGCCTCCTAAAAACGAAAATAAAAAGAAGGTTTCTGTAGCTGCAGTTGAAGCGCCAAGAGAGATTAAGACAGGTCAACCACTTGTTTGTAAGAAGGATGGAGACGGTAATTTTAGCTGTAAAATACTCTATCAACAACCGAAGAAAAAATAAAGTTTAATTGAATAATAATAAATAATTTATATTATTTATTATTAAAAATGACCTTACTTGATTATCTTAAATCTAATTGGGAAGGAGTTCCTATATATTTCAACACTGTGAAATTTGATGATTATTTTATAAATATCGTACCTTTTATGCTTGGTAATAACGTCATAAAATATGATGAAAATAAAAATTATAATAACAGCGGTGACTTGTTTATAACCGATAATACTCTTTTAATAGAAAAGGCAAAAAAGGAAAACTTCAGTATAATTATACTCGGCGAATACCCTGAGGGAATTGAAGTTTCTAAAAATATTAAATTAATTTCATCTTTTAATAAACCGTCAAAACAAGTAGAAGAATCTTTAGATTTATTTGAACCTTATAAGTTATTTTTGAAAATGGCAAGGTTTGAAAATGCTAAAATATTTAATTTTGATGAGCCAGTGCAAGGAGAGTTTATACCAACCCAACCACCACCTCCACCACCACCTTTAAAAAAGGTAGAACCGGTCTCAGGACAAGAGAAGAAGTTTATACCAACCCAACCGCCACCTCCTCCACCACCTTTAAAAAAGGTAGAACCGCATTCGGCTCCGTCCTCAGGACAAGAGAAAAGTGATATAATAAACCCGCCTATAATACCAGAGATTTTAGATGTTAAAGGTAAAAAGTTAAAATTGTTAAATGACAAGTTGTTTGGAGGAACAAAGACAAGAGTTTTACAAAAGGTTATTAGAGAATTGCCTTATGAAGAGATTGTTTATGCTGGACCTGATACTGGAATGGCTCAGATAGCTATTGGCGCAGTTGCTAAGAAATATGGGAAGAAGGCAACTATATTTGTAAACACTCCGTCAAAGGTTAGAATATTACCTGAATTAGTAAACTTCGGTCAAAGTAATTTAGGTATAAAATATGACTTCTCTAAAGGTGAAAAAGGAAGAACTTTATATGATACTAATGAAGATGCTAAAAAATATGTTGAAGAAAATCCTCAAAAGAGAATATTATTACCATTTGGTTTAAAGGATGAAAAAACAGTTTCAGATTTTGCTTCTATATTAAAAGAAGCAATAAAGAGTATACCACAACCAAAAAGAATGTGGATAGTTGCAGGTTCAGGTATGTTATTAGAAGTATTTCACCGTATATGGCCTAATACCCAGTATATGGTAGTTCAAGTGGGTAAAAAAGTAGACCCTTCATCATTAAATCATAATGGAATTCAAGATAAATTATTTATAGCACCAGAGAAGTTCCAATTTAACGCTCAGTTTCAACCACCATATGATACTATAGAATGGTATGATGCTAAACTTTGGAGATTTGTTTTACAAGAGGCAGAAGAAGGTGATTATATATGGAATGTTGCAACACGTCCATCTTTACAAGAATTAAATAGATTTTTATTAGGTTCTTATGGAGGTTATTATTCTTCTATGTTCGAAAGTGACAAATTACCTGCATCTCCAACTCTTACATTTGATTTTTTATCGAATAATAAAGACTTAGAAGATTTTTCTTTAGATGAACCTAAATTTATCCCAACACAACCACCTCCACCACCTCCACCTTTAAGAAATGTTAAGATACCGTCATCACCACAGTATGCTCCATCATCACCACAGTATGCTCCGTCATCACCACAATATGCTCCATCATCACCACAATACGCTCCGTCATCACCACAATACGCTCCGTCATCACCACAGTATGCTCCTTTACAGGCTAATAAGATTCAGGAAAAGAAGTTTATACCAACTACAGCACCTCCACCACCTCCTCCATTTAAATCTATTAAACAGACTAAAAAGATAGATGAACCTACTAAATTTATCCCGACAACAGCACCACCTCCTCCACCACCTTTAAGAAAGCTTGTGGTTCAAAAACCTAAAACAAAATTTCCATTTGTTCCTTTTGTCAAAGGAGGAATGTTAGAAGAGAAGGAAGAATTTAAACACGCAAATATAATAAAGATGAGAAATAATGAGTATGATTATTTCCCTAAAAGAAAGGATGAATATATGTATACAGATGTTTCACTATATAGTTCAGCTGATGTATCTCATTCATTAAAGACAGCTGAGTTGATTTCAAAATATTATGACATAAGTAATAAGACTTTGACTGAAGCTAGTGCTTGTATAGGTGGAAATTCTTGGTCTTTTGCGGATAAAGTAAAGAATATAAATCTAGTTGAAATAGATAAGAATAACTTTAAGGCATTAAAACATAATATGGGTGTTGTGTTTAATAAAGACCCAGGGTCTTTTAATAAAGGTCCAGAAAATAACACCTTAGAATATAAGTTTGGAAAGACTATGAAATTTTTCAACGACAATTATATAAAGATAAAGGATGATTTAGGAGGTGATATTATATTTTATGATCCACCTTGGGGAGGAGTTGATTATAAGAATGAACCACAAGTAGGTTATTCATATAATGGAAAATTTTATAATTTAGAAGATATGTCAAAGAAGACTTTCTATAAAGTTGCTCCTGAATTAATAGTTTTCAGAATACCAATAAGCTCTAACATTTTAGATAGCGATTATAAGTATCAAACTACTGTTATTTTTAACGATTTATACGATAAGCCTATATATAAGCTTATATTTTTAAGTGATATTAAGGGTTCCGATTTACCAGGTGATATAAAGGTGAAAAGAATAAATTATAAAAAAATAGAATATGATGTTGTTTAATTCTATTAAAAAGGACCCATGGTCCTTTAAAGAGGATTATCAACAACCCAGTTTAATTCTTTATCATAGAGTGTATTATTAATAATTTCCATATTTTTATTTGCGTTTTCATCCTTAAATATACCGTCTTCATTAGGGATGGTAGTATAATTGAATTCTTTTGTAAAAGGGCTATCGCTTACTCTTCTTGGTATGTTTTTATATTTAAAGTAATATGAAAATATATGGTCGTCGTGCATTGGTATAGACTTATTTTTAGCACAAGTATCAACAAACATATCTATCCACTTAAACAAAGCTGTTTTATCTATTAAACCTATAGGATATAATACTCCTCTGTAACCACCTACAATATCTATTTCAAAATAATGATATCCTTCCGGTAAGATTTCAGCGTGGAAAAACTTTCCTTGTCTTGCCCCGGATAAAGCATATACTGCATTTTTATTTCTTTCATGGGCTAACAATAAGGTTTCAATTGTCTTTTCATATAAAGGTGTATCATCGTCAAGTGTAAAGATGAAATCATTAGGAGAGGTAAAATTATGAAATCTAAGGGGAGTTATAAGCTTAAGAGTTGGACCAATATCATTTTCATATACAATAAGCTTATTAGGAATATCATAACTATCAAGGTATGTTTTAAGAATTGAAAAATTATTTTCGTCATATAGTTTTCTAGAGCGAGGATAGTACTTGCTTATAGTGACATATAAAATATCTGGTTTAATAGACTGATTTTTTAATTTATCAAGAACTGTTATAAGAGAGTTTAACCTATCTGGTATAGAGCATATAGAAGCTACAATCATTTTTTATAATAGAGTAGGTATCTTAAAATGTAATTTTATTTTTTCTTTTTTATAATATAAAAATGTTTATGGAAGCGTTGCATCAAAAATATAAGGAATATGATGACCTCAAAGGTAAAATTATGATTATGGGGGATAATTGTCCTCAAGAAATGAATGGAGCATTAAATAAAATATTAATAGCTCTTGTGTTCTTGGTTTTAGCTTATTTAGTTCTTTTTATGATAGCATTATATTATGCCTTCAAATGTAGTATAGTTAGACAATGGGGTGCTTATGTTCCAATCTTATTAGTTATAGCTATGATGATGCCTAATATTGGAGGTTTTATAATGATAGGTTTAGTGGTATATGGAGCTCTCAATTGTGGAAGTATTTGTGACGTTCCAGGAAGCTTTAGAAAAGCTTTAGTTTAAACTTGAAATAATTAATTGATTTATTTGATTTAAAAACTATTTTATTTATATATAAGTAAAATGGAACCTATTTTAACCGATGAACGCACTAGATTGTACCCTATTCAATACCCTGATATTTGGGATATGTATAAGAAACAATTTGCTGCTTTCTGGTCTGTTGAAGAAGTATCTTTAGTGGATGATTTAGACCATTGGAAAAAACTTGACGATGATGAAAAACATTTTATTCTAATGATTTTAGGCTTCTTTGCAAACAGTGATTTTATCGTAAATGAAAACTTGGATGAAAATTTTGTGGAACAAATCAAGGTACCAGAACTTAAAATGCTTTATCACTATCAAGAGATGATGGAAGATATTCACAGTCAAATGTATCAAGTCTTAATTGATACACTTGTTTCCGAAGAGGAAACTAAGGATAAACTATTTAATTCAGTAAAAGACATTGAATGCATTAAGAAGAAGGCAGAATGGGCTCGTAAATGGATTAAAGAAGGTTCTTTCGTTCAAAGGCTTGTTGCATTTAGTATTGTTGAGGGTATTTTCTTTAGTGCTTCTTTCTGTAGTATTTTCTGGCTTAAGAAACAAGGTTTAATGCCAGGGTTATGTCAGTCTAATGAACTTATTAGTAGAGATGAGGGTATGCATCGTGATACTGCTGTCATGGTATATAGAAATCATATTAATAATAAGCTCCAAAATGAAGTTATTATTGATATGATAAAAGATGCGGTTGAAGTTGAAAAAGAGTTTGTAAGGGACAGTTTACCCTATAATTTAAAAGGTATGAATAAAAAATTAATGTGCGATTATGTTGAGTATGTTGCAGACCATTTAAGCAATGAACTAATTGGAGAGAGAATTTATAAGAGAGAAAATCCATTTCCATGGATGAGTTTAATCAGCTTAGAAAACAAGGGAAATTTCTTTGAACGTAAAGTAACAAATTATGCTAAGCAAACAGTTTTAAGTAAGAAAGAGGAAAATGAAATCTCTTTTGATGCAGAATTTTAATTTTTTTCTTTTTTATAATATAAAAATGTCTGAAGATAAATATAGAAAAGCCCTAGAAAACTGCACTAAAGATGCAGTCTCTCTCCGTAAAAAACTCGGTCAATTAGAAGGGGACCTTGATAAAGCAAAAAAAGCATTAAAGAATTGTTTAAATGATGCTGTCTCATTAAGAAAACAAATGCGTTCACCAATGCAACGTGTTAGACGTTCTCGCAAATCACGTAAAAGTCGTAAATAATTTTTTTATAAGTAAGTTATAAAAAAATCATTGGACATAATAACTCTAAAAGAACTCTCGATTTATCTCACGTTCAGTGCGAAGTAGAGGAACCGGGTTACCAATTGAATTCATCTATCATTTCCTTTTGTGTTTCTTTTAATGTTTCAAGGTTAACATCAATCTGGTAACCAAGTTTCTTTCTTATATATGTAATAAGTTCAATTGTACCTATAGTTGAAGATGTTTTTAATAAACTACTACTAAAATTATAAATCCCATTATATAATGCTGAATCTACCTCATTAAAATTAGTTGGTCTCAGAAATATTTTTTCAGGAGAAACTATAGTTAATAATTCGTTTGATAAATCTGATACTTCAACATAATCTGGTTCTGTATCTTTATATAAACCTACTTTATCTGACGGTAAAATAAGTTTAATTGTCATACCAAGTTGTTTTGCTATTATTTTATGCTTTAAAAACTCTTGAATATTATTCTCATCTTTTAGTTCATAAACTATCTGTTCTATATATGGATGCACACCCTGAGATGGACCTATGTTCTTAAGAGTATTTTCTATCTCCATAACAAGTGTAGAACGCTGTGTATCTATTTTACGGTTAATATTATACATAACATCTCTTGTTCCAAAAAGAACAGTATCATCTTTCCTAAAAGAACCAACTTCTATATTTTTAATTCCACTTTCATAAATTTTATTGATAAAATATGACCTTCTAAATAAGTCAATATACTTATTTCTAATTAACATACTGGTAGAAGGTGAAATTTCGTTTATGATTGGTCTTATAACTGACATCTTTATATTATAGCTCTTTTTACTTTAACATTTATTTTAAAAGTTTAAAAAGTTCATAAGCATTATCATTTGAAAACGAATATTTCATACTTAAATCAAGCAATGTATCATATGAACTTGTAAAATTATGTAAAATATCCGGACTATAATTAAACAACTTAAAATCAAGAACAGTTATAAATGTAGAAATATACCTTCTTATATCCTCTAAAAAATATTCTTCGTTGTATCTTAATTTAAATATTTTCTTTATATAAGTTCCCTTTATTAATTCTCCTTTCAGGATTGAGGCTGTTATAAACATCGAAATTACACAATATATTTTCGGGTTGTGAATTTCATCTCCTGCCCTTATAAAAAACCTGTCAAATAACATTATAGAATGACCTATAACTTCTTCCCCAAATTCATTTATTTGATATGCTAGGGTAAAAATTGTCTCAATACTTTCTGCCCTACTTTTTAAGGTTAATGACTGTGTTTCGGAAAAAGATATAAGAGTTGAAGGAACTTTTACCTCTTTTTTTGTAGGTACTTTACACTTGAATAATTTTATAATTTCTTGAATGTTTCTTTCGTCTGGGTCAATCCTTAATAAGTACATAAGATATAATTGTATTTCCTTATCCTTGATTGTATGAATAATAAAATTGTTTAAAACTATTGTTCGTAAGTTTGAATAGAAGGTCACAATAAAATCTTTTGCATCATCATGTAATCTATTATCTCGTGTATATGCGTAGTTTAAAAATATCTCATAATTACTCTTATCTATTTTTAAGTATCTAAATAAGGTTTCCATAAAACAATTACGAGTACAAAATTCATACATAATTACACCTAAACTCCACCAATCGTTATGCTTGGAATATTTTTCATAAATTAATTCTTCAGGGGACGCATAAAATATAGTGCATCGTTGATATGGATTTTTAAGGTATTTTGAATGGTAAAAATAAACACTTCCATAATCAATTAACTTTACATTATTGTTCTTATCTACAAGTATGTTTCCTGCTTTTAAATCCCCGTGGCTCATATTACTCTTATTCAACGCATAAATTCCTTCAATGACTTGTTTAAAAATGTGCTTGAAAATATCCTTATCCTTATAGTGTAGATTATGAAGAGGTACTCCATAGTTATCCATATGAATATAGGCATAAGGTTCAATATAGGATATTTTAGTTGGTATGGGAATACAAGAGGGTATTTCTGGGAGAAGAACTTGCGAGGTAAAGGAAACTGATTTATCCATTACTAGCTTATAAAAGGAGAGTTCTCTAACGTTATTTTCTATTATACTAATCTCACCCTCATTCTCAGCTATAACCTTTATTTTCTTATATACAGTGTCTCCATCAGCGTATACTTTCCCAAATGTCCCTTGTCCAATTAAAGGGAGCCCAGGTCCGGTAAGAGATAATTTCAAGATAGGTATATGATTGTCATTCATTTAAAATTTATTTTTTAAAAAGAAATTATTTTCTTATTTAAACAGTAAAAATGGAACGCGATCACTTAATTATTATTGCTCTTATTTTAGTCGCATTATACATGATGAATAAAGATGACTCTAAAGATACCGTTCAAGGTATTGCTCCAGGTCCTTTAGGTAGAATTAGATATACCGAAGCTGGTACTATGTTAAGTCATCTTGATGGTCCTATTGAACAACATATCCGCCACAGACGCGAAGGATTTGAAACACCTGATCCAGAGGCTGGATTAGAAATAGCATTACAAAAGCACATCCGTCTCAGTGACAAATATATTGGAGGTTCTCAACACATCAAAAACCACATTAGAAGCCGTAATACAAATACCTCTTTTGGAGGGTTAATGGGTTCTTACGAAGAAGGTCAAAACATTAGAGGTTTTTGATATTAAATAAAAAATTAATTTTATACTCTTAATAATATATTAATAGACCTTGAGTCTCTTGAAATATATTATTAAGATTTCTCTTCGTTTTTAAAAATATCAGAGAATTTATCCTTGACATCAGCTATTTTATAGTTAATTGTATCAATAAGGGTCTCTATATTACAGTAAAAGTGTTTATCATCTTTATAGGTCTTTTGTATGTTATTTAATCCTTTTATTGCCTTATACATATCTTCGACTATGTTCCTACACATAAGTCGTTCCCCTACTTTTTCACTCTTACTATAAGCATAAATTATCTCGAAAGAACGGTCAATTACAGAATTTAAAAAAGCATATGTGGTTGCTCTCCCATCACCTTGAATGAGGCGTTTTATGGGTGTAAATATATTATTAGTCTCAACTTGAAGGTTTTTAATATCAATTTTTTCACCCTCTTGAAATGTTCCGATAAATTTTAGTTTAATAATGACATCTTTATGGCTGTCTATAAGACTTATTCTACTCTTATCAGTAGATAATATAAGTTTTAGTGTCTGAAGCATCTTCTATATACATAAAGATTATTTTAAACTAAAATTCCAATGTTTTGTGCTTTTACTCTTATATAGTTTTCTATCTCGTCAGGCTTGACTAAGTATGGTACAACAATTAATCGAACTCCATTCTCCTCGCATCTTTGTTCTTTTAGTTTATCTCGATAAAGTTGTTCCTCAAAATCTTTCTGACCGTTTCTGTGGTAATAAGGGCTGAATTTATAGTGTTGTATACCATTATATTCTATGCCTAATTTGAGCTCATCATTATACATATCTATTTCCATATTTTTACCTGTTTTATCATTTTTAAGGAAGTGTGGTCTTATCTTGTGAAATGGTTTTTTGAATAATCGTTCAGCAACTTCTTTACATATTCTTTCACCTTTACTTTCAGACTTTCTTTGGGATGGAACATAAAGAGTTTTTTGAGAGTGAAACAAAGGGGTATCATCAGAGTATATTTCAATGAGACCTTCTTGGAATAATTCAGGCTTAGAAAAGTGGATATAAAGTGTGGCTCCGAAGAAGATGAGGAATATGAGAATGATTACATAAACACCATATTTATTCCACCATTGTGATAGAGATATTTTCCTTGCCATTTTA
>VFQS010003520.1_pt1 | contig 11869 bp, 13 predicted proteins | sample 3512361 | NCBI WGS metagenome assembly VFQS01 (sample SAMN10412375, study PRJNA504923) | tailings metagenome | isolation source: Relicate 1 Philex TSF3 active mining | place: Philippines | reverse complement strand
CTATTTTATTTTTCTCACGAATTAAGTAGTTATGACTGAAACAATTCTTAAAAATTATTTACATACATCAACACTATTAAATAAACAGCAGTATTCCACTAATGAAACGGCCCGCCTCTTCGACAACGTGAGCCCTTTCACCCTATTCAATATAATCGGTAAAAACGACTTGTTTTTTGTGGCAATTTTGTTATTGGTATTCTATGCGTGGTTCATCCGGTTCGAAATACGATTGGGGGCCGTCTTCGGGTTCTTCTTTTTAGGATTTGTCTATTATATTTATTACAGTTATAAATACTATAATATTCGCGACTTTACAGTCGATAAACATAATAAAGACGCTTTCCTTTCGAAAATATTGTCCAATAATAATTTAGACGCCATTGAGGGGACCGTCATTTACGGAAAGTATTCATTGGAGTTTCCTATCGGGGGAGAGTCAGTTTCTTATATGAACATGAATCCCGCTGGGGTTGATTTCTACTATAACAGTCGAGATTTTATCCAATATAGCTATTTGAACTATAAGAATTCGCTGGTTGCCTTTAACTATATGACGAAGCTATACAATGAAATATTGTTCGGGCTCAAAAATAGGGGGGACCAATACAAGGTTTTGCTCGATCTGAGGCAGGAATGCTTAAACAGTTGGCATTCTATTATATATAAATTACCGAGCTCGGAGGCGATGAACGAGAAACACCGGAACGGGACGAACATATTGGAGGAATTGACGCAAAATTATGTGGATGAAGCGCAGAAGAAGATTGAGCAACAGAACGCGCAGAATGGGATAAATACGGAGTATTTCCCGATTGTTAAAACGGGGCCGGCGGAAAATGATACGGGGGCGTATGGATATAATTCGCATTATAATGTTTTTTGAGGTGGGGGGATATTGAAAAATGTAATTTTTCAATAAGAAATTAAATTATTTAATGTTTTTTAGCCTTCGACTTTGAAGAACCGCTCTTCTTCGCAGGCTTCTTCGCCTTCGACTTTGAAGAACTGCTCTTCTTTGCGGGTTTCTTCTTACCACCAATGAAATCGTCATTAAATGCGCGGGGATATGGATTGGGGTCCGGAGAATACCCAGTCGATATAGGGGCCGCCGCGTATTTCAACATTGAGTTTGGAATGAACTCGCTCGTTTTATTGAAAATACGGAACAAATCAGCAGATTTTCCATCGGGGTAATTACAAGGACCACGTGAAGCAAGTGTCGTCGCAAAATCACTACCTACACCTGCGCTATCATCACCACCTTTATGTTTTCGTGAAGACCTTGACTTAGTTGCCTTCTTGGGACTCTTTGATGAAGACCTTGGCTTAGTTGCCTTCTTGGGACCCTTTGATGAAGACCTTCGCTTAGCTTTTGCGCCACCATCCAATTGCCCTTGTAATATAGTTTTTTTCTCAACAACAGGGTAATCACCAGTAATTGTATCTGCGTAGTATCCATCGCCTCCACCGCGCTTCGTTCCAGAAGTCCTTGGCTTATATCCGCAACCACAATTCCCACCTCTTGTTGCTTCACCACATGCAGCAAGAGAACCATTACAAACATTTTGTTGTCTATCCATCTGCGATAATGAACCATTCATATTTCTACCACCTCGATGCCCACCACCGCATTTCTCATTCTTTGAAGCATTGTAAGGCGCATAACTTCCCTGTTGCGCGGATGTGTAATATTCCGATGCGAGTTCAGTCCCTCCTGTTTGCGTAGCATAAGGTAAAGAAATATTTTCTTTTTCCAAAATTGAGAATAAATCATCTGCTCCACCGCGCTTTTTGGTAGATGTCTTCTTTCCCTTTTTAGCAGTAGATGATTTCTTAGAAGAAGCCTTTTTCGCTTTTTTCCCAGTAGATGAAGAAGAAGCCTTCTTCGCAGCCCCACCTTTCCCATCAAACATCGGCGTATAATTAGTATTATAATATTCAGTCAAGTTCATCGGCTTACATATAGTTTCGCCAGATTGAAAACCTGTTCCTTGAAACCCCATATTTGAATTATATCTTTCACTCATATTTATATCTAAGAAATATATTTTATTCGTTTGATTAAGAAATATATTATAATTCTAAATGTATGTCCGAACCAATCATAAATGAACAAGAGGGCTCCCTCGATGATTTCATTGATAATTTAGTATCCGCACCTCCTCAATCTCCCAATACCTACCGCCTCATTAATGATGACGCCGATTTAGACACAACTTTCAATATTTTAGTCGAAATATTCACCAAAGTTATGAAATACGTCTATTCCGACCGATCCGGAAAAGTCAATCTTGACATTCTGGACGAATCCGCATATTCACTTATGTCTAAATATTTTAATAGTTTCGGGTTCAATATTTACCTCGACAAAATTGAGGGGACGAATAAGGTCTCTTTTGGGACCACAGAGGACACCCCTATACGCGGGGACGAACTAAAAGCCAAGTGTCTCCGAATCAAAACTCAGCAATATCAATATGTCATTTATTTCGATGTCCTGAAATAATTATTATCTAAATATAATATAGTAATTACAGAATGATAATATATTATATAGCGTGGGGGTCCCTCCTCTGGAACTTCAAAAGCCTCCAAATAGAGACCGAATGGACAAAATCGAATATTAAATTCCCGCTAAACTTTTCAAGAATATCCGACAGTGGTCAGGGACGGCTCACATTGGTAATCGACAAAACCGGCGAACCGAATAATGTCTATTACGCAAAAACCACATTCTCCAATCTTAACACCGCCATCGAAAAACTGAAAACCCGAGAAAAAACAGTAATTAAAAACATAGGCTTCATAAATATTCCGTCGAACACATTTCGAACTTCGCTACTCGACGATAAAAAAATACTTGAGCTGATAAACTTCGCAAAAAAGAATAAGATTGATGGTCTCATCTGGACCGAAATTCCCCCCAATTTCAATGAAGCCTTCGGGAAGCCATATTCAAAAGAGAGCGCCATTGAATATATTGAATCTAAACATGATAATAAGAAAGTCTATAATAAAATATTGGAATACATTTTTTTGAGCAAAATATACGGGAATATTAAAACCCCGCTATCAACCACTTTAACAAAGCGACTGATATGTAATAAATTATAGGAATTCCTATGAGAATTCAACAACAATATTAACATTATGTCGGCTCATACTTTTCGCGGCGGAAACTGATAGCTCATGCCTCTTTCTCCGGCGAATCTCCTTCTTTGCGTTTGTTGATGACTCTGTCTGTTCCTGCGAACTAATGGAATCTTCTGACCTTTGCGTATCGGATTCTTCTTTATCGTATTTCAATGACGCATTCATATCCTTCTCAATTATTTCCATATTTGAGACCGTATATTCAATTATATTATTTTCAATCGCCCACCGGAAAAAGTTGAGCTGTCCCACAGTTGTAAGAAGCTCGTGCCCCTTTCCATAAATGAAGTTTATGCGGTCTCTTCTACAAAAGGGGTCGAAGTATATTTTAGCGTAGGCCTTCAACTGATTCTTGTAATCCATATGAACAATTATATTTGTTCCGGACTTATTTGTAAGGATGATGTTGTTCTTCTTACAGTAATTCGTTACGAACCAATCCAGAACGCGCAATGAAATCTTTGAAGTCCCCTGAACAATTGGGAGAAGTATCGATATATTCGATTCAACCGCGTAAAATTTGGAGAGGGATTTCATTAATAAATCTACTTTTGATATTATTTTGGTTTTCGGTTCGCTCATATTATTGATTATTTCATTTCCTTTATATTGATTTTTTTGTTATTTGTAAAAATAACAAAAAAATAAATAGTTGATATAAAAATAACAAAAAAATAAGTTCAATTCCCCCTTTTATTTTATTAAATAAAATTATATGAATTTAAAAAGGGTCCATTTTGGTATAATACAATTTTCAAACAAGCACACCGAAATTTTTGGGACTTTCATTGAAATCCTAAAAAAATACGATTGGCCCCTAACAATATACTATAATTTAGAAAGCGATGAATACACTTTCTTAAAATACTACGAGAAAATATTCGGAAAATTGGACATTCGCCCAATTTCCGAAATTAATTACGATTTGGATATATTCATAATAGCATCCAGCTCCGATTATAAAAATAACGCTAACGCAATTGAACAAATCGCCCCCAAATCCATTTTCATCCATCACCAGAAAATTCATCATCGGCCTTTTATGAAAAAAACGATAACAGTTTCCCCCGTTATTCAAACAGCCGACATGCCCGCAAATGAATACATCCTCCCCGTTTATCGTAATTACAAGCACATTCATTATAAATCGTCATATTCGTCTTCTAAAACGGTTTTTGGAGTAGTTGGGGGAATACGTATTCATGGAAATGGGGTCCCCACAGACCGCGATTTGACTCAGCTCCGACACTTCATTGAAGCGCACCCCAACGATAATTATGAATTTTGGTTCTTTATGAGAAAATGGGACTGGATTGGGATAACAAAGCGCCATAAGTTTTTGGCGAATAATACGAAGATAGTCAGTTTCTCCGGTCTAAGCACTGAGCAGATGATAAAACACCTTCACCACGTCAAATTTATTCTTCCCCTTTCAAAGAAGGGAGGCTGGTTCTATAATCAGAGGCTAACCGGTTCCATACCTATCGCAATAAATTTTAATATACCGCTCGTTATTGAGGAAAAACTGGCGACGATATACGGACTTGAAAACTGCTCCTTTTGCTATCAGGACACATTGGACCCACTTATTGACCTGATTACGATAAGTAAAAACGATTATTACAATAAAATACTGGAACTCGTAAAATACAAGAAGCGAATAACGAAACAAAATGAGATGAATTTTGTGAATTTGTGCGTTAAACCTGCGTAAAAATTGATACTAAATAAGATGGTTTTTAATGATTATATAACTGTGATGTTTTATTCATATATACCATCTTCATCACCAAATGGTTGCACAAGCCCACAAACACCAATTTATTGCACTCGCTGTTGTAAGGTATTCCATTCGGATAACAAATTTTCGATGACTTGTTCCGCTTGTCATCAGCGCGATGTTGGGTATACTGTCCGCATCGGAAATCAGGCTCGAATTTTTCAAATTGATGTCGCTCTTATGAATATCGGAATTGAATTAAGTATTAATGATGTTTCTAATGAGCGAAAAGAGGTTTTGGAAAAACTGGTTGCGCAATTTCAACAAGAAAAGAATGACTTGTCAAAAAATGTTTAATCTTCAAAATGACAAAGAGCCATTTCATTTTATAAATTATTTATAATATTGAGAAATAACTTTCTTTACTGATTCTCAACATCTTTCCGTGCTTGGATTCCAGCAAAATATCGTTCTTGTAATTCAGGATTCCCAAATTGATGTTTAACAGCAACTGCTTCTGCTGAAATTGATTGGTAATAATCCTTTAATCTTGCCAGACGAACCTTTTCTTGTATCAATAATGCTTCTGCTTGATTTCGTTCAGTTTCAAGTTTCATTCTTCTGTCAGTCGCGAACTGTTTTAGTTGTTCATCATTGGTCATTTGTTGTTCATACACTTTAAGATTTACCAATTTAGTAGTTAAATCAATAAATGATTTTTCCTTTCGAGCAATGTCGGATTCAGTATTTCGAATCTCACACGGACTCCATTCCAAAATTGAAACAACGTGTTCCATGTATTCAGTGAGATTTCGTTTGTATTTCTCTTCAATACGCTTAACGCGCAATTCTTTTTGTTCAGAAGTTAAATCCCATCTTTCATTGATTGCATTGATTGCGCAATTTCTCTCGGAATGAAGGTAATAATGATGATCCTCTTGTTTGATAAAAGCTTTTCTTTTCAACTCATCAACCTCTTCAACGGTAATCGTCTTGAAAGATTCTGGGTCAAATTTCAAGGTTTCGTCAAACTGAAAAGACCTGTTTGGAGACTTTTTGCGGGATTCATATCTTGATTGAGGAATGAACCCATCTGGTATCCTTACGCGAGTGGTCGGAGACCAATATTTCTTAATTTGAGAAAATTTCTCAAAGTATGCACGTGGATAATCATACAACAACCCGAGCGAGTCGAGGTGATAACAAATCGCCCATTGAAAAAATGGGTTTTCGTTATAGGAATCATACACATTCCTGTTTACTCTGGTAATCTCAGCATAATTCGGTGAAATTTCTGGATTACGCTCGAACTCAAAAATTCCAAGAGAACAAAGAAATTTTGATAAACAATAACCACTTAGTTTTCGCAATTTTTCTCGATATTCCAGAGTAATCATTCTGGTTAAGTATGGTGATAATGGTGTTTTTCTTAAATCGAAAATAGTCATTTTATGTACCTAAATATAAATGTATAAAATTAATCAATTTTTATTTGATAATTATAATATTGTTTTAGTCATTGGTTGTATTCTTAAAATAATCAATTATTTAGTTATTATACCAATAAATTATTTATTTCATGATAATAATATGATAAAAGATATTTGGAAGTATATAACCAGTCATTTCAATCCAGAAAATAGGGAAAAACTTGTCGCTTTCGCAGTAAATCTATTTTTCGCAGTCATAATATTCCTCATATTTTTTACAATCGGTAGAATCACTCTTAATAAAATTCGGAATATTGAAGCAGAATCTGAGAAAGAAATAGAAATCCGCCGTTTAGAAATACCAAGGCCAAATCGAAGAGATAACCGCAATTTTTCTCAATTACATCGCAATTTTATCGCGGAATTTGTATTTTATGTATTCATTCTAATTGGTGTTATGTTCGCTTTTACAAAAATGGGATTCAATATAAATACGTTGTTGGTAATTTTAGGAAGCGTTGGTATTGCCGTTGCTTTTGGATTTCAGAATCTAACTAAACAAATTATTTCAGGTATTATTATATTAGTTCTCAGATATTTTAATATCGGCGACATTGTTCAAATTAAACAAGACATTGGATATATCCAGAATTTCAATCTTATAAATACAACAATTATGACAATTAATGGGGAAATTATATTGATACCGAATAATATAATAACAGACGAAGCATTTATGAATTATACAAAGAATGATACCATATTTTTAAGAATAGTTGTGTCATTATCATCAAACAATAATACAAATTATCCGGAATTATTTGAAAAAATAGCAGATAATGTTCGTCTTTCGGAGTATATTGATGATAAAAGAGAAGTATATGTTGTTATTTCTGACTTATCACAACCCGGAACAAGAATAACAGTTAATGCGAAAATAGAAAGTGCCGATTTTTTTAATGCGTCAAATGATATTCGTCTTAGAATCAGACAAACACTCCAAGAATACAACATTCGTTTGTTAGATTTAGACTACGTATAATAATTTATAACAAAATTTTTAATTTAATCAAAATATTTAAGAGAAAATATTTCTCTTATTTCTTCTTGGAAGCCTTAATCAGATTGCTCTTTTGGGTCTCCAATTCCTCAATGTCCCTCTTTCGCTTTCCGAGTTCAATCGTCAGCTCTTGGTTCTCCTTGCTCAAACGAACATTTGCGTTTTCAAGAGAGCGAACTTCCGTCTCCAACGCAACAATCTTCGCCGTTTTTGAGCGCGTCTCCATTTGGTGAGCTTCAACCTTCTTCTTTTCAGAATCGTGGATGTATCTTACCAAGCTTCCGATGTTGCTCTTTGCGAGAAGGTCATAGCTGGTCTCCCCACGTGAATTTGCGGTCGTCAAAGGACATCCAAAATTGATGAGAAACTGCGCAATTTCCGGTCGTCCCAGAAGAATCGCAGTATGTAAGAGGGTATTTCCATAAACATCTCGGCCGGAAGACAAATCGCTCAGGGAAATCTTAGTAGAAAGTCTCTTAACTTCGGACTCATTTCCTGAAACAATTGCTGTTCGCATATTATCGACGTAATGCGATGATGGAACTATACTGCTTCCAAATCCATAATATGTGCTTGTTCTTGTGCTGGACATCTTTTTATATCACTAAAAAAGCGATAAATAAAAAAATCAATTTTTATTAAGTTTTATAAGAGAGAAAATTCTTATTTCCTCAACACTATTCATACTCGCATTGAATAGAGTGTTTGCGAATGTATGTCCGCGCCTTTTTCGAATATTTGTCCAATCCATGTTTGGAAAGAAACTCTTTTCGGTAATACTCATAAATATTGCGAACTTCTTGACATTCACCATCGCGCATAAACTTATCCGCATTTCGCGGATCAGAGAAATACTTAATGCGCTTCTCCTTCGTATCACTCTCAGCTGTGTCGTAGGAAATACAATTTCCTCGTAAAATTGCGAGTGATAAAAAGCAGGTTGCCCAATCTCGATCGACTTGATGTGTCGTTGTTTGGATAATATGCCTTAACAACCACAGTCCAAGCAATGGGTTCGTGTATTGTTCATCAAATAAACATCCTATTTTTTGAAAACACGCAAAATCTATAGACTCTTTCGATTTCAAAAATTCATGAACTCGAAATGCTGTTTCACTGGAAAAATAATTATTTCCAGCTATATCCAGTTGTTTTTCAAGACGTTTCTTCATTTGTTTTGATTTTTCCAATTCAGAACGAATCGATTGAATGTCAGTGGCCGTGGTTGCAACATCGAGTTGTTGTTTCAAATAGGCTCTCCTTTTTTTTGAATCATCATACTCCCCACGTACTGATAACAGTTCAATCCATAGTTTTGCAATGGTGTCAATGTCAATTTCGGATAAATTACAAGTGAATCCCGACAAAACTCTGGACAATAAGCTCAGAAGTGGATATCCTTGTTTTTGATTTCCAGAATTTGCTTCTGGTCCTCCCTGTTTTTGATTTCCAGCATTTACTGCTGGTCTTCTTGATGCTTTACGATGGCTCATCATTTTCAAACAAGTTGTTTTATTATTAAAAAGAATCGTATATTTACCATCAATTTTTTATTTTATATATGATGAATTTATATCAAAAAATTAGTTTATTCTTATAACTTTTCCAACAATTTTCCTCCGTAAAAATTGATTTATTTTAGAATCGATTGTTTCTTATAATAAAATCTCAAAATGGCTACTCAACAAACAACATTCAATGTTATGGAAGCAATCATCGATGCGATGTCTGGAAAAGCGGACTTCCTTACGACGATTCACAATGTTCATACGATGCTGTATGAAAAAAACAAATCCGAAATGAGCGACCCCTCAAAAAGGGACGATATAATTCGTCAATTGAAGAATGCTTTCCGTCATATTGAGAACGAGTATGACAACATTTATCGCATCTTTCGTGGAAATGGGGAATACCTCATTTGGTCCCTGAAATCACGCGATGAGATTCTCCAAAGCTTGGAATCACTTCAAACTTACGAGGACTATTTGAGGAACGGAAAGAAGCCCGATACTGTCGAATACCGCAGGGTATTATTTCAAAATAAGCTTGATACAGTCGAATACCAGACGGTGTTCCCGAATATCGAGGCTGACCTCCAACTTCCAAAGGAGAAGAATATCCTTGAAAAAATCGTTGATATGCTCAATGCGCGAGATTTAACGTTCGTTTCTGATATGGCCACTGTCGATGGAAATCGAACTGCTATTCAATTCTTGATTCAAGAGAATCAACTTGATTTATTGCGCCGGATTCACGACCTAACGAGCATCCCTCTTTCCACGAAAACCATCAAAACAAATCAGACGTGCTCTGATCTTGCGATGGCGACCGGAAATTGTGAGATGGTCGAATTTGTCATTAGAAACAGCTATGAACAGCAAAATCGCGCTCTACGCAACCAGATTGATACACTTAAAGAAACACAGGCAACCCTGTATGATGACATTCGCCGTTTGCGCTCTGAAAATCAGCAGTTGCGAACTGAAAATGAATCATCTCGCGTTAATCGTCTGAGCAACAAAATTAAGTCGTATCTCCTCTTTTTCATAATTATTTACTTTATGTTAAGGAATGCGAATAATTTCGCAGAAGTTATTTCTGATTAAATTCAGTTATATTTTTCCGTTGAAGAAATCAATTATCTGAAATTGGAGAGCGAGTGTTAGTGGAAAACGGATTGCGAAATTGATGTATAGGGACGAATACCCGCTATAAAATCCCTTTAACCCATTATTATTTATAATTTGTTTTACGACCCCAAATAACGAAACCGCCTTACTGTTGAGCAAATTGTGGGTGTGTCTTGCGCGAATGACATCGAACGGGCTACATAAAATGGTAGCCGGTATATTCAAGGCGGACCCTATTATGAAATCCTCCATGAACTTCGACTTTGCGAAAAGCCGATGTTCCGGCCGGACAGAGAAATACCCACCCAGTATTGTCCCTGTATAAACCGCATTCCGCATCGCCATTGGGACCATCAGGCTCCCCACGTTCTTTCGAACAATGTCCGCATACGAAATCTTCCGGTTTTCCAGATTCATTTGCTTGAATGATTGGATGGCGAGTATAGGTCCTAAAAAGGCCCCATCAATTAGACCGGCCCCAAAAGCGGACTGATATTTGGAAGCGCCTCTTCGCTCAAATTCGTGGAAAGCGTAATATTTGAGGGCCATTTGCGGGGTTATGCTCGAAAGACCAACCAGCCCCCCACGAAACAGCACATTATAACCATTATTTTTTATAGTTTGATAAACTGCGGCCGTGGTCGATGCGGATTGTAGATGTTGTTTGAGAAAATCGAGGGGGAGTGTTATTGTATATCCGACTGCTCCGGCGAGGGCGCCCGATAAAATTGCGTCCATAATTATGATTATATAAAATAAAAATAAAAATTGAAATTGAAATTAAAAAGTTTAATCATTATAATAACCAAACAACATGGAAAATTTTATTCAAAGAGCAATTCAAGTTCATGGAAATAAATATGATTATTCAAATGTAAAATATGTTAATTGTAGTACAAAAGTAAAAATAATTTGTCAAATTCATGGTGATTTTTATATTTCACCAAATAATCATATCAATTCAAGAGGATGTCAAAAATGCAGCGAAATAAGAATGAATGAATCAAAAAAAATAATAAAAGAAGAATTCATAGAAAAATCCAAAGAAAAATATGGAGACATATTTGATTATTCAAATATGAATTATATTGATTATACAACTCCTTCAAAAATTATTTGTAAAAAACACGGAGAAATTGAAATAATTCCTAAAAAACATTTATTCAATAATTTTGGGTGTAAAAAATGCGGTCTTACAAGCAGAACAGAACAAAGAAAAAAATATAAAAATAATTCTGAATTTATTGAAGAAGCGAATATAATTCATTCTAATAAATACGATTATTCAAAATCAAATTATACAAATTGTGATGTAAAAATTACAATAATCTGTCAAGAACATGGAGAATTTGAGCAAACTCCACACAGTCATATAAATGAAAAATCAGGTTGTCCAAAATGTGCGCATAAAGAGCTTGGTTTATCAAAAAGAAAAACAACCGCAGATTTTATACAACGAGCGATTGAAAAACACGGTAATAAATATAATTATGACAAAGTTGAATATTTAACTTGCCATGATAAAGTAATTATTACCTGTGTAATTCATGGAGACTTTGAGCAAGTTCCTATGTCTCATTTGTCAGGTTCAGGGTGCCGTAAATGCGCAAATGATTTATGGGCATCAAATGCTACATTTACAAAAGAAGAATTTATTCAAAGAGCGGTTGAAGTTCATGGTGATAAATATGACTATTCAGAAACAATTTATATAAAATCGCAAGAAAAAGTTAAAATTATTTGTCCAGAACATGGTCATTTTTTTCAAAAAGCAAATAATCATATTCATGGAAAAGGAAAAGGTTGTAAGAAATGCGCGTATGATTATATCGGAAAAATAAATAGTAAAACAAAAGAAGAATTTATTGCGAAA
>VFQS010003518.1_pt1 | contig 11873 bp, 11 predicted proteins | sample 3512361 | NCBI WGS metagenome assembly VFQS01 (sample SAMN10412375, study PRJNA504923) | tailings metagenome | isolation source: Relicate 1 Philex TSF3 active mining | place: Philippines | reverse complement strand
CGCACCGGTCGTCATGATCGAATACGCTTCGGCGACATGTCCTCACTGTGCAGAATTTCACGTGGATGTCCTGCCCGAGATCAAGAAGACTTATATTGATACGGGCAAAGTGAAGCTGGTCTTCCGTGAATATCCACTCGACCAGCGGGCACTCGCCGTCTTCATGCTGACCCGCTGTGTTCCGGAGGACAAGTATTTCGCGACCATGGACCTTGTCTTCCGCCAGCAGAAGGCATGGACCGGCGAGAATGCCAAGGCGGAACTTCTCAAGATCATGAAGATGTCGGGCATGTCGGAGGCGGAATTCGACGCATGCCTGAAGCGCGAGGATCTGGCCAAAGCCATATTCGAGACGGGCATGACCGCGCGGGAGGAGTTTGGCGTCAAGGGAACGCCCACCTTTTTCGTGAACGGCAAGTTCGTGGATGGCCACAAGGATGCTTCGGCCGTCACTGCTGCCATTGAAGCGGCTCTTGCGGGAAAATGAGACCTGCATCTTTCCGCTTGAATCTGCAGTCACTCTAGGACGTACGCTGATCTCGGTTGCAACATCTGGTACGACAGGAGGGGAATGAGGATGAATCGACGCGGCCTGATGCTCGGGAGCTTTTCGCTGGGATTGCTGGCCCTGACCGATGGGGTACTGGCGGAACGCGAACGCTTCCCGATATCGAACAACGATATCCGCAAGGTTCCGGCCAAGTTCCGCCGCCGAGTGGTCAGGTTCAATGCGGACTATCCGCCCGGAACGATCGTTGTTGATACAGCCAGCAAGTATCTCTATCTCGTGATGGAGAATGGAAAGGCCATGCGTTACGGTATTGGCGTGGGGCGCCAGGGCTTCTCGTGGTCGGGAACGGCGATCATCCGCCGCAAGGCCAAATGGCCCACCTGGACCCCTCCGGCCGCCATGGTGAAGCGCGATGAGTTCGCGGCCAAATGGGCAGGCGGTATGCCAGGCGGTCCCAGAAACCCACTCGGCGCGCGGGCACTCTATCTGTACCAGGGAAATCGCGACACGCTCTATCGCATCCATGGCACGTTTGCGCCATCCTCGATTGGCAGGGCCGTATCGTCCGGCTGTATCCGCATGATCAATGCTGATGTGGCTGATCTTTATGATCGGGTCCGACTGGGTGCGCAGGTTGTCGTTGTGCAGAGCACGACTCGCGCACTTGCAGATGCGCCTGCGATACGCAAGCGACGGACGCTGGAAGAGATCTTTGAGTAGCGAAAGAGCAACTCCATGAGCACCGCACGTTTTCGTGTCCAGGGCATGGGTTGCACGTCCTGTGCCACAAAGATCGGGACGGCTATTGAGCGCATAAGGGGCGTGGACTCCGTAAAGGTCGGTCTTCACACGGAGGCGCTGGCGCTTGTATTAGGAGATACCTCCCGGCGGGAGGCGGTTAAAGACGCGGTCCCTCGTCACCACAATCGTTGGCGTGACGGAACTTTGGATCGCCATCGTGGCAAACACTGGCGCCACGGTTCTCGTCACCGCCAACGCCCTCCGCTTGCTGCGCTCGCGCTCGTAACCACCGAAGGAAGATCCATGAGAGTGAAGCTGTTGCTTGCTCCAGCCCTTGCCGGACTTGCCATGCTCATCGGAGCCGTTGGTCTTTCGGCCGCAGAAAAGGGTGGCCTCTGGAAACTCGGGGACATCGTAGTGGAACAGGCTTGGGCACGGCTTGCCCCCGGAGCAGCAAGGACGGGCGCCGTCTACCTCACGGTTCACAACAAGTCGGACCAGGACGACCTGCTCCTCGCCGTCGACAGCCCCGTTGCACGTTCGACGGCAGTTCACGCGACGACCATCGAAAATGGCATCGCCAGGATGGAGCCGCTGCCAGCCGGCATCAATTTACCAAGCCATGGTGAGGTCGTCATGCGCCCCGGTGGCATGCACATCATGCTGACCGGGATCGCAGCCGATATGAAGGTTGGCAGCCTGCTGCCAGTCAAAATGATCTTCCGTGACGCGGGATCGCTCGACTTCGAGGTCCCGGTGGTGCCTCTGGGCGCCAAGGATCCGGGAGAAAGGCACCAGAGGCACTGAGCATGATCCGCCGCCTCTCGCTCACCATCTCCGCATTGCTTCTGATCGTCTCTGCAGGAATCGTCGCCTTCCAGGTAGTGAGCTTGGATCGGGGGCAAGGCACCTCAATTCAGATCGGCGGCCCCTTTACGATGCGAGACCAGGATGGGCAAACCATCACCAAGCAGGACCTGGATCAGGCGGCGGTTGCACTGTTTGCGGGTTTCACCCATTGTCCTGACGTGTGTCCGACCACCCTGTTGCGGATTTCGAATCTCATGAAGCTGCTCGGAGATGATGCGAACAAGATTCGCGTCGTCCTCGTCTCGGTTGATCCGGAGCGTGACACGCCACAAGTCCTCAAGTCCTATCTGGCAGCCTTTGAGGGTGACTTCACCGGAATGACCGGCACGCCTGAGCAGCTGAAGGCCTTCGCAAAGGCCTACAGGCTCTTTTACAAGAAATCCGGTATCGGCAGCGACTATTCCATGGATCACAGCGCAGGCGTCTACCTCTTCAAGAGGGGAGGAGCCTTCCAGGGTACGCTCGACCAGCATGAGCCGGACGATGTGGCCTTGCGCAAACTGAAGATGCTAACAGGAGACTGACATCATGATCGTCACCCGGAGAGCGAGTCTTCTGCTACCGCTCCTTTTGGTTATGGGTCGTACCGCGCAGGCCGGAGGACGGCGCCTCGAGGTGATGTCCACCAATGGATGCGGATGCTGCCTTGGATGGGTCAAGCACCTCGAAACTAATGGCTACTCGGCGACGGTGATCAACCTGCCGATGGCTGACCTGGTTCAGAAGAAAATGGCAGTCGGATTGAAGCCGGAGCTCTACTCCTGCCACACCGCGATGATCGAGGGGTATGTCATTGAAGGACATGTGCCCTCCAGCGACATTGGTCAGCTTCTGTTGGACCGGCCGGATGCGATCGGGCTCGCCGTACCGGGCATGCCGATAGGTTCTCCTGGCATGGGTGAGCCTGACCCTTCTAATCCCTATGAGGTGCTGCTGGTCCGCCGTGACGGCACGACGGATGTGTTTTCACGTCACCCGCAGGCTGGCTAGCGCAGATAACAGCGTTTCGAGCGCCTGCCGCCTGTGTGGACTACTCGCTGGCGGTGCCGCCGGAGCTTGCGGCGGTACGGTCGAGCTCCCGCTGGAGCGATACCCACTTTTGCGGATCATGCTCGGACTGGCGCTTGAGGAAGGTGTACCCCGTGGCTGACCGGCTGCGGATCTCGTTGCGGCGGTTGTCGAGGACGTAGTCGCCCGCAGAGGTGATGAGCGCTAGCACCGCATGGCCGGCTCCGGTTTCGTCGAGCACGACGGTAATGCGCAGCGCCTCAACCGGAATGCCCTTCGAAACGAGAAGCTTCTTCTTCAGAAGCATGATGTCCTCGCAGTCGCCTGCGTCGGTCGGCAGTGTCCAGTATTCTGCCGTACCATAAAGTGTCTCGTCGTCGATGGGAGTGATGGCTCCGTTGACATGGGTGTTGACCATCCGGACCAAAAGCCACTTCTCCTCCGTCATGGTGAAGCGGCGGTGCCGGCTTTCGCGCTGGCAGTTTTCTGGAACCCTCTGGCAGAACTCCACGAAACCGATGGGGGGCAGGGTTTGACCATATTCGCGGGCGGATGGCTGCGCGACCGTTGTAGAATGTGCTACCGACGCGAAGCTTGACAGTGCCGTCAGGCCGATCAGCAGCATCGCCAACACCGCTCCTGTCCGTTTCAATTCATCCCCCTGCGATATCGTTAATGTAACGTTAACATTCTGCACAGAGGGTGGTGGGTGGGCAATCGCAACCGAGAAATTGGGTTAACGGCGGTGATCTGATTGAAGGCGCGGACGGACCCAGCCTTGGCCCGATGTATCGGGACTTGGTGGTCTGTAGACCTACCGCGTTCGGTTCGCCTTCAGCATCAAGAAAACTCGTCCGTGGCTGGGGACGGCCGCAACTCTCATTCCCTCCCCGTTCTTCCGGAATTCAGCACAGAAATGCCGCTTGAAGCTCTAGTCGCTAGAGGAATTAAGCTTTCGAGCCAACACAGGAAACTGTCCCGGTCCGGGCGGAAGAATGAGGGCGACAGTACAGTAATGTCCGGAAATGGGACATCAGGTGGCGGAACAGTGTGCGAGTGGACGGTCTCGGGCATGGATTGCGCGTCCTGTGCGACCAAGATCAAGACTGCGGTGTCGCGTCTGCCCGGTGTCAGCGGCGTCGATGTCGCAATCATGTCAGAGAGGCTTAAGCTTACACTGGCTGACGACATTACCACCCCGGACAAGATCGAAGGCGTTGTGCGCGCGCTTGGCTATGGCATCGCGCCGCGCGGGGTGGGGATGAAAAGGGATATCGCGATACCGGATGAAGCGCACGAGACTGACCGTGATGCCGTCAAGGGCAATGATCGCAATGACGACCATAGTCACTCCGGAGAGGTTCGAAGCTCCAATCCGGCCGTTGGCGATGACAGCGACCATGAAAGCCCAAGTCATGTGCATGACGATCCTGACGACCGGGGGAAGCGCTGGTATAGGACCGGCAAGGGCAGGCTGGTTATCTTCACGGCGCTGTTGCTCGGCGGGGCCTGGATCGTCGAGTATGTGGTTCCCGAGATCGGCAGTTGGGCTTTCGTCGCCGCCTGCCTGATTGGCGTTGCCCCGGTAGTGCAACGCGCCTTCGCGGCGTTGCGACTGGGACAGCCTTTCACCATCGAAAGCCTGATGACGGTAGCCGCCGTCGGCGCCCTCTTCATCGGGGCGGCAGAAGAGGCGGCGGTAGTCGTCTTCCTGTTCGCCGTGGGCGAGGTGCTGGAAGGTGTTGCCGCAGGCAAGGCGCGCGACGGAATACGTGCGCTGGCCAAGCTGGTGCCCAAGACGGCCCAGTTGCTCGTGAATGGCAACACCCAGGAAGTGCCGGCCGCAAGCTTGACAGTGGGTCAGTTGGTTGTGGTGCGCCCCGGCGACCGTGTGCCGGCGGATGGAGAGATAACTTGCGGCACTTCAGGCATCGACGAGAGCCCGGTCACCGGAGAAAGTGTGCCAAAGAACCGCGGTCCGGGCGAACCTGTCTTTGCCGGTTCGATCAACACCGAAGCGGTGCTGCAGGTGAAAGTCACAAAAGTGTCCGTCGTCAGATAATTTGAGACAATTGGGCGCGTGATCGAAGGGAGGATCTGGCGCATCTGGATTTGATGTTATGCGGCCTTGCGGCGATGTTGCAAGCGTCGGGTTTTGATGGTGTCGCGTTTGATCCTTTCTCGTTCCAGCAAGATAGTCTGACCACGCCCGAAGTAGACATCAGCCGGCGTCAGGTTGCCGATGCTCTCGTGGTAGCGGAGATGGTTGTAGTAGGCGACGAAGTCGCCGATCTTCTGCTCAAGATCGCCGGGCAGGTAGTAGTTCTCGAGCAGTATGCGGTTCTTGAGCGTCTGGTGCCAGCGCTCGATCTTGCCCTGCGTCTGGGGATGCAGTGGCGCCCCGCGGACATGATCCATGCCTTTCTCTTCGAGCCAGTCTGCCAGGCCACCCGCGATATAGCTCGAGCCGTTGTCGCTCAACAGCCTTGGCCGGTGAACGACATTCATGCTGTCGAGGCCTGAAGCTTCCAGCGCCATGGTCAGCGTGTCCGTGACGTCACTGGCTTTCATGGTCGTGCACAGCCTCCAGGCCACGATGTAGCGGGAGAAGTCGTCCAGGACCGTGGACAGGTAGAACCATCCCCAGCCGGTGACCTTCAGGTAGGTGAAGTCGGTCTGCCAGAGCTGGTTTGGTGCCGTGGTCTTGTCCTTGAACTCGTCAGCAGCCTTGACGACGATGAACGCCGGGCTGGTGATGAGGTCGTGGGCCTTGAGGATGCGATAGGCCGAAGCCTCTGATACGAAGTACTTTTCGGTGTCCGTGAAGCGGACGGCCAGTTCCCGGGGCGACAGATCGGGCTCGTCGAGAGCCAGGTCCACGACCTTGGCCCGAACCTCGTCCGGGATGCGGTTCCAAACCTTTCCCGGCCGGGGGCTTCGGTCCTCCAGGGCCTCAAACCCGCCGGTGAGATAACGGTCATACCAGCGGTAGAAGGTCTGACGGGGAATGCCGAGCTTCTCCAGCGTCCGCAGCACCGGGAGGTGCGACTGCTCAACAAGCTGGATGATCTCCAGCTTCTCGGAGGCGGGATATCTCATTCCTCGTCTCCCCCATCCGCGATCATGCTTTTTTTAAGCAGGCGGTTTTCCAGCGTGAGGTCGGCCACCAGGACCTTCATGTCCCGCACCTCGCGGCGAAGATCCTTGACCTCGCCGCAGGTCGCAGACCGGGCCGTATCCCCGGTCAGGCGCTTCTTGCCTGCCTCCAGGAACTCCTTCGACCAGCTGTAGTACAGACCCTCGGCGATGCCCTCCCGCCGGCAGAGCTCGGCGATGCTGTACTCGCCGCGGAGCCCCTCCAGCACGATACGGATCTTCTCCTCGGCCGAATGGTGCTTCCGGGTGGCCCGGCGAATGTTCTTCACAATCTGTTCGGGCGCCGTCCGCGTCTCGGATTTCTGTCTCATCTGCGCTTCTCCTAACGAGCTACGATGAGCCAGAAATCCTCCCTTCCTCAAGTCATCCAATCTGTCTCAGAAGCCCTGATGCCGGACAGGGGCAGGGTGTCGCCAAACTCGCGGGCCGAGGGCGAGCTTGCGGAAGGCGTGGCATGGGTTTTGGATGGAAATCCCGCCGTCCCCAACAGGCAGCTAAACACCAGAGCCAGAACTACTCCTGTCCGTTTCACCCTTACCTCCGGTCCAAATATTAACGAGTTATTAACATGAGGTACTAGCAGCGGTAGGGCAATCGTTCCTGAGAGTTAACGTTAACGAGGCACAGGATCCCACGTGGTAATGGCTCTTCGTCCGTTTGACCTAGAGCGCGTTCCGATCAGGTGTAATCACAACTCGCTCCCGATCAATGGCTTGAGCATGATCTTGGCGCAAAAGTGGTTTCCACTTTTGCGGAGCATGCTCTAGCCGGCGGCCTAAAACCTAATCCATTTGCCAACTTTTGGTTGATGCTTTGAACGCCGGTAATTTCATGCGTCCGGCGGTGAAACGAGCCGACTGACAATGGTCAGTCTTATCAGAGTTGCGATCACCCTTCGCTCGTGAAGCTATTGTATTTGTTGCCGTAGCGGTTCGGCTAAAGCTCTCTTTCGCGTCACCGCGTCTTGCTGTTATTGTCGAACCTGTCTCTGGCTGGCGCAGAGGCGCGTAATTCTGCGGGAATCGTCCCAGAAGCCAACTTGCGCAATGTCCGCCACTGCTTCGCCTCTCCCCGCCGAGAGAGTTGGCGGCCAGGCTCTCTCCCTCCGCCATTACGTAGAATTGCGAGCAAATATGTTGGAGCCCGCTCCACCTCGCAGAAGCTGACAAAATCTGAGCAGTTGCGGGCTATTACAAACTGTCTCCGTTCACCTGGCAGATATCCGGAAATTGTTATCGCCACATCAGCATCCCCCACTCCAGCTTGGGCTACTCACACTGCAGAAGTTGAGTTCGGGTTAGCCGCCAAATGACCATAGGCGGGAAATCAGCCAGATGGTGGCGGTAATGCCGATTGCGTAAGCCGCTGCGGCGCGTGAGATGCTCGGTATGGTCCCAAGTAACGCTTTTGCAGATGCAAATGTCGTGAGCACCGCGGCGATGAACATGAGCTGCCCGGCCTCTACCCCGAGGTTGAACGTCAGCAGTGCCAAGGGCACATCAGCGTGCGGCAGTCCGACTTCCTTCAGGGCGCCGGCGAATCCGAAGCCATGCAACAGACCAAAGGCGAAGGCCACAACCCACGTGTATCGTTCCGAGATCCGTGGCGCCCGGGGGGTGGCTTTGAGGACTTCGCTTGCAACGAACGCAATACTGAGCGCAATGACGGCCTCGACAGGCGGCTGCGGCAGACTGAGGTAACCGAGCGCCGATCCCGCAAGCGTGATGCTGTGCGCGACTGTGAAGGCGGTGATGGTCTTCACCAGCTGCTTCAGGTCGTGGATCAGAAGGATGAGGGCAAGTACAAAAAGAAGATGGTCGAATCCGCTCAGGATATGTTCGACACCGAGCATGAAATATGTCGCTGCGACCTCCAGTGTCGTCTGTTGCCCGGCGACGGTGAATGAAGGTAGGTCGGGCTTCAGCCTTTCGATCTCCGTCGCACCATCGACGTAGGTGATATGCACCAGTGCGTCGGTCATGGTGGAACTTAGGCCTTCGATAGTGATGGTCCGGCCCTTCAGACCGCCGCTGCAGTCTGTCGTCCAGCGCTCAAGATAGGCGCCGGTCTCGATGGATCTCGCTGGTTCTGTTCTGCTGACGCAGTTTTCCGGAAGCCGCGCATACAAGCCAAGGCGCATCTGCCCAAGTGCCGGGACCTTCCACAATACCGTAAGCTCGTTGGGTGCCACTTCATGCAGTTCGAGATAAGCCGGCCTCAGCTCATGCGCCGCCGCAGGTCCATTGGCGAGCAGCGGCAGCAGGAGAAGCAACAGAGACCAGAGCCTCACGGCATCGCTCCCGTCGTATTCGTGGTGGGTTCGATCACCACCTCAAAGCGCTTGAGAAAATCAGCCAGTCGAAGATCCTCGGCCTCGCGGCGCTTTGCCTGAACCCATTCTGTCCTCACGGCCTCACGAACTTCGGCCAGTAGGGGAATGCGACCGGGCTGCCGCTCCGTGACCCGGATGAGGTGGAAGCCGTAGCTCGACCGGACAGGACCCAGCCAATTGCCGACAGGAGCCTTGCGCGCCGCTTCGGAAACTTCCGGCCCGTAGGTTTCCCTGACGCCTGTGAGACGGCTTAGTGGCAGACGGGGCGGCAGCATCGTCGGATCCCCGAGGTTTGAAATGTCCGTATCCGGCTTGGACGTGAGCATCGCCAGCATTGCGGCCGCGTCTGGCTCGATCGTGTCGGCATGGCGTTCGGATCTGAGAAAGACCTGCTCCACCGCAATTTGCGGCTCGATCTCGAAACTCTGGGGGTGGGAATCAAGATAGGCCTGTAGCTCGGCGTCTGTCGGAACCATGCTCTCAGCCTCGGCATTCCCCAGGAATTCCATCTTCTGGCGCAGACGTCTGCGAATAACGGTATCATCCTGGTCGAGCCCCAGCGCCAGCGCCTGACGGACGTAAAGCTCTTCCTTCACATAGTCGTCGATCATCGCCTTGAGTTCGTCATCGCTCGGAGGCCGCTGCCAGGTTTTGACAAAGATCTCCGTCATCTGGTTGATCTTCGAAGAGGTTACAGTGATGCGGCTGGTGTTCCAGCCATCGCCATTGACCAGAATGTAGGCGAAGAAGATCACTCCCCCGGCCAGCAGAAAATGCAGCAGGGGCTCCTTCAGGAGTCGCTGTATCATCATTCGCTCTGTAACCCTTTCTCATGGCGTTCGCGGCGGGTGGGACGAGTCGATTGCCACGCTCCCGATCAGCGGGAGCTTGTGGGGTGCCTTTTTAGAGTCGTGGGTGGCCGTCCCGTCCAGCGGCGAACGGCGCGCGTCAGGTTGGCGGGTGTCGAATAGCCGAGAACGGTGCTGACCTCGCCCACCCGGACTTCACCTTTATCCAGCAGTTCCAGGGCCATGGCTCGGCGAACCTCGTCTACCAGTGTGGAGAAATTCACCCCTTCGGCTCCGAGCCTGCGCTGGAATGTACGGGTGCTCATGCCTGCTATGCTGGCCACCTGTTGCACTGTGGGCTGACCATCTTGTAGCAGGGATTTGACGACGAGCCGTACGGAATGTGTCAGGGATCCATCGGCCCGCAGGGATGAGTCCCAGCCCGCGGACGGTATGCTTGCACGGTCGCCGCCCGTAATCTGGCAATACCGTCCATCCGCTATGGCCGCAGGGATATGCACCCGCATCGCTTTATGAGGCGAGGGAACCAGGCTAGGTCCGAGCCACGGCCGAAGATGAGCGATGCCATGATGTGGATGGGAAGTAATCTCGGCGATATCGAATACTGGCAATTGTGCACCGGTGGTTTGCCATGCCAATTGAATCAGTCTCGCGACGTATTGTTGAATGATGTGCAAAGCGGTCTGGTCGAGCTTGATCGCGAAGAATTCTCGGATCCATAAGCCGTCCGGAGCGATCTCGACCGCTATGTGCTCGTGCGAGCCGTGGTTGGGCATGAGAGCAGACGCCTTGAGAAAACCCTCCTTGGGGCCAGGAGCCGCGAGCAATACGGCGCCGATGCTGCCGATCTCCACCAGACTGTTGGGGCCGACCACCCGGCAGCCAATGTCCGGCCCCTCGCGGTCGCTCATGATCCGCAGGAATTCCGCACCGTTGATCACCGGGACAACGCTGTCGGGATTGGCATGACTTAGCATGCCCAGTCCTGCTTCTTGCAGGACGGCGTCGACGGACCGGCCGTTATCTTGCAGCCAGCGCAGAAACGGAAACAGCGCCGAAGCTCGCACCAGCGGCACAATCGAACTCATGGCTGCTTCAAGCTAGCACCTGCGACCAATTGAAGACAATGTTGGCATGCATCGGCACGAAGTGGCAATCTTTGATTGCTTTTTTCGCTGAAGCGAGAGTCGTAGGGCTGCGGATCGCACCGCTGGAAAAGCCGGCCCTAAGAAAAACGGCCCTAAGAAAAAAATGGCGCGAAATGACAAGCGGCCCGCGCAAATTCGTTTAGGATGGATCATCGACACAACTTGGCATGACCTCATTCAAGGACGCAGGTGGTGCACTTTCGGCAGACATCATACTCAAGAATGTGGGGCTGCCGCGGCCAAGAATGCAGCATTCGGTCAAGTCGCAGGTTTTTGGCGCCTACCCACTTTGACCCGCACAGCATCGGAGGAGAGAACGCATGAAGTCCGCCACACTCAAGGCAGCGCTGCTCGCAGCCACGATACTGGGCTCATCGGTTCCGGCCCAAGCCGATGGTGATGCCGGCCAAATCACCAAGGAAAGGATCGAGAAGGTTTTTCCGACCAAGCGGCCATATTCGCCGTATGCTGATCGTAATTTCCCGACGCGTCCGCTGTTTGGAGATACCCACCTTCATACGGCTGTTTCCTTCGACGCGGGGATTTTTGGCGCGCGCCTGTCACCGCGGGATGCCTATCGCTTTGCCAAGGGGGAACAGGTTACGACGAACACCGGGCAGCAAGCCAAACTGTCGCGTCCGCTCGATTTTCTGGTGGTTGCCGATCATTCCGACAACATGGGATTGTTCCCGGACCTCGTCGCAGGCAAGCCGAACATCATCGCGGACCCGCAGGGACGCAAGTGGTACGACATGATGAAGGAGGGCAGAGGGCAGGAAGCCGCTCTGCAGGTCATCGCTGCCTTCTCCGATGGCAGTTTTCCAGAAGCGCTCGTCTATGAGCCGGACACGGCGGCATTCAAATCCACATGGCTCGACACGATCGATGCCGCGGAGGAGAACAACGATCCCGGCCGATTCACAGCCTTCATCGGATATGAATGGACCGCCCAGGGGTCATTCAATATTCATCGCAATGTCATCTTCAAGGATGGCGGAGATGTTGCGCGTCAGTCGCTTCCCTTCACGACGGGTGCGCCCTTGGGAAGCCCGAAGGAAACGGACCTCTGGAAGTGGATGGCCGAGTACGAATCGAAGACGGGTGGTGATGTGCTTGCCATCGCCCACAATGGCAATGTCAGCAATGGCCTGATGTTTCCGTTCATCCAGCCGTTCACGGACAAGCCGGTCGATCAGCAGTATGCGGAAGCGCGCCACCGGTGGGAACCAATCTACGAAGTGACGCAGATGAAAGGTGATGGCGAGGCTCACCCTTTCCTCTCACCTAATGACGAGTTT
>VFQS010003517.1_pt1 | contig 11874 bp, 7 predicted proteins | sample 3512361 | NCBI WGS metagenome assembly VFQS01 (sample SAMN10412375, study PRJNA504923) | tailings metagenome | isolation source: Relicate 1 Philex TSF3 active mining | place: Philippines | reverse complement strand
TCTTATTATAAAATCTAAGTAATATTATGTCATTTATAAATAATAACAGCAATGAATATTTTAGAACGGTTATTTCCGACGAACTAAAAAAAAGCGGTCTTCAAGAATTAGACGACCCGTCATCCCCCGATAAAATATTTTACTGCGACATAAGTTATAGTGATAGAAATAATCCCACATTTTCAAAATGCGAAGTCGTCAATCAATTACAGAATGTGAATCCCCTTGGGAATAAGAAGGACCAGTATAACATCCATCTCAATTATTACAAGACGCGCCCTGATTATATTCCTCTAACAATCTCTTTTAATCGTGATACAACAGAAGAATTGAAGCAACTATTTGTTTGTAATCCTCGTGATGACCCGCCTGTTTATATTGTTAAGCCCGAAAATTCATCATTTCGGGCCGGTGTTGGAATTTCCCGTAATTATTTAGAACTTATCAGTCATTTAGACCACTACTCCGATTACAAAGATTGGGTTATTCAGGATTATATTGATAATCCTCTTTTAATTAACAATCGTAAGTTTCATTTCCGTATTTATGTCATTTATGTCCAGACGGAAAATTCGACTTCTGCTTATTTATCGAAACACGGATTCATTTATACAGCAAATAAAGAGTTTGAACCAGATACATTCGATACAGATATTGTATTAAGTGGGGAGAATTCTAAGAATAATGTTTTCTATATTCCAGAAGATTTCACAAAAAATTTTGGAAAACAAAATTGGGATAATATTGTGTATCCACAAATTGTAAAAATTGCGAGAGAGACGCTTCGTTCAACGGTTGAACACTTAAAATGTCCGGCAAAGAAGCAGAAGTGTTTTAAAATTCTCGGATATGATATTCTTATTAATAAAGATTTAAAGTGTTTTCTTGCGGAAATAAATGCGAGAACAGTTACATATAAATATCCAAATAAAAAATTTAACGATACTTTTTATAGAAATATATTGAAGATTGTTCTCGAAAAGAAATCACTTTCAACTCCGGAACTAATCAAGGCGAAACTTCCATATGAGCGGATATTTTTCAAGAATGATGGGACAATCATTGAAGGGTTTAACAACTTCAAATCGCAAAAGACTTTTTACAATTATTACAGGAACATCTTTTTTCCGTTCTTGATGCTTATATTAATTTTCGTCGTTTTTCAATTGCGTCATTAAGAATAATTTTATTCTTATATTTTATAAGAATGGTTTTTATGTATATCATGATAGGATTTATGTTGGTTATAATGGCGATTATAATTATACAGGGTTATCGTCAGGATGTATCCTATGTTATGAGTAATGTCGATAAGCGAAAATATATGGTTTATAATTTGAAGTATAAACAGATGGCCGCCGACACACTCGCAAATGTTCGAACAAAACTGACTAACCTTTGTTCCATCCTATCTAAAAAATATCCCGAAGATGAGCGCATTTCTCGAATGATATCCAAATTCAATCCTGATAATATTGTTGAGTCGGAGCCCAGTAGCACGAACACCAGTTATAGCATTAATAAGGGGGAGAAGATGGTCTTGTGTTTGCGTTCGCGCGATGGACAGAACCGCATTGTTAAAGAGAATGTCATTATTTTCGTGGCCCTCCACGAGTTGGCTCATATTATGACCCTCTCAGTTGGACACACGAACGAGTTCTGGGAAAACTTTGAGTTCCTTCTCAAAGAAGCTATTAAAGTTGGGTATTATAAGAATATTGATTTTAATGCGGACCCTCATGACTACTGTGGTATTAAGATAACCGATAGCCCACTCAAATAAATTCATAATTAGAAAATATATTTTATATCTTTTAATTAGATGACAACAGAAATTTCAACCATATGTGGAATAAAAGATTATGAAAAAAAGAACATTTTTAAAATTATACGGTTGGACCGGTTAAAAGCGAATACTTGCTCATATGTTTTCGTAGGAGAACAACCGCGCGATGTTAAACAATCGCTATCCAATTTAGAACTAACCGGAAAGCCCGACGCGCTATTAAAGTCCCACTTCAAAAAAGATTACGATATTATAACTAAACACAAGACGCAAAAATTTAAATTCATATATCAACACATCTATGAAGACGACACTATTACTACTATCCGAAAGAAAATCTTTTGTTTTATGAGCACGAATAAGGATATTCTCATACCGGAAAATCAGGAGCTCTGGGTCATATACGGTTCAGGGACGAAAATGCTCGGGCCCACTTGGACAAACATCGAAGGGCGACCATCCCTCCTTCAAAAGGAAATTGCCCCCGACTATAAAAATTTCGTAGCGAAGGATGGCCACACTATTTTAGTTGAGCACGTCGTTAATATTAATGATGAGACCCTTTACGACGCAACGAATGGGATACGATTTGAGAACGGCGAGATTTATTTACATATGCTGAACGATGAAATGGAGTATTGCCGGAGTATCGGGAAAAAGGTCGATGATATTTTGGTGAATGGGTATTTTATCAAATATTGGGCGGGAGCGCTCATTGAGTATGACCCCGACATTATTTATAAAGAGATGGAGCGGTTGAAGCCTCTTATCAAGGCGGAGGACAAGCTCATAAACTTTATGGAGAAGATACCGGTCGATATGAGCTATTTTCAGGGCTGTAATGTTATTCAGTTGCTGATTCATATAACGAACGATTACGAGCACGAGTTCGTCAATCTGAAAACCATTTTTAGTCTGTTTGCCGTCGATGAGAAGACCCCTTTTATGCGCTATAAAGATATGGACAATCCCGCCCCATTCTTCCGTATTTATAAACCTCTCGTTGAAAGCAAAGTTATCAGTGAGAAACAGATAAAAGATTGGATTTCTTCGACGAAGAAGGTTCGCGACGCAACGGATACACTCATCCGAGAGGTCCAATACAGCTCCCGTGGTCTGACATTGAAGCGCTATATTTATACACTGGATGACCAGCCCAAATACGCGACGATTAATATTCATCGCAATGGAAATATGGAGGTCAGAATCGCTTTCAAAGAAAAATACGGCGCATCACTAAAAAATACGTATGAGGCCGTTATGGAAATCAGTAAATTAATTCAGAAGATAAACGAAATTGATTATCGGTATCGACAGCTCAAAATTCCAAAGACGACGAAGCTCGAATTACCGAATGTGTCATTCAACGCATCGACGAACAAGCTGGAATTTCATGGGCGTACGCGTTTGATATTGATGGACGTTATCAATTTGGTCAATTTACCAGAGGATTTTAATTATAAAGAGATTAATGATTTTTCTAATAAGTTCATGACTCCATTTTTGTCGCCGATTCTGTCGAAGCGTAATTATGAAAAGACGGAACTCCTCGCAAAGTATAAGCGCGTCTCATTTTATAGCCGGATGAATTTGGAGTTTGAGTTCATTCATAAAACTTTCCAGCAAAACCCGAATATAACACCGGCGAGTGTTATAAAATTGCTTCACGAGAGTTATTACGCGCAGAAGCCAATTGATGACGCAATAAAAATCTATAAAGATTGGGAGCGCAAGTATGGTTTCATGGGAAGTCAAGGAGTAAAGACGACGCGCCAGACTGGTATCGAAATAAAGATAAAAGGCGGGAAGATGCATATGAACGGGTCAAAGAATGTGATGCAACTTACGAACGCCTCTATTTTCATCGCGAAGTTCATCAACCTATTCATGAATCAGTCGAAGTATCTGAAAAAGAGTGAGATGAATGATGTTTTTAGCGATGAGTTGATTGAATTGGAGGAATCAGTAAATAATATCAACGTGAGCCTCTTACAGAACACGACCCCCCTAACAAATGCGAACTACATGAATTATGCGAACACGCTTGGTAATATATACGCAGAAGATGAATATGTGAATACGACTACGAATCAAGCAATCGAAAATGATAATAAAGAGAATGATGATTTTAATAGGAATACATACTTAGCCCGCGATGATGATATCGACCGAAATATTCGTATGCAATGCGAAGACAAAGATTTGAAGCACGATGTTTGCACAGATTTCTGCGAGGACGAGTTTTATACATTGCGTCGTCTTCAAAAATACGATAACCCCATTTTCAAGTTCCGGAGCGATGCCAAGTTCGCGAACTATGCGAAGCAGTGCCAACCCCAAGAGCGCCAACCCCTCGTTTTAAAAAATGACCCCGCAACTAACCCGAAGATAGACCCCGACTCTTATAAAAATTCGGTCGTCTATGGAAGCTCGCCGGACCGCCAGAATTGGTATATATGCGCCCAAGTGTGGTGTCCCTACGAAGAAATCCCGATTTCATACAAAAGAATACAAAACAATATAAAAATTCGACCCACTCGAAAGGGGAACTGCTTAACGGCGAAGTGCCCGAGTTGCTTAGAGGAGGGTCGGATAACGTGGTTGAAAATTGTGGAGGACAGTAAGTTCAATCCGTATATTGGATTCATCGATGAGAGCAACCATCCGAACCAGTTATGTATGCCTTGTTGCTTCAAGATTCAGAAGGATAATCCGAAGTCGAAAGGGTATGCGAAGTATATGAAATGCTTGGGTAAAAATGTGGATAATGCGATAGATGGAGATGGGATAGATTATGTTATGGGTCGCGAGAAGATACCTCTTTTGCGAAATAGGCTGGGCCTTCTTCCAATTGAAATCGCCAAATTATTCATATCCCGTTGTAATACGGGGAAGTTGCCTTTGAATACGAGGTGCCACTTACGCTACGGTGTCAAGGACGATGTGAAACAATCTTTTATATACGCAATTCTTTCACTAATGGAGACCGATGATACTCAACTGAATATTCTCACATTCAAGAAATACCTGTTCGAAACGAAACTCAACAGAAAACTCTTCAATAGCCTGAATAATGGAGAATTATCTCTGACGTTCAAGGCTGATAAGATTGACCCATACGATAATTACATTAAATATATGATGAGCGACACAACAAAAATAACTGAGGAATACCTCTGGGATTTTCTATCTCGCCCGAATGTTCTTCATGAACAGGGAATGAATATTTATATACTGAACTCTCGGGCCCTGTTGTGTCCGGTGGGCTTCTATATTCGGGACTTTTATTCGAGCAATAAGATGTCAGTTTTTATATATACGGATGGGCGCTATTATGAGCCGATATACCTCGTAAGCAATGAAAAGGGGAAGATAAAAGTGAAGCGCCACTTCTTTCCGGAAGATGGGGAATCAATCAAGTTTTTGAATATGTCGCTTAATAATTGTGTTAGCAAACATTTGATATCTTGGGACAAAATTCGGGCGAATACATTGAAGTCTGATTATTTTGAGGTCAAACCGGATATCAAAGCTACGGAATTACTCAATAAACTCAAAGAAATAAAAGAAATAAAAATAAAGGCGCAATATAAGGATTCATTTAATAAATCGATTGGTCTTATTACTGATAATGGGTTCATCCTACCGTTTAAACCACGAGGTGAAATAGCAGATATTCCTCTCGAAAATTGGAAGCCACAACGCCTAATGAAGTCAATCCGGTTCTATAATGAGATGGCCAAACGGTATAAATTACCTTACTACCCGACGCGTGTTTTCAAAGACTCAGCTGGCCTCATTATAGCTATCCTCTTAGAGAATAATCGGATTATACAGGTTGTCCCAGAAAAGGCGTCTGTCGATTTGATTGAAGCGTCCGGAAAATATTATGTCGATGTTAATAAATATATTTCGAATACGAAGGAGAAGACGAACGAGCGCGTCCTAATGAGCCATACACTTATTTATCAGAATGAGACATATGAGCTATTACGAATGGAAATCGCCAACTTTCTTCAATCAAATAAAGAAAAAGATGAAATTATTAAAATAATTCAGAATCAACAAATGAAAAATAGGCGCGACTTATTAAAACGAATCATCCAAAAGATATGTAAGAAGATTGTCGTCATTATTAAACATCTTCCTTTCCCAATTGAGGACTATACCCGACCATCAATTCGGAAACTATGCTCCAAGTTGGACAAGAAATGTAGCTTGAATCCACATTGTATATATAAGAATGGAAAATGTAGCCTGATATTATTGGAGAGAAGCCCAATCGACGGAAAAGCTCTATTCCCCTTTTACGTTGATAAAATAACGGATGAAATATTATATAACCGGTTGTTGCGAGATGAAATCTTAGAAGATAAGATTGACGAGATATTGAATGAGACAGTCAATGTTCGGAATGATGAGATTCTAATTGATGGGGCGAAGGGTGTTTTTGAGCAGATTCGGTATCTCTATGAACCTAAGAAGGAATTTACTTTCAGGACGAATCATCAATATAGTCGGATAAGCCATACTTACAATGGGATCAATAAGAATAAGTATATGGTTGTTAATAAGGATATTCGATTAGATGATATGAAATTAATGCCCTTACCGTCTTACTGGAAGGGACACATGCCCCGATTCAATTATTACGATGATTGTAGCAATACGAATAGCCTCTATTCATCACTCCTTTATATTTTAGCTATTATTAGCCCAGAAATTAGAACTATTATTCAACTAAAAAATACACAGATTGATAAAATAGAGAACATAACAATTTCGGATATAAATAAGGAGCCGATGTTTGCGAATATTGGAACTGATATTAATGATAGTATTAATCGCATAATTGAAATATATAAACACTTTAATCATAACGCATATAAAAACATTAATACAATTACCCAGTTGAAAGAATTTATATTTACGGATGATTATCCAGCGAATGCGGTCGATATCTTTTTATTAAGTAATGCGCTCGCTATCAATATAATCATCTTGGAAAAGCGCTTGAAAAAGTCAAACCCGAACGGATATTATGCGTTCATTAATTCATTAAAGCGCGACACAATAGTTCTAATGGAGAACCCAGTCCAGAATAAATATTGTTATAATATTGTTGGGAAGAACAAGAATTACATTTTTAAAATGAAGGACATGCCAAATATTATTAAAAAGAACTACGGAATCGCGAATATAATGGTAAATGAAAATAATGTAAAAGTTAATAACTCCATCATAAAAAAGAAAATTAAACTCCGTTCAAAATTCGTCAAAAAATAGTTTAAAATAAAAACGCTATATTATAAAAAAATGAAACGCTCTATTCAAATAACAAACCAACAAAATAAAAGAATAAAATTTGATGATAATCATTATAGCAAAAATGATTATATCGATTCATCGTCATTCGTGAATTACATGTTAGATATACCGATTTTTGATTATTTGGCGATGTATAATTACGAAAAAGAGCCAGATGCTTTCAATGAAAATATACGTTCGCAATCGAATCTCCATTACAATTATAGAATCGTCGCCCTAAAAAGGAAATGTATTGATATGAATTATTACTTTGACGATTTGACTGATTATAAGAACCGCGATTCCGTGGATTTGACAAAGCAAATGATTAAAGAAAACGTTCAAGTCATTTTTAATGGGTGTTTGCGCTGTGATAATTTGCGCCTTTTTACCCATTTCGATGTATTGATTCACAGCAGTATCATTCGCGATTTCTTGGATGTGGATTTGTCATCGCAATCCCAACAATTCGAGGGATATTATCAGTTGCTCATTGTTTATAATAACAATCGCGACCACAAGAAGAATCATGTTATTTTATACGGGAAGCAGAAAGTTCTCTACTCATCCCGCTCATTCGATTCCCATTTTGAGCAACCCCGCGCATTTATTTTATCAAATGAGAATATTATTTATACAGTCGATTTAAACAAACAACAATTGTTTTATAAGATGAATGAGGCCTATAAATGGATACACGATTTGAGGGAGAATGGGCGATCGTGGGACCTGTTCAATCCCACGCGCCACGAGCTTCTACCAAACGCGAAACACGGTTCTACATACGGCTACAAGCGCATAATTCAGGCGATTATTAGTAAAAATGATGAGCTAACTTCGTATAATGATATCACACTGGAAAAGAGGAATGACTGCTTCATTAGAAAATTATCCATCGACGAGGCACTCCGAGAATCGAATAAGCCATTTTTAAAGAGCGTGGCCGACTTACGAGGGACTAAGAAGTTCTCTTACGACCTATCGAAATTGGTAATCCCCAAAAAACGAATTTTTTATGTTGATTTTGAGTATATAAACAGCTTCCATTTCAAGCGGGATTTCTCACGTGCGGATACAAACCATTTGTATTTGATTGGGGTCCTTTATGAAAGCAATAATACATGGTTATATAAGGCTTTTATTCCGAGACAAATTGACTATGATGCTCATATCTCTTCATACGAGGTCCAGAACATTCGGGATTGGATTGATTTCATGGATGGCTTTGGAGAACCGTATTCCGTGATGAATTGGTCGGTCGCAGAGCAATCGATGTTGGCCTCTCTATCGAAACAATATCATTTTGAGTTAGAAAAAACAATAGAGTGGATTGATTTACTCAAATTATTTAAGACGACAATCAATTTTGTATGCGATGGAATGAAGACATATTCATTGAAGGATGTTGCGAAGTCGATGTATAAACTCGGGTTTATTAAGACAAATTGGAATGATAATGTTATGAATGGGTTAGAGGCGAATATTCTCTTGATACCGAATTTTACGAAAGGGGATTATGTTCTCAAAAATTGCGATGGTTTGTCTGATATAATAGATTATAATGAGATTGATTGTCGGGTAATGATGGAGTTATTTGAATTCGTAGTAAGTATAAAATAGAAGAAAAATAATAGCGCATTAATTTATGGTGTCAGTTATAAATAAAAAGCCCCTTATTTTCTATGTTGATGATGTATTGACTAAGGATGAGTGTGAATTAATTATCAAAAAAAGTAAGGAGCATATGAAGAGAGCGATTGTTGGGTCTGGTCCAGAGGCGAAAGTCTCTTCTATAAGAACGGGGAGCTCTTATTTCTTGTATTATTTAGAAGATGAAGAAGTTTTCCAAATTTATAAGAAGATTGCGATGCTTTTGAAGAAGCCTGGAAGAAATTTTGACCCATTTTTCCAAGTTATACACTATGAAGCAGGAGAGGAATATAAAACACATATGGACCCGAGCCCCAGCCGAAACAAGAATGAAGGGATACGTCATCGCCGATTCACATGCTTATGCTATTTAAATGATGTGGATGGTGGTGGAGAGACGGAGTTTCCTAATCTGAATGTTAGAGTTTCTCCTAAAATGGGCCGAATGGTATATTTTGATAATTATCATAAAGACGGAGATGTAAATTATAAATCAAGTCATCGCTCAATACCTGTTCAATCAGGGGAGAAATGGGCATTTAATTTGTGGTATCACGAAAAGTAAGAAACAAGTGTTTTAGAGTTTCGTGAATCCAGTCTATAAGTATTGTGTATTGCGTGCGATTATATGCGACTTGATAATCAATGAAATAATCAACGTAATTACAATCAAATAGCGAATACCATTCGTATTCTCCTTCATTACAACACAAAACGAGAAAATGTGTTGTAATATCGTATAAGTATTCATTAAATGGCGTTTTAATTGTAATCCATAATTGACCGTCATCTTCATTGATAAAAAAATCGCACAATAATCTTCCATTTGTGAGTTGAAATTCAAAGTATTCAATTACAATTTTGCTGATTCTTGTTTCATGTGTGTTGTCTTGATTAAGACCGACATGATAACGAAGAATGAATGAAGATAATTTCAAATTGTGGTATTTCATTGTTTTGTAATTTCTTACCATCATTTTGTTCTTTCGATTAGAATAATAAATTTCGTAATCGTCATTGTAATTGAATCGTTTCGGATGGATTTTTTTTGGAACTTCTATCAAAGGACTTGTTTGAGAAGTTTCACTCCCAGTCGCGTTCTGATTACTATTACCGAATTGAATATGTAATAGAAATTTAGGTTCTCCCATACAATTCTCCGGACTATTTTGGAACAAAAAATCGAGTTGAGTTTGATTCTGGTCTTCCATTTTAATTCGTTTCGCTTATTTAGTAATAATAATTCTTTAAATTAAATCAATTTTTTATTTCTCAATTATATATAAAATGGCGAATGATAAGAAAGGTAAAGTTGGTCTAACTATTCGTTCTCGAAGAAACAACAAGCCCAAAAACACATCATCCAATGACGCGTCCAAATTAAAGGAACTTAATCAAGCGTTCGAGGCACCTAAAAATGAAAAACCTGCTAAGAAAGCAAAAACAACCAAGAAAGAAAAAAAAGAGAAAAAAGAAAAGAAACCCCGTAAGTTGAACGCTTACATGGTTTTTGCGATGGAAGTCCGCGAATCCGTTAAAAAGAACCACCCAACCGCAAGTATTACTGAAATCGCTAAGAAAATCGGTGAAAAATGGAGAGCGATGTCCGATTCTGAAAAGGCAAAATACAAGAAATAATCAATAAATATTATTATTTTTATTACGAAACGCAATAAAAATATTTTTAATCATGAATTTTTACAAAACAATCAAATCATATAAATCAAAAATCAAAATCACTCCTTCTTCTTCATTGGAATCTTCTTCTTCTTTGAATCCGAAACACCACTATTTAATCCAGTTTCTGGAATGATATGAGGCTTCATAGGCTTCTCAGTCATTTTAGTAGCATCCACAGAGAAATTGAACATGTCATCCACTGACTCACCCAAGTTTTCATCATACTCCTTTAACAACTTATCTTCTATCTTTTCTTTAATATCAACTTTCTCCTCATATTTCTTACCTTCCGCCTTCATTTTCTTCATCTCATTAAAGAATTTCACTTCATCAAATAAAATGTCGAATGAATTGGTCCCGACGCGCGGGAGTTGTCCAAACATAACATTCGCACTTACTCCACCCATCTTATCCTTCTCCGCGAATGTCGATGCTTTAACTAAAATCTCAGTGCTCTCCTCAAATGTCGCCTTCGCAATTGCGCCTCTTTCACCAGAACGATTGATACCGTGTCTCTCAATGGGCATGATAATACCACGATGGGTCATAATATCACTCAATAGGCTCAGATGGCGGTAATTCACCTCATAATCCTGCATCTTCATCAATTCTCGAATAATAATTGCGCGTGTCGCCTCAATTCCAAAAATCTCATTGACTTCGTGAATGTCATTGCTCAATGTTCGAGTTGAATCAATCTTATCATTCATCAAAACATCCAGTAAATTCACTCCAATCGTCTGTAAATACCATTCAGTCGTCTGGTTATAACTTCCATCGTCGCGATATACAATCTTCTTTCGCATTAAAGGCTCAACCTGCTCAACATTTGGTATTCCGCGGATTGTTATTCCCATTAATATTTTTTCTAACTCTTGTAAGAACTCCAAATAGTCGCCGTCGTGGCTGTCCTCGCGAATACGAATGCGCATCATCAACTCCTTCGCATTATCATCCGAGAAGATACACACAATGTCATCCTCCACACTATTCCTCTGAATTACATCTTGGATGTCGGACAAGTAAATATTCTTATTCATCATCTTCTCCTTGTTGAAAACAACGCGCAATATCCAATTACTGGTTTGGTCCGTTGGACATACTGGGATACCAATCGCATCCGCGAACTCCTGATATGTCCGAATATACTCAATATCCTCTTCAATGCTCGTCTCATCGTTCCGGTTTTCATAAATAATCATTGTTCTTTCGACAATGTCTTGTAATTTTGTGAAACCAATGTAATTACTGACATACTTCGCACCCGTTATATCGCTAGTGTATTCATCCTTCAAATATATCTCCATCGACGGACTCTTGATAGTTTTCGCAACATTGATGATTTCCTTGATGCGGGGAACACCAGTCGATGTTACCAAAGCTTTCGCTCCTACACCGGCATTATGGAAAGTATTCAGCGTATTATGAACCATTATCCCGTTATCAACCAT
>VFQS010003515.1_pt1 | contig 11875 bp, 15 predicted proteins | sample 3512361 | NCBI WGS metagenome assembly VFQS01 (sample SAMN10412375, study PRJNA504923) | tailings metagenome | isolation source: Relicate 1 Philex TSF3 active mining | place: Philippines | reverse complement strand
AATTATTATAAAAACTTTGTGAATAAACTAAAATGAGAAGAAGCCAAATTTTTGCAATAATGGTGTATATGTTCGTCTTCTACTTCTGAAGTTGCAAAGGCTAAGCTGCATCAAAGAAATGTAAAAGTCATCAAATAGGCTTACATAATACCGAAAATAGGTGAGAACGATGAATACAAAGAGTTAGGGTCATAAGAATGCCTCAGTAAGTGGTTTTGGATTATTAAAAACAATTAAAGAATGCAACGGGTTAATCAACGGATGCTCAAAATGCTCTTACAAGTCTCATGATGCTGGCTAATTTGTTCAATGTACTCAATGCGCCGACGGTCTTTACATGCTGGCTAATTCAAGCTATATGACATCACTGATCCCATCAAACTTTACATTCTGTGTGAGCGACTGCAACAAAGCTCACAATGAATACATTAACAATCCTTTTACCGGAGAGTGCGTACATTGCGGAAGGCATTGCTAATCTTGCAATATCAAAACCGGATGTGAAAACTGCACTGCTCAAACAGCTGGTCAACCTTATGTGAATTTGCAAACTGGGCTCAAGTACGATGGCAGCAATGAATTCCAAAAGTGCACTTGTATCTTCTTTATATAAAGCTTATTCTTTTAGAGTGTACCGATACCAAAAGCTGCACAAGTTGTAGTTCAAGTGATGCAAGTATTTGCAATGCAGGGAGTTGTAAGTATCAGGGTCAGTCGGGGCCATCCTGCACAGGGAAACCCTACCAATCATTTATCGATCACTGCTTGAGTGGAAGTCCCATCAATTCTAACATTTGTACAATCTGCGAGGACGGCTACTACAACAACACTTTAAAATTCTGCTCAAGCTGCAACGTTACTAATTGCTTGGACTGTATGATAAATGGGAAGAACAATTGTAATCTCTGTGATATCAAATATTCTAGTTCATCGGGCAAATGTTAAAGTAAGAAAATTTATTAACGTCATTAAAATAGACTGTAACAATGAGACTAGCTAATATTAGGACTGCGAATATTGCGATGGTACAACATCTGAATGCAAAGCTTGCATCAATGGTTTTCTGTACACCAATCAGACATCAGGGTCAACCTCTTGTGTCTCATCATGCCCTTACAACCCTGCACTCCTTAATAATCTAGGCCAATCAGCAGGGTACTATGGCTCTAGGTCTTTCTTAGAGAGAGGATTCCTTAGTTCTTCCACGTGCAATCGTAAGAGAACAGATCTATTTTTAGTTTTATTAATATAGAGTGTAATAGTGCTTGCGATGAATGTGTTTCATCAGGCGCATCTTTCTGCACAAGCTGCAAGCCAGGGTATTACCTCACACATGAAGGCACTCTCACTAAGTATTCTTATGGAACCTGCTTCAAGGCGACAACCGGAGCCGGTTAATATTCTATATATGTGACACCAACTAGAACCATCAATAGTTATTCACCCTAGAGTTTTTAGGGAAATCTATCGATGCCTTTTCAAGATCTTCAAGATGCGATGGCTAAAGCTGAAGAGCTTTGTGCTCCATTTACCGATAATTGCGCTGTAACCATTTACCTCTTAAAGAACGGCAGTGACCATCACTATCTTCTGAATGCCCCTTGGAGTTATTATCAGCCGACAAAAAGTGCGATAGAGACCCAAAATCTTAACTTGACAATACAGCCCTATTATTGCATCGCTGGAAGGACTTAGTGCTATAACAAGACTCTTGGAGAGAAGCCGAGTATATACAACAAGCGGAGGGATAAGTTCAGTATCAATGTGGGGAAAAGTCTATCCATAATGGATATCACGTTTGACAGCCTCGACTCAATATTGGATCAAGAGGGTGAGGCATGCATGGGGAAGGCTGAAAATTGCTGCACCATCAATTCAAACAACATGATCGTTAATGGAACGTCCACATAGTGCGACCTCAGTTCGAAGGCAAAGAAGCCGTAAGTCTATTTTTAGCTTTTATATTAAATAGTACCGAGGATTGCTAGTTCACTTAAGGCAGCTCATTCATAAAGTTTGATCTGACCCCTAAAACCCTTCAAACTTCACCCTCAACACTCACTATCACAGTAATTATATTGATCTAATCTATTTTAGGGCTGCACATTCAAGAACTTTCTTTATGAGTTTAACTCTCTAATTGAAACAAATGACTATGGTGGAAACATCACAATTTCAAACACAACATTCGAGCGATTCGGTACATGTGGCTCGATCGTCAGGAACTATAGGGTATAGTACACCGTTGCTGATAAATAAACGGGCTCTGATATTAACCAATACTATGCTCGGTTGAGCAAATTAGAAGGACAGCTATATACTCAAAGAAGGATCCGAGAAAATTATTTTGGAACAACGAGTCCTTTTGTTAATTCTTGCACTACAGATGTCACAAAAGTAACAAGCACCTATCCCGCTTGCTTTTCTTTGACCATCTAGAATAGTACATTCCGCCACTTCAACTTCGGCATGACCTCCTAATCTACACCGATCTATGTGAAAGCGGACTATGGCATGTAGTATCAAGGAAAGATTCTGCAGTTGCTTTCTTTCAAAGGGCCTATAGTCCTCAGTTCTAATACTTTTGAACAGAATACATTAGCAATAGCGAATTGCAATACTTATTTCAACGCTCAATCATTAGATGACTCGAAAACTAGCCAATACAAAATAATTGACAAACAGGATTATCTGCAGATCAAGAACTTGATATCCATCCGCAAGAATCAGTTCAAGGTATAAATACTTGAAAATACATTCAACATGAATTCAGTGGTTAAAGGCCTTATTTATATCGAGAATTCCAAAGAATTCAGCACTGTGAACAGCTATGTAGCTATTTATGGGAACACATTTTAGTATACTGCGACGTTTTTCGATGCATCAGCTATATTTATTAGACATGAAGCGACAGACAAATTAGCAAACTATCAGCCAAGCTTGACCTCATAACCTTGCCTTGGACTTCTAATTTAATCAAATACCTTCATCAATAACTTTGGTTGCCCCAAATAGGGAGGGAGACTGATAGGAGTCCAATGCACTTCCAATCTTACCACCCTTCAAAATGATAGATCCTACAACTATGACACGGTTAATGATGACTCTTTTACGACGGATAATGACAGAATTGCTTAGTACTTGCACTTCCCCTATTAAGATATATCAAAGAGTGACGCACTCGAAACCTTTACATCACCTTCTGGTAGTTCGGTTTCTGTGCCTAAGTATATCAATGCATTTAAAGGGAACATCTACTATAGAAACTTCGGAGGCATGGGCTAAGGATTGACAGACGTCACAGGAATGATAAGATTAGCGATGTAAAATGAGAGTTTTAATTAGAATGGCGAAAACCTGGTTGAAATCACCAATTATATGAGAAAGAGTTACTCCTTCATCACAGAGGACATCTCCTTGATCTCTCAAAGCTTGGGCTCATATTCCCTAATCAACTACATACCTTATCTTAAAGCGGCTCAATCTAGCTTCAAACTACCTGATCAGGAGTCCTTGATGAAATCTTTAATATCCTATAGTTTTGGAGGATACCTCTTGTTGCAAAGTATCACGATTTAGGAATGTTTCTTATATGAACCAGAATATAGCTCGAAACGAGGCATGGTACTTTATGCCCAGAAAATTCAAGGAAATCTCGAACTAAATAGTGTTTCGATATCCAATTAATATGGCCTGGTCAATGATTTCATATAAAATGAATTAGGCTCGAATGTCCTCTAATACGCAGATTAGCAGTCAATTTTTCTAATGAAAATGAATCACTACCAAGTTAGTGCAATGTTTAATTTGGACTGGTCAAACTCATAGCTGAAGAGTTTCTATTTCAACTACAAGCTTGAAAACATAAAGTTCCTGAAGCACCCCAAATATCAGACAAATCCAAGCGAACTCATCCCTATGATCATCTACATCAAAGAGTAAGTATCTTTGACTTTAAACCTTTTGCAGATCGACGGCAGTTGGCAACACAGGCTCTCCCTACATGACTAAAGTAAATCTGGACAAAGGTTTCGAGATGAACAATATTTAGTGCATCGACTGCGATTAGTCATTCTCCTACTTCAACTTTCAGACAAAGAACTTAACCCTATACTAGGCTAAGTTTTCCAATATAAACTTTGAAAGCGGTACCTCTACTGAGTCTGTCAATCGTTTATTGCAAAGCTATACACCGAGCTCTAATGGGCTTGGAGGCATGGGCAATACTTATTACCCATCAATCTTCAGGATTGAGATAAAGAGCAATGACACTATACAAAAAAATCCTGATAACTCAACTACAAAGATTGTCGACAAAAGCCCTGACTATGAGATAAAAATAGAGTCTTGCTCTTTTACTAATATCAATGGAGGAATGGGCGCTATTATGCAATCCTAAGTCAATCGAGAAAATGTCCAGTTCTAGATCAAAGATTCAACATTCTCCAATATCACTTCAAACTCTGGTGGCCTAGTTTCTTTCTTCTCAGCTTAAAATATTTCGATCAGTATCAACTCTTCTACCTTTGACTATGTCACATCATCTGGAGATGGAGGAATTTTGAGCACAGCATCAAGTGCCATTCGCAGGAATATCTTGGGCTCAAGTTCCTCAACTTTGAGCATCGGGGTTATCAATCTTTATAAATCAAATTTCTATAACTTTATGCTTACCCAAATGGGCAATCAGAGAGGACTACTCTTCTACATAGATTAGTCGAACGATTTCTAATTGACAATTTAGGAATGCAATATCGACACCTTTTAGAGTCTCTCATTGGCTGAAATAGTCCTTAAATGGAACAGCATGTATGACTCGCTATTTTCATCATTTAATCCCGGATAAGGGTAGATGAGTGATAGGGGCTCATTTTTCTCGATACAGACGACAAATAGCAGTTTGAAAATAATATCACAGAGAAACTACTTTCGAGGTGCGTCAAACACAGACAATGGAGGAGTTTTTAGAGTCACGTCTTTAAACTCGGTAGTTAATTTCACAGAGGATAGTAGTGTTTACGCATATAATCAAGCGAATAGTGCCGGAATACTTTATTGCCACAGTTGCACAAATGTTACTTTCAATAATGTGACTTTTTCATATTCTAGAGCAATATAGGGAGGAGCGCTTCAACTTGTGGGCGATACCTACTTCACAGATGAAAACTCAACTTACAATTACGGTTATGCTATCAATGGAGGAGTGATACTAATGGAAATAACAGATAATGGAAGGGTTTAATTTTAAAATATTACATTCAACGAGAACAATTGCTACTCAGGATGCATTGCTCATAGTACTTCTTTATTTTTCAATATGGTCATCAATAATTCAAGAGTTTTTAACAGTTCTGCATTTGAAGAGGGGTCCCTGGCGTATATATCAAGGCCAGGGGATTCTACAACTCAACTTTCTTATTTAACAGTCATTAATTCATTAATTGAGGGAAACGTTGCGTGGACCAAGAGAGCTGGGTTGCTTTATACAGATTCGAGGTCCCTTGTTGTAACCTTCATTAATACGCAATTTGATTAAAACTATCTTCAAAACTATAGGAATGACACTGCTTATCCTATAAAGGGAGGGCTATTTTATATCTCGAACAGCAACAATTTCACAATCTCCTCTTGTATCTTCAAAAGCTACAAGCCGTCAATTTAAGCTAGACTTTTATCTGTTTTGAACCCCAAACTGCAACCAACTCTCAACCTTGTGCTCTACTCAGCTTCCATTAGTTACATCTTCATCAATGATTCAATATTCAACTTTTCTGACTCCCCGTTGCCAAAACTTATTGTCAATCCTAACGATCCATCTTTCCTCTCTGTCATCGGCATTAACTCACCTCAATCTTACCTGATAATGAGGAATAACACTTTCAGAAATTACCGATTGATGAAGCAAGGTATAATAGGTGTGGAGCGAGGGAACTTGAGGGACATAAACTCCGTGTATCAGAGCAATACGGCTATATATGGTGGAAGTTACTTTTTCAAGGATGCAAAGTCAGTTGTGTTAACGGGGATTACCGCTGTAAATAATTCAGCTGAGTATGGTGGAGCTGTGTACGCTGAGGACTCTACTGATTTTGAAGCTTAGGGTTCAACGTTCACTAATAATTATGCTAGCGTTGCGGGTGGAACAGTCGCTTCTATCAGGTCTACACTCACAAGGGCTATCAATTATCTCACTTTTTATGATTGCATAATTACTGGTACCTTTAGTGAATCATAAGGAGGGACACTTTACTTGGAGAACGACGGAGTCACAGCCAATTTCACAAAATGCATAATTACGAACACAACTGCCAAAAACTCAGCGGGTGGTTTTATTCAGATTGTCAAAGGATTGAAGCTGCTAGTAGATAAGACTTCAGTAATAGGATCCTTTTCAAAAGATTCCCAGCTTATGAAAATCGCCAGCTCTTCCTCAATAGTCAATATGAATGTCTTCATCACCTCCTCTACTTTTCAATGCAGCACTTTATTCTTTGAAGAAAGCAATGTTCTCTCTGCCTTAAACATTTCGTAGTCCCAATACGGCTCTGCAATCTATGTTAAGTCAGCTGACCTCTTCTCAATAAGCAAAAGCACCTTCACTCAATGTCTATTTGCTGACAATGGTGGAGTGATAAGAATCGAGGATTCAAACATGACAGATTACTCCTCCGAATTTTCCTGTAAGTTTTTATATGTTTTTAGTTTTCATAGACAACAGCGCTTTGCAAGGTGGTGTGATCAAGTCTACAAGCAGCAACATTGTCTTAAACAAGACCTATTTCCGATATAATTATGCTTAAGAAGGTGGAGTTATAATGATGGACAACTAAGCTTATCTCTATGCCACGAGTATCAAAGCAGAGAATAATTATGCTTCTATGACGGCTGGAGTCATGCAAATCCTCACATATTCCGTCATAGAAATCTATGACTCAACCTTTTCCGAGAATTATGCAGACTAAGGTTCCTGTCTGAATATCTTGCAGCCTAACCTAGTAAGCCTTTGACATACAATAACCCTAATTAGAAACGGCAATTGAAAATTCATAGCTCTAAATTCTCTAACAACAAAGCAAGGTAGAATACAATACAGTTGATGTATGCCTACCTTGTCACCATTTACAAGACACAGTTCTATAAGAATCGAGCGACCTCGCTTTCCAAAAACCTTTTCATAGGGTTTTCGAATGTTACCATCGATACGTGTACTTTCGAAGATAGTTTGATCCCCTCAAATACTCAATTGACTACGCAAGGGACCTTCATTAACCTAATGATGAGTGTCGATCTGAACGTTAAAGGGAGCTCCTTTGTTAACGGGGACTCTCAAATGGGCGGCGCTATATACCTCTCGGGCGGTAATTAATGATGTTGAAAATTTCATATTTGATAGAATCGAGCGGAGTCATAACGAGCAGTAGCTTTGTCAACAATTATGCGAGTGAAAAGGGCGGTGCTTTGTACCTCAACGGATTTAATTCATTTAAAGTGTCAAGTGGGACAAGTTTTAGCAAAAATTAGGCCTTGCTCTCAGGGTCTGAGATCTATGCTTCGCAGTCTAGTCAAAACCTCACAATAGAGAATGTTCAAGTGAGTAATGTCAACGGCTTAAACTCGATTTACTTGGAAAATGTTGGATTCTTAGGGCGATCTCTCACAATTAGAAGTAAATTATCACTTGTAACATATTGTACTTATGATTTTTAGGGTTGAAGAAGACATCTTAATTATATAAAGCTGGAGGAGCAATCTATGGATATGACCTATCAAATTTTTACCTTTCAGATTCATCTATCTAAGACTCCGTAGCATCGTCCGGTGGAGCAATCTCATTGGAACAAACTTCCTTTAGCAAAAACAAATAGACCGATTCTTCAGTACGGTATTATCAAATTAACAACACATAATTCCTAAACAACATTGCCAATTCGACTAATGGAGGAGCCCTCGACTTAAAAAATGTGAAATCGATGCTAATTTCTCAGTCTTTTTTCAATGGTAACCAAGCCAAGGTCAAGGGTGGTGCAATCTATATCAGCTGCGAATAGATCACATATGACTGTCTCATTGAGATTCAGGGTACAACAATGTTTACATCTAATTTTGCTGAGGAGAGCGGAGGGGCAATTTATTGGGGCGATGTGGAACCCGAGATGGGGTCAAAGTTGATTTTTAAGCAAAATCTCGCTCTGATCTATGCCAATGATGTTGGCAGTATTCCTGCTAAAATGGTTTCAATAAATGCTACACAATATAACAACCAATTGATCAGAGCAGACTCAAACAAGAACCAAGCATAGAACTAGGATTGGAGAAGACGAGTGCTCGAGGAGGTCGTTGCATCTTTTACTCAAGCTAAATAGGATGGAATCAAGAGTGGAGGAACGATCAAAACAGCTTTTATAGGCCTTGCAGATAAATATGGTCAGCTAGTGGGAACAGCCTCAAAATCGAAACTGCAAATTCTGATTGATGAATCCTATAAAAATTCTACTAATGGAACTTTGTACACTCCAAATGTTGCTGGAACGACCAACTTTTATTCTGATAAAGGTGTGTTCAAAGTGGAAAATATTTTATTCACTGGAACTCCTGGCGCAAAATATCAACTTAAATTTGTCACAGATGCCATTGATGCAACAAAACCTTCAAATATGCCTCAAAACACAACTAGAAATTCTTAACAATCCACAAAATACTTGCTAAGTACTGATTCTACGGTCAGCAGTTCATTGGACTTTTAGCTTGATATAGAGATTAGAACTTGTCAATCTGGAGAAAAATTCACAGACTCGGGATAGTAAGTGGAAAAGATATTCAAACTTCTCTAGGTGCATTGAGTGTCCAGCAAATACTTCGTTTTCCCTGGGGCCTATGGATAAGCCTGGTGACTGCAAGAAATGTCCCACAGAACAAGCTGTATGTTTTGGTGGCAGTTTCATTGGACCTCAGCCTGGATATTGGAGGAAGTCAAAAGATACCTACAACTTTATCAAATGTATCAATCCAAATGCTTGCCTGTAAGACAAATTTTATTCAGATATTTTTAGTGGAATTAAAGCTCCAAAGTATGAACTGACTGGGGAATGCTTGGAAGGGTACACTGGTATATTGTGCTCAGACTGCAAGCCAGGGTATACTCGATCGAGCTCCTTTGATTGCAAAAAGTGCCCTGATTCAACCTCAAATTTTGTGCAGATTGTCGGAATCATTATAGTCTTTACTATCGCTCTGGTTATCATGATTCGTTCAACTCTAAATGGTGCAGGAGAAAAGAGGAACATCACATCAGTTTTCTAAAAGATTTTGCTGAATCATTTCTAGCTCGTTGTGCTTACTTCATCTTTTGATTTCAAATGGCCTCAATAAGTTTCAGGCTTCTTCAAAATAAATGAACCGATTGGTGAAGCAGCATCTCAAATTTTCTCAATTGATTGTCTTGCATCTGAGTATATCAAAATAGGTGGCGATACAGAATCTTAACCATTCAGGATATTCTACATCAAATTGCTTATGTTCGTCGTTCTACCCATATTTCTAACCTTTATTTCGTTCTTCACTTGGTGGCTCTTTAGCTGCAGATAGAAAAACAGTGGGCAGGTAATGAGAACTAAAGCGATTTCTACTCTAGTCATATTATTGTTCTTTGTGCATCCCAACATAGTAAAGCAAGTATTTCAAACTTTCTTGTAAGATATATACTTTAATCATCAATAAATCTCTCTGTAGCTGCCTTGACATCGATGGGGAATCAAGACTAAAATATGATTTGCAGATTAAGTGTTATCAAGGAAGTCATTCATTTTGGTCGATGGGTATTGCATTGCCTGGAATGATAGCTTGGGGATTTGGAATCCCTCTTTTCGCACTAGCACTTTTAATATATGAACATGATAGAATAGACAAATTAGAAGTGCGATAGAAATTAGGATTCCTTTTTAGAGGCTATACTCTCAAGTTTTACTACTGGGAAATCGTAATAATGTTCAGAAAGATAGCCCTTATTATCATTCAATCTTTCTTAGTCCAATACGGTGTCCTCTTGTAAGCTTTGGTTGTTTTTGTGCTTTTGATCCTTTTTGTTGTCCTTACCATGACCAAGCTCCCTTTCTAGACAGTTATTCTGAACCGTCTTGAGATTATGTCACTCCTAGCCTCGATGATCACTGTGTACTGTGGCATCTTCTACATCGTGGATATCTCTTCAACCGATGCAAGCTCAGGAGAGACCGTCACTCTCTCGGGGATTAAACTTGATGAATCAACGCGTCTCTTCTTCTTCTTCCTCATCATCTTTTCGAACCTTGCATTCTTCATCTATTGGTTTATCATGGTCTACTTTGAGATAAAGAGCATGCTAGTTAAAAAGTTTGGGAGGATATACGTGATGCTGTGCTTATGCGGAAACTTTAATAAGCTGGTGAAAATGCATGAACAGATACAGGTACATGAGGAGAACGAAGTATTGAGAGAGAAATTCATCGATATGCTTGAGGATATCAAGGGTTTGTACTCTGATGGAAGGTTGATCTTGAACTCTAAAAACATTGAGAAGGTCAACCTATATCTTCAGAAAGATAAAGTACTTAGGGCTGCTGGTATCGACCCCGAAGATATATCTTTAAAAGAAAGGAACGAAAAGAGGTTCAAAAGAAAGTATATCACATAAAACTTGAATAAGCTTGTGATGCAAAAAGGCATCGCAAATGATCCAATAGATGAAAAAGATATCGAAGAGCACCTGAGTAAAGAACCTTTTAAAAATGTCGAGAGAAGCATCTTAATTGATTTATCAAGAGATCTATTTTTGGAATAGACTTCTGGTTTTGTAGATCCTAACCTCTAGATCGAAGACAAAGAACAAACTAAATAACTTTAAGGCCTGCTTTAGCATGGACCTTATAATGTGACTTCTCAATCATTAAACTAAGAATCGGAATCTAAAGATAATGATGACTACGAAATCCAAGATTCGATCGAGGCCATTGAGCTTTAGATCAAGAAGTTAGAAAAATAGCTCAAATCGCGTCTTAGCCCCCTGAGCTAGAATAATCGTGGCTCCCCACATAAATCTCCTGGCACTGTCAATCTCGTTACTTTCAATGAGGCAAATGAAGCCTCTTCTTTGCCTCAGAATGTGAATTTCCATTCTCCCCCAGACGATTTGTTATGCTAGGATAATTTAAACGAACAGCAAATTCGCAACCGACTGGATATGCTTCTCAATGAGAAATAGAGGATCCTTGCTTATCAAGACGCTGTTATCAATGTGATACAGCGCCACAAGAAGAACAGTGCGATGCAAAATATTGAGAAGGAGCGTCGCAGATAAAAGATAGAGTCAGAGAAAATGGAAAAGGGCTACAAAAAGCTCAGGAATAATGGGAAGAAAGCGAGCAAGTAGCGAAGATAGAGTTTGAATAGGAGTGATGGCGCCGGTATAGCTGTGGATACGCCAAAGAAAAGAGACAGCTTAATAGTGATCAGCCCAATTAAAATAGAAGAAACGAGCAATGCAGTTGATTCCAAGGGTGACTTCGGTAGTTTCGTCGACTCAATGAAGCAGCCCTCACACAATAACTTTAAACTTAGCCTCTTTAATTTAGATGACTAACAATCGTCTTAGCCCATGAGAGACAGTTAGCGAGGAGAATTTTTTTCGCCTTTAAGATCAGATCGATTAGCTGAGCCGAACAGCCTCAATAATAAGGCTAGCAATTCAAAGATTCTTTACTAAGAAGAAGTTATTGAAGAATTCGAAGCATAAAATTCAAAAGAATGATTTAAAATACTTAGCTAATATTATGTATTTTCATTACTTTTAATTAATATTCATATTTGATCTGACGATTTCCGGGGTTTTGGGGTTTTGGGG